>RRYU01004501.1_pt1 | contig 102622 bp, 103 predicted proteins | sample 2162651 | NCBI WGS metagenome assembly RRYU01 (sample SAMN10267283, study PRJNA491782) | microbial mat metagenome | isolation source: biomat in the production well | place: Japan: Minami-Kanto gas field, natural gas well KTG3 | collected 2017-06 | reverse complement strand
CGCATCTGCACAGGGAGGTGTTTTTCCATGATGTGAGCAAGGCTCCAGTGTGACATACGCAGTTGCACCTTTTGCTTTATCACCAGCCTGTTGCAATGCATGGATCTCTGCATGTGGACCACCCGATCTAATATGGTAACCCTCACCGACAATTTCATTATCACGCACAATGACACAACCTACCCGGGGATTTGGATCGGTTGTAAATAATCCTTGCTCAGCAAGCTCAATGGCTCTTGCCATAAAAGCCGTGTCAGTTATCACGATCTTTTTTCTCACGCTCAATTAAAGAGAGCTGGTTTCGTAGCTGCTCACCTGTTGGAAGGTTTCGCATATGCTCAATCTCTTTATTAAACTCACTGACATCCTGAAAGCTGCGATAAACAGAAGCAAAACGTACATAGGCAACTTCATCCAGCTCACGCAGCATATCCATTACCATTTCACCGACTACACGTGATTTTACTTCACGATCACCCGTCGCTCTAATTCGATGCTTAACATGGTTTATTGCCGCTTCAATTCGCTCCATTTCTACAGGTCGCTTTTCCATGGCGCGTAAAATACCACTTTGCAGCTTATCCTCATCGAATGGTACTCGTGTTCCATCACCTTTGACGATACGTGGCATGACTAACTCAGCGGTTTCAAAGGTTGTGTAGCGTTCACCACAACTAGTGCATTCACGTCGACGCCTGACTGAATCACCTTCATTCGCCAGGCGTGAGTCTATGACCTTGGTATCGGGCTCACTACAAAACGGACAGCGCATAAAAATCTATCCGCTTATTTATAAACTGGTTTACTGGCACATAACGCCAGCGCTAGTGTTTTAACCGAGGCAATAACAGCTTCATCACCACGTGAGTCAATCACATCACACATCCAGCCAGCCAGCGTAGTACAATCACTTTCATCAAAACCACGTGTTGTGACTGCAGGTGTACCAACGCGGATACCTGAGGTAATAAAGGGTGACTGGGGATCATTGGGTACAGCATTCATGTTTACAGTAATATTCGCAGCACCTAACCAGGCATCTACCTCTTTGCCTGTAAGTCCACTTTCTATAAAGCTCACCAGCATTAAATGGTTATCAGTACCTCCAGAAACGACATCATAACCACGCTCAATGAATACAGAAGCCATTGCCTGGGCATTTTTTACGACTTGTTGCTGATAGGTTTTAAACTCATCACTTAAGGCCTCTTTAAATGCAACCGCCTTTCCAGCAATCACATGCATCAAAGGGCCACCTTGTGTACCAGGAAAGACAACTGAATTTAACTTCTTTTCTATTTCAGGATTAGATTTCGCCAGAATGATACCACCACGAGGTCCACGCAGGGTTTTATGTGTGGTAGAAGTCGTCACATCAGCTATCGCAACCGGACTTGGATAAACACCAGCAGCAATCAATCCTGCGACATGAGCCATATCCACCATTAAATACGCACCAACAGCATCGGCAATATCACGGAAACGCTGCCAGTCAACAACACGAGAATAGGCTGAAAATCCAGCAACAATCATTTTTGGTTTGTGTTCTTTGGCCAGACGTTCTACCTCATCATAGTCAATTTCACCCGTATCCGGATTCAAACCATATTGAATTGCATTATAGATCTTGCCCGAGAAGTTTGGCTTAGCCCCATGAGTCAGATGTCCTCCATGTGCAAGACTCATTCCGAGGACGGTGTCGCCCGGTTGACATAATGCCATGTAAACAGCAGCATTTGCCTGGGAACCGGAGTGAGGTTGCACGTTTGCATAGTCCGCATTAAACAGCTCTTTTACCCGATCAATGGCGAGCTGTTCTGCGGTATCAACATATTCACAACCACCATAGTAGCGTTTGCCTGGGTAACCTTCGGCATATTTATTTGTCAGTACCGATCCCTGGGCTTCCATAACACGCGGACTGGTATAATTCTCAGAGGCAATAAGCTCAATATGTTCTTCCTGGCGCTTTGCTTCTTGCTCCATAGCCAGCCATAGCTCATCATCATAACCATTTATACGCATTGTCTTTTCAAACATGCTCCACCTCTGTAATCCAGTTAATGGGTTTTAAAATACACCAGCATGATACCGGTACTGTGAAAACCGCGTAGATTAACCGATTTAAACTTTTTTTTCAGTTAAAAAAGAGGATGATCCCATAGTCCATTTTAATTACAGGATATGTGTAGAACCTTACCGATAGAAATCATGTAAAAAATCAAAATATTTTCAGTGCATCAAAAAGAAAAAAGCCCCTTGATTCAGGGGCTTTATATACATAACGAACCTTGTTATGCCGAATATCGGTTACTCCATTTGGGTCCTTGGGACCTCTTGTTGTTCTTTTCCCCCTTTGGATTATTGTTGGTTTACGATGATCCCCGTTTGCGGATTTGACGCTGCCTTAACTTTAGCGCCAGCGACCTTCTTCAATGCATCTTTAATAGCATCGGGCGATGACATTATATTCATAAAGCTATGCGCTCCCATCATTGATAGATCCGGGAAGTTGATCGCAATACGAAAACGCGCATAAAGTGAGTAAACGTTATTATCAGAAACCAGTATTTCATATGGTAGATGTGCTGCTGAGCGTTCTTCCTTAAAATCGATTTCACTCATAATGTAAGCATCATCCATACTTTTCGCATCATCATTAACCGCTTTCAATGCAACACCAAATACAGTTTCATCTTTTCCAGGAATATCGATACGGTAGACTTTGCTAACACCACCTAATGAATTAGCAAGATTGGCTTCAACAGTTTCTACTGCTTTTGCATAGCTCTGTGCCTCATGGAGCAGATGATCATCATAATCATCAAAATATTCCATACCAAACATATAATGATAACTACGAACATCTTTGGCACTCATACCTTTTTCCGGGCCAAACTGATGATCCTTGCCAATAATTTTTTCCAGCTGTATGGCAACACCACTTAAATCACTTTTCATACGATATGCATGTGCCATATAGACTGGATTGGTATAACTGACCTGAACACCATCACCTTTTTTAACCAGTGCTACCCGTTGGGCAGCTCCATAACCACCAAACTTGGAGTTAGCAGCATTTTGTTTTAACTCGCTATTGGTAATGGCTATAATTGTGGTCCCTTCATAAGGTGAATAACGCCCGACAACACCAAATCCACCAGCTGTTAGCTGCTTTTCAATCTGTTGTTGAACTGAACTGATATCACCCGTAGCAGTGTAGGCGTAGATAAATGGCTTTAGCTTGTCATCTGCATAGACTGTAATAGAGAAGACCAACAGAGTCAGAGAGATTAATAATTTTTTCATAAACACAGCACCTAAAATATGTTCCAGAAACAAAAAAGGCGACTAAATTACTTTAGTCGCCTTTTTGATTAGTATTTCAGAGAATACATCATAGCCCAGTTGGTCTGGCTGTGTTTAATGCCAACCCCAGAGCCTGCAGTGTTTGATGCTTCAGGTGCAGTGACAAAAGAGAAATCAATGCTAGCCTTATCACTCATCGCCACACCAAGACCCAGTGTTATATGTTTTTCAATGGTCGCAGGGAACAGTGGGTTTAAATAAGTATCAGGTACAGGATTAGACGCACTGTTGTATCCAAAACGAGCAGTAATCGAATCACTCATTTTGTAGGCGGCACCTAACGAGATAATAGTTTGGTCATCCCATTTCTGGAACATCTTCATGTCCATTGATGTATTTGCAAAACCCATAGCTTGATTTGCAGCAGAATTGTCAGCAGTAAAAGACATCTTAAAGCTGTCCATAACTTCAGACCATTTTAAAATTTTGATATCTGCAGCCAGCATGATACTGCTATTGGCTTCAAATGCGATACCCACCCCTAACTGAGATGGCCACTCAAAATCTTTTACGTCTATCTTTCCAGACACTGCCATACTTTGAACACCACCAGGTGTATTTACATTAAATGTTGCAGTAGCATTTGAAGTGGTCAAATCACTAATATTGGTTTTCATACGATAACTCACACCAACAGTCAACGCATCAGACGCCTTATAAGTCATACCAAGATTAGCGGCCATGCCACTACCTTTTGCTTCACCGGTATAATCACTACTATCGCTGAAATCAAAATATCCAAAGTTAATCCCAGTAATATTTCCTAAACCCATTTGAGTAGCCATTCCATCAACCATAGTTCCACTCATGGTTCCACCAGCATTAGTGGCTGTAGAGTTATACGCTGTAGGCATCATATCCATGATGTCAGTTCCCGGCATCATCATTTGCAGATCCATACCCGCCCAAACATAGTCCAAGCTTGCACCAATATTCATCTGATCATTCATGGTGTAAGAGATAGGTAAAATGATACGGCCCATACTTACTTCTGAACGATTTTTCAGGCCCGTACCACCGGCCATGAATGAACTACCAGAGTATTCTGCACCCATGCCGCCCTGAGCCATCAGGCCAAAGCCGAAAGCAAGCCCTTCTTCTTTTTTAACCCAACCAACACCAGGCATCATGAACGAATCTGCTGATGACTTTGCAGATGAGGGACCAGCTGATGCTGTAATATTTGGCCCAAGATTACCCAATGCAAGGTCAAAACGACCTCCATCAGACATCAAACCAAGTGTTGCGACATTGTTCATCATCGCTGCTGTACCATTATCATATGCCATTGAAGCGCCACCCATTGCTGTTGCAATTGGACCATAACCTTCAAGGTTCATACCATTCGTTGCTAGAACTGCTGTTGGTGCACAGGCGATTGAAACAGCTAGTGCTAAAATTTTGCGATTACGCATTTGGGGCTTCCTCCGGTGGTCTCATGTAATATTATTTAAGTTGATTAGTATTTACTTAAATACTTGACAACTTTGTTATGTTATTAAGCAACCATAATGGAGAAGCAGAAATGCTGTCAATAAAAAAAAATAAATATCCCTATTCATAATCAATGACCTATATTAGATATCCTTAATATAGATAACGATTATGATAAAAGATTGGCAAAAAAAAGCCCCGGATATCCGAGGCCTTTCTTACAATGGTAACTTAGATATATAAGCAGATATCTGATTCACCAGCAAACTCAAAGAATGTTGCAGCACCACCGAATTCGATACCATCCATAAATTCGCTAGGATCCATATCAAACAGGTCAACAGTCATCTGGCATGCTACAAAACGAACTTCAGCTTCCTGACATAACTCACGAAGCTCATCGACACTGGCAACACCTTTTGACTTCATTTTCTGCTTCATCATTGTAGTCATCATAGCCTGCATGCCTGGAAGAGCCTGTAACAGTACAGGCATTGGCATTGGCATTGGCATTCCGGGATTACCTAGAGATGTCACTTGTAGATTCAGGTCTTTCTTTAGAAGCTGTAATCCATAGAATGTGAAAAACACCTCAACCTCATAACCCAGAGCGGCAGCAGTTGAAGCCAGGATGAATGGAGGATACGCCCAATCAAGCGTTCCCTTTGTGGCAATTATTGCCATTTTTTTCTGTTCTGACATCTGTATTTCCCCTACTTAATTGTGGTTCTATTAAGCCTTTTTGATCATGAAGACAAATTTACCGCCTTCTTCACCAGACTCTAGAAGCTCATTTCCGGTTTGCTTACAAAATGCTTCAAAATCTTTTACTGAACCGGGATCGGTTGCAACAATACGTAGAACCTGTCCTGCTGATAAACCTGAAATGGCTTTCTTGGCACGAAGAATAGGAAGTGGGCAGTTCAGGCCTGAGGCATCAAGCTCTTGATCAAAATTTGACATATTTAGTCTCCTCTAGAGTCGTTAGTTATATATGAATCCGTTGCATCTCGATTCAGTATTAGAAAACAATTTAACACTTATATTCCAACTTAGATTGGAAAGCAAGCACAAAAATTCGCCGTTACTTAGTCGAGATTTTCAGGAAGTTCCGCTATGTTTCTGTTTTTTAAATAAATAGTTAATGCGTCCTGTTTTACATTTTTTCAGGATATATCCAATTATGCTACCGCTTTACCCTCGCGAGCCCAGGCGATAATACCTCCTCTTAAATTCCATACATTGTCTGTGCCCTGATTTGCAGCAAACATACACGCTTGAGCTGATCTAGCACCTGTTCTGCAATAAAAAACGACCTTTTTATCCCGGGGAATTTGATTCAAATGCAGCGGCAAAAGATGTAAAGGCAAATGTGCCGCCCCTGGAATGGCACCTTGCGCAATTTCTGCCGGACTACGCACATCGATAAGCATTACATCCTCACCATCATTGATGATATCGTGCAACTCATCCACATCAACTTCATTTATGCCATACATGTAATACAACACCTCTATATAAGATATCCCTAATATTCAGCCATAATCAAGGAAGAATATCAAACTATTTTTGTCATGAATTGAATATCGTGGTTTTTTAGACAATTTCAATGAACAACTATCGAACGAATTATTCAAGGAAATGTCCTAACCATATTAATAAATAATCCTCTCAACATTACAATATTAACAAAAGCTAAATTAATTCTTGCAAAATAATAGTTGAGTGTTATAGTTGGTTATTATCGAATTTTGAACAGGAGATTTAATAATGACAAAGTCTCAGGAACTTCAGCTTGCTTTTAATGTTAATAGCATTGAAGCATACACCCATTCTGTAAATCAGATTTCTGTTCTCACCGCAGAAGAAGAGCAGAAACTTGGGATTCGTTATAAAGAACAAGAGGATCTCGATGCGGCACAGAAGCTGGTAATGGCTCATTTGCGCTTTGTTGTACATATTGCACGCGGCTATAGCGGTTATGGTCTTGCTCATGCAGACTTAATTCAGGAAGGCAATATTGGTCTGATGAAAGCTGTTAAACGCTTCGACCCAACTATGGGTGTAAGACTGGTTTCATTTGCTGTTCACTGGATTCGTGCTGAAATCCATGAGTTTATCCTTAAAAACTGGCGCATTGTTAAAGTGGCTACCACCAAGGCACAGCGAAAACTCTTTTTTAACCTACGCAGTTCCAAAAAACGTCTTGGCTGGTTTAGTGATCAGGAAGTCAATACTGTTGCTGAAACTTTAGGTGTATCAACCCGTGATGTGCTGGAAATGGAATCGCGTTTAAGCGGACGCGATGTTGGTTTTGATGGTGCACCAGATAGTGACGACGATGATGCTGTCTATGTTGCACCCTCTTCATACCTTGAAGATGTCCGATTTGAACCCTCCGTTCAGGCAGAAAAAGAACAATGGACAGAACAATCGAACAAACGACTCTACCATGCATTACAGGGTCTGGATGAGCGCAGTCAGGATATTATTTCAGCACGCTGGTTGGGGGATCAAAAGAAAACCCTGCAGGAATTGGCTGATAAATATGAAGTATCTGCTGAACGCATCCGGCAGTTGGAAAAAAATGCTTTAAACAAATTGAAGAATGTACTGATTGTGTAGTGTTCTCCTGGAATTTTCCAATAAAATCATTAAAGGCTCCTCCTTGGAGCCTTTTTCATTTAACGAACTGAGTTACCTCAGGTATAATCGCGCCCTTTTCTAAACAGCCGTATCACAATAGTCGCAATGCTTTATCGATTCATCACAATAGCTGTGTTTAAATTTTTACAGGTAATTTTACTACTGTTGAGCCTCACTATGTGCTTTACAGTATATGCTTCAGAAGCTGATGAGACGCAACAACCGCCATTCACTTATGATACAAGGCCGGGCACATGGGATTTTATCTGGGATGGGGTTGAGGATATCGGGACGTTTATGGGACGTCTTGATAATGAAGAATATTTCGACACCATGTGGTTAATCGCGGGCAGTACCTTACTCCTTATTGAGTTTGATCAGGAGATCCTGAATGAATCCAAACGCTTCGCAACCCGCCTGGGATTAATCTCAGACACAACGTCAGGCAGTGAAACCTATATTATTGCCACTCCTTCCTGGAATGGCGTCGATTTACCCCTACGAATCCCTAAAGGCATCAACCCAACGCTCTACTATATTGGCGATGGTCTGACTCATTTTTCCATTGTAGGTGGACTTGTTGGTTATGGTCTGTACAATGATGACAACCGTGCACTAAATACCGCCAGCCAAATCATGGAAAGCTTGCTGGTTACCGGTACTTTTATCCAGATACTCAAACGCTCTACAGGTAGGCAGTCACCTTTTAGAGCTACCAAAGATGGTGGGCGCTGGACTGCATTCCCACCTATGGATGTCTATAATGGTGATGTCTCTTTTTATGATGCCTTTCCTTCCGGACATATTGCCACGGCCATGGCAACAACTACGGTACTGGTGGCAAACTATCCTGATCACCCATGGATTAAACCGACGGGATATACCGCGATGGGCTTGTTGATGTTTGCCATGCTCAATAACGAGGTACATTGGGCTAGTGATTATCCTCTGGGTATTGGCATAGGCTGGTTAGCTGCAGACATCGCTATTGAACGAGGCAAAAAGAGACGCCAATATGCCATTAGTGGTAAAAAAGAGCATGGCTTACGGCTAACCTCATTACTGCCATACGCTAATGATGCTGATTTCGGCATTCGAGTAACATTTGAATTCTAATGAGCTACCATAAATTTATACTTGCCCTGTTTTTATTAACACCACTGACCTTATTGGCTCAGAGCCAGGCACATAACCATTTTGGAAAACTCAATCCTCATACCGCTCACCCTCCGCAGTTTGAATTAAGCTCAGAGGAACTCAAGAAACTGCAACAAGGTGACTATGTCATTAAGCAATTTCAGTCAGACGGTCATGGCGGGGGATATATTGTTCAGGATATCAATGCACCACTAGAGAGGGTTTGGTCCAATATCCTTAACTTCGGTAAATATACCGACTGGGTTAATCATGTAGAAAAATGTGAAATCTATGAGCAAACAGACAGCCATCTAAAAGTTGAATTTATTATTGGTGCAATTGGAATCACCTATCAATACTTTATTAACCATATTGTGGATCATGAAAACCACTATATGCGCTGGACACTGGATTACCAGCGTTTAAGTGAGATTGATGATGTGGTTGGCTTTTGGTATTTGCAACCTCATCCACAAGTTCCAACCCAAACCCGCCTATTTTATAGTGTCGAAATCATGCTGGCAGGATGGGTGCCGGGGTTTATTCAAAACCTGTTCAGTCATAATGGCTTAGTTGATGCTGCCTCATGGGTAAGGAAAGTATCTGAACCTGAAGCAGTGCAGAAACCTACCAGCGGGCACTCACCTGCAATGCCATTTTTGATGATGCCGGAATCAGACTGACGCTAACCCCTTTATCTTTAGGTGTCACAAAATAGTCGTTCACATAGATAGCCAGTGCCGCCGCCGCAATCACATCTTCACTATAATGCTGATCAGCCGCTACACGACTCCACCCCACATAGGAGGCAGCAAAATAGGCAGGAAGACCATATTTCCAGCCATAACGCTTCTGAATAAAGCTCGCACCAGCAAAGGATGCTGCCGTATGTCCGGACGGAAAAGATAAATTATCCCCTACTGGGCGGGGCTTTTGTACCAGATGTTTTAAAATATGTGTGGTTGCAATTGTGGTAGTAAATGATTTACCAAACTGCCAGAGTCCTTCCCTCCCCTCGTCATCTTCCAAGTAAGCTGCTGTCATCGCGGTTACTGGTAACAGAATCTGGATGTAATCACCGTAAATCTCAAATTGTTCTGCTGCTCTGATATCTGTGTTTGAAACAAACACAAGCAATAACATAACTAGACGCATTGATTTCATATTGAATTCCACAAGCAATTAATGTTGCATCATAAAATGACTTCATGAATGACGGATTAATTTGTAAGTTTACTACGCACCTTTTGCTCATCACTTAGTGCTGCAACATCACGAGCAACAATAATTGCGTTAGCATTCACACCAGAGTTGATGATCTGAAGTGAGCCGCTTCTTCTACCAAGTTCAACAGCTACCTTGTGGATCGTGTCATCAATCAGAGTAAAAAGATATTGGGATCCATTGTCATGCAATACAGCAGTGACAGGTACAACCAGAGCATTAATTTGCTGTGTTAGTGGTATATCTACTGATGCAATATCACCTGGACGTAACTGTACATCATTTACACGTATCTTGAACTGTCGTGTATTTGTTTTTGCATCCGGTTCAAACTGAAGGGATTCTAGTTGTCCAGTGTATGTTTTACCTGAAACATAAAGCGTCAGTTCTTGCCCTATAGTCAAAGCATCTTCGATAGATGCTGAAAATGTTCCACTCATTTCAAGCTTCTGTGAAACTATTTCTGCAAGATTCTGGTTTGGTATGACGTAATCACCAACATCAACCAGATATTTATTGATAACCCCGGCAAAGGGCGCTTTTACCTTAGAGCTCTCAATCTTGCGGTTAATCTGATTTAGTTCTGCTTCTAGCTGGTTGATCCGGCTATTGGCAGAATCGACACTAAATTGTAAGCGTGCCTCTTCTGCCTGAAGTTGAATCAATTGCTGGTTTGCACTTCCTAATTGAGAAGCACTACTTAATGCTTTATCACCCAGTCTCTGAATTCTTGTCACTTCATTTTGTTGTAGCTTGAGGTTACGTTTTGCCAGCTCAAGCAAGCGTTGATCACGCTTGACCATTGCATGCTCCTGCTCAATTTTCGCATTGACTTGTTGCAGCTTATCATCCAGATCACCAGCATCGATTTGTAAGAATAGATCATTCTCCTGAACAACCACACCACTTTCAAAATAGCGTTCAAGGATATACCCACCGATTTCAGCACGCATTAATACATTTTTTTGCGATTGAATTTTTCCTGCAACTGTAATTTTAGGTTGTAGATCCTGTCTCTGGACATGTGTTGTCACCACCTGAATAGGTATACTCTGCTTTAACGGTTGAACATTTGCCGGTTTTGTAGAAACCAGCAAAAAAATCGCAACGGGGATCAATAGCAATAATAGCAAAGAGCCCTTTCGATTAAGGTTTTTAGGTGAAAACATTAAATTAAACTCATTAATTGTAATTTGTTGCTATTCTCAACCACTAAATGTGATGAAGCAATATAGAACCTCAATTAGAATATTCATTTACTGCTGATACTTAACTGACTTTGAAACAAAATAAATTACATCTCCAGCCTTTACTGACCATGATTACGTTTTCAATCCTGTTAATCATACAGCGTCCAGTGCTGGCACAAGAGAGGACTTTTCCAACATGTGGGGATGAATCCACACAACATCAAGCACCTGAGTCAGCTCAAGTAGGTGATCAAAATCTAATCGATATAACCGCAGATCATGTTGAAGCAACAGGCAAAGACAATGCTCGTTTTCAAGGGAATGTCACCATTCAATATCAACAGCGGACGATTCAAAGCGGTGATGCGCTGATTGATCGCACAAATAACACCTTTAAACTCAATCAAGGGGTTACTCTCTTTACCAAAGATATGGTTCTTGAAGGTGAGTCTGCCGATTATAAACTGGATCAGGAGTCGGGACAGTTTAATCAAAGTCAGTTTTATATTCCACGGCATGGCGCCCATGGAAGTGCCGGTACAGTTTCAATTAACGGAAATTCACAGGCAAAACTCACGGATGTCAGTTACACCACCTGCCCTGACGATGATCCTGACTGGACACTGGTAGCAGACGAAATTGTTCTGGATAATTCAACCAATACCGGCGAAGCCTACCATCTGACAATTGATGTGAAAGGTGTTCCGGTTTTCTACTTACCCTATATCAACTTTCCATTACAGGGGAGAAAGAGTGGTTTGTTGCCTCCATCGTATACAAACAGTGAACGCAATGGTCACGATTTTCGCCAACCCTGGTACTGGAATATCGCACCAAATATGGATGCCACAATAACCCCGAGAATCATTGAACGTCGTGGCAATATGTTACACAGCGAATATCGCTATATTGATGAACACAGTCAGGGAAGCATTCAGTTAGGGTGGTTAAACCATGATGATATAAGCACTGAACAGCGTGGGGATCTATCTGTTGAATATAGATACTATAAAAATGGCTGGTTTATGGAGAGTGACTATTTTAACGTCACTGACAACAACTACCTAAATGAAATTGGCGCTGACCGTTATGCCGCTAGTGCATCTTTATTAAAACAGCAATTTGCAGCTGGATATAATTCCCGCGAGTATCAATTTCTGGTTACAGCGCTACAATATCAATCTCTCACTGCGGTCAATGCATACAAACAGTTACCTAATATTTCATTTTCATGGACACCTGCTTTATCGCATGATCTTGAGTACGGTTTAAAAGGGGATTGGAGCCGGTTTGTTAATAATGACCAGACAAAGATAGAAGGTGATCGCCTGGATGTAACCCCGTACATCGCCTATCCCATGGCATGGCAGTTTGGCTTTTTACGACCTAAACTGGGCATCCGCTCTACACACTATGCTCTGGATAGCGCTAATCAGAACCGTACTATACCCATTACCTCTATCCATGGGGGGCTCTATTTTGATCGTAACAACGAAGATAGCACCCAAACACTGGAGCCTGAGGTGTTTTATCTTCATGTTCCCTACCGGGATCAAAGTGCTCTGCCCGTTTTTTATAGTGCCGAGGTACAGCATCAATGGCAGCAGCTATTTGCTGATAACCGTTATAGCGGTGCCGACCGGCAAAGTGATGCAAATCAGCTTACAACAGCGCTCAGTTCAAGGTTTTTCCAAAATAGTGCAGCGAATCCCTGGCTGGAGTTAAGAATGGGAAAAATTATTCCCCTTTCACAACCCAAGGTGATAACAGCTACATCATGGGACAGCTCCAGTTACAGCGATCTTCTGACAGAAATTCGTTATCAACCACATATCTACTTTTCCCTGCTACATCAGGCAGCGATCGATAGTGATGGAACTATTAATAATTCCCTGGGTCAAATCAGCGTCACTCATCCTGATGGCATGATGAAACTCAGCCTGCGTAATAATCGACTGATTAAATTGAAACAAAGTGACGCCATTGTTAACTGGAAACTCTCTGAACGGTGGCAAGGAATAGGACGATGGGTACGTGATATGGAACAGAATCTTGATGAGTCGGTGATATTGGGTCTTGAATATCGCAGTTGTTGCTGGGCTATTCGTCTTGCTGCTCAGGATGAATGGAAAAGTGACACGCTTACTACAGAGCGCAGTTATACGGCCACAATAGAGTTAAAAGGTCTGGCACGCCTCGGTGATACCCTCGAACAGGCTCTGGGACTTGAATAACTGCCTGCGCTAAAAAGCATTCAATGGTATCCTTGCGCGCTGTTTTACCTGCACAATAATTTTACGGAATAAAGAATGAGATTTTTACTACTACTGCTAATTCTGGCGACCCAACCATCATGGTCTAAGGTAACCGAAATCGACAGCATTGCTGCAATTGTCGATGAAGAGATCATCACCCGCCAGGAATTAAAAAGCCGTGTTGATCTAACTATGCAGCAACTGAGTCAAAGTGGCACCCAAATCCCTGATACTGCTATTCTTGAGCGTCAAATACTTGAACGGCTGATTAATGAAACTATCCAGCTTGAACATGCCAAACTCTCGGGTATTCAGATTAGTGATGAAAAACTCAATGAAATTCTCACCAACATTGCCAAGGAAAATAATCTTTCATTGGCACAATTCAGAGTTGCAATAGAAAACCAGGGGATCCCTTTTAATCAATTTCGCCAGCAAATTGCCAATGAATACATCATTAGTCGCTTAAAAGTAAAACAGGTAGATGAAACCATAAATGTGTCACAGAAAGAGATTGAAGACTTTTTACATAAAAGCACAGAACTAAACAGCAATAACGAATACCTGATTTCACACATTCTGATTGCCATCCCGGAAGCTGCCTCTCCGGAGGTCATTGATAAAGCTAAAATACGGGCCAGTGATCTCTACCAGCAAATTGTTGCAGGCAAGGATTTTAAACAGATGGCCATTGCATACTCAGATGGACAACAGGCACTCAAAGGTGGCGATTTGGGTTGGCGTAAAACCGATTATCTACCCACACTGTTTTTAGATGTGGTTGTTAATATGAAAGCTGGAGATATTTCCAAACCACTTCGAAGTAGTAGCGGTTTTCATCTACTCAAACTTGAAGCAGTACGCGGCGATAAAAGCAATATGATTCGTCAGGTCAATGCTCGACACATCTTAATTATTCCTGATAAGCAGACTAATGACAGTGAAGCAAAAAAACAGTTGGATATTTTACGTCAACGCATTGTTGAAGGTGAGGATTTTGCTGAGTTAGCTAATGCTTTTTCTAACGACCCCGGATCAGCAATAAAAGGCGGTGAACTGGGCTGGAGTAGTCCCGACATCTTCGTTCCTGCTTTTAAACAGAAGCTCTCACAACTGAAAACAGATGAAATCAGCCGACCATTTAAAAGTGCATTTGGCTGGCATATTGTGCAACTGCTGGGATGGCGCGACTTTGACCAGACCGCAAAAATTAAAAAAAATGAAGCCTTTAACGCTTTACGTCAGCAAAAAATTGATGAGGCTCGCCAGAACTGGGTTCGTCGGATCCGCGATGAAGCCTATGTAGAGATCCGTTAAATGCCACTGGTTATTACACCAGGAGAACCAGCGGGTATCGGTCCTGAACTGATGGTACAAGTGGTTCAAGACTATCAATTTGACCTGGTTGCATTATGTGATCCCGATCTTTTACTCCAGCGTGCCCATACACTGGATTTGCCACTAACGATCTATCCTGCAAGTAGCAAGATTCCACCCAAAGCTGGCATACGGGTTGAACCGATCCCTCTAAATGAGCCATCCATTACCGGTGAATTAAATAGCAACAACAGCCCCTATGTTATTGAAAGTTTACGTCGTGCTGTTGATGGCTGTATTAATGGCAAGTATCAGGCCCTGGTTACGGGACCTATACACAAAGGAGTGATTAATCAAGCCGGCTTCCATAATTTCACCGGACATACAGAGTATCTCGCACAACGCTGCAAAATTGATAAGGTGGTAATGATGCTGACAACCGCATTTCCAACCACTTTAAATCCTGCACATGAGTTAAGAGTGCCATTAGTCACTACCCATCTGCCACTAAATGAAGTATCGCAATCTATCACCCCACAAACATTGATACAGGTAATTACTATCGTCGATCATGCACTACGCCACCTCTATAAAATTGAAAATCCACATATTCTCATCTGTGGCTTAAACCCACATGCAGGAGAAGGCGGTTATCTGGGTATGGAGGAGATTAAGGTGATAAACCCGGTTATTCAGTCGTTAAAGGCTGTTGGCCTCAACCTTACTGGCTCAATACCTGCCGATACCGCGTTTACAAGAGATAACATTGGAAAAGCGGATGCAATTTTAGCGATGTATCACGATCAAGGCTTAACCACACTCAAACATCTGGGGTTTGGTAATGCGGTAAATATTACGCTTGGACTACCTTTTATTCGGACATCAGTGGATCATGGTACTGCACTTAATCTGGCTGGAACCGGTAAAGCCAGTACTGAGAGTCTGGTTGCAGCAATACACTCTGCGATAGCTATGACAGGCTAAAGTCCGGCAGGTTCTTTTCCCAGAATATGTGGCCCTTCTTCGAGTATGAAATTTTTAAACGCATGGGCAAAAGCCGATAATCGTTTCCCTTTACGGTGAACAATATGCCAATAGCGTTTACGCGAAGGGTGTTCCATATCCAACACCACCAGACGATTCAATAGCAACTCTGTCTGTATCGCGTCACTGGAAAGAAAACCCAGACCTAATCCAGCCTGAACACTTTGTTTAATCGCCTCATCACTACTGACCTCCATTCCCATAGTGATATTTAACTCGTGTGCCTGAAAATACCTTTCCATGGCATAACGGGTGCCCGATCCCTGCTCACGTACAAGAAATGTCTCACTCTCCAGCTTACTCATAGGGATCTGCTTTTCTCCTGCAAGAGGGTGATCAGCAGGAGCAATCACAACCAGCTCATTCTCCATAATTGCAGCCGCTTCCAGATCCATCTCTTTGGGTGGTTGTCCCATAATCACCAGATCAACTTCATTATCCTGGAGCTGTTTAAGAATGGTTTTTCGATTGGTAATATCAAGCACCACATTCAGTCCGGGAAATCGTTTATAAAAGGTACTTAACAATGGTGGGGCAAAATAGTTTGCTGTTGTTGCTACTGAAATTCTTAATTTACCGTGATGAAGCCCTTTAATCCCATTGATAATGGATTCCATTTCTCCAAGCTTTTCATCAATTAGACGGGCATAGTGATAAACCTCATGCCCTGCATCAGTTAAAAATATTTTTTTACCCAACTGTTCAAACAACGCCACATCAAGCTGACTCTCAAGCTGCTTTACCTGCATCGAAACAGCTGGTTGCGACAGAAATAGCTCCTCTGCAGCCCGGGTAAAACTCTGATTACGGGCAACTGATGAGAATACTTTTAATTGTCGGATTGTTATATTCATAACATGATATTAACACTGTTCAGTTTTATCATAAAGAATTCCTTATGTATTACATCATAATATTTTAGTTTCATTCTGAGTTGAAGCTGGATATATTAGCACTCCACTATGTAGACAGTCGTCAGATTCGATTACTTTTGCTGCTTCTACTGACTACATGGAACAGATTTTTTAAAATTTTTTTACTAACCCTGTATAGGAGTAAATCTTATGGATCAATCGGCACGTTATGCTGATCTTTCTCTGAAAGAAGAAGATCTGATTGAAGGTGGTAAGCACATTCTGGTTGCTTACAAAATGAAACCAGCTGCTGGCTACGGTTACCTTGAAGTTGCTGCTCACTTTGCTGCAGAGTCTTCTACTGGTACTAACGTAGAAGTTTCAACTACTGACGACTTCACCAAAGGTGTTGACGCCCTGGTTTACCACATTGACGAAGCGACAGAAGAGATGCGCATTGCATACCCTCTTGAGCTGTTCGACCGCAACGTAATCGATGGTCGTATGATGCTGGTCTCTTTCCTGACTCTGTGTATTGGTAACAACCAGGGTATGGGTGATGTCGAGCATGCAAAAATGTATGACTTCTATGTACCTGAGCGTGCCATTCAATTGTTCGATGGTCCTTCTAAAGACATTTCTGACATGTGGCGTATCCTTGGTCGTCCTGTTGAGAACGGTGGTTATATCGCTGGTACTATCATCAAGCCTAAGCTTGGTCTGCGTCCTGAGCCATTTGCTGAAGCTGCATACCAGTTCTGGCTTGGTGGTGACTTCATCAAGAACGATGAGCCTCAAGGCAACCAGGTTTTCTGTCCTGCCAAGAAAGTATACCCTCTCGTATATGATGCAATGAAGCGCGCACAGGATGAGACTGGTCAGGCCAAACTCTTCTCTGCAAACATCACTGCTGACGATCACTACGAAATGTGTGCTCGTGCTGACTTCATCCTTGAGACCTTTGGTCCAGATGCAGACAAAGTTGCTTTCCTGGTTGATGGATATGTGGGTGGCCCTGGTATGGTTACCACTGCTCGTCGTCAATATCCTGGTCAGTACCTCCATTACCATCGTGCAGGCCACGGTGCGGTTACTTCACCTTCAGCCAAGCGCGGTTATACTGCATTCGTTCTGGCGAAAATGTCACGTCTGCAAGGTGCTTCCGGTATCCACGTAGGTACAATGGGATACGGTAAGATGGAAGGTGATGCTTCTGACAAGATCATTGCATACATGATTGAGCGTGATGAGTGTCAGGGGCCTGTATACAACCAGAAGTGGTATGGAATGAAGCCTACTACGCCAATCATCTCAGGTGGTATGAATGCTCTGCGTCTGCCAGGCTTCTTTGAGAATCTGGGTCATGGTAACGTTATCAACACCTCTGGTGGTGGTTCATACGGTCACATTGATTCTCCTGCTGCTGGTGCGATTTCACTGCGTCAGTCATACGAGTGCTGGAAGCAAGGTGCTGACCCAATCGAGTTCGCGAAAGAGCACAAAGAATTTGCTCGCGCATTCGAGTCATTCCCTGGTGATGCTGACAAGATTTACCCTGGATGGAGAGAGAAGCTGGGCGTACATAAGTAAGCTCACTTTTTCCAAAAAGGAAAATCATAAGAAACCGCTCTTCGGAGCGGTTTTTTTTGATCATAGCTGGCTAGAAACTGCAAATGACCCTATACAAGCAATACCACTACAGCAACATCTTGATAATGGTTCTATAGTTAGATAATTCCTACTATAAACAACGAGAACTGCCATGATTATTAACAAGGGCGAGAAGATCCATATCATTTACCGCCGACTCCTTGAATCTGAATCAAGAAGACATTTTGTGGGTGAAGTCCTAGAAGTATCTGACTCAGTAGTACGTATACAGGGAAAGGCATTCATTCTGGACTCCAGCAAGAATCAGTACATCCGCAAGCCAGAGACCAGAACCACCATTATCGATCTGGCTGAGAGTGGTTATATCGTCAATATCATTCCGAATACCGTTAGCGTCACTAACCTTCGCTATGAGCTCAACAAGGACAAGAATCTTGTTGTCACCGATGGTCTTGCCTTTTCACTAGATATCAACGAATTTGGTTTTCAGCGTTAGTGACAGTTTAACGCAACATCTCCTGACATCATCTTTGTTCTGATGACGTTAATAGGTGCGTATCCAAAGAAAATACGATATAAGATACCCCAATACTAATTATTAATAATAAAAACATGGGAGAACATTATGTCGAACAGGCATCCAATCATTGCCGTCACTGGCTCATCCGGCGCAGGAACATCTACCGTTAAAGGAACCCTGGATACCATCTTCCAGCGCATAGGCGCTACTGCGGCCTTTGTTGCAGGTGACAGTTTTCACCGTTTTGATCGCTGCACTATGAAAAAAGAGCTGAAAAAAGCCAAAAAAGAGGGGCGACGTTTAAGCCACTTTGGGCCTGAAGGTAATGTATTCGACAAACAACTCAAGCTCTATCAGGACTATGGTGCAACAGGAACGGGAAAACGACGTAACTACATTCATGATGAGATGGAAGCAGATATCTATGGCGGTAAACCTGGTACTTTTACTGAGTGGGAAGAGATCCCACCCGGTACGGATCTACTTTTCTACGAAGGATTACATGGTGGTGTAACTACCGATGAGTTTGACCTGGCAAAAGAGGTTGATTTACTCATAGGCGTTGCTCCAACGATCAATCTGGAGTGGATACAGAAAATCAATCGTGATACCCAGGAACGTGGTTATACCCAGCATGAGGTACAAGATGCTATCTATCGCAGAATGTATGATTACATGCATTATATCGTACCGCAGTTTTCTAACACCCATATCAACTTCCAGCGTATTCCTATCATAGATACCTCAAATCCCTTTATGAATCGTACGATCCCGACAGCAGACCAGAGTCTGGTTGTGATCCATTTCATTAAATTTAAACCATCTGTCGAATACAAACTCCATCTTAAAGGATTAATTGAGGGAGCCTCGTTAACCACCTTTAATACCCTGGTCATCCCCGGTGGAAAAATGCAATACGCCATGGAGTTAATACTTACAAACCTGCTAAAAGAGCTGTTAGAGAAACGCGGCATGTTACAAAATAATAACGAATAACCCAGCAATAACACCACATTAATATAAACAGGTGGTTGGTAGAGAAAAGAATTAGGTGTCACCTCCTACTTCTCTGCCAATACATCTGTTTTCATCTTGAAGTAGTCTCAGTTCTGATCCATAGTAGAAGATAATTAATCACTGAAATGATAAGCATTTACTTATCATTTCAATTAAAAACCCTGACTTCTATTTATAGAACACCTGATTATAATCAAAGGTCATTACAGAACATTTGCTGGAGAGCCACAATGAGTTCAGTTGATATCGAACAATACAAAATAACCAAAGAACCCTTTTATCAAGCTCAGGAAGATGAGATCGCACTCTATGAAGCCGCATATGCTTCACGTTTGCCCGTGATGATAAAAGGGCCTACTGGTTGTGGTAAATCACGTTTCATTGAACACATGGCATGGAAACTGGGAAAACCTCTCATTACCGTAGCCTGTAACGAGGATATGACCGCGTCTGACCTGGTAGGTCGTTATCTGTTAGATGCGGATGGTACACGCTGGCTAGATGGCCCTCTCACCGTGGCAGCTCGAATTGGTGCAATATGTTATCTGGATGAAGTGGTAGAAGCACGTCAGGATACAACCGTTGTGATCCACCCTTTAACAGATCATCGTCGTACATTACCTCTGGATAAAAAAGGTGAGCTGATTGAGGCCCATCCGGATTTTCAGTTGGTTATTTCTTACAACCCAGGCTATCAAAGCCTTATGAAAGATTTGAAACAATCGACTAAACAGCGTTTTGTCGGACTTGATTTCGATTATGCACCCATCAGTGTCGAAGCTGGGATTGTTGCCAAGGAAGCGAATCTTGATTCAGACACTGCAATGAAGCTGGTAAAAATTGGTGAAACCGCTCGTAATTTAAAAGGCCATGGTCTGGACGAAGGAATATCAACTCGTCTTCTGGTATACGCTGCAAGTCTAATCAACCAGGGAATTGCACCGCCAGCAGCCTGCAAAATGGCAATGGTACGTCCTATTACTGACGATGCTGATATCCGCAGTACTCTTGATCACGCAATCGATTCCATCTTTGCCTAATTCGATCGCTTTACATTAACTGACGATAGAGGTTATCCGCGTGAGTCTCAGTGAAAGTGAACTACAGGTCTATAGAGAGCAGCTCAAATGTAGCTTTAAGGATGTTGAGGAGTTCTTTCCACATTGTATGGATGAGGCCACTCTTTTTCTGTCCGACAAAGGGATTAAGGATTATCTTGAGGGCGCTTCTCTAATTTGTATGATAGGTAGAGGTTTTGATCCTGTCTTAACCTATCTTGAAGAGATGCCTCAGGTAGCTCATAAACTTGGGGAGTCTACTCTGTTACTGGTTTCACAGGCTGTTTGGCGTCTATCACGTACCCCAAATGGCAAAGCAATTCCTAACTTTTTACAAACCATTGGTGAGGCATCCAGACGTCTGGGTAGTGAGGAACAGCTTGAATATTATTTTGAGCTGATTTTCGACATGATGGATAGAACCACTGGGTCGATACATGGTCATCACACTACAATACCCAGTCCTGGCCTGGGTAATCTGCTCCAACAAATGCCATCATTGCTAAACCAGTTATCACTTAGTGGCATTAAAAATTGGATTGATTATGGAATTCGCCACTACAACAACCATCCTGAACGTCAACAGGATTATTTCAGTCTGCAATCATCTGACAGCAAGGCGATCATGCAGCGCGAGAGACATGGCACATTGTTTATGGACCATGAACGCAAGTTTGACCTCTACTTACGAGGTTTATGGGAGGATCATGATCATTTAGTTCCCTATTCCATGGGCTTTGATGAAATGCGTAAACCACGACCCTATTACGATGGATATGGTATTCGAATTCCTGACGTTTATGATGATAAGGGTTCCGTAAAAGGAATCGATCGATATCGAGCAACGCTCGCACATATGGCCGCACATAGAAAATGGACGACTGCGATTATTGCGGATAATTACAGCCCATTTCAACGAATTGCTATTGAGATGTTCGAGGATTCACGTATTGAACACCTCATCATTCAAAAATACCCCGGGCTAAAGAAGATATTCCTAGCTTTACACCCAGTGCCAGGCGAGGATGACTGTAATCCAGAAATCGAATCATGCATTCTTCACCGTTTAACCATGTTTTCGTACGCAATTCTCAATCCTGATCATCCCTATACCAATCCGGATCTTCTTGAGTTCGTGGAACGTTTTAACCAGCAAATGGCATCAGACGATCACGCAACTAAAGATGTTGCGGCTATTGCCATATCTTATATTGCTAGAACTCGTCGCCAGCAAGATCAGTCACCCAAAGTCAATTTTACCAATACTGAAATTGACTATCGTGATGATAATCGACACATGTGGCGATATATAGAAGAGAGTGATGACGAAGAGATGTTTGAGGATGCAGCAAAGCGTCAGAAAACAGATGAAGAGATCGAGGGTCTGCCTCCTCGCCACTATCATGAGTGGGACTATACATCGAAAACATATAAACCTGATTGGGTAAGCTTATATGAAACCTTACACCCATCAGGAGACTCCTTTAAGATTGATCAACTGTTAAGCAAGCATGATGCCCTGATTAAAAAACTCAAACGTATACTTGATCTACTTAAGCCACAAAATTATGTACGCATCCGTTATCAGGAAGAAGGTAGTGAACTAGATCTCGACGTAGCAATCCGTTCATTAATCGACTTTAAAAGCGGCAGTAATCCAGATCCTAGAATTAATATGAGTCACAAACATGATGGGCGTGATATTGCTGTATTCCTGCTGCTGGATCTTTCTGCTTCACTAGCAGATATACCTGAAGGTTGTGAACAGTCTTTACTCGAATTAAGTCAGGAAGCTGTGGCTTTACTTTCAATGGCAATTGATGGGCTTGGTGACAAATTTGCTATAGCCGGTTTTTCCTCCAATACCCGCCACGAGGTTCGTTACCAACACATTAAAGGTTACAGTGAACGTTGGAGTGAAGATGTTAAAAGTCGCCTGGCCGCGATGGATGCCGGGTATTCAACCCGAATGGGAGCAGCTTTACGTCATGCCGCTCACTATCTAAATGCACAGCAGGCTGACAAAAAACTGTTATTGGTGCTTACGGATGGCGAGCCCTCCGACATAGATATCAATGACCCTCAAATGTTGATACAAGATGCACATAAAGCTGTTCAGGAGCTGGATCAAAAAGGCATTTATACCTACTGTATCAACCTTGACCCAAATGCTGATGAATATGTCGGTGATATCTTTGGAAAACAGTATTCAGTCATCGACAATGTAGAGAAACTGCCTGAAAAATTACCACAGCTGTTTTTGTCGCTGACAAAATAAATAACCGGTTGGTTATTGTTAGTTTCCTCACAAATTTTAATATGCTGATATTTTCAACTTGATACAATTTAGTCAGATAGTATATGGTTATGAAGTCTTATAAAGGAGAACAAAATGTTTAGAAAAATCATCAAGAAAATAATTGCACCAATTTCAATGGCTGCTTTTTTAATGGTCCAAATTGCCCCTGCTTCTGCAGCAATGATTTCGACTGATAGTGCAGCCCAGCAAAGCTTTACCCATTATGATATTGCACAGGTTACCCAGATGTTTGATCGTGATGACGTTCAACAGCAGCTGGTTGCACTGGGTGTCAGTGTTGATGATGCACAAGCACGTGTTGCACTCATGACAGATGCTGAACTGGCTCAACTAAATAGTCGCATGGCCACAATGGAAGCAGGCTCAGATATTCTGGGTATTGCTCTGACCGTATTCATCGTACTGGTTATTACAGATATGCTGGGTGCAACAGACGTATTGCCATTTGTTAAGCCCATAAACTGATCCTGATTCATGGTTTAAAAATTGCTTTTTTTCCATCTCAAAATAGGCCAGCTTGTCTGGCCTGTTTTTTTTATATTCAGTCTGTTTTTAAATGGATGTGCGACAGATCCCGCTATAATGTCACTCCCACACAAGTTAGCTTCTGATATACCCCAGCAAGTTGAGCTGATACAGGTCCCATTCTATGAACAGGAGCTGTTTCAATGTGGTCCGGCATCTCTGTCAATGGTGCTGAATCATCGCAAGATACAGGTCTCTGCAGATGAATTACGTCCATTAATTTATATTCCGGATCGAGGGGGAACACTTCAATCTGAAATACGCTCTGTAGTACGGCGTTATGGAACGCTAACTCTGAAATTACAAAACGGATTAGCAGGTTTAATCGAGGAAGTTGCAGCAGGCAACCCGGTGCTGGTCATGCAAAACCTTGGGCTGAAATACCTGCCACAATGGCACTATGCTGTAGTGATTGGCTATGATCTGGACTCAAAAGAGCTCATATTACGCTCAGGTAGAAATGAAAGGCATGTCAACCAGTTCAGGCTCTTCATGAATACATGGAATCGCTCTAATCAGTGGGGAATCATCATACCTTCAGATGAGAAGCTGCCACAAAATAGTGATTTTGAAGATTATATCACCCAAATTTCAGCACTGGAAAAATTCAACCAACGCGACTCACTACGCTATTATAAACTTGGAACACTACGCTGGCCTCAGGAATCATTAGCCTGGTTTGGACTTGGCAACAGCTATTACTATAGTCACCAGCTGGATAAAGCTGAAGGGGCTTTCAGACAAGCCATTGCTCTGGAGCCGTCTGCTGCATGGAACTGGAATAATTTAGCGCATATCCTTAAAGAACAAGGCTGTGTCAATCACTCATCTTTTGCACAGGCTTGTGCAGATAGGCTAGAAAACAAGGATCAAACTAAGTTACAAAACAATAATCCAGAAGAGAGCGGTATCTGTAAACCTTTACCTGTTTGCCCTGAATAATTAACCTATTCCGGTTTCAATAATCAGATTAATATCTACCAGCCCAGGCTGAATCAATATGGAAACCTTTGGGCAGATCAGGGATCATTGCAATAGCCTCTTCTCTGGATTCAAAGCCACTCATACGAATGCGATACCAGTGTTTACCTGATTTTTCGAAATAGGTAATTTCGAGATTTTCCATCCCTGTATTCTGAAGCCTAGTGAGCATTTTTTCGGCATCAGCCTGATGCTTGTACGAAAGCATATTTAACACCCATTTACTAATAACCGCTTTAGATTCGGATACCAGTTCTTTGATATATGAAGCGGCTACTGGCTCAGTGATAACAACATTCTTAACAGGTTGTGCTTTTGCTACAACAACAGGTTTTACTACAACAGTTGGAGTAGATTTTGCCGCAATAGCTGGAGATTCTGGTGTAAGCGGTTGTGATGTCGGTTTGGTTTTTGTGATCACTTGAGATGGTGTGATGCTTAAGGTATCAATCTTGCTCTCCAGTGCAGCGATCACATTCTCAAACTGCTGCATGCGATTACTCATCTGATTAATTGCTTCATTTTGAGTAGTGGCGTTATTGCTTAACTTATTTTCCAGATCCGCAACTACCGTTGAAACACTTGTAATCTGTTTATTGATACTCTGGGTTTGGGTTGTCACCGCAGTAGTTACATTAGCAATACGCTGATTTACTTCCACCACCTGTGCAGAGACATGACTAGTAACCGTATCAATACGACTATTTGTTTGATTCACCTGATCACTTAGTGCTACAAATTGAGGATTTTGATTAATATCAGGCCCCTTTAACGCTTTAATCTCCTGTAACGAAGAATGAATGCTGGATATACCCTGGGTAGCACTATAGGCAAACCAGGCAGCGCCAGCACCAATTAACAGTGAGATGATAGCCAGGATAACAGTCATCTCCGGTTGTCTAGCCGTCACTGGAGAGGGAGTTGAGGAAGCTCGTGCGACAACGACATTTTCAGTTACTGATACCTGCTGCGAATGGGATTCAGTTCTGGTTGCCTGTTCATTCTTTCCAGGCTTACTCTGCTTTGATGGATGCGATTCCTCTTTAGCTACCGGCTCACTTTTGCTAACTGTATTTTTTTCTTTTAAATCAGATGGAGCCGTTGGTGATTGCTGACTGGTTTCATTTGTTACTTTTTTCTCTTTTACTGGCTGAGTCACTGTTTGCTGATGATGCATTGCCACATCAGGTTTTATCGTCTGCTTCATGGCAGGTGCCGTTGCAGTTTTTGGTTCTTCCTTTTGTTGTTTGACTTTTACGGCTGCTGGCTGACTAACAACTGGCGCTGTTGGTTGTACAGCCTTATTAACCTTCACCGTGTTTTCTGCTGGCTTTTTGGTAGCTTTTGAAGCAGCCGCCTGTTTCTTCTCTTTTTCAGATTTCTCAAGTTGGGATTCCAGTCTTTCGAGATTCTGGGTTAATTCATCAACATCGATACCTGCCTCTGTAGCTGTTCTTTCATTAAAGTTTACGACCTTACCTTGAGAGGCATTCTGTTTTTTTATGACCTGTGGTTTGTCCGGTTGTGACTGAGTACTTTTTTTCTGTAATTCCTGATTATGTTCCTTAGTTTCAAGATCTATAACAGGCTTTGGTTGTGGTAATTCAGTATTGATCAAATCGTCTTCAATAGCAGTTTCATCCAGAAAATCATCATGAAATCCCATCAATAACTCATCAGTTATTGAAAAGGCTTCACTACCCTGATCTGTCTGATTTGAATTACTTTTTTCACTCATGGCTTAATCCAGATAGCTTAATATTGGAACATAAAAACTTACTTACAAACCAAACTTAAAGTAAAACATGAATTATTTCAATATATATCTGAAACTTATACCCTTTTACATTAGATATAGTTTCTATTTCATTATGAACCATAGTCGACAACTGTCTTGTCAGTAAACACTCAAACATATTTGTTCCATACTTCATAGTGTAGTCGTTACAAGCAAGGATAGCTTAAGAATTAATGCTAGTTACCCCTTGTACAAAAAAACATGCGATGAATGTGTGAGACAGGTAGAATGCCCACTTCTATCTTAAGCATGCTAATAATCGGTATGAGCCAAACACTTCCCGCAATTTATTTAAAGCGCCATGAAGAACGTCGTCTGCGTTCAGGGCATATATGGATCTATAGCAACGAGATTGATAGCCATCGCTCACCCTTATCACAGTTTGAATCAGGTACCCAGGCTGCAGTTTTTGCATCCAATGACCAGTTTATCGGCAATGCCTATCTCAACCCACACTCATTAATCTGTGGAAGAGTATTCAGCAGAACACCGAATCAACGGCTAGATCAATCATTAATGGTTCATCGCTTGAACATCGCGTTATCGCTACGAGAGCGTTGTTACAGCGAGCCCTATTACCGTCTGGTTTATGGCGAGGGTGACTTCCTCCCGGGCTTGATTATTGACCGTTATGCCGATGTTATTGTGGTGCAATTAAATACCGCAGGAATGGATAGAATTGCAGACGAAATCACCGCTGCGATTGAAAAGGTGCTCAAACCAGCTGTGATTGTATTTCGCAATGATAGTAGTGCTCGCGAACAAGAGGGATTAAGCAAAGAAGCTTCTGTGGTTTATGGTGCACTACCCGAGACTGCCATTTTAAAAGAAAACGGTGCCGAGTTTGTTTTTGATCCATTACAGGGTCAGAAAACAGGCTGGTTTTTTGATCACCGCAATAATCGCCAGCGTGCACAGCATTTTGCGAAAAACCTCCGTGTACTGGATCTGTTTAGCTATATTGGAGGCTGGGGTATTGAGGCTGCTGTCGCAGGAGCCAAAGAGGTCATTTGTGTTGATGCCTCTGAAAATGCGCTGAATTTTCTTGAGCAGAGCGCTGAACGCAATCAGGTTAGGGATAAAACCACCATCATTGAAGGCAATGTATTTGATGTTCTTAAAATATTAAAAGAGGACAAGCAACAGTTCGATATGGTGATACTGGATCCACCTGCATTTATTAAACGCAAAAAAGACCTGCGCAAAGGGCTGGAAGCCTATCAGCGGGTTAACCAGCAAGCCATGCAGTTACTGGGACGTGATGGATTATTGGTCTCTGCTTCCTGTTCTTATCATTTAGCATGGGATGAATTGCGCAAGGGCCTGCACCAGGGCGCCCGCCATCTCGATAGACAATTACAGATCCTGGAGCAGGGCCATTTAGGTGCTGATCACCCTATTCATCCAGCACTACCAGAGAGTGATTATTTAAAATCATACATAAGCAGAGTTGTTCGAGCTTAGATAGCACGGGTATACTGAAATCATGTTGGAATATCCACAAATCGATCCTGTCGCACTCTCTCTTGGCCCGCTAAAGATTCACTGGTATGGGCTGATGTATCTACTCGCTTTCACCGCAGCCTGGTGGCTTGGAAGACAGCGTGCTGCCACTAAAGGGTGGAAATATAACGAAATTGAAGAGGTCATCCTCTATGGCGCCATGGGTGTTGTTTTAGGAGCACGAGTTGGATACATCCTCTTTTATAACTTTCCGTCATTTATCGAAAACCCATTGATTCTTTTCAAGGTATGGCAAGGAGGGATGTCCTTTCATGGTGGACTCATTGGTGTATTGATAGCAATGTATCTGTTTGGTCGTAAATACCAACGCAGTTTTGCCAATGTAATGGATTTTATTGCACCACTGGTACCACTGGGTTTGGGGGCTGGTCGAATAGGAAACTTTATCAACGCTGAGCTTTGGGGAAAACCCAGCGATCTTCCCTGGGCCATGGTCTTTCCGACTGGCGGTCCCTTAGCTAGACATCCATCCATGTTATATGAAGCCTTTCTTGAGGGCATTGTGCTGTTTGCAATTATCTGGTGGTACTCATCCAAACCGCGCCCACCAATGACAGTAGCAAGCTTATTTGCGATTGGATATGGTGTTTTCAGATTTATGGTCGAGTTTATTCGAGAGCCGGATGCACATATCGGCTATCTGGCTTTTGGCTGGGTTACGATGGGACAGTTATTGTCACTACCCTTGATTCTTGCCGGTATGATTGTGATGATAATCTCTTATAAAAAATTCCAACCCACAGGAAAATAACATGCGTCAATATCTTGAGCTGATGCAACATGTACTGGATAACGGTGTGCGTAAAGAGGACCGCACCGGGACAGGAACCGTTAGTGTTTTTGGTTACCAGATGCGCTTTAATCTTTCTGAGGGCTTCCCTTGTGTTACGACCAAGAAGCTACACTTACGCTCCATCATTCATGAGCTGTTATGGTTTCTTAAGGGTGAAACCAACATCAAATACCTCAAGGATAATGGCGTATCCATTTGGGACGAATGGGCTGATGAGAACGGAGATCTTGGCCCGGTTTATGGCTCACAGTGGCGTTCATGGCCAACACCTGATGGCGGACATATTGACCAGATTCAGCAGGTAATTGAACAAATAAAAAATAACCCTGACTCGCGCAGAATTATTGTCAGTGCATGGAATGTTGCTGAGGTTAACAATATGGCTTTACCTCCGTGTCATGCGTTTTTTCAATTCTATGTCGCCGAGGGCAAACTATCGTGCCAGTTATATCAACGCAGTGCTGACACATTTCTCGGGGTTCCGTTTAACATCGCCTCATACGCATTATTAACCATGATGATGGCGCAGGTTTGTGGACTGAAGGCAGGTGATTTTGTTCATACCTTAGGTGATGCTCATCTATACAGCAACCATCTGGAACAGACCCGGCTACAGTTATCCCGTGAACCTTATCCTCTACCACAGATGAAACTTAACCCTGATATTACTAATCTGTTTGATTTCACCTTTGATGATTTTGAGCTAATCGGCTATCAGTCGCATCCTCACATCAAGGGCGCGGTTGCGGTTTAAAGGATATTCAATGAAAATTTCACTGATATGGGCGATGGATACAAACCGGCTGATTGGTGTTAATAACGCTTTGCCATGGAAACTACCTGCTGATATGCAGTGGTTTCGCCGCCATACCTTACATAAACCCATTGTTATGGGGCGCAAAACCTTCGAGTCATTTGGAAGTCGCCCCTTACCCCAACGCACAAACATTATCCTTACACGAGACGCAAACTATCAGGCCGATGGAGCACTGGTTGTTACATCGATTGAAGATGCTATCGCTGCTGCTGCAGATAGTGATGAGCTAATGGTTATTGGTGGTGCCTCTTTTTATGCCCAAATGCTTGAAAAGGCAGATACGCTCTATGTAACGGAGGTTCAGGGTAAATTTTCTGGAGATGCATGGTTTCCTGAGTTTGATATCACCCAATGGATTGAGCTAAGTCGGGAGATTCATAAGGCGGATGAAAAGAACGCATACTCTTGCCACTTTATTACCTACGAAAGAGCCTAGCTATAGTTCTGACTATGCTGCTCCCTGAGTATCTTGATCTGAAACAGGGTATTACGTTCCTCCTCTTCCAGTTGTGACTCAATGTGATGAATCGTATGTTCATATTTGGGGATAATGTTGTATTTAAGAGCATTGACCCGCTTTTGTGCTTTACGTTGCTCATCAATCAAACGTCCCAGAATAGTCTTATTCTCGGATAGTCTTGTCATGGCGATGGTCGCCTCTACCATCTTTTCTCGCGCCTCATCAAAACTACAGTCTGTACCTAATAAGCCAATAGGTCTGATTGCCAGTCTTTGCGATTTGATGGATGGATACTGCACTCCTAAAGAACGTCGTGGAATAATATTCACGGATAATGCCGGCTCTATACCCAGCGCCACTTGTTGCAATGCACTATTACCCATGCGCATATGTACCAGAGCCAGCCATTCGTAAGCCTGCTCTAATGTTCTTTTCGCCTCTTTGCGTAATTTACGATAATCACCGATATGCTGATAAACAAGGCGCGTTAACAATTCGCGTTTTTGTTCCAGCATGGCATGTCCCTGCTCCAGTAATTTTACCTGTTTTTTTAAATCGAGCAGGGTACTTTTTGTCGGCGGTACATTGAGCAGCTTTTGACTCATGCCTCCTCCCGATAGAGGTGATATTTTTCCAGGTATTTTTCAGAAACTCGAGGTAACAGATCAGCTGGAAACATTCCCAGCAACTCCCATGCAAGATTCAATGTTTCAAAAACCGAACGATCTTCATCATCTGTCTGGGTAATAAACTTATCATCAAATGCATTGGAAAACTTTAAATAGCGTAAATCTCTTTTTGATAACTCATCAGCACCAATAATCGCAGCAAGATTTCTTACCTCCTGTGCTCTGGCATATAAGGAGTACAACTGACTGGCAACCTGCGCATGATCCTCCCTGGTATCATCCTTGCCAATACCATCTTTCATCAAGCGTGATAATGAAGGCGAGATATGTACCGGTGGATAGATCCCCTTATTATGTAGTTCACGTGAAAGTACGATCTGTCCTTCGGTAATATATCCGGTTAAATCTGGGATTGGATGGGTAATATCATCTGATGGCATGCTCACAACCGGCATGAGTGTCACCGAACCATGACGATCATGGATCCTTCCCGAACGCTCATATATCTCGGCTAAATCAGAATAGAGATAGCCAGGATAACCTTTACGTGCCGGGACATCGCCTTTTGCAGTCGCAATCTCACGCAGTGCCTCTGCGTAATGGGTCATATCCGTCATTACCACCAGTACATGCCGATCGAGGTCAAAGGCTAGATACTCGGCAGCGGTCAGGGCAACTCTGGGAAGAGCCAAACGCTCTATGGGAGGATCATCTGCCAGATTAAGAAACATCACAACTTTCCCCAGCACACCACTGTCAGCAAATGAGTCCTGAAAAAACTGTGCATCTGCATATGAGACCCCCATTGCCGCAAACACAATAGAAAATCCTGACTCTTCATCTACCAGCCGTGCCTGACGCACAATTTGTGCAGCAAGTTGATTATGTGGTAATCCTGAAGCGGAAAATATGGGAAGTTTCTGTCCCCGAACCAGTGAGTTCAAGCCATCAATCGTCGAGATCCCGGTCTGGATAAATTCACGGGGATAACTTCTTGCAGATGGATTAATTACTGAACCGGAAATCACCCGGCGCTCACCGGATAATAGTGGTGGACGCTGATCTTTCGGCTCGCCAATACCATTAAAAATTCTGCCCAGAAGATCAGGAGATAGCATCATATCCAGCGGCTGCCCCATAAAGCGAACCCAGGCGGATTCCAGATCCAATCCATCGGTCCCTTCAAAAACCTGAATCGTTACCTCATCCTTGTTAGTACGAATCACCTGCCCTGTCCGCTTATGATTTTGTGCATCATTGATAATGGCACGATCACCAAACATAATCTTATCGGCACCACGAAGGGTTAACAAACCACCACTGGCACTATTGACACTACGATACTCAATGGCACTCATGATATCCCCTGCTGCTTATATTCATGACGCAATTTTTCAAACTGCTGCATAATCGACTCGGAAAACCGAGTGATCTTTTCAACCTCATCTGAGGAATATACCCCTTTCAGCCTGCGTGCTTTAACCATTTCGGGTAATGCGGTTAGTTGCTCAATTGGCACACCCATTTCAATCATCTGCGCACCTTGTAAATAAATGGTTATCATCAAATCGAGCAAGGCAAATTGTTTTGATGGTGAACTGAAGGTATCTATCTGATCCAGTGCACTTTGCTGTAACACCCCTTCTTTTATCAGTGCTGCACACTCAAGTTCCCAGCGTTGTGCTGAGGAGAGTGCTTCTGGACCAACCAGATTCACAATACGTAGCAGTTCCGCATCGCGAGATAACAGCTTTAATGCCTGTTCACGGCGCCGTTCCCATGAAGGACTTACCTCCTTTGACCACCACACCGCAGCTAATTTGACATGGTTGGAGAAACTATTTACCCAGTCAATGGAAGGGTAATGACGAGCATCTGCAAGCTCCTTGGATAAAGCCCAGAATGTTTGCGCGATATCCTTGGTATGACTTGTAACCGGCTCAGAAAAATCACCACCCGGTGGTGAAACGGCACCAATCAAACTCACTGAACCATACTCTCCATTGAGCGTCTCAACTCTGCCTGCACGTTCATAAAATGCTGCCAGTCTGGATGAAAGATAGGCAGGATAACCCTCTTCTACCGGCATCTGTCCCAGTCTTCCTGCTACTTCACGCAAGGCTTCTGCCCAACGGCTGGTAGAGTCTGCCAGCATCACTACATCTAATCCCTGATCCCGAAAATATTCCGCAATCGTAACGCCGACATAAATTGATGCTTCTCGTGCAACAACAGGCATATTGGAGGTGTTAGCAACAAGTAGTGTTCGCTCCATCAATTTACGCCCCGTATAGGGATCGGTTAGTTTGGGAAAGCTTTGCAACACATCTACCAACTCATTGCCACGTTCACCACAGCCTACATAGATTACTATATCGGCATTGGTCCAACGTGCAATCTGTTGTTGCACCATAGTTTTACCTGCACCAAATGGACCGGGTACAGCGGCTTTTCCTCCCTTTAACATCGGAAAAAACGTGTCAATAATACGTTGACCAGTAATTAAAGGTGAAATGGCATTGCTTCTACGACGATAGGGCCTGGGTTTGCGTACTGGCCAACGCTGATACAGTGTCAGTTTATGATTGACTCCATGTGCATCCTTTATCAGCGCAACCTGTTGTTCCAGGTTGTAATGATCCTGTGGGGCAATATCCAGCAGTGTTCCATTAATATGTGGTGGTACCATAATTCGGTGAATGATAGTTTCAGTTTCCTGAACCGTTCCCAGCAGGTCACCTCCTCTTATCTCATTGCCAAGTTCAAGATCAGCAGGAACGAACTGCCATTGTTTTTCACGATTCAAAGAAGGCAATGACACCCCTCTCGGTAAATAGTCTCCCTTTATTTCAAAGATTGATTGCAATGGTCTTTGTACCCCATCAAATATTCCCCCTAACAAACCCGGTCCCAGCTCTACCATAAGTGGATGCCCAAGATCTTCCACAGGATCACCTGGTTGTATCCCATCCGTATTTTCATATGATTGAACCAGGGCGTACTTGCCTTGCAAGGCGATCACTTCACCAATTAATCCTACCTTGCCAATTTTCACCTGATGACCATTTGCAACACCTGACAGCTCAACCGTGATAATCGGCCCGTTTATTTCGTATATGGTTCCCTGTTCCATTATTGTGCCTGTCATGATGTTATCGGTGAAATATCTGCATGCTGTTTTAATAACAACCGTTCATAAATCCGCTGATAAATCCGTTGGCGCATCCTTGATAATCGACCTTCAAAGGTATTATCAATCTGTTTACGTTCGTCGGCTGATTTAACCAGCACTCCGCCAATTGACTTATGGCTATTTTTTTTAATGATAACGCTGATCCCTGATGGTAGTTGTTGCTGTATCGGCTCAAGCTGTGACTGCAAATAGCGGCTATCAACTGCATTTGCAATGACTGTGACTTTATCGACTCCTAACAAAATGACTGACTTGATAACAAATTGGGTCAACAATGGTTCATAGCGCTCACGATCACTGACAAACTGATTTAAGGCTTCAACAAGACGATCCTCCGTTGCAGTCACAATATTCCACCCTAATTGATCAGTATGGGTCTGTAACTTAAGCTCATGTGATTGAACCATGCGTCTGTAGATACGTTCTGCTTCAGCTTTTGCTAGCAAAACCTCTTTCTGTTCGCGTAATTGAAGTTTCTCATTAGATTCACGAATGATATCTTCGCATGCATGCTGAGCCTGCTGGCGATACTGCAACGCCAGGTGGTTTGCCTGATCGAGTATGGCTTTTTCCAGTGCTTCAATCTTTTCCATGGTTATTCACTATCCAGCATATCATCATCAAAGGCCTCACCACCGAGTAACTGTCGAACACGCTCATCGGTATCCATCCTGAACTGCTCAGGTGAAGCAAGCGATGGAATCTCGGTTACAAGAATACGACCACTTTCCGCCTTTACCCATTCGAGACCTGAAACTGCTTTAGCAGCTAATGAATCCTCAACAAGAATAAATGCATTGGCGCCTGAGCTCTGAAGAACCTCCAGTTCACGTTCCAGATCTTCTACTGCTGCATTACTCCAGGTCTCAAAGCCGATTAAGGCAAACCCTTCAGCAAGCTCCTGACTTCCAAAAAATAACATGCGATCGGACTCAATCTGATCCACAACTAAATTTTTCCCAATAAAAGTATACTTAACACTAATCCATAAATGGCAATCCCTTCTGCTAATCCCAGGTAGATTAGCGTACGCCCAAACATCTCTGGCTTTTCTGCTAATGCAGCTAGTGATGCGGCACCAATCGGACCTACAGCAATCGCCGCACCCAAGGTACTGATCGCTGTCGGGATCCCAATACCGATTATAGCCAGACCCATACCTACAGAGATTTCACCTTTAACACCTTCAGCAATGGCCGGAGCTGCTATGGCTTCCTGAAATCCAAAATATAACAGCAAGGCTTGTGCTGTAAGAAAAACCACTAAATTGACAGATAACGTTCCTTTAAACCACTTAGTGGTATTGGTTGCATGGATTGGTTTGTATTCAAGATACAAACCCAAACCTATCAATCCAAGAATCGTTGCTGTCATTAACCCAATAATTAAATACATTTTGAACTCCCTAGTTGCTAGTTGCAGTGGGTGTCGATCCACGTTGAATAGTTAATGGACGAAACGCATGTCCATTTCCTGAATAGAATCTGGAAAAGCCTTCAAAATATTCAAGTCTTAGAGCCTGAATGGTGACAATGGCTCCTTCCAGTACCAAAATAAACAGATTACCGCCAATGACCATAATCCAGTATCCACTAGAATCGAGCATATTCGCCAAGGCAAAAACTGCCATTGCCAAGGCAACATGATTCAAGCTAAAAGCAGCAACACGTAAAAACGACAGGGTGTTGGATATCAGACCCATGATCACTTCAAATCCTTCAACAATTGTAATCATGGTTTTCTCAAACACTGAGCCTTCTCCTGTATACCATTTGTAACCGAGAAAAAGCAGCAATGAGATAAACACCACAATCACCGTTACTAAGGAAACAGTCTGTTGTGTAAAAAGCTGGTATCCACTAAAGGTCAATCCAAGATATAACACAAGAGTGATAACACTATTATTATTAAACCAGGCATCGCGCCAGTAACCACGTGTAAACTGATTGATAATATTCAGGCTGTTGGTGAAAACAACAAATAACACCCCCCAAAACAGTGCTACATTCAACATATAAACCGGGTCAGTTAATGGTGAAATCCATACCGGCGGAAACAGATGTTCAAACCCAAAAATACTGCCATACAACACACCAAAGGCCATTGAGGAAGCACCTGCAGAAATAACAAAATAAAACGCATGATTCAGACGTTTACGTAACAATATTCCCGCTATCACAATCACCAGCCCGTGACCTATATCACCAAACATCATTCCAAACATGAGTATGTAGGTGATCGCAAAGATAATGGTTGGATCGATTTCATCATACTCAGGAACCCCATATTGGCGAACCAGAGCACTAAAGGAGGCGAACCAGCGTGAATGTAATAAAAGTGACGGAACCTGATGCCGCTCGTTTAGTTCAGGTTCCCTGAATGTGATTAAGTAGAGAATGTTTTGTGAGTGTAATAGCTTTTTAAGCGGGTCTATATATTTTAATGGTACCCAACCACTAATAATTGCTATATGTGTTGATGTACGTGCAGCACCACCAAGCTCAATCAATGGTGCAGCCATGGATAAAGTCTTTTGAGCGTCGCTCAGTAACACCAACATACTGTTAATTTTATCGGTTTTCTTCTTTATCGATTTTTGTTGCTGCTCAATAAGCCTCTGTTGTTGCTGGAGTAATCTAGTTTTTAGTTTATCTGGATCACCTCTTAACTCAGGTGGTAGCTTTAAAGGGGTAAAATCAGCTGATTTTAAAACCTTTTTAATATTTTGTTCCTGCTCTCCCGGCAGTCCAACAATGAGTACATTTGATTGTGCTGCCTGATAGTTAAATTCATACAACAGATAATTAGCCAGGCCAAGAGCATCCTCAAGACGCTTAATATTCTCCCTGGGCATTAAACCAATTCGAATATCAATAAAACGTCGCTTTTCATGTAAATTATCCAGATTAATATCCAGCGCAGAGAAGATGTCGAGTGTATGAAGCAGTTCATGGTTCAAATGGATCTGTTCATCGACTTGACGCTGGTGTTCATCACATTCGGAACAGGCTGCCCAAATCTCTCCCAATTGCTGATTCAGATCAATTAGCTCCTCCTCTGAAACTACACGTGGTTGGGTAATAGTGAAATCCGGTTTAATATCTATATGTGATGTTATCTTCTGATATCGGGATAATGCCTGGCGATAATGGATTCGATAACGCTCTCCGGGAATATGTGCAACGCTCTGTTCTTTTTGTACATGTTCGTCAGGATTAAACAAACCACTGTCAGCCAGCAGCATCGTCATATCCGGTAATTTTGACTTCATTACATGTATCAATACATGTCGCATTGGTAATGGCCTAAACATCAACGCCCTCCAATACACTATACCCGGCACGATGACCAAGTGCCCGCTTCAACAAAGGCTGAGATATATTTAACTGTTTACCTATTACTACCGTCCTTGCATGACGCAAGTCACATTCACGCAGGAACAGGTATCCCAATGCACGAGTTAGGATGGATGGGCTGTATTTCACACTATTTCTTGCATGACTTCTCACCCATTTTTCAAGATCAAGCTCAACATCCATCGGGGTTTTAGCATTGACAACAGTGCGCTGAATAGCACGTGGTAACAATGACCAGATATCTTCCAGAGTATCCAGTTCTGATAGCTGCAATAATTTGTCACGTTTAAGATAGCGCCCCGGATGGATTAAATGATAGTAGGTTTCTGTTGGAGACAAGTTATAATTTAAGCGGTATCTGATAAGCCATAATAAATTTAGCTTATCAATTTGTACCCCCAGTAAGTTTCTTAATGGTTGCTGCTCACTTTCATCAAGCTGTTCAATTTTCTTTAATAAATTATTGTAGTAATACTGATCGATCGCAGCTTCTGCTGCATGGGGGTCATGATTTTCATCCTTAACTCTTCTAACCTGTCGAGCGATTGCCGCATAAGCACTTCTCTCGATTAGCCTGAGCAGCTCATGCAAATCATCACACTGAAGTAATTGTTCAATAGGCAAGGTGGCAAATGCGGGGATCTCCTGTAACTGTTTCTCAATCTCATCATAGGGAACCATATTCTGTTTTCCACGAATGATTGTTTTCAGGTTAAACAGTTCAAACCGTCTTGCCCATGTCACAAAAAAATGATTAGCTTCCCCTGTTAATGGTCTTGAGATTATCGCCAGCTCATCCAGAAGTGTATGCATTAACATATGATCCAGATAAGGAGTTTCATGCTGGTGTAACTGGGTATCAATTCCGGTTTTAATTGAAAAATCTTGATCCAGCTCAGATTCAACATAAGGGGAGAAAAAAGTTTCCGGAAGTAAACGCTCACTCATGATCGCCACTCGTGTTCCTAGATAATTTTTCCCGTTAGTCAGCAAGAGCTATTGCTCCTCTGGATCAAGGATCAGGCGAATTGCTGATTCAAGTGCATCAGCCTCATGCATTTGTGCATAATTTCTCAGCTCGATATTGTGCTCTTCATAGCGCTTTTTTAATTCATTAATGGTCTGCTGTGCACGTGACTCGGCCTTTTGTACAAAGCTGCTATGTAGTTCAGGGACACGAGCTAAAAACCGCGTCTCTTGAAGACGGGCTTCTGCCAGTGCTTCACTAACCTGTTTCTCTCTATCTACTTCTGCATCATGTGCGATTTTTTCTGCCTGCTGTTCCGTTTCAAGTAGTCGCTGTAATGCCTTATCCACTGTATGACTCCTGATTCCTGAAGGATAAATAGACCTTTGTTTCTATTAATTGTAGTAGCACCTTTTGATAAAAGCATGGTGTTCTACTATAAAAATACAGCTATGATTTCAGATACTGACACCAATAGGTGCTGACTAGGCTCAGGAGGCGAAATAGCTTAGCTTATTCTGAATCAGCCATTGCTGAACACTTTGAAGACAGCATACCCCCTGGGGGTTGCTCTTGTGACAAAAACAGGGAATTTGTTCCATCTGCTGCTTGATGTGATCCAGAACATCAGTCTGTCCATAATCGGCAATCTGTTGAAGAACATCACCTTTGGTAATTTTATAGCAATAGCATAAAGGAGTTTCGTTGGACGCACTCTTTTGCGTAACCAGATTAATCAAGGTGTCTACAGTGAATAGCTGTGCGGATTGACTGAAGTAGACGACCTTACAATTTGCACGATCGCAAAAATAATAACTTAGTGAATCATCAATCTCACCACGATACAGCTGTTTCAAGGTATGTTTCGGGGTTATGCTCCCCAGCAGCTCTCCACTATGACCACATTCAGGACAGTTAAAAGGTTTACCTTTCTGCGCATGGCAACAATTGCTCATTTTCAACGTCCTGACAATATGCGACCTTTGCAACTGATCTGGTGTACTTTGGGAATTTTTTTATCAATTTGCAACGCGGTAAGTTTACCGCCCCATAAGCATCCGGTATCAACTCCATTGACATTATGATTTTGGTATAAACCAAGAGTTGACCAATGTCCAAACACAATTTGATCACTCTTACTTTGTCTGTTTTTCACCATAAACCACGGCTTATAATCTTTCATTTGTGATCCGGGTTTTCCCTTATAATTAAAATCCAGTCTGCCATTGCTTTTACAATAGCGTAAGCGGGTAAAGCAGTTAACAATAAAACGCAAACGTTCCCATCCTGTGAGATCGTCCCGCCACTTCTTAGGCTTGTTGCCATACATATTATTTAAAAAGGCGTTGAGTTGAGATCCGCCCAGAACCAGCTCCACTTCACGGGCATAAGAGTGCGCTTGTTTCAGGCTCCATTGTGGAGGCAACCCGGCATGTAACATCGTATATCCAAGTTTTGGATCCTGGTAAATTAACGGCTGCTTACGTAACCAGTTGAGCAACTTGTTACAGTCAGGAGCATTCAATATGGGAGCCAAGGCAAGATTGGATTTTTCTGATCGATCAACCTTCTTCCAGGTAGCAATCAAGTGAAGATCATGATTTCCTAAAACAGTGATAGCAGACTTTCCCAATCCTCTTACAAAACGCAGGACTTCAAGTGACTTAGGGCCCCGGTTAACCAGATCCCCACAAAACCATAAGGTATCTTTTTTAGGATCAAACTTGATCTGTTTTAGAAGCTGTTTCAGCTCATCATAACAACCTTGCACATCACCGATCACATATGTAGCCATTAATTATTCCACTCATTTGATATACGGCTATTGTAGCAATGAAGTCAGGATTGAGCATGAAAATAATTAATTAATACTATGAGGAGTTGCAAGGGCAAAGGCAGGGATCTGTGCATAAAAATGGATACCATTGTCAGCGAGCATTTGATAGCTTCCTTCCATGGTTCCAATGGGTGTTTCCAAAACTGTCCCACTGGAGTATTGGTAGTGCTCACCAGGAGACAGGTGCGGCTGCTCACCTACAACACCTTCTCCAAACACTTCTTGAATTTTTCCGGAGCCGTCGGTAATCAACCAGTGTCTGGTTAGCAGTTTTGCTGCCAATTTACCGCGATTGATAATGGTGATGGTATAACTGAAAACATATCTAGCCAGATCAGGATCAGAGTGTTCTTCAAGATATCGTGTCATGATTTCGACATCAATCTGACAATTGTTATCACGCATATTCAACTCCTGAAAAACTTGAAGAGATAAAACAATAAAAACCTTTCCAACAAGAGTGAAGAGATATTCATGTTTCTTCAAAGATATCTTTCAAGGTAGTTTCTGAATTGACTTTGTTCAAGGTCAAGTACGATATTTCCACCTCGGTTGACCATCTACCGTTAATATTTGTTGTGTCAACAACCATTGGCGGGCATCTGTCGAATCGTGATCAAACCAGCGTCTGGCAGAGCCAAGACGGAATGTATAGCCCCAGCGATCCATATCTTCAAACATCCGCTGCCGTCCCATTCCTGGTAGATAATCTGCCAGGGTGATTTGCAGGTAGTTCACTGCATTTTCCTCATCATAATCACCACCTGCATTGGTATGTAGCTGTTCACGACGGGATTGATCCATACAGATTAAATGGCAGGTTTCATGCAAAGCTGAATGCACCGGGGTATCTCCACGCACATAAACTGTGTGCCCGATTATTCCTGCTTCAGGATCTCCAAACCAGCTTCCGGGAATTGACTCATGTGCTACGACCAGCTCAAGACTAAATCCAAATCGAGCGATCAGAACAACATAATCAGACAGCTTTATCTCCCGCATGAGCAATACGTCAGTTTGATTCATTCTACTTATGAAAACTATAAAAGCTAAGCGCCGCAAACTCCTCTAGCTCTAATGTTTCACAGCGTCTTGAAGGATCGACGTCCGCTTTGATAAAGTCTTGTTCAGAAACAATTTTTTTTAGTGTGTTGCGTAAAGTTTTGCGTCGCTGTGAAAAGGCCTGCATGACCAAACGTTCAAAATGGGTGGTGGAGCCAACACCCAGTTGACCTTCTTTATGAGGGGTTAAACGCACAACCGCTGAATAGACCTTAGGTGGAGGATTAAATGCACCTGGGGGTACGCTAAACAGTTGCTCCACTTGTGTGTAGTACTGAGCCATCACACTTAAGCGCCCATATATTTTCGAGCCTGGTTTTGCTGCCAGTCTTTCGACCACTTCCAGTTGTAACATAAAATGCATATCCTGGATCAGATCATGGTTTTTCAATAAATGGAAGATCAGTGGTGTCGATATATTGTATGGCAGATTTCCCACAATACGCAGGCGCTGGGTACCTGTATAAAACTGTGAGAAATCGAGTTTCAATGCATCATCATTCACTAACTGCAGTTGCTTCTCACCATAGACTTGAGCCAGATGGTGCGCCAGATCCCGATCAATTTCTACTGCTGTTATCGCATCAACTGCTTGGAGTAAATAACGGGTAAGAGCGCCAAGTCCTGGACCAATTTCAACTAAGTTATCATCTGGTTTAGGATTAACTGCCTGAATTACCCTCTCCAGCACAGATGTATCATGAAGAAAATTCTGACCAAAGCGTTTACGTGGCCTGTGTTGTGTAGGTGACGACATATTGAAGGAGTTCTTACCAATAACAGATGACTCATCAGTATATCACTGAACTGCCTGAACTTGATGTACCAGATTAGGATAAAAAAAGGTAGTGTATTCACACTACCTTAGAAGACCCCTGAAAAGCAGGAGTGTACGCAACAAGGGGGAAATAAATAGAGACTCTGCCCTAGTTGTGTAAAAGAATAGACTGAATTAATTAATTGAGACTGAACATTGGGCAATATTCTTATAAATAGCAGGGGAATTAAGTGGCCTTTTATCTATTTTTGTGAGCATGCTCACATAAGCTAGAAAAGTAGAATGAAATCAATCGATTTACTTACATTTTATTGACTCTAGAAATAGTAAACGCCTTAAAATATGGGTTAATCTGCCAGAAATAAATAGCCATACCATTTTTTTCAACTATATTTAAAAGCCATGGAATAAAAAAAGGATGAGATGAAATACTAAAATCATCTCCTTACAGTGATTGAAGCATGGAAATATTAATATGGGACAACTCTCGGACAGTCTAACAATTAAATATGACGCTCATGCTGATGATTTTGTACAAGCGATCGCCAGAATCCTTATCTCAACATTTTTCGTTATTGGACTAGGTATATATCACTATCTATTTGAATATGGTAATTCTACCACTCAAATATCGGTCTACCTTTCGATCATCTATACACTGCTCGCAATCATCTATCTACTCTGGATCAGACGCAGGAATCAATTTATATCAGTCCGTCGATACTTTGTTTTGTTTACTGACATCACTATCGTCTGCTGTGGTGTATATCTGTTTGCAAATAAGGGGTTTATTTTCTATCCCACACTATTATGGATAACCATTGCCTATGGAATGAGGTACGGCAAGAAACTTCTATTCATTGCATCTATCGCAAGCACATTTGCATTTACCCTTACCTTGTTTATAAACCAAACAATTTTTGAATTTCCCGAGGTTTCCATTGCATTAATTATTGGGTTTATTGTATTACCACTACTATTTGTTTTGATTTTGAATCAAAAAGAACGTATCTCAAGCGCATACCAGCAACAATTAAAAAAGAATCAGTACCTGATGACCCATGATCCCCTTACTGGTTTACCAAACAGGGTGTTAATTGAGGAACTTCTGGAACTTGAGATTGCTACCGCCAAACGAAATGATTACAGCCTTTCCGTTGCTTTTATCGATATAGACGATTTTAACAAAATTAATGACAGTATTGGGCACAAAACAGGTGATGAATTGTTGCTCGCAATGGCTCAGTGCATACAAAAGTCACTTCGGAGTTCAGATTATTTAGCACATCTCGGCGGTGATGATTTTTTAATCATACTGAAAAATAATAGTCATTATATCAACGAAGTGGTAGTCATTGAACGACTTATCGAACATATCTCGGGTAAATACTCCTTATCTAATAAAGAGGTCTTTATAAATCTCAGCATTGGTATCTCACAATTTCCATCTGATGCAGACAGTGCCCAAAACATGATTATGCATGCTGACACTGCTCTGTTTCAGGCAAAGAAACAGAACGGATCCAGCTATCGGTTTTATGAACAGTCCATGTCATCAACGTTAAAGGATGATCTCTCTATTCAGGATGATTTACGCCATGCACTGGAAAATGAAGAGTTTTATCTGGTTTTCCAGCCGCAAATATCATTGTTTAGTGGAAAAATCACCGGTGCAGAAGCATTAATTCGCTGGAAACACCCTATCCATGGTGAGCTATCACCTGAGCGCTTTATCCCCTATGCAGAACATATGGGATTAATCGACAAAATTGGGGAATGGGTGCTCAATTGTGCAATTAAACAAAATGATCTATGGCAAAAAGCGGGATTGGCTGAAATTGTAATAGCTGTAAATCTTTCTGTTCATCAGATCCACAAACCCGAGCTGGTCGAAAATATTCTTAAAATTCTAAACCTCTATGAAATGGAGCCAAAATATCTTGAGCTTGAAGTTACCGAAAGTATGCTACTGGAACAAACCGAGTTAGCCTTGAGTATTCTTGGAAGAATCAAAAGTAGTGGCATTCATTTGGCGATGGATGATTTTGGAACCGGTTATTCATCCCTGGCAACCTTGCACCGCTTTCCTTTTACCAAATTGAAAATTGATCGGGCTTTTATAAACACCATTACTCATAATCCAAATCAGGCTGAAATTGCCAAATCCATTATTGCATTGGGTCATGCGCTAAAAATGACAGTTATCGCAGAGGGGGTGGAAACAGAAGCTCAGGCCCACTACCTTCAGCGCCATCAATGTGATGAGATTCAGGGTTATCTTTTTAGCAAACCTCTGCTCGCTGAAGAGTTCACAATGTTCCTGTCACAGAAGAAAACACCCTCATGGATGTTCAGTTATATCAGTGAACGTCAAAAACCTGCCATCTTGGTTGTCGATGATGACAAAATCGCCTTAAAAGCCATATGCTCCATATTAAAAAAATCTGATATAGACATATACAGCGCAAACAACACCAGCGTCGCCTTTGATCTATTATCCAATAAAAAAATCGGGGTACTATTAACAGATAATCAAATGCCTGACATGCTTGGTATCGAATTTTTGGCACGTGTTAAAACGCTTTATCCAGATATAGTTCGTATGCTGATTACAGGCAATGCGGATGTGGCAACCGCACAGGACGCAGTCAATCGAGGAGCCGTTTTCCGGTTTTTAACCAAAAATACTCCACCTGATGAACTTCTTCACACCATTGATGATGCAATCAGTCTATATCGATATCAGGAAGCAAATCAGGATATCAGGGCTTAATTCGATATTCTGCTGACTGTGCGTGAGCCGTCAGCCCTTCACCGCGAGCAAATACTGAGGCGGTTTTTCCCAGATGTGAAGCACCTTCAGCTGAACACATAATCAGCGATGAACGTTTCTGGAAATCATAAACACCCAGTGGTGAAGAGAAACGTGCTGTACGAGATGTTGGTAATACATGGTTAGGGCCAGCACAATAATCACCCAATGCTTCCGCAGTATATCTTCCCATAAAGATAGCCCCGGCATGACGAATTTTAGCTGCCATGGAAACAGGGTCTGAAACAGATAGCTCAAGATGTTCAGGTGCTATAGCATTGGCAACTTCAACAGCCTCTTCCATATCCCTTACCTTTATCAAAGCACCTCGATCCTGCAATGAGGTTTTAATGATCTGATGACGCTCCATCGTAGGTAAGAGCTTTTCTATACTGGCATGTACCTGTTGTAGAAATTCTGCATTCGGTGTCACTAATATTGATTGTGCATCTTCATCGTGTTCAGCCTGGGAAAACAGATCCATGGCTATCCAGTCCGGATTGGTGTCACCATCACAGATAACCAGAATCTCAGAAGGACCCGCAATCATATCAATACCAACAGCACCAAAAACCATGCCTTTGGCTGTTGCCACATAGATATTTCCGGGACCGACTATTTTATCCACTTTAGGAATCGACTCTGTTCCATACGCTAATGCTGCAACAGCTTGTGCACCACCTATGGCAAAAACCTTATCGACGTTTGCTACCGCTGCCGCTGCCAGAACCAGTTCATTCACCTCACCATCCGGTGTTGGCACAACCATAATTAACTCTTCAACGCCTGCAACCTTTGCAGGAATAGCATTCATCAGTACCGAAGAGGGGTAAGCAGCTTTCCCGCCAGGCACATACAATCCGGCTCTATCCAGTGCAGTGACCTGCTGCCCCAGCAATGTACCGTCGGCTTCGGTATAACTCCAAGACTCCTGTTTTTGTCGCTGGTGATATTCACGAATCCGTTTGGATGCCATTTCCAGCGCATCACGCTGTTGTTGAGGAATCGTTCTCAGCGCTTCGTCCAGTCTTGATTGCGGAATCGTCAACTGAGCAACTGATGTAACATCCATACGGTCAAAGCGATTGGTATATTCCAGAACAGCTGCATCACCACGCTTTCTGACCGTTTTCAGGATCTCTTTAACAGTTTCATTCACCTGGTCATCAGAGACTCCTTCCCAGGCAAGCAAATTTTCCAGCTTCTGCCAGAATTGTTCATCAGTGGTATCTAGTTGAGATAAAGTCATGGTGTGATCCGAAAAGATGTTATTGATTTTGCAGTGCTACAGCTTCAGCTATCTGATCGACAAACTGTTTGATTTTTTGATGTTTCATTTTCATCGATGCTTTGTTCACTACCAGTCTGGATGAAACATCGGCAATATGTTCCAGTGGTGCTAAGCCATTCGCTTTTAAAGTATTACCTGTATCGACCAAATCGACAATACGATCGGCGAGACCTACCAGTGGCGCTAACTCCATAGAGCCATATAACTTGATGATTTCAACCTGTTGGCCAATTGATGCATAGTAGCGTTGGGTTGAATTCACAAACTTGGTGGCTACCTTCATTCGTCCAACTGGCTCAGCTGTATTTACGGGGCCTGCGGTCATGAGACGACATTTGGCGATTTGAAGATCAAGCAGTTCATACAGTCCATTGCCACCATGCTCCATCAACACATCTTTTCCAGCAACACCCAGGTCAGCAGCACCATACTCTACATAGGTTGGCACATCAGATGCCCGGATAATAACCAGTTTAATCTCTTCATGATTAGTATCGAGAATCAGTTTGCGACTGGTCTCCGGATCATCCACCGGAACAATTCCAGCGTGTGCCAGTAGTGGCAGGGTTTCTTTAAAAATTCGACCTTTTGACAGAGCCAGGGTTAAAGTTTCACTCATTCATCTATCCACTGTTAACTGGGGACACGTTTAATCTTTGCACCCAGCTGTAATAGTTTTTCTTCAATACACTCATAGCCACGATCGATATGATATATCCGATCAACCACTGTTTCACCTTCAGCAACCAACCCGGCAATAACCAGAGAGGCGGAAGCTCGCAAGTCGGTTGCCATCACCGGGGCAGCAGTTAACTTTTCAATTCCGGTTACAGTTGCCGTATGACCATCAAGAGTGATATCCGCGCCCATCCTTTGAAGCTCCTGAACATGCATAAAGCGGTTTTCAAATACGGTCTCAGAGATATGTCCTACACCAGAGGCAATGGAATTTAATGCAGTAAACTGTGCCTGCATATCTGTTGGAAACATCGGATATGGCTTGGTAACCAAATCAACTGATTTGGGTCGCTTCCCATGCATATTGAGCTCGATCCAGTCTTTTCCTGTAGTGATCTCAGCGCCAGCTTCTTCAAGTTTATCCAGTACAACCGTTAACAAATCAGGGCGCGTATCTTTTACCTTAATCCTGCCGCCAGTGATTGCAGCTGCAACCAGATAGGTGCCCGTTTCGATGCGATCTGGAAGCACGCTATAACTACCACCGTGAAGTCGTTCAACACCTTCAATGGTAATAGTGGGTGTACCGGCACCGCTGATCTTTGCACCTAATGTATTAAGGAAGTTAGCCAAATCTACTACCTCTGGTTCCATCGCAGCATTTTTTAAGACGGTAGTCCCATCAGCTAATGATGCAGCCGCAATCAGGTTTTCAGTACCTGTGACAGTGATAATATCCATTTCAAACTCAGCACCATGGAGACGTTTACCATGTGTCGTTGCTTCAATATAGCCATTTTCTACTTTTATATCAGCACCCATCGCCTTGAGTCCATCGATATGGATATTGACCGGGCGTGAACCAATGGCACAACCACCTGGTAAGGAGACATGCGCTTCACCGTGTCGAGCCAGCAATGGTCCTAACACCAATATCGATGCTCTCATGGTTCTGACCAACTCATAAGGTGCCACAAAAGCACTGATTGTTGAGCTATCCACTTCAATACTCAGACGCTCGTCTACAACCAGACCAACACCCATATTTCCCAATAGCTCCATAGTTGTGGTGATATCATGTAGATGGGGAATATTGGAGATCATCACCGGTTCATCAAGCATTAAGGTTGAAACGAGGATCGGCAATGCAGCATTTTTCGCACCTGAAATGCGAATCTCGCCATCAAGGCGGGGACCACCTGTAATAATCAGTTTATCCATCGTTCAATTAGCCGGTTTTGTTAATCGTGTGTATGTCAGCCAATAGATACTGACATCTTCTGTGCGCTTTCCCACTGTTGTGGTGTATATGCCTTTATATTGATTGCATGAATCTCGCCGGATGTGATGCGATCACCCAGTGTTGCAAAAACTGTACGCTGCTGAGCAACTCGTGACATTCCATCAAATTGCTGACCAACAACAGTCACGTCAAAATGGCTGCCATCCCCAGTGACCTTGACTTCACAATCAGGCAGACCCTGCTCAATCAATGCTTGAACTGTTTCTGGGGTCATAAACTTATTCCCGCAATAATAAAAGGCGGAATAATAACGCTTAATGCCTTTGCTGGGTAGGAAAAAGCGCTTTTTTACTCTCTTGTGGTCTGACTAAATAGAAATTGTCCTATTAATTGCTCAATAATTAGTGAGGATTGGGTCATTTCCAGTTCATCACCGTCGGATAAATATTCCTCTGCACCACCCGGCTCAATCGCCAGAAACTTATCTCCCATCAGGCCCATAGTGTAGATAGCTGCACTACTGTCAACTGGCAATTGATTATACTTGCTATCCACTACCATTTTCACCAACACCTGATAGCTTTTAGTATCATAGCTAATGTCGATCACCTCTCCTATTTCAACACCCGCAATCGCCACCATACTACCCACTTTAAGCCCACTGACATTATCAAAGTGAGCCAATAGTTGAAAATTGTCTGCCCAACGTGCTGAGGATCTTTCGTTTTGATCCTTTTGATTAAAGATCGTAACCACAAAAATAATTGCAACCAGCAATAGAATCATGATTTTTATGCTATGTACTCTCATTTTATACTTTCCAATTTACACCGCCATCATACTTAATAAGATTTCACATTTTTTGGCGACAATCCATGGCTGCTGTGGTGAATCAATGATAATCAGCTTGTCCATGTCATCGTCTTTTTCAATCAAAGGCTGAAGGAAGTATCGCATCTGTTTTGCCTCATCCTCACCTCGATACCACTGGATATCAAGGGTTTCATCCTTACCAAGACTCTCCTGCATGATCAGAATAAATCGCGACTCACTTTGAGCTATCTGCAACAATCCAGTAATATCTGACAGGGATTTATCTATTATGAAATAAAAGCTGAACTCTTCATCAACACTATCCAGCCAATCAGTTATTAACCCAGTACCATTTTTTGAGGAAATATACGATGCTGGAATGACAACCGCACGAAACTCGTTACTGAAATAATCCAGTTGCCACTGTTGAGGCAGGTCGTCAGGGTAATATGGTTGCCACTTTTCTCCCTTCCAGCCATAGGGTGCTATTATCATTTCAGCCATATTCAAACTCTGATGTTTATTTTTTAACTCTAATCGTGCCAGATATCTGGTAGCAGCGTAACAAATAGTAAAAACAGTTGATACACAGCCTTTGCAACGAGATAATACTACCTCTTTATAATGATGGACTATCCAACGTGTTTCAGCGTTTTTTGATTCTTATAATTTCATTCACAATTCTACAGGGTTGTACGCATTCTCCTGCTATGGATGGGTGGATGGAATCCGATCCGCTCGAAGACATGAATCGCAGTATATTCAGTTTTAACGAAACTCTGGATGAAGCTGTTGTAAAACCCGTAGCAGAAACCTATCAGAAATATACTCCACAACTCATACGCACCGGAATATCCAATTTTTTTAGTAACCTGGATGATATTCAGGTTGTCATCAACGACCTTCTTCAACTAAAGCTTGCACAGGGTGGAGCTGATTTTGTGCGCTTAGCACTAAACTCAACTATCGGCATCTACGGCCTGTTTGATGTTGCCACCCCTTTGGGGCTGGAAAAGCATGATGAAGATTTTGGGCAGACATTTGGATATTGGGGATTTGGACCTGGCCCATACATTGTACTTCCATTACTCGGCCCTAGCAGTTTCCGTGATTTCTCTGGTGATGTGGTTGAGTGGACTTATATACCTTCCGAAATTAACCACCCTGACTTTAATACTCGCTGGGGACTTTCCGGGCTTCACGTAATTGAAAAACGTGAAAAGTTGCTCTATGTCAGTAACATCGTGGATCAAATTGCTCAGGATCGCTATGCATTTTTTAGAGAAGCCTATCTGCAACAACGCAAAAATCTAATCTATGATGGCAACCCACCCATGCCAGCATTTATTGATGATTTTGAAGAAGATCCTGCCAACTAAACCTGTCAGGCTTCTAACCTGACCATTTAAATAGAAAACTAAGCTATGTTAATTGCAAGCAGTGCCGTCATTATTGGTTTTGCCCTACTAATCTGGGGAGCTGATCGTTTTGTGATCGGTGCATCAGCAACCGCACGCAATCTCGGTGTATCGCCTTTGATCATTGGTTTAACCATTGTAGGCTTTGGAACATCCGCCCCGGAAATGCTGGTTTCAGCCATTGCGGCTTATGCAGGCAATCCAAGCATCGGTATCGGTAACGCCTTAGGATCTAATATTACCAATATAGCCCTGGTACTGGGTATGACTGCAGTAGTTACACCCCTGACAGTACGCTCCGAAACGCTCAAACGTGAATTTCCAATCCTGTTTGTAATTATGGCCATTACCTATTTGCTACTAGCTGATGGCCGTCTCGATTACCTTGACGGGGTGATTTTGCTTGCCGGAATGGTATTAATGGTTTCTTGGGCTGTCTATATTGGTATGAGCAAGCGTGAAGATGATCCAATGATCTCTGAGTTTGATGATGAGATCCCGAAGGGGATGTCAACAAAAGTAGCACTATTATGGTTGCTTGTCGGAATTACAGTTTTACTGGTTAGCTCACGCATCCTTGTTTGGGGGGCTGTGGATATAGCCAGATTTTTTGGCGTTAGCGACCTGATTATAGGTTTGACGGTCATTGCCATAGGAACCAGCCTTCCGGAACTTGCTGCTTCCATTATGAGCGCACTCAAGGGCGAGCACGACATTGCCATTGGCAATATTCTGGGATCGAATATGTTTAACCTTCTCGCAGTTTTGGGTTTACCCGGGCTGATCTTGCCCACAACCTTTGAGCCTGAGGTTTTAGGACGCGATTATCCCGCAATGGTGATATTATCAGTGGTACTGTTTGTAATGGCGTATGGATTTAAAGGACCCGGCAAAATAAACCGTGTAGAAGGTGCACTGTTACTGTGTGGATATTGTGGCTATTTAGGCTTGCTCTATTATGGGCAACTCTGATTAAGTCCATCCAGGAATTTTACGGGACACTGCGACACAAAGTGCCAGCTATGTCTTGACTCAAGATCAACGACTTATCGTGGTTGATTTTATTAGTACATCCATGTACTAAAGACATATCCGATTGACTCAGTTATTCCAATGGACAGAATAAAGCCATTTAAGACGAGGTGTTTTTATGAGTGAAGAGATCTTTTACGTAAGCAATGTAAAATGTGGTGGCTGTACCTCCAACATTGAGAAAGGAGTAAGTGAAATGACGGGTGTTGAGTCTGTTTCGGCTGAAACTACAGGTGGCAAAGTCACGGTAACAGGCTCAAACCTTGATCGTGCAGCGATAAGTGAAAAACTCCAGCAACTCGGTTATCCAGAAGCCTGAGGCCATTATGGCAAGTTCAAAACACTCCGCTGAAGAGATCCTGGGGTTTGCAACGCAGGTACTTGAGATCGAAGCGGCAGCTATTAGCGGACTGATTGAACATCTGGATCAACACTTTGTTAAGGCTGTTGATCTGATGCTCCAGTGTGAAGGACGTGTGGTAGTCACCGGTATGGGCAAGTCAGGACATATCGCCAATAAAATAGCGGCAACCTTGGCCAGTACAGGCACTCCAGCATTTTTTGTTCACCCCGGTGAAGCCAGTCATGGTGATCTGGGAATGATAACCGGTAAGGATCTGGTCTTGGCTCTTTCCAACTCCGGTGAAACCGATGAACTGATTACCATTCTTCCAATTATCAAGCGTCTGGATATCCCTCTGGTTACAATAACCGGGAATCCTCAATCACGTCTGTCTCAAGCTGCTGATGCCAATCTCAATGCAGCTATTGGTAAGGAGGCTTGTCCTTTGGGGCTAGCTCCAACAGCCAGCACAACCGCCGCACTGGCAATCGGGGATGCACTTGCAGTGGCTTTACTGGAATGTCGAGATTTTACCCAGGAAGATTTTGCACGCTCTCACCCGGCAGGTAGTCTGGGGCGGCGCTTGTTGCTACGGATAGACGACATGATGCAAAAAGGCGAGCGTATTCCGTCCGTAACAGCCCAAACTTCACTAAACGAAGCCCTGATTGAAATTTCATCCAAGGGTCTGGGAATGACCAGTGTGATCGACGGGCAAAATCATGTTATCGGTATTTTTACCGATGGTGACTTGCGCAGATTACTTGACCATGGTGAGGTAAATATTCATAAACTGACGATTAGCGATGTCATGAACCGACAGTTTCTCACTGCATCACCCGATATGCTTGCAGCTGAAGCATTACAGATGATGGACAGTAAACGTATTAATGCTCTACCTGTTGTCGATAGCCAACAAAAGTTAGTTGGTGCTATCAACATGCATGAATTGTTACGTGCAGGTATTGTGTAATGGATGAGTTTTATAAAAAAGCAGCCACCATCCAACTGGTCATTTTTGATATTGATGGTGTACTCACTGACGGTTCATTATTTTTAGGTGATGATGGTCAACAATACAAGGCTTTTAATTCAAAAGATGGTCATGGATTGAAGATGTTGCAACAAAGTGGAACCCCTGTTGCGATTATTACTGCAAAGCAGTCTAATGTTGTAAAAATTCGCATGGATGAACTCGGAGTTAAACATGTCTATCAGGGGCAAATACATAAAGTAGACGCACTGGAGAAGATCATGGATGACCTGTCTGTCAAACCGGAACATATTGCTTATGTGGGTGATGATGTCATCGACCTCCCGGTCATGGTTCGAGTCGGGCTACCTATTGCTGTTGCGGATGCTCATAATTTTGTAAAACGACATGCTTTGTGGGTTACAACCCATAAAGGTGGAAGAGGTGCTGCACGCGAAGTATGTGAAGCCATTCTTCAAGGACAGGGAAAACTAGATGATCTCTTACAAAGTTATACTAAGTAATTTTGGTTAGAATGATTTAATGCCTCTTAAATTACTCACCTTGATTGCTGTTACTACCATTGTTCTGCTGGTATTCATTAGTCAGGATGAGCTTCCCTTAAGCACACAACCCGGTAGTGTAGATCCACAAGATGAAGACCAGGCTTTTACCTTCATGAATGACGTAGAGATCATTTCAACCAATCAGGCAGGTACTCCTGTACGAAAACTTAATAGTGACTCACTGCGTCACTACCGCAATGAGAATCTGACCGTTTTATCACAACCGGTACTGCAGGTATTGAATCCGCAACAACAACAATGGAAACTAACGGCTAATCATGGTGTCATCATGGCTAACAGCTTGATTACACTCAGTGATAATGTCGTTCTTGAAAACACGACCAGTCATAGTGATGAGACAAGGGTCAATACATCGCTACTTCACTACGATACACAGAAAGAGCGGCTATATACGGATCGTGCTATTTTATTAAGCAAACATAATCTTGAACTCCGTGCCACCGGTATGGTTGTTGATGTTTCTCAACAACGCGTTGAACTAAATGCTAATGTCAGAGGTCAGTATGCACCTGATTAATACAACCATTGCTGTTTTGTCGCTTCTACTTGTCACCTCTATGACATGGGCAGATCAGCGCGAACAACCTATCAGCATTAGCGCCGATCATGTCACCATTGATGAGAAAACCGGAAACAGTCACTATCGTGGTAATGTTGTTCTAACGCAGGGAGATATTCAAATCCTTGCAGAGTTAATCACCATCTCTTCAAAGGATGGAAAGCTTGATCTCATCACAACCGAGGGTAAACCCACATCATTCAACCGCAGTAGTGAAGCACCTATCAGGGCACAGTCTGGAAAGATGGTATACAAAGCAAACGACGGGATTATTACACTCACTGGTGAAGCTTTGTTACGCCGGGGTGGTGACGAGTTCAGCAGTGATTTGATTCGATATTACGTGGATGATAATCGTGTTGAGGCCAGTGGTAATGAAAAGAAAAACTCCCGGGTACATGTCATTTTACAACCACAAACCGGGGCTCAGTAACTATGTCTGCAACATCGATTCTTCAGGCCAGTAATCTCGCTAAAAGCTACAAAAAGCGAAAGGTTGTCTCTGATGTGTCGATGACGGTCAGAAGTGGCGAAGTGGTTGGATTATTAGGCCCCAATGGCGCAGGAAAAACGACCTGCTTTTATATGATTGTTGGACTCATCCCCAGTGACCATGGCGTCATTGAAATTGATGGAACCGACCTGACACCTTACCCTATTCATATTCGAGCCCAAAAAGGCATTGGTTACCTGCCTCAGGAAGCCTCCATTTTTAAGAAATTAACCGTTACCCAAAATATTTATGCCATCCTCGAAACCCGAAAAGAGCTCAATAAAAATGATCGTCACGATCAACTCGAGCAACTCCTTGAAGAGCTGAACATAACCCATATACGCGAAAGTCTTGGCATGAGTCTCTCTGGTGGTGAGCGCAGAAGAGTTGAAATTGCTCGTGCACTTGCTACAGAGCCACGTTTTATTTTACTGGATGAGCCATTTGCCGGTGTTGACCCGATTTCGGTCATAGATATTCAGAATATTATCAGACAGTTACAACAGAAAGGGATCGGAGTTCTTATTACTGATCACAATGTTAGAGAAACTCTGGGGATCTGTGAACGTGGCTATATTATTGGAAATGGTCATGTGATTGCTGAGGGTGATCCTGACTCGCTTTTAAGTAATCAACAGGTCCGGGAGATCTATCTCGGAGAGAATTTCAAGCTCTAATACTAAGCTGAAAATAATCCTCGCAATTTTCGCGCCAACCTGCCAAAAACCCATTTTTTGAGTTAAACTAAAGGCATGAGAATGATGAAGAATAATAAGACTGTATGAAGCAGTCACTTCAACTACGTATAAGCCAACAGCTGACGATGACGCCGCAATTACAGCAGGCGATCAAGATGCTGCAACTTTCATCACTGGAACTTCAAACTGAAGTTCAACAAGCACTCGATTCCAATATGATGCTTGAAGAAATTGAAGAGAAGGGCTCAGATGACTCTACAACGAATACCGAAGCTTCCAATGATTATGAGACATCAACAGATTTTGAAGCCGAGAGCTCACCTCTGGAACAAAAAAATGAAATCCCTGATGAACTCCCCATCGATAGTAATTGGGAAGATCACTATGACTTGTCAACGTTCTATACCGGCTCTGTCTCTAATCAGGAAAACGGTCGTGAATATGAACATGGTGATATCACCTCAGAATCATTAAACAGCCACCTACTATGGCAGTTAAGTCTGAAGCCATTCTCAGCTACGGATATTTTAATTGCTGAATCCATCATAGATTCGATTGATCATGATGGTTATCTGGCTTCATCAATTGAAGATATTTTTCAGGGTCTGTTAAACCAGCAACTGGAGATAGAATTTGATGAGGTGATTGCTGTATTGCATACCATTCAAAGCTTTGATCCACCGGGTGTGGGAGCAAGGGATCTACAGGAAAATCTGCTCATTCAGTTAAAGACCCTTGAGATTGACGATGAGAGTCATCAGTTATTAAAAGAGCTGATCACAAACTACTTTGATCTTTTAGTGAATCATGATTACACCACGATTAAACGCAAACTACGCATTAATGACGAAGACCTCAGCTTGTTAAACCACATCATACAGCGTATGAACCCAAGACCAGGCAGTCAATTCAGTGGTGAACGTATTCAATATATTACTCCTGATGTCCTGGTAAGCAAAAAAGAGGAGCGCTGGGTGGTAGAACTAAATCCCGAAACAACACCCAGACTGAAAATAAACACCATCTATACCAACCTGATAAAACAGGTAAACGAAGATGACTCATCAACCCTGAAGTCACATCTTCAGGAAGCACGCTGGTTTATAAAAAGCCTGCAGTCTCGTAACGAGACCTTGCTGAAAGTTGCAACCAGCATTGTTGAACATCAACGCGGATTTCTTGAACAGGGGGAGATGGCGATGAAGGCACTGGTTCTGCATGATATTGCAACAGAACTGGGTATGCATGAATCAACCATCTCCAGAACTACCACTCGAAAGTATATGCATACACCCAGGGGGATATTTGAACTTAAATACTTTTTCTCCAGCCATGTAAGCACTGCTGGGGGAGGCGAATGCTCATCTACAGCCATTCGAGCAATGATAAAAATGCTCGTTGGCGCAGAGTCACCGCAAAAACCACTGAGCGATAATAAGATTGCTAGTCTATTATCAGATCAAGGGATTAATGTTGCCCGTCGTACAATTGCGAAATACCGAGAGGCGATGGCAATTCCACCTTCTAATGAACGAAAACGTTTGGCATAACAACATGCCTGTTATAAGGAGCAAATCATGCAATTAAATCTATCTGGTCATCATGTCGATATTACAGACTCACTCCGTGACTATGTATCCAGCAAATTAGAGCGTCTTGAGCGCCACTTTGATCACGTTACCAACGTCCATGTCACTTTGAGTGTCGAAAAACTTCGCCAGAAGGCTGAAGCGACAATTCATGTTACCGGCAATAAACTGTTTGCAACCTCAGAAGAGGAGGATATGTATGCTGCAATCGACTCTATGGTCGATAAACTCGACCGCCAGATTAGAAAACACAAAGAGAAGGTAACCGATCACCATCGCAGTGATGGTGGACTAAAAGATCAACCGTTCGAACAGCAGTAACAGTTGTTATTGTTAATTTTTAATAAAGTAAAAAAACATGCAAATAGAGCAACTCATTTCCTTACAACGTATTGGTTTTCACCAGGCCTTAAGTAGTAAAAAACGTGCACTGGAGGTATTGAGTGAACTATTTTCTGACAGCTTTGAAGACATTCGTGATGTTGATGTATTTGATACATTAATTGCTCGGGAACGTCTTGGGACTACCGGATTCGGCGATGGGGTAGCGATACCTCATGGCCGTCTCCCAAATCTACCCAATGCAGCCATCACGATCATTGTGCTGGAAACACCCATCGATTTTGATTCTCTGGATTCTAAGCCGGTTGATATCATTTTCTCACTGCTGGTTCCAGAAGAGACCACTGAAGAACACCTTGAAATACTGGCAGAAATTGCTGACATGTTACGCCAACCTGAGATATTACAATCCTTACGTAGTGCAACATCAAAGGAAGCTATTATTGCTACTATCCAGCAATGGCAGGCATCCAAAACTTGGTGAGATACAAACATGCCCTGTTTTGAGGTAGCACAACTGCTTAAAGCGTTAAGAACAGATGATCCTAATGCATCATATGTAGCTGAAGGCTTAAAACATACAATCTTCTATGCGTCCAGTTTTCAAAACACCTTAGTTTCTCCATACCATCCGTTTAAATTTAAATTTGAAAATGGTGTTACATTTATAGTACTTCATGATGGTTCAAGGCTGATACAAACAAGCCTCGCTCAAAAGAGACTTGAATCCATTACAAATCATTTCCTTATGGAGGTTGAAAAACACCACTCGCAAATAATTGGTAACTTTCTTCTATGTGATGATACGGGTGTTGTAATTACCGGAGAAAGCGGCAGTGGAAAAAGCCTGTTATCGCTAGCCATGATTGATAGGGGGCACTCACTAATTGCCGATGATATTACTCTTTTTGCACGCACATCAGATACGCTCTACGGCTATGCACCCTCATTACTTTCTGGATTTATACATACCAGAGATTGTCCGGTTATCAATCTTCCACGAGTGACGGGTGAACATAGCGTAACCACACATCATAAAATAGATATAATTATTCACCTGGAAAGTGAAAGAAAAAAACGTCAGTCACTTGCAACTACTGAGACAACAACAAACATAGAAGGTATACCAATCGATCATTATCAGTTGTACCATCAGGATCTCTACTCATCAGCATTAGTGATTGAAATGCTAATAAAAGATAGGAAATCTCGCCATGATGGGTACAATAGCACTGTTGATTTTCATAACCGTCAAACTAAATAACTCTTAATGGAACTATTTATCATTAGTGGAACATCCGGTGCGGGTAAAAGTATTGCTCTGGATGCCCTTGAAGACCTCGGCTTCTATTGCATCGATAATCTGCCAATATCGGTGATCCCTGCCTTTATTGACGACGCTGTCGTTGATGAGACTGATGCCTATGAGCATATTGCCATCGGACTGGATGCAAGAAACCTGCATCGTTCAACTGTACCGTTCTCCGAGATTATGCAGAACATTGCTGATCATGGTATCGAAACCCGGATCTTTTTTCTGGACACCAACGATGCTGTCCTTATCAAACGGTTTAGTGAAACCAGGCGTAAACACCCCTTATCTGAGCAGGATCCTGCACTGGATGATGCAATTATCAATGAACGCATTATGCTGCAACCGATAGCAGCATTAGCTGATGTAACCATTGATACCAGCCGCACCAATGTACATCAGTTACGTGATTTGGTGCGCAAACATGCCGGACGCAGTGAAAATACTTCAATGTCGATCTTGTTTGAATCATTTGGCTTTAAATACGGTCTGCCAATTGAAGCGGATTATGTCTTTGACGTTCGTTGTCTACCAAACCCGCACTGGGAACCCAAGTTACGCCCACTGACAGGAAGGGATAAAGAGATTGTTCATTATCTGGAGAACCACTTTGAAGTGAATCGAATGTTTGATGACATCCAGACATTTCTTAGTAACTGGATCCCTTCTTTTCAGCAGGATAAACGGAGCTACCTGACCATTGCTACAGGATGTACAGGTGGCCAACATCGTTCTGTCTATTTTACTGAACGTCTGGCTAATTACTTTTCTGAACAGGGTTATCGTACCCTGATACGACATAGAGAGTTGTAATGAGTATTGGCCTGCTGCTGATCACCCACAATCATATCGGGCGTCAAATGATTGAAATGGCAGAACAGACATTCTGTACCGAATGGTTAAATCATCGAGATATCTCAGTTTCCACCAGTGATTCACTTGATGAGCTGATAGAAAAAGTGGAAATTGAAATTGATGCGTTGAATCAGGGTGATGGCGTACTGATATTGACCGATCTTTATGGTGCAACACCAGGCAATATTGCTTGCCGACTGTTACATAAAAAGAATATTCGTGTAGTTACAGGATTAAACCTCTCCATGCTGCTTAAAGTTTTCTGTCAGATTGAGGCTTCACTCGAAGAAGCCACTGAAATGGCACTGGTTGGTGGCACACGAGGCATATTGCTATGCAACGATGATATTTGCCAAATTGTTGTAAGTAATGCTTCGTAAAAAAATTGATGTCATTAACAAACTGGGCTTACATGCCAGAGCAGCTGCTAAACTGGTAGCTCTTGCTTCTGAATTTCAAAGTGATATCAAATTGATTCGTAATCAACGTGAAGTCAATGGCAAAAGTATCATGGGGGTGATGATGCTCGCAGCATCCTGTGGTACCAAGGTAGAGATCATCATTCAGGGGAACGACGAAAACGAGGCATACCAGTCAATCAAGGCTTTATTCAAGCGCCGCTTTGATGAGGATGAGTAAATTGTCACTTAAGAGAAAGCCTGAAGCTATGACTAGTACCGAAAATCCTGATACATGGGACACCGATAGCAGTGATGATGACATTATCAGCAAATCTGAACTTAAACGTATTGCCGAGTCCAAACAGCTTTTAGGAAAAGAACTGGCTTCATTATCCGCAGATAAACTCAATGAATTTTCTCTGCCAGATGAACTGACAAGCGCGATTCATGCTTATCAGAAGATGAATTCACACAGCGCAATGAAGCGTCAGATGCAGTTTATTGGTAAGCTAATGCGCAATATCGATACCGAGCCTGTCGCACATCAGTTGAATCTCTTGCAACAACAGTCACAAAAGAACAGCGCCCATCACCATATGCTGGAACAATGGCGAGAGCGTCTATTGGAAGATTCAACTAATGTGGCACTAACAGAACTTATGGCGAAATATCCTTTTCTGGACGCTCAGCATATTCGCCAGTTAATCAGAAATTCACAACGTGAAAGCGCGGCTGCAAAACCACCAAAATCTTTTCGTCTACTGTTTCAGTACCTGAAACAGATGATTAAGTAGAGAGAGAACAATCGATCCTGCGATGATTCAGAACCGGGAAGTTTTTACGGATCTCTGTCTGACGCGTCATATCGATATCTGCATAAACGATACCTGAACCTCGAGGTAACTCATCCAGCTTGTTACCCCAGGGATCCACAATCATGCTATGACCATAGGTTTCACGCCCGTTAATATGATACCCTCCCTGTGCAGATGCAATCACAAAACAGAGATTTTCAATAGCGCGTGCACGCACCAGAATATCCCAATGAGCCTTACCGGTGATAGCTGTAAATGCAGAAGGAATGGTTATCAGATCCACACCATGATGCTGCATATCACGAAACAACCCGGGAAAACGCAAATCATAGCAAACAGCCATCCCCAGACGTCCGAAAGGAGTATCAACTACAACAATTTCAGTGCCCGCTTCAATGGTCGATGATTCATTATAGCGATCACCATTTTCAGTGATGGTGACATCAAACAGGTGGAGCTTATTATAGCGAGCGATCTCGTTCCCTTTATTATCCAGTAACAAACAAGCTGCATAAACTTTATCTGGATTGGGTGATTCTAACGGGATTGTGCCACCTACAATCCACAATCCATATTTATTTGCCATATCCTTGAGAAAGCTTTGAATGGGTCCATCGCCATGCTTCTCTTTGAGCCGCAACACTTCACCATCTTTCATACCCATCATTGCAAAATTTTCAGGCAATACCACCAGCTCAGCCCCTGCATCTGCAGACTTGGAGATCAAACGCTCCACCTCCAGCAGGTTTGCACTAAGGTTTGAACCTGATGCCATTTGAATTGCTGCAACACGACTCACAATCAATACTCCAGTTGTTCTTTTACTTGTTTAAGACCAAGTGTAATCATATCAGCGACAGCGCTTCCCGGCACTAACTCAATTCGATTATTTGCAACACCAAGTGCAACAAACCACCCTTTTAGTTCTTCTGCCCATAATATGCCTTCATCCCCTCCCGGGAACGTAATGGTTATGTGTTGATTCGGGTGTTGTTGATAGTGCTGCATCAAATCACGCAACTGCTTATTTTCGACCAGCATCTCACCTGATCGAGGACGCGACCACTCAAGGGAGCTGATAGTCCATGTTTGTGCCGAAATCTCTACCGGTAGAAATAGCATCAACAATATAGCGATGAGCATCTTTCTCATTCAGATAAAGCTCCATCATTCTGATTTAACACAGGATTCACCGAAGGGGTTTTAACCTTTGACTCCTGAGTGATTTTGGTTATTTTCGGGTCTGACCAGCTGCCACCAAGATGGTATTGAATGACGGCATTCGCATCCAGATTCTTCTCAAAAACCTTGTTTAAAACTAACAATAATGCAGCTGTCTGTGGTCCCCATGCCAGACCAGCAACCGATAGTGTATCCGATACATTAGGAACAACTGTATAGGTCTGGTCAAAATCCTGGGTTGTTAAACCCATTCGTCCTGATATCAATACATTGGCGGGTAGTGATTCCAGATGCAGATTCTCAGTATAGCTTTGACCATCACGAATCGTCAGATCACCCTTGATCTTTTCAAACTGGATACCCTTGTCACGAATATCTGAGAAATCCAGGGTAAGCCTTCGGAACAATCCCTTGATACTAAACATTCCAATCAGGTTACCCGCATCCCCAATTTCAACCTCTTCGATAATGCCGTCTTTAAGATCCATATGTAATGTGCCACCCAGCTTAGCCAGTGAAAATTCCACAGGGGAACCAGGCCATGTAGTGGTGGCGTTGACAAAACCAGAACCATCTGTGACCATCGAATCGAGATCAAACAAGCTGAACAGATTTCCAATATCTTCTGTTTTCATGTGCCATTTTAATTCAGTACCACGAACAGGCCCCCACTCTCCCTTACCGGTGAGCATAAAAACATTATTTTCCAGTCTTATTTCAGGGATTAATAAGGTTTTATTCAACTTACGACTGTTAATGGTTAAAGAGCCGAGGTCTACCTTGTTATAAGCAAAGCTATCAATTTGTGCATCAATTACCGGGAATTGTTCAAAATGGATCGCAGTAGGGGCCTGTTCTAAATCGTCTGTTGAGATTAATAGTTGCAATCTTTTCATGTCAATTTCTGCTCTGGTAATATATTGATTACCACTGGATGTAAACAGATTACGCCATGCTTTTAGATCAACGTTGTCGGCCTCGCCTGTTAGCTTGAACTGGCGCGAAGCTGGTAACACCATATCCCCATCCCGTCCAAGATGAAGATGCAAGCTATCAAGCTCATGAGTCTTCTTGTCAAGACCTGCCAGTAACCTTAGATAGTTTTCCTGTTCAAAAAAGATTTCGCCTTCATGATCACCATCGAGGGTATAGCTAAATGTTATAGCTCTGGTTTCATGTGCTGATTTTTCCAAAGGTGAGGGCAGATTGAATGCTGCACCTTTCAGATCAGATGTCACCGTTATGCGGTTAGACTTACCAGGGTTATGCCAGAATTCAATTTGTGACTGCCAATCAGCTCCCCCTTCAATTACCTTTATTAGTGGATCTGTAAATATCTTTTTCAGTGCGTCTGCTTCAAACCCACCTTTAGCAGCGATTACGGTTCGCTCACCATTTTCCTGATTAATCTTAAAGATAGATACTCTTGCTGCTCGTCCATAGATAAAGGCATTTAGGTTATCAGCACTTACACTGTTCTGATTAAAGTTAACCATACCATTAACCTTACTAAGCTCCACCCCCTCTATAACCGACAAGCGTGTATCATCAAGTTTTAAAGCACCTTTGACATAAAAATCCGGGGTCTCCTCAGACTTAGAAATAGGAATACCCAGATTGATATTGAGCATACCTGCACCACTGGCAGACATATCTCTGGTAGCTCCGGCTACCACGTCATTTAATGGTGATTCGTTAAATAACTTAATAACGTTACTCGTCGGAACATTACCTTTACCAGTGATTTTAAGGTATGGTCTCGTGAAATCATCTATAGAGATATCCAGTTCATATAATCGACTATCGTAAATCTTTGCAGTCGTAGCATCTATTTGCATGGCCATTTTGTTAAAACTTACACTAGCATCAGCATCTGTAACCGTTGGCCACTGCGGATCAAATTTTAAAGTAACATTTTTTGCGTGCGCATCAATTTTAAATGCTCCATTAGCTTCGGTATAAGGGAACTGATCAGCAACTCCATTCAATATCATATTTGCCGATGTTACATTACCTCCAAGAAACGCCTGTTGTAACCAGACAGTGGTTTCAGGTGATAAAGAATTGATTAACTTCACTGGCAGGTAATATTTTAGTTGTGACAGATCCTTAAAGGAGATATCACTATAAAGATCAACAAAGGGATATGAGTCAGGATAAGTGATGGCATTCAATCCCAGAGCCATATTCAGGCTACGGCTACCTACACTTATCTCATCACTCCAAATCTGCCAGCCATTACTCTGGCTTTGCGCAAATACTGTCCCTTTCAGAGTATCAAACTTAAGTTGACGATTAAATAGGGAGCGATATCCGACATCAATATTTTTACTAGAAAAAGCAACACCCAGAATGTCATCCTCCCAATGAAGAGTACCATCAATACCACGGAATTCCGGCAAGCTGTCATCTCCATTAAATCTTGCCTGGACTATTTCACTATTGAACTTTACCAGTTGATTTTCACTCCAGTTGACATAAGCATGATGTAATGCCCCGCCAAAGCGACTGGCGCCAAGAATATCATTAATGGAAGGAAACAATTTGGCATATGCGGCCAGCATTTTTAGGCCAATGTTATCTACAAATAACTCACCACTATTGGCACTAAAATTGACATCAATATTTCCAGGCATTCCCTGCTCAAACTTTGATGTTGTTTTAATATTTCTTAATCTGATTGTAGATAAGCCATTATCCTTTTCCCAGTGGGCATTTAAAGAAACATCGGGGATTGCCTGCTGATAGTCTTGCGTTACTAAAGAGAATTTTCGAAGTGCTAACAGACCATTTAAATGCTTTAGCTTTCCCTCGTCTATTTTTCCCCAGAACTTTGTATCAACACTACCCCCAGCTAACTGAATATCCCGGGTAATATTTGCCGGTTTGAGTGTCTCCAGATTTAATCCATCACTACTGAAAAAAATATCTCCTTGCCATTTTTTTCTCTCAGTTATCTCCCCTTTAAAATTAGCGATCACTTCTATTTTACTGCCTAACTGTTTGGGCAGCTTTATACTTCCTATTAACTGGTGATTATTGCCTTTGTTATGAATACGTGCCGAAACATCCGCAAAATCAAATACTCTTGAGGTTTTATGATCAATCCACAACAGTTTGCTCTGACTGATAATTAAATTACCCTGAGTTAATAACCATGCACTAATCCCGTCAGAGGTATTTGACTGTGTATTTACTGTATCGTTTTCACTTCCAAACCCTCCCAGTACCATCTGCCCATCATCCTGTCGTTCAATGATGATGTCAGCCTGATGAATTTGTACCCGGTTAAAGACCGGTTGCAAGGTTCTTAGAGTAGCAATGGTATCGAGACCTATAGAAAGCTCACGAAAATAGGCAAAAGGTGTACGGCTATCCGCTTTTAACAGGGTAATGTTATTTAAAACAAGAGAAGGACTTAATCCTACAAATTGAGCATTAATTGATTCGATGGTGACAGGCTGCTGTAACACATTGCCAACCATGGACTCTATATCTGAACGATAGGTATCAATGGTTGCAAATAAAAAACGAATTGCCACAGAAAAAACGGCCAGCACAATCACTGTCGTCAGTACTAGATAGAGCAATGTAGTACGGATTTTCTGCCAGTAGTTCATCTATTAATATGCTCTGACGAGCTCAACCCCTTGTGATGTTACAAAAAGACGATGCTGTTGAGAACATTCGATAATAAACGACATATATTACATCAGAACAACGTCAAACTGCTCTTGTGTATAGAGGTTTTCTACCTGGAACTTGATAGAGCACCCGATGAAATCTTCCAGCTCTGCTACCGAGGTTGATTGTTCATCTAACATCAAATCAACCACATCAGCGGATGCCAGAACCAGCATTTGTTGTGCATCATAAGCACGCGCTTCACGAATGATTTCACGAAAAATCTCATAACAGATGGTTTCGGGTGTTTTCAGGGTTCCACGACCGTTACATACAGAGCAGACATCACATAAAACATGTTCCAGACTTTCACGGGTGCGCTTACGTGTCATCTGCACCAAACCCAGCGACGACACCTCACTTAAATGGGTTTTGGCATAATCCCTTTCCAGTGCTTTTTCCAATGCGCGCAATACAAGTCTCCTATGTTCCAGATCATCCATATCAATAAAATCAAGGATGATAATGCCTCCAAGATTGCGTAACCGGAGTTGTCTGGCAATGGCTTGTGCGGCTTCGAGATTTGTTTTAAAAATAGTCTCTTCGAGATTGCGATGCCCAACAAATGCACCGGTATTTACATCAATGGTGGTCATTGCTTCGGTTTGATCAATAATCAGATAGCCACCTGATTTAAGCTGAACCTTTCTTTCCAGTGCTTTCTGGATCTCATCTTCAACACCATAAATATCAAATATAGGTCGCTCTCCCGCATAGTGTTCAATGCGATCCTGTAACTCGGGGATAAACTTGGCGATAAACTTTTTTACTATATGATAGGTTTCACGCGAGTCAATTCTTACTTTTTCAATCTCTTCAGTCGCTAAGTCTCGCATCGAACGAATAGCCAACTGCATATCTTCATGCAGTAGATAGGGATCAGGACGATCCTGTTTTCGTTGTTCAATCTCTTTCCACAACCGGTTTAAAAAGGCGATGTCTTTAATCAATATGTGTTCAGCGATCCCCTCTGCTGCTGTTCGAATAATAAAACCACCTCTAGTATCCTGAGTGTTTTCAGTAACAATGGTCTTCAGCCTCTCACGTTCACCCTCGTCCTCTATCCGCTGGGAGATCCCTATATGAGGACTACCTGGCATCAACACCAGAAACCTGGAAGGAATCGATAGTTGCGTGGTTAAGCGTGCCCCCTTGGTTCCCAGTGGATCTTTTGCAACCTGAACAATGATCTCTTCCCCTTCACGTACCAGACGACTGATCTGTTCAACACTACCGTTGCGCTCACCATTAACAATCTCCTGTGGGGTATAAATATCAGAAGCATGCAGAAATGCTGTTCGTTCCAACCCGATATCGACAAAGGCAGCCTGCATCCCGGGAAGTACCCTTGATACCTTGCCAAAATAGATGTTTCCTACCAGACCACGCTTGTGGCTACGCTCAATATGAACCTCCTGAAGCACACCGTTCTCAACGAAGGCAACACGAGTCTCCTGCGGGGTAACATTTATTAGTAATTCTTCACTCATCTATTGAATTCTTATTGGTTGCTTATCGCCAAACACTCACTGAACTAATCTAAAAAAGCTACAGCGTATGGTTAGTCGTTGGAGCTTGATGGATAATATAAGTTCAGAAATTAGCACAATTTCAACACGATGTGTGATTTCCACACGAATGAAATATCGAATCAATCATCTCCAGGAATGATTGTAGTGAGCGGCTTCCCCTAAAAGCGTCATAAGCTCATAAAGAGGTAAACCCATCACACCTGAATAACTCCCGTGTAAATCACGAATAAATGCTGCTGCATACCCCTGAATAGCATAACCACCTGCTTTATCAGCAGGTTCGCCACTTTGCCAGTATCGTTGTATTTCACTGTCAGTTATCTCTCTGAAAGTGACCTGACTAATACTCAAACTCTGCTGACAATAGTGGTCGTTACCAAACAGTGCGATTGCGCTAATGACCTGATGAGTACAACCACTTAACATCTGCATCATTTGTAAAAAGTGTGCCTTATTGCGCGGTTTCCCCAGAACCTCCTTACCTTTCACCACCGCAGTATCTGCACCTAACACAAATCCTGAAGCAGTATTTGCAAAGCCTGCTTTTGCCTTTGCAAGTGCCAGACGCGCAACATATTGATCGGGATTTTCATCCATATAGGGTGTTTCATCGACCTCAACATCCAGCAATTGATAGCGGATTCCCATCTGTTCAAGCAGCTCACGACGGCGAGGTGATCTGGAAGCGAGGTAGAGTGGATGAGGCTGATTGATCATCGATGATAAGGATGCCCACGCAAAATTGACCAGGCGCGATAGATTTGCTCGGCAATAATCACCCGAACTATCGGGTGAGGAAGAGTAAGGGGTGACAACGACCATTTCTCGTCTGCTGCTTGTGACACAGAAGGCTCTATACCTTCAGGCCCTCCAACAATAAATGCAACATCACGCCCCTCTTCCATCCAGTATTGTAAGCGCTGCGCAAGTTTCTCGGTACTCCATGCCTTGCCTTTTACTTCCAGGGCAACCGTTCTAGCACCTTTGGGAATGGCTGATGTTATCTGTTGACCTTCCATTCTGGTCAATCGTGCAATATCTGCCCCTTTGCTACGTTTACCTGCATTGATCTCCTGCAAAACCAGACGACACTCAGGTGGCATTCTTTTCGCATACTCTTCAAATCCCTGCTCAATCCAGCGAGGCATTTTAGTACCAACAGCTAACAATCTGATTTCCATCTAAATCTCTAGCTGGTGATACTTTCATCATCTGGAGCATCTTCACCCCAGAGCTTTTCCAAATTGTAGTAATCACGTGTTTCAGGCAGCATTACATGTAAAACCACATCACCATAATCGACAAGTACCCAGCCACTACTTCCTTCGCCTTCCATACTTAAGGGTTTCACACCATGCTCTTTCAAGTTCTCAATCACATTGTTAGCTAATGCCTTTACCTGACGTACAGAACTACCGGATACGATCACCAGAATATCTGTAACACTGGTCTTGTTGCGTACATCCAATGAGTTGATCTCTTTTCCTTTAAGATCTTCCAAGGCATCAATGATATGTTGCTTTAATTGTTCACTATTCATCTATTTCACTTTCATTATTAATAAAGCCCGTGCCGGGTGATGTAATCATTCACTGCTGCTGGCACCAGCGTTTTAATAGTCTCACCTGCTGCCAGTGCATGACGTATTGCTGTTGCAGATATGTCATAGGGTGTTACTTGTTCAAATCGGATCAGCCCTGCATCGGATTGGTGTAACAATTCTACAGACTTACACTCTCTTTGGGTCATAATCTCTGTCAGCTCTACAGCTAACTCGTTTTGTTTAATCACCCACCCGGATCGATGCATCACCACCAGGTGTGCTTGCTGCAATATCCTCTGCCAATCTTTCCAAAGATGAAACTTGAGGAAGGCATCACTTCCCATAATCAGAACTAAGGCTTCATCCGTGGCTTTTTCGGCGGTTAACTCGCTTATACTATCCACCGTATATGAAACACCATCGCGCGCCAGTTCACGCGCATCAATAATCACATCATCCACATCTTTCAGCGCTAGCTGCAACAGATGCAATCTTTGATGAGCCGATAAATGAGGCGTTGCTCTTAAATTTGGTACTGCTGCGGGTAGCATAATCATACGATGCAGACCCATACACTGTTTGAGTTCCATCATGGTTTGGATATGTCCATTATGGATCGGATCAAAGGTGCCTCCGAATACCCCGGTTAACCGATATCCTTGCGCTGAAGCCACAGCATAACCTCCTTACGGTAATACCATGTCACTCCACTTAATGCAGTGATACCAAAAAATAGTAACATCCAGGAAAAACCATCCTCTGAGGGTTTCTCTGTATCTACAGCAGTTGCCTTCTTTGGTTCAGTGCTGCTTTTAACCAGTGTAATGTTCTCTTTAGCCGCGGGCTCAGGTTCAAGTACCTTTGCAACCACCTGGCTCATTTGCGCTTCAAGTGAGCGTAACTGCGTTTGTAAATCGTTTCGCTCCTTGCGCAGGTAATCATTATTAAGCGCCAATCTTTCTAATCGTGCTTTGGATAACAATAGTTCACGTTCATTCATTCCCTGTTTTTCACTGTCACGCTTTTGTTGCCATTGTTCAAGCTGGAATTTAACGACCTGATACGCTTCCTGCTTATCAATCAACTGTAACTGTGTCCGGGGAGGAACCACTAACATCACATTTGCACGGACGTTGTTCATGTTATTGCGATAAAACGCCTGTGGATTTCTTTCAAAGATGGCATACATCACAATCAGATAGTCAATTTGGAAAAGCTTCCCATAAAAAAGCGAGATAGCATCCAGCGTATCTGTCCCCGTTACCGGGCCATATAGTTCTAATCTTTCAGTTTGGAGATCATCCTGATTAAGTTGATATAGATGTAATTGATGCTGTTTGTGCTTAGTTGATGAGAATAGTAGCGGTATTGTGACATTTTCAGCTTCGGGTAATGGCTTCAGTGAGTTTAACAGGATCGCATCCATGCCATTGTCATGGATCTGTTGATACTGCAGAAGCTCAATCCATAGATCTGTCTCAAGCCCTACCAATGGATAAAGTTCATTCTCCAGCAAACTGGCTCGCACAGTTTCTCGTTCACTATCACCAACCATTAGAGGAATGATTGCTGCAAAGGGTTCTTTCTCTGCTGAGGTAATTTGAATCGTCCCTATTTCTAACGCAAACACTGAACCCGCGATTAAAGCGCAAAGAAGAAAAACCAGAGTGCGAATAGTCTGATACCTGTTAACTACGAATATGGCCATCACCATAAACGATGTATTTTTGCGATGTCAGACCTTCCAGGCCTACAGGACCACGTGCATGAATTTTATCGGTACTAATACCTATCTCAGCACCTAAACCATATTCAAAACCATCGGCAAAACGTGTCGATGCATTCACCATAACAGAACTGGAATCAACTTCGGTCAGAAACTGATGTGCCTTAGTAATACTTTCAGTAATGATCGATTCGGTATGACCTGAGCTATGTAGATGTAAATGATCAATCGCATCATCGATATCCTTAACCAGCTTAATTGAAAGAATTGGTGCCAGATATTCAGTATCCCAATCTGCAAATGTAGCCGCGTTAATACCTTCGACAATACGCCTTGTCGCATCACAGCCACGTAACTCCACTCCAGCTTCTATATACATTTTAGAAAGTTCCGGAAGCACTTCTGTGGCAATGTTTTCATTAACCAGTAAAGTTTCCATTGCATTACACACGCCGTAACGATGTGTTTTTGCGTTATAAGAGACATGGACTGCTTTTTCCAGATCAGCATCATCATCAATATAGACATGACAGATCCCATGTAGGTGTTTGATGACAGGTACACGAGCTTCAGCAGAGATCCTCTCAATCAGACGCTTTCCACCACGAGGAATAATGACATCCACAAACTCTGTCATTGTGATTAACTCCCCAACGGCTTCTCTATCTGTGGTGTTTACAACCTGTACCGCATTCACTGGTAATCCCGCAGACTCAAGTCCCTGATGGATCACCTGGGCAATGGCCATATTGGAAAACGCGGCTTCAGAACCACCGCGCAATATTGCTGCGTTTCCAGACTTCAAACACAGTGCTGCCGCATCGGCAGTCACATTAGGACGTGACTCATAGATGATACCAATCACACCTAGTGGAACTCTCATTTTGCCAACCTGTATTCCGGAAGGACGGTAGTTCAAGTCGGTCACTTCACCAACCGGATCAGGTAATGCTGCAATTTGACGCAAGCCTTCTGCCATTCCTGCAACTCGCTCCGGATTCAACTCCAGACGATCAAGCAGGGCTTCATCCAGGCCACGTTCAACACCCGCAGTTAAATCCTTGGCATTCTCTGCCAGCAACATCGCCTGACGTTCCATAAGTGCATCGGCAATGGCTAGTAAAGCACTGTTTTTTGCATTGGTATCAGCCTTGTTCATTTTGCGAGAGGCGGCACGCGCCTGCTCACCCACTTTACGCATATATGCTTTAATTTCAGTTGTCATTGTCTTTCTCGCTAAACTAGTCGTTTGCCACACATTAATAGTGCCAATTGTAACAATTCATTCCAGGGATTTCCCTGTTCATGTCCCTTAATCATGCGATCAATCAACCCACAGCGCATTAATAATTGCTCCCACTGCCTTGAGGGTACACGTCTGATGGCTTTATTGACCAATGGTTTTCGTTGATCCCACACCTTGGCGGCACTAAATGCCTGTCCTGATGAAGCTCCTGTCGCCATATGCTGATTTATTTGCACGATCGTTCGAATTTCCCTACTCAGTCCCCATAACACAATAACGGCCTCCAGCCCTTCCTGCTGCAAGCCATCAAGGATACGGGTGACACGACTGGCACCACCTGCCAGCGCTGCATCGGCTAATAAAAACACGGTGTACCGTGAGCTATCTGTCACACTCTGTTCAATCTCATTGATATCAAAGAGGTGTTTATCGGGATTCAGGAGCTTGAGCTTTTCAATCTCCTGGGAAGCGGCGAGTAAATTACCCTCCACCTTCTCTGCCAACATTGATGCTGCTGGAGCCGTAATGGTGATTTGGTGATTTTGCAAACGTCGCTCAATCCAGCCAGGAAGCTGTGAGGCATCAACCGGCCAGATCTCTAAAACCGCGCCAGCCTGTTCCAGAGCCTGATACCACTTACTCCGTGTTTGTGAACGCTCGAGTTTGCCACTGGATACCAGCAACAGCTTATCGGGAGATGGTTTTTGTGCATAGGCACGCATCACCTTGGCTCCAGCATCACCGGGCTTACCTGAGGGTAAACGCAGATCAATAATCTTACGTTCAGCAAACAGTGACATTGCATTTGCAGATGCAAGTAATTCATTCCAGTCAAACTTGCTCTCGGCATGAAGCAGATCACGCTCGCTAAATCCATCTGCTTTTGCACGTTGGCGGATCATATCTGCCGCTTCCATTAACTGTAAGGGTTCATCACCACTTAAAAAATAGATCGGCTTTAAACCCTGCTGCAAATGTTGTTGCAGCTGTTCAAAACGCAGTTTCATTGCCGGATTGCCTGTTTTTGCGATTGTGCAATACGTCTGCCAAGCGACATTGCTGTGGCTTCCATCAACTGTCGTGTGACCTGTTGCTGGTAGTAATTCAACCCGACTGGGTTGGTGCTATCAAAGCTGTATTCCCGTTCCATTTCAACAGGAACCGCAAACCTTGTATAACTGGATGCAGGGTCGCTATAGCTGGCTTTCAAAATAATACGGCTGCTGTATAACTGTGGTCCGGGAACATTCGAGATCGTCAACCGTCGATGATCCTGACGGTATTCACTAATCTCAAGTGTTGCCAGACTGTCCTCTGAAATCATCACAAACTGTTCGAGTGTACGATAAAAAGGTGAACCCTTAATCACACCGGTAATTTTCACTGGCGTGAGCATTTGTTGGCTTTGATCACTTCCGCGCAGCTTAAAACCACATCCACTGATTAGTGACAATATCAGCCCCGTCAGTAAGAACCGGACAATATTGTTTTTGTGGATCTGTTTGAGCTTCATTACTATCCTAGTTCGCCACAATGTTCACCAGACGCCCTGGCACTACAATCACCTTTCGTACAGTTTTACCTTCGATAAATTTCAATACATTTGGCTCAGCCTGTGCAGTGTGCTCAATCGTGGCTTTATCTGCATTTGCAGCCACTTCAATTTTACTGCGAACCTTGCCATTGACCTGTACTACCAGCTCTATACTCTCTTTTACAAGTGCACTTTTATCAACATGTGGCCATGGTGCAGCCAGAATATCATCACCATAACCCAATTCTCGCCAGAGGGTATGAGATACGTGGGGAGCAATGGGTGATAACAGTGATAACAAAATAGAAAATACCTCATTACGTAATGGTACCGCATCATCTCCTTCTAGTTTTGACAGGGTATTCATCATTTTCATGCATGCTGCAACCACCGTATTAAACTGGTATTTGTCAAAGTCAGCTAATGCCTGTTGCAGGGTTTCATGAATCTCACGGCGTGCGCTTTTTATCCCGGTATTGGCATCCTCCCAGCTATATTGGGTATTAACATTTCCAAGTTGGGACTGATGATCCGCTGCATAAGTCCATAGGCGACGCAGGAAACGATAAGCACCTTCCACCCCGGAATCATTCCACTCCAGTGACTGCTCAGGTGGTGCCGCAAACATCGTGAACAGACGCACCGTGTCGGCACCATATTTATCGATTAGCTCCTGAGGATCGACGGTATTGCCTTTTGATTTGGACATTTTAGATCCATCTTTGAGCACCATGCCCTGTGTAAGCAGATTTGCAAACGGTTCATCCGTTCCTATCAAGCCTTCATCACGCATTAGTTTGTGATAGAAACGGGCATAGAGAAGATGGAGGATCGCATGTTCAATACCTCCGATGTATTGATCGACCGGCAACCAGTAATCGGCACGTTGATCCATCATTGCATCTTCATTACTACGACATGCAAAGCGGGCGTAATACCAGGATGATTCCATAAAAGTGTCAAAAGTGTCAGTTTCACGCTCTGCTTTGCCACCACATTTCGGACAGGAACACTCATAAAACTCCGGCATCTTCTTAATTGGCGAACCTACCCCATCAAAAGCGACATCCTCAGGTAGTTTGACCGGTAATTGATCCGCAGGTACTGGCACTGCACCACATGAGGGGCAATTGATAATAGGGATAGGACAGCCCCAGTAACGCTGGCGGGAAACACCCCAATCACGCAGACGATAATTGACGGTTTTCTTACCCTTACCAATCTTTGTCAGATGCTCTGCAATCGCATCAAAGGCCGGTTTAAATTCAAGCCCGGTAAACTCACCAGAATCAACCAGTACACCTTTTTCAGTATAGGCACCCACCTCAAGATCAATCGCTGTACCGTCTTGGGGGGCAATAACCTGCTTGATGGCAATACCGTACTTTTTTGCAAACTCCCAGTCACGCTGATCATGCGCTGGAACCGCCATCACAGCTCCTTCGCCGTACCCCATTAAAACGAAGTTGGCGGCAAAAACAGGTACAGCTTCACCCGTGATGGGATGAATGGCTTCAAGGCCGGTAGGACAACCTCTCTTTTCCATGGTCTCCATTGCCGCCTCAGAAGTCTCAAGCAGCTTGCACTCTTCGATAAAAGCTGCCAGTTCAGAATTATTTTCAGCTGCTGACAAGGCAAGTGGATGTTCCGGTGCAACCGCAACATAACTTACACCCATAAGAGTATCCGGGCGTGTCGTAAACACCCTCATGGGTTCACCATTCACCTCAAATGACAACTCTACACCCTCCGAGCGACCTATCCAGTTTTTCTGCATGGTACGTACCTGTTCAGGCCAACCGGGCAGCTTATCCAGACTAGTTAGCAGCTCATCTGCATAAGCGGTGATTTTCATAAAATACTGTGGGATCTCTTTGCGCTCCACATGAGTATCACAGCGCCAGCAACGCCCGTCTATCACCTGCTCGTTTGCCAGAACTGTCATATCGTGCGGACACCAGTTCACTGGAGCGGTTTTTTTATAGACCAGACCTTTTTCAAACAGACGGGTAAACAGCCACTGTTCCCACTTGTAATAATCAGGATGACAAGTGGCTAACTCACGAGACCAGTCATAGCCAAATCCGAGTCGCTTGAGCTGATCGCGCATATAATCAATATTTTCATAGGTCCATTTGGCAGGTGGAACATTGTTTTTAATGGCCGCATTTTCGGCAGGTAATCCAAAGGCATCCCATCCCATGGGTTGCAACACATTCTTTCCCAGCATGCGCTGATAGCGGCTGACCACGTCACCAATGGTGTAGTTACGCACATGCCCCATATGCAGCCTTCCACTGGGGTAAGGAAACATCGACAAACAGTAGAATTTCTCTTTTGTGGTGTCATCCTCCGCAGTAAACGATGCAGATTCTTCCCAATAGTCCTGGGTAGCTTGTTCAATATCTTGAGGTTGATAATCTTTTAAAAATGGCATGTACGGATAAACCTGTGAAATTCTTAACAAATAGCCGTACAGGATACAGTAGAGGGGTATTCATCCTCAATAAAAGCTTGTGAATAATCACGTGTTATTTTGTTTTTGAGTGATGACTCAAATAAAAGACGAAAAAAATCCGCACTACAAGGTAGTGCGGTTGCAAAAGGGGAAAATACACAAAGGAGGCAAGAAGAAAACTCTTGCCAAAGTCTCCTTACGCCAGTAGAGGGACGCAGGGAGTTGGTTCAACCTTCATGCTGACGGGTCTTTGGAGATCAATCTGACGATTGTCACCGCTAAAACCAGACAAAGCACAATGGCCGAAATCGTAAAACTATCAATAATCATTTTATATACCTCACGAATCCAAAAGATGATAGTTAGCAATATCTAATATAATGCACATCCCATGCCAACTATATATTACTTAATTATTTCCTATAGTTAGCATCAAAGAGCGATTAATACAGCTAGACAAACTAACAATTTGTGTCACAATTGGCAGACACTATGTGACAATTCTGGCAAAAAAAACACCTATGTTATGTATTGATAAAATATTTTTGACTGAGGTCAATGACCTTATTAACGCTTTTCCTAACCCGGTGGTGATCATTGACCGTTCCTACCACATCATAGCGACAAACCACGCCTACCAACTGCAACATGGCAGTGGATCTCCCGTGGGTAATTGCTGTTTCAAGGTTTCACACCAGTATGGAAAGCCCTGTCATGAAATGGGCGAAGATTGCCCCTTGCTTAACTGTATTGAAAAAGGGACACCTTCACGCGTATTACATCAGCACCACACCCCGGATGGAAATATCCATGTCGATATCGAAATGTTTCCAATTCATAATCGGGATGGGGAAATTGTTGCTTTTATGGAAACCGTTCGCGGGATTAAAGACAACACTTCCGATAAACACACTCTGATTGGCAAATCAAAGCCGTTTAAAAAAATGTTATCGATGATTAGTCGTGTCGCTACGAACGAAACTGCTGTTCTTTTACTTGGAGAGTCAGGAACGGGAAAAGAATTGGTTGCCCATGCCATCCATAACTCCAGTCATCGTGCAACAGGTCCATTTGTACCTGTTGACTGTTCCGGTTTAACAGAAACACTGTTTGAAAGTGAGCTGTTTGGCCATGAACGTGGTTCGTTTACCGGTGCTCACAACCATAAAACAGGACTGGTTGAGGCCGCACATGGCGGTACATTGTTCCTAGATGAGATAGGAGATATTCCTTTAAATCTTCAGGTGAAATTATTGCGTTTACTGGAAACCAATACCTTCCGTACCGTAGGTGGTATTGAGACCAAACAGGCTGAGTTTCGTCTGATTTGTGCCACCCATAAAAACCTGGAACAGATGGTGGAAAGTGGTGAATTTCGTCGAGATCTCTACTATCGTATCAGCGCATTTCCAATTGAGTTACCAGCATTGAAAGAGAGACTCAATGATATTCCAATACTCGCTTCCGGATTGCTTAAACGGATCAAGCCACATAAACACACTTCTCTAAGCAAACCAGCTCAGGCTATTCTGGAAAAACATAGCTTTCCCGGAAATATCCGTGAGCTGCGTAATATTCTTGAGCGTGCCCTAATCCTTTCTGATGGTCATACGATTGAACCTGAGCACTTACCTTCACTGAAAGTTACTGTGACGGATGGAACAGAGCCTTTTGATAAGGTCGTACCACTGGATCAACTGGAAGCCTCATATCTTAAGTGGGCCTGTCGTCAGTACAATGGTGATCGTAAATCTTTGGCACAAGCATTGGGGATCAGTGAGCGCACACTTTATCGCAAGCTGGAAAAGATAGAGCGTTAACTCCAAGTCCGGTTGCAATTTAGCCTTATTGGTACACACTTAAGGAAAAGAGAATCTATCTGGAGAAGTGTCATGTCCAAAAATAACCAATCATCCGATAAACAGAGCATCGGCTATGATCTGATCCTGGGTCGTGCACTGATTTTACTGGAAAAAGGTGGACACACCTTGAAACAAAGCATCGAACAGGCGATGGAAAAAACCTCTGAACTGGGTGAATTAACCCGGGAAGAGTCAGAAAAAATAGCTGAGTTTCTACAGCGGGATCTGGAAGATGCCGCCCAGTATCTGGATGAAAGCGGTAAGGAGTTACAGGACTGGTTACGTTTTGATCTGGAAGTGGTAGAACAGCATATCTTTGGTCTGTTCAGTCAAATGGTTGACCATACCCAGGCTGAATTACAAAAGCTCCAGTACAAAGCAAGCCTAATGGGTGAATGGCATAGCGGAGAAATCGTCTCCATCGGCACCCTGGCATGCAAGGCCTGTGACGAACATCTCCACTTTCATAAAACAGCACGGATCCCGCCTTGTCCCAAATGTCGTGGAAGCAAATTCAGACGTATCTCAACCAGCGATGAAGTTTGAAGATATTCTGGTATTGGAGTAATGCCTGACTCCAATACCTACTGAATCAAACGTCAAAAAAATCTACCTTTCCGGTATCAAGATCATACTCAGCACCAACTATTTTTAATCCTTTATTTGTGGTGAGGTTTTCAAGAATTTCAGAGCCAAAACGTAGTTTGTTTACCGATGCCCGGACATTGGCTCTGGTTGCCTGCTTATAAAGTTCATCTTCCTGATGCCAGATATCAGTATGCATCAGTGGTTCCAGTGTCGGGCGAATCCTGCCAACTATCGACTGGATATTTTTAGACTTCTCTCCAGTGGGTCTTTGCATCTCTTCAATTGTTGCACAAACTGCACCACACATCGTATGTCCCATCACCACAACCAGACGCGTATGGTATTGTTCTGCCGCAAACTCAACACTACCAATCTGGGATGGGGCAACAATATTGCCAGCAACCCGGATCACGAACAGATCACCTAAACCCTGATCAAACACCATTTCTGCTGGAACACGGGAATCAGAACACCCGAGAATAATCGCAAACGGTGCCTGGGCACCGGCAAACTCTCCTCTGCGGGTGTGGCTTAGCATTGCCTCAACACTACGTACACCAGATACAAAACGCTTGTTACCTTCTTGCAATCTTGTCAGGGCTTCATCTGCTGGAATCATTATGTTATCTCGTTGATGTTTGAAAGCGATGGTGATTTTACACCATAGGTAAGCATAATGTGAGTAATAAACTACTCACCCAGACCGCGTTTGACTATTTCATAGAGGTCTTTTGAGAGATTTTCCGTTTCAAAAATTTCGCTTAATGCCTGCTTCATCAACTGCTGACGTGTTTCTCCGTAACGCCGCCAATGGATCAGAGGATTAACCATGCGTGCCGCAATCTGTGGATTGGTACTATTTAACGCAATCACCACCTCTTTAAGGATCTGATAACCCTCTCCATCCTGTCGGTGAAAGGCCACGGGGTTTCTCATCGCAAATGCGCCAATCAGGCTACGCAGGCGATTAGGATTTTTTAAGGTAAAGTCTTTATGTGATTGTAACTGCCTTACGCGCTCGACTGTTGACTCATCAGCAATGATGGCCTGTAGTGCAAACCATTTATCAAGTACCAGCGGATCGTGCTGCCAGTCCTGATAGAACGCGGCAATGACCTCATCCTGATAATGATGCCGTTGCTGTACCAAAGCACCGAGCGCAGCCATCCGATCATTCATATTATTGCTGCGCTGATATTGCTGCCAGGCAAACTCCACTCCGTCATCAGTCGTTGAGAGGTAGCGTAACAATCTATTTTTTAGTGCACGCTCACCCATTGCTTGTGCATCAAGGCGATACTCTCCCTGGTGGTTTAAACGCTGATATACATCAACATAGAGCTGGTGATTTTTGGCTGTGAGTTGCTCTTCACACCATTTAAGGGTGTGGTGTAGCTTTACCGGGTCAACGGCCGGAATTTGTTCCATCAGATAGAGGATATCCGGTAAGGTGAGAGCTTCTGCTTTTAGCGCATGTTCGAGTTGCTCGTCTACAATGATCGCTTTATGCCCCGTAGATAAATAACTCATTAACTCTTTATTTTGCTGTTCCTGATCATAAGCATCCAGAATCAGGAGCTGTGCAATATGTTGCGATGCCTCCCAGCGATTAAAGGGATCACTATCAACCGCCATCAGTTTGGCTATCTCCTGATGGGTCAGATCGCTCTCGACAATCACCGGTGCAGAAAAGTTGCGTAACAACGATGGCGTATCACTGTGTTGCAGATCTTCAAAGCGAAATGTTTGCTGTAACTGATCAACAACCAGCAGGAGTTCGGTGCGTTGCTCTTGATTGAAGCTAAAGCGCTTTTGTACTCCAGCTTCATCGAAAAACGCTATCCTGACAGGCACAGGTACTGGCTGTTTATTGGTTTGCCCCTGAGTATCAGGAGTTGACTGTTTAACCGTCAGGTTTAGTGCACCGTTATCAAAACTACGTGTTATCTGTAGATGCGGTGTACCTGCTTGTTGATACCACCCAAACCAGTTATCAAGATTGATCTCATTGGCATCGGCCAGCGCATGCACAAAATCCTCACATGTGACTGCCTGTCCATCATGGCGCTCAAAGTAGAGATCACTACCCTTACGAAAGCCCTCTTCTCCAAGCAGGGTGTGGAACATCCGTACCAACTCTGCCCCTTTTTCATACACGGTCAGGGTATAGAAGTTGTTGATCTCGACATACGACTCCGGTCGTACCGGATGCGCCATTGGCCCGGCATCCTCTGCAAACTGATGGGTGCGTAACATGCGTACATCTTCTATGCGCTTTACTGCCTGCGAGTTCATATCGCCACTGAACATCTGATCACGAAAAACGGTAAAGCCCTCTTTGAGGCTTAGCTGAAACCAGTCACGACAGGTGACACGATTACCCGACCAGTTATGGAAATATTCATGGGCAATGACACCTTCAATGCCAAGAAAGTCAATGTCCGTGGCAGTTTGCTGTTTCGCCAGTACGAACCGGGAGTTAAAGACGTTGAGTCCCTTATTCTCCATCGCACCCATGTTGAAATCATTCACTGCAACAATCATGTAATTATCAAGATCGTATTCGCATCCGTAGGTTTTCTCATCCCATGCCATTGCTTTTTTCAGTGATTGCATCGCATGGTCACACTTATCTTCGTTACCCTTTTCAACGTAAATTTCCAATGTTACATCGCGCCCACTCATTGTGGTGAAGGTGTCAGGGATCAGGATCAAATCTCCCGCCACCAGTGCAAATAGATAACAGGGCTTTAGTGAAGGGTCATGCCAGATTTTGAAATGGCGACCATTGTCCAGCTCACCACTGTCAATACAGTTGCCATTAGAGAGTAAAACAGGAAACTGTGCCTTATCCGCAATAATTTTGGTGGTGTATTTCGCCATAACATCAGGACGGTCAAGGAAGAAGGTGATTCGACGAAAACCCTCTGCTTCACATTGAGTACAGAAATTGCCGCTGGAGAGATATAGCCCTTCAAGCGCGCTATTTTTATCCGGTGCTATTTCAACCACTGTTTCCAGAAAAAACTCATTAGCGGGATTTAAGAGCGTCAGTCCATTTTCTTCATGCAAATAGCTCTCTTTTGCAAGAACCTGACCATCGACCTTGATAGAGAGTAACTTGAGCCCTTCACCATCAAGTTTTAACGCTTGAGTGTTCTGTGTTGCATCTGCATTACCTTGCACCTCCAATACTGAATGCACACGTGTTACGGATGGTTCAAGCTCAAAGGTTAGATTGACACTTTTTATGTTGTAAGCCGGCAGCAGATAATCTTTGAGATAGATGGTTTGAGGTGTGCCTGTCTGATTCATCATGATGTATGTAGGAGTAGTCTGACCATTAGTGGTTCATGGGTAATTATTAATCGGGTAATGGATGCATTGGGTAAGTCGAGTCGAAACATGCCATCCAGTGCGATACCAAAGTTTATCCGTAGAATCATACGGATCTGTCCCGCATGACCTATAACCAATATGCGTTTTCCCTGATGCTTTTCAATAATACGTTTCCAGGCACGGTTTATCCGGTTTTCGAACTGTTCCAAAGGCTCAGCACCCGGTGGCTGAGCATTAACCGGATCCAGCTTGAACCGTTCCACGGCTCCGGGATCATCAGCATTAATATCATCTGCGGTGCGCCCTTCCCAGCTACCAAACCCTATTTCACGCAGTAGTGGTTCTGTTTCACAAGGGATACTAAATTTTTCAGATATCTGCTTAGCAAAATCTGCACAGCGCTTGAGATCAGAACAGACAATCTGATCCCACTGCCCGGATGAGTCAAAAGATGACCACATCTGTTGCCAACCTTTTTCACTCAGGGGATCATCGATCTGTCCACGATAGCGTCGTCCGCCAACAGGTTCACCATGACGCATTAATCCTATATATGTTGACTTTGCCAAACCCTACAAACTCCACCCAGATAATACTGCTACAGCCAGTAGCGCCAACCACACCAGAACAGTACGACGTAATAGGGCCATGGTCTCAATCACATGTTCTATAAGTTCATTATCAAAGCCAGACAAGGAATCTTCTTGCAAACGCAGAGCACCAAAGCCACATCGTTCTACAATATTGAGGTTTTCATGAATATCAGTAGAGCTGAAATTTCTCATACCTTGCGCACTATCGACAAAGCTTCCTGCCAGACCAAAGCTAAAAGCCAACAGCCTGCAGGGCAACCAGGAGAGAACACCATAAAGATGATGTAGCCATGGCTCTACCTCATCATCCCTTTCAGCCAACACCTGTACCATTCGGTAAAATAGAGCTCCCATAGCACCAAAGGTGATAAACCAGAAGAAGATCGCAAAGTAGCGTCGAAGCGACTCCTGAAAAATCAGCGCTATGGTACGGCGAATCATCTCAGGGGTATTCTCACTGTGGTAGTCACCAATCAAATCACTGGCATACCAGTGAATCGCTGCACGATCGCCTCGTTTCCAGGCATCGATCAATGATTCTGCCTGTGCTTCCAGATCCTTCGGGCCAATAGTGAATATGAAGATGATCAGCGCAAGAGCACTAAAGAGCAAAGCCCCCATTTTGTATTCAAGATATAAAAGTACAACAACCGGCAGAGCTAGATAACATGCCAGCAGATAGTTAGGTGGGACAAACTTGAATTGGTGTTTAAGCTTATTCAATCCACTAATAATCAGTGAATATCTACGCCATGACTCAAATGATCCAAACCAGCGCTCTAATAACAATCCAGCCAGGATTGTAATTAAGGTCATCGCTATTACCCCTTCTGATGATCAGTGTTATTTGTCTCCATACTAAGCCAATGTTCCAGCTTGCTCCAGTCAAAAGCTTCCCCCGGATCGGCTTTTCGTCCTGGAGCAATATCACTATGTCCGGCAACTCTTTCGCGACTTAAAGAGGGATAAGCATCTATTAATGCATTAATTGTTTTTGAAAGTTGCTGATACTGGATCTCTTCATATGGTTCATCATCACTTCCTTCCAACTCAATCCCGATAGAAAAATTATTACAGTTCTCTTCGTTTGCGTAACAGGAGACCCCTGCATGCCAGGCACGCTTATAAAAGGGAACATATTGCACTATCTCACCATCACGTCGAATTAACAGATGCGATGAGACTTTAAGGTGGGATATTTCTGCAAAATAGGGGTGTTGATCAGTTGGCAGGGTATTAGTGAACAGCGCATCAATCCAAGGGCCACCATACTGCTTGGGTGGTAAGCTGATCCCATGAATCACAATTAATGTTGTTAAGATCTTATCCGGTCTGTCATCACAATTTGGTGAAGCGACAAACCGGACTCCATCAATCAACCCACTGGATAGATCTACTTTCACAGCAAAAGATCCAGGGTTTAAAGGTCGCGCAACAGGCCTTTTAAAACCATGTCAGTAAAGCTGACAATACCAACCACTCTGCCATTGACGTCAACCACAGGCGCACGTGAAATATGAAAACGTGAGAACAAACGCGAGCAATAACGAATGTCCATTTCCGGATCGACCGTAATCGCAGGTTTGGTCATTATCTCATACACATTAACACGTGAGGGTGCCCGATCTTTAGCCAACACATGGCGAGCCACATCTGAGATCAGCAGCAAACCATATTCGTCATCCTCATGACGCTTGTCGATGATCAAGCATTTTGTTTCTACATGCTTCATTGTACGAATCGCATCCTCTACCGTGGTCATTCCATCGACCATATCGTATCGGGTCTTCATTACATCTTTTACGCGAATAATCTCTAATTCACTCATATCTCTTCCTCCACCACATGTGCAAGCTCTTCTGCCTGATGAATTACGCCCACTGCATCTTCGACATCCATCTGGAATGCGATACCCGTCCCTGGCTTGGTTTCAAATTCACCAGCCTCTGCAATTTTTTCTAAAATTTTACGACTCAAATGTTCTTCTACCAGAAACAGCAGCATATCCCGCTGACTTTCCAGGTTTAGTCCAAAAAAGGTTTTATTCTTATGTATACCTTCACCACGAGCCTGACTGATGATAGTCGCTCCAGTTGCACCAGCATCTCTTGCTGCATCCATGACTGCATTGGTTTTTGGGTCCTGAACGAGCGCAATGATAAGTTTAAAATGCATAATCAGATCTCTTCATTAACAATCATTGAGTCATTGACCTATTCACGATCGTTGGCTCTTTGGGAACGATGGTATAACCACTCACTTATTTGTGCATATCCCATCACCGACATAATTGGAAACAGACTGGCAAACGCTATCAAGCCAAATCCATCCAACATGGGACTTCTACCGGGTACGGTACTGGCCAGTCCCAGGCCCAACGCTGTCACCAATGGCACGGTAACAGTCGAAGTAGTAACACCGCCTGAATCATAGGCAAGTGCGATAATCATCTTTGGTGCATAAAAGGTTTGAATGATTACGATAATGTAACCAGCGATAATGTAGTAGTGAAGTGGCGTACCAGTAACGATACGGAATGTTCCAAGAGCAATGCCCACAGCCACACCAATCGCCACAGCACTCCTAAGTCCCCATACACTGATGCCACCACCGGAGACTTCCTGTGCTTTTATCGCCACAGCAATCAACGAAGGTTCCGCAACCGTTGTGGAAAAACCTATCGCAAAGGCAAAAATATAGACCCACCAGTAGTCTGACCACTGTAATGCTCTGGCAATATCACCTCCCAACACAAATACCGGGTCAGTAAGCTGTTCTGCCATCAGCTTACCCAATGGAAACAGTGCCTCTTCCAGTCCAATTAAAAAGAATGAAAGACCTAGCAGTACATAAAAAAGGCCAATTAATACTTTTTTTAGGTTTGGAACGGGTGCTCGCAGAATAAAAAACTGAAATCCAAAAATAATTGCAACAATAGGAACGACATCAGAGAGTGTCGATAAAACGGTATCAATTGTGAGGGTTATGAGCTCTTCCATTAAATCACCATGCCATATCCCATGACAAAAATCATCGGCGTCAGTGATGCAAAGGCAATCAGTCCAAAACCATCTACCATAGGATTACGCCCGCGTATGGTCGATGCCAAACCCACTCCCAGGGCAGTAACCAAAGGCACGGTAATCGTTGAGGTAGTCACGCCGCCAGAGTCATAGGCAATACCGATAATCTCTTCGGGTGCAAACATCGTCATCACCACAACACCTGCATATCCGCCTATGATGAAATAGTGAATGGGCCACCCCTTGATAATACGAAATACACCAAGCAATATCGCAAAGCCAACTGAAACCGCAACGGTATAGCGCAATCCATTAGCATAAGACTCCCGGGCAAGATCACTGTTTTCAATCATGCCACCGTTTGCAGCAACATTTGCAGCTTCCCCAGCCACGGCAATGAGTGCAGGTTCAGCAACAGTAGTACCAAAACCCAAAGCAAAGGCAAAGGTCAATAGCCAGAAGAGGCTACCTTTCTGTGCAAAGGCATAAGCCATATTCTCACCGATGGGAAACAGCCCCATCTCCAGTCCTTCAACAAACAGGGTAAGCCCAATAACAACAAAAAGTGTACCGATAATTAACTGTGTAAAATTGGGAATGGGTTGCTGCAAAACAACCAGTTGAAAAAAGCCAATCACCAGAATAATAGGGAGTAAATCCCTAAAACTGGAGGAGAGTGCTTTTAGAATTTTAAAAAACGTATTCATTTACTGTTATTTAGATGAGCAGTACCGTCAAAAAAGATCACTATGATACCATTACATTTACAATGACCAGAGTAATTTCATATTCAACATAACATAAATAGGCAAAAATACCGGGAGCAATAATGGACACACCTGATTTCATCATCGAATTAACGCAGTTAAGCGGCAAAATCGCTGGTATTTTGTGGGGAAATAACCTGACTCTAATCTGTCTACTGGGTATTGGCCTCTACCTGACCCTGCGTTTAGGATTCGTGCAAATCAGAGGCTTCCGTCATGCCACTAAAATTGTCGGAGGTAAATACCATCGCGAAGATGATGTCGGTGATGTTTCACATTTCCAGGCATTATCCACTGCTCTGTCAGCTACAGTTGGAACAGGTAACATCGCAGGTGTCGCAACTGCAATCTCTTTAGGAGGTCCCGGTGCCCTTTTCTGGATGTGGGTAACAGCCTTTTTAGGTATGGCTACCAAATTTGCAGAATGTACACTTGCTTTGAAATATCGCCAGATTGATGACAACGGTGATATTGCCGGTGGCCCCATGTATACCCTGATGCATGGACTAAAGATGAGACGTACTGCGATATTATTTGCCTTCTTTGCGCTGGTGGCTTCGTTTGGAATTGGCAATATGGTACAGGCTAATTCGGTTGTAGATGGTCTCTCATTTATCTGGCCGGAATTGAAACAACATGGCTGGATGGTTGGACTGATTATGGCCACGATGGTAGGACTGGTTATTCTTGGTGGGGTTAAACGCATTGCCAAGGTTGCCAGTACCATTGTTCCATTTATGGCTATCTTATATATCGCAGCCGCAATGATGGTCTTACTGACACATCTTGGTGATATCCCTGCTGCGTTTGGCACTATCATCAATCATGCATTAAACCCCTGGGCAGTCGGTGGCGGTGCCGTTGGTGAAGCGATCCGCTGGGGTGTTGCCCGCGGCCTGTTCTCTAATGAGGCTGGACTTGGCTCTTCCCCAATGGCACATGCGGCGGCCAAAACCAACGAGCCGGTACGTGAAGGTCTGGTAGCAATGCTGGAACCATTTATCGATACCTTGATTATCTGTACCATGACAGGCTTGGTTATTGTTATTACCGGTGCCTATATCACTCACCCTGAAGATGCGGTTGGAGCTGCACTAACAGCTTATGCATTCAGTACCACCTTAGGTGATGGCGGCGGCATTGTTGTCGGGGTTGGTCTGGCACTTTTTGCTTTTTCTACCATTATTGCCTGGTCCTATTACGGGGATCGTTCTGCCAAGTTTTTGTTTGGTGAAAAAGCGGTGATGCCCTACCGGGTTATTTTTACCATCCTGGTTGTATTTGGTGCGGCTGTACCTCTTAATCTGGTCTGGAACCTGGCAGATATCACCAACATCCTGATGGCTGTTCCTAACCTAATCGCACTGGTATTGCTCGCTCATGTGGTAAAACGTCTACACAATGAGTATTTTGCATCCATGCACAACGATAACAATTCATGAGGAAAAATTATGACCGATAAAACTACCACCGAGTCAGGCCTTCAATACGAAGATATCATTGCAGGCGATGGAGAGACGGCAAAAACAGGGGATCGGGTTTCCGTGCATTATACTGGCTGGCTTGAAAATGGGATGAAGTTTGATTCCAGCAAGGATCGTAATGATCCATTTCAATTCCACCTGGGCAAGGGTATGGTCATCCGTGGTTGGGATGAAGGCGTACAGGGTATGCAAATTGGCGGCAAACGCAAACTGACTATCCCCTCTGAACTTGGCTATGGTGCGCGTGGCGCTGGCGGAGTGATTCCTCCTAATGCCACATTGATATTTGACGTTGAGTTATTAGAGATCCTCTAACGATGCTTGAGATCCCACTTCACACCATTAAAGAACAGGTACAGAACGCACTCAATGAAGACATTGGTTCGGGTGATATCACTGCTGTTCTCATTCCTGAAAATGAAGCAGTACATGCGCACATAATCAGTCGTGAAGACGGAGTTTTATGTGGTTGTGAGTGGGTCAATCAGGCATTCCTGCAACTGGATGAATCTATCGACTTAAAGTGGCAAGTGAGTGATGGTGATCATGTTACAACCAATCAGATACTTTGCAACATTAGTGGAAATGCCAGAGCTATATTAACAGCTGAGCGTACCGCTCTTAATTTTCTGCAAACTCTTTCTGGAACCGCGACCATAACCAACCACTACGTTTCAGCGATAAAAGATAGTGATGTCAAAATCCTTGATACACGTAAAACCATTCCCGGTCTTCGCCGTGCACAGAAATATGCGGTTAGCTGTGGTGGTGGCACCAACCATCGGATTGGTTTATTCGATGGCATCCTGATTAAAGAGAATCATATTGCCGCTGCCGGATCTATCGCCAATGCGGTTATTCAGGCCAGGCAGTTTTCTTCAACCAATATCCCGGTTGAAGTAGAAGTGGAAACCCTTAATGATGTTGAAGCGGCTTTATCTGCCGGTGCAGATATTTTATTGCTGGATAACATGGATGTTGCCTCGATCAACAAGGCTGTGACTATGAATCAGGGACAGGCCAAGCTGGAAATATCCGGTGGAGTGACGATGGATGCTCTGGTGCAACTGGCTCAAACCGGGGTTGATTATATCTCCGTTGGTGCACTAACCAAAAAGATTGAACCGCTCGATCTCTCGTTATTAATTATCTGACTGGCATCAGCTGTGCTGATTCGCAGTGACATAGGCTCTAGCCATTGTGATCACATGAAAAGCAATCCAGTAATCCTTATTGAACAGAAACCGAAAGGGTGTAATCCCCATACTTACCTGCAAACAGAGCCGGTTCGGTATCGGGTGTAGTGGTAACCGAAATATAATAATCACCTGTATAGCTGGGTGTGAAAATCACTCTTGAACTCATATTAGTGCCGTTATTCAAATTACATGCACTTGAACGATTTGAATAATCCATACAGCTTCCTGTATTAAAATAGATATAATCGTCATTACTCGCACCACTAATTGCGTTAATACCTGCACCGGCATTGTCATAAATAGTGATATTGGTATCAGCACCATTTAAAAGATTGGTCGTTTGAATGATATAGGTTTTACTGCTACTCAGGGTCACTTTAATCGTATCAACATCTTGCGACTCGGTCCTAGAGTCATAATAGAGGTTGCGATTCTCACTAAAACAGCTCGAGTTAACGCTGGTTGTTGAACAAATATGGCTTGAATATGCCTGAGAGCTATCACTCGTCTCGTATGCATCTGCATGATAATTAATTTTTCGATCGGCGAATATCGCCTCATATGCAGCCAGTTTGGTTGCATCCGGAGATGTTTCAGAGAGTAGACCCTCCCATAGTAATTCAGTGTTAATTCTGACATTAGCTGTATCGTTGGTATATTTATCCCGCATATAGCCATCAAATACCGCCATCACACTGCTAATGCTGTCCTCCTGGGTGGTTTTCCACAATACATTGGAAACGGCTATCTCATTGGATGCATAGACAAATGGATCACCAGTAGTGGTCACAATATCAACTTCAGTTGCACTTGAGCCATTGGTGTCAACATATTGGGTTGATAAAGCCGCTGTTGAGGATACGATTTGTGGATTAGCTGTAGAAAGCCACTCTTTAATCGCTGACTGGATGAAGCCTGCAAAGCCTTCACTCCACGTAAGACGCATATCCAGCTTATTATCTGTGTAATGATGCCATCCACCAGGAGAATCTGACATGTTGATTCCCATCTCAATCACATGTCCAAATTCATGGAGTAACACATCATCGTCATATTCATCGCTATCGTGACTCGTCGAGCTTGCTGCCAGCACATACATGCCCATACCATTAATACATTCAGAAGCATCCGCAAGGTCGCAAGTGTAAGTTCCGTAACGTGAAGAACCTGACTCCCAATAGGCATTTATCTCTTTCCATGCCAGCCCCTGTGTCATATTGGCTTCAACAAATTCAACACCCACCGATAGAATATCCAGAATGTTAAAGATCCCTGCTATCGACTCATCGGTAACGGTTATATCCTGAGTTATCTGGGAGGCAGTAGATACATCAATTATTTTTGATGCACTATAACGAGACGATGAGTGATCTTTTACTGCAATTTTATAGCTATTGATCTGTGCACCCGCATTCACTCGCACACGATATTGTTCGGTACTTTTTAATGGAACATTACTAAATAGATAGCTTCCCTGGCTGTTGGTACATGTGGTGGCATCCACCTGATCATTGGCTGTAACCAACTCAACCAATGCATAACGAATATCTTTATTTGAAGTAGCACCTGTAAATCCGGATTTGTCATACGCTTTATCCAGATAACTTGCATCTCCTGAAATGTCATAAACTGCTAAATTTGAAGAATCTGTTGTCGTCTGATAACGCTGAGTGTTACTACAGCTGATTGTGGTTTGTGTTACTCCTGTTGATGATACTGAAGCTTCTTCCGTACAGGCAGATAGCAGCAGTATCAAAAATATTGGCATGAGTACTTTCACCATGACTTCACTTATCCAGCCTGAATTCAGTTGATCTCTTCATCTGTACACCTGTCATAAATGTCTGCGTTGAATTAGTCCCTTGCAAATTCAACCTTTTCACATCAACAAAGGTTGCGCTGCCATTTCCTGACCTACCAATCGCTGTCACCTCAAGCTCAATAGCTTGTTCAAGTTCAGCAGGAGCCTGGAGTACAAGCTGCCATGTAATAGGTATCTGTTTTGCTATAGCCCCCCTCCAGCTGAGTTCACCTGATGAAATTACCACTCCATCTGAAATCTTCGCGACTAACTCAACCACGTCAAAATCAATCAATGAACTGAGCATCATTGTCACTTCAACCTGGGTAGCGTTTATGTGGGATTTAGAAAGGCTCAGGATCAACGGTGACTGCGGCTTTGAAGCGTACAGACTAAAGGATGAGATCAGGCACAGCAAAAAGGCTGAACCCAATACAAGTTTTTTATTTATACCCATTTGAAATGACCTGTACCTTTTTACAATTACCAGCTAGCTATCAGTAGCCTGCTTCCTGAAAAAGAAACGGCTTCACCTTTTGGGTGAAGCCGTACTTTTAAACTCAGCTAATGTACGTACCTTATCTAGGTGCAACAATACGTTGGGCGAACGGTTCTGCACCAAAGTCTTCACTGAAACTGAATCCAGAAGTATTTACGGTTCCATCAATGTTCAATTCTGTGATCATCACATCATCAAACAATACATCGGGTGCTGTGAAAACCAAATCAACCCCATAAAAACCCGAGGTTGTATCTTCGAACCTAACAGTAGTGTTATCACTATATTTATCTGCTCCTAAGACAACAAGATCTACAGGAATATTGAGTACATTTGTTTTTTCACCAGTTCCTGTATAAACATCGTATATCATATTTCCATTATTAAATGTCAGAACATGCTTAGATAATTTTGTAAGATCAGGCACTGAACCTCCGGGTATACTAGCTGCCCACTGTATACACTTAAGACACCAAGTGGTATCAACACCAATAGTCGAATAGTCACCTCCAAAATCTACAATATTAAGATCAAATAGTCGACCATCCCAAGTACTGGTATTATCCATGTATGGGACGTTTGTAGCATTTAGTGATGAAATCCATGTCAAACTATTTCCTTCCCACTGACTTGTGTCTGGGTCACAATCATTAGGTGTTGCACCTGCATCAATACATGTATAGTTACCATTCTTCCAATCGAAGTATCCCCACCCTATATTAACCGTTGCTCTGTTAGCATCCTGAAGTGCGAAACTTTCTGTCAATGCAGCTTTAGTATAGAATCCACTAACCCAGGAGGTATAAATCTCCTGTCTAACTCCACTTGAGTCAAAATAGCCACCATCAACCCATGCCACTGTTGAAAAATCGAGCAGTTCTACGGCTGGGATACTATTATCATACCAAGAGCCGTACTGTGCTGTGTATTTGGTATCATCATTAGTATCCGATGGAGTACCATTATCATCCAGATAGTGACCATGTTCCCATATATAGGTCGCTACTACATTATTATTTGCATCTAGCTTTTGAAGCTTATTTTGTTGGTTAGGTTGATCCCAAAAAGAAATGTAGCGATCGCCGTTTTTATCCTGTTCATAACCTTCTATCCATGTATATACAGTATCATCACCTGCAAGTACTGGCGCACTAGTCGTAACTGCAATATTAGAGTCAAGCAATCCATTTTGACCATGATCAACCCAGTATTCTGTTGCTCCATCCCAATGTGGTGTCCATCTCCCTCCATTAACATCCTGATAATAACCATCCACCCATTGCCACTCATTACCATTTGTATCAGTAACTGGTAAATTCGCCCAATCAACATTATTCCAATCAATGACCTTGGCATCTTTTATTGCCAGACGGAAAGTATTGTTCGACTGTCCCTTTGATTGCATAGTAAATTCAATCTTGAAATTACTAGACTGGAGATCGTTACCAGTTGCAAGTGTGAAATATTTTTCTTCGCCTGAGCTTGATGTAGGCCTTACATAACGACCGTAGTAACCATCACTAAGTGTGACTGTCTCACCTGTAGTATTGCCTGTAACTGTAACAGGAATATTTTGAGCCCTGACATTTTCACTAATAAACCAACCACTTTCTGGCCTTGTGATAAGGGTTGCTGTTTTTTCAGCAACAGGATTCATACTAGATGTTCCTGGCCACAGATCACTAGTCTCTAGGTCAATGCCCTCACGATCCATCACCTTACCACTTACTGCAATCTTGTAGCTAGTTCCGTAAGCCAGTGGATATGCCTTGTTTACGTCACGAGGGTTTGCAGGTGTGGGAGTGAGTGTATCGAAGATTAAATGAAGTGTTCTACCTAACCAGACCTTCATTGAATCAACCGATTTAGGAAGATTGGTAATCGTATCAATATTGGTTTCATCAGTTACTGTCAGGCCATTAGCCACACTTTCATGATTCATGTATTTTGAAAACTCTACGCTTGCAGAATAAACATTCTCTTCATTGGTAAAGATCTTGGTGATACTAGGATTGCCTCCAGTGAATCCTTCAGGTGCTGATGCCTTTACTACCTCATAATCATTAATCTTTGCAGTTGCACCTATAGCTGAACCAGCTTGAGTGACTTTCAGGTATTCTGCTTCCGTTTTACCTAAACGTAGTAATAGTGTATCAATCTCTCCAGTAACTACGTTTGAATTGACATTATCAAATCCAGAAAAATGTAGTTTATTACCTACCAGTTTCCAGTTATCTATACTATACCTAGATGCTGTCCAGTTACCTCCAAGCATGGTAATTACAGAGCCATCACTGAGTTTAGTTGCTTTAACTACAGTTCTCTTTCCGTAAATTGCTTGAAAATCTGATTCAGTCTCCAGATGATATGCATAACCCACCCCTGCTTACCTGAAAACGAACATTACGAATTGCTTCCCACCAATTAGCTGATGTTAATTCAACAGTAACTTTTGGTTGTGCTGTGAATGGCAGAATACGGTAGAGTTTAAAAGTGGTTGTATTCGAACAAGAACCAGTATTATCACAATACCAACTATCCTGAATCATATTTGAATAGATATAACCATCATCGCCCATGACGATGCCAGCTGGCCTTGCGGCAGAATCAATAATATTTGTTGGTAGGTTGCGAATTATCCTTGCACCAACTGCTGTAGGGTCTGGATGTTTCTGTGCAAACTGTACTTTCCTTTTAGTAGTATCCCATCCCTGATTAGCATTACCAAAAATTATCGTGTTGGCATCGTCTACTGCGTAAAAAGTATCGGTCCACCACATTTCTGATGTGTCTGTAAGTGTGTTCGTCGAATAACCTGTTGCTGTTTTTGTAACAAAATTTAACCCCTCAACCCAAGTCAGTGTATCTCGATACATATAGACAATGCTTCCGTCGTTTAGAGCTTGGAAGCTGAAAATTTGCTTGTTATTTGGTGTAATCTCTTTCGTCGTTCCATCAGCTGAAATAATCCTGAGAACAGGGTTTCCACCATAATCCATTTGCAAGTTACCACCTTGACACTCATCTCTTAACTCATCAGGGGTTTGTTGCCCATCATTATTAAAGTCTGTCCAGATGGTGTCGCATTGCACAGGATCTGCAGTAAATGGTATAGCCATATAGTAAACAGTGTCAGAACTATCCATCTGGACCGCTTTGCGAGATGCTCCACTCATATTTCTCACAAAGTTGTCACCCATATTTACTGCGGCATACCCTTCATCAAGACATTCATAACTACTATCAGCTAATGTCACCTTAAAGATTGTACAATTAGTCTGATTGGCGATTTCGTAGTTGCCGTTACTCCAACTCTCCATATCCAGTGTAATAATGACAGCCGATCTATCTTTAGTTAATAAGCTATAACCAATTTTGATATCAGCATCCGTATCCAAAGCCAAATCGATTGTTCCATCCTCTTTTACAATAAAGAGGTTACCTGAGCCTGCTGGTGGATTTGTTGCGAAGGATGCCTTGTTATATGTTCCTCCATTTGCTTTTCGTGCTGCTTTACGTGCTGCATATTCTTCGGGAGTTTTGGCATAATCGTAAAAATAAAATTCTTTAATGACATCGCCATTGGGTTTTCGAGAACTCTTTCCTGTAGTAGTTGCTAATGTGTCCGTTGTGACTAAAGCAATAGCACCTGTTAATTTAAAACTTAATTGTGGTGCTTTAGCGTTGTTAGTCCCAAGAGTGGTTGGATTCGTACCGTTATTTCCACCAGAATTATTCGGATCTGTTGTACTACCTTCTTCAGAGCAACCTGTTACTGTCAATAACAAGACTGTTATAAAAATGGTTAATATATTAAATAGTGAAGATAGCGGATTAGTTTTCATGGCAGCAGCCCTCGGCAGTTTTCTCACCTCTAACATTATATAGAGGCACCCATAAGTATAGTTCTAGCGCGATATTAACAACAGTCAATTTCATTTTGATACCAAGTTCACTTTTTCATAACAGATAACAAATAAATGGTTAACAGATCACACTTTTTAGCCCATAATACGCAGTTTTTAGAATTTCGTTATCTACTTCAAGGATTTATTTCAAATGAGCATTAGTTATCTGTTTACGTCTGAGTCAGTTTCCGAAGGTCATCCAGACAAAGTATCTGATCAGATTTCAGATGCAATTCTGGACGCCATTTTAGCCCAGGATAAGAATGGTCGTGTAGCCTGTGAAACTCTGGTTAAAACCGGCATGGTCTTAATAGCAGGCGAGATTACTACCTCAGCATCGATTGAATATGAGGAGATCATTCGTCAAACCGTAAAAGAGATAGGCTATAACCACTCTGATATGGGCTTTGACTGGGAATCATGTGCAGTATTAAATGCTGTAGGAAAGCAGTCTGTCGATATCGCTATGGGTGTGGATCGTGAAAACGATGAAGATCAGGGTGCTGGAGACCAGGGTTTAATGTTTGGTTATGCCAGTAATGAGACTGATGTTTTAATGCCTGCTCCAATTACCTATGCCCATCGTCTTGTTCAACGTCAGGCTGAAGTTCGTAAAAATGGTACCCTGACCTGGTTACGCCCGGATGCCAAATCTCAGGTTACGTTCCGCTATGAAGATGGCAAACCTGTCGCGATTGATGCCGTAGTTCTCTCAACCCAACACAACCCTGAAATTGGTGAAAAGAATCTACATGATGCAGTGATGGATGAAATCATAAAACCCATTCTTCCTGCGGAGTTGTTAAGTAGTGACACCAAGTACTTTATTAATCCTACCGGTCGATTCGTCATTGGTGGCCCAGTGGGTGACTGTGGTTTAACCGGCCGTAAGATTATTGTCGACACTTACGGCGGCATGGCGCGTCATGGTGGTGGAGCCTTCTCAGGTAAAGATCCTTCAAAAGTTGACCGCTCAGCCGCCTATGCTGGACGCTATGTTGCTAAAAATATTGTGGCAGCCGGTATTGCCGAGCGCTGTGAAATTCAGATCTCTTATGCCATTGGCGTGGCCGAACCGACCTCAATTACTGTCGAAACTTTCGGTTCCGGCAAGATCTCTGATGCAATGATTACTGCTTTAGTTCGGGATCACTTTGATCTACGCCCACGTGGCATGACCAGAATGTTAAATCTGATCCAGCCTATCTATCGCCAAACTGCTGCTTATGGACACTTTGGTCGTGATGATATCGATCTACCCTGGGAGAAAACTGACAAGGCAGCTGATTTAAAACAAGCTGCTGGAATCTAAATCGTTTTACCCACTGTCTGAGGAGCGTTGCAACGATTATTTCGTCAGGCTCAGAGTTTAGTGGTTACAAGTTACAACGGCGCTCGTTAATTGGAGAAATCAAATGAATGCAGTCAATGATTCTGCCTTTAACGACTACAAAGTTGCTGACATCACGCTCGCCGACTGGGGTCGTAAAGAGATCGCTATTGCGCAAACTGAAATGCCGGGTCTAATGGCCTTGCGTGAAGAGTTTGGTGCACAAAAACCCTTAAAAGGTGCCCGCATCATGGGCTCCCTTCACATGACTATTCAAACAGCGGTTCTGATTGAAACGCTGGTTGAACTGGGTGCTGAGGTTCGTTGGGTTTCATGTAATATTTTTTCAACTCAGGATCACGCCGCCGCTGCAATTGCAGCAGCAGGGATTCCAGTTTTTGCCTGGAAAGGTGAAACCATTGAGGAATACTGGTGGTGTACTGAGCAAGCCTTCAACTGGCCAGATGGCAAATTGCCAAATATGATTCTGGATGATGGTGGCGATGCAACATTGTTGGTACATAAAGGTGTGGAGTTTGAAAAAGCCAGAGCTGTACCAGACGCCAAAGAGGGTGACAATGAAGAGTATGTCGCTATTTTAGATGTTTTGCGTCGCAACCTTCCTGTAGATCCGCAGAAATGGACCAAAATCGGACAGGAAATTAAAGGGGTTACCGAAGAAACGACTACCGGTGTTCACCGTCTCTACCACATGGAAAAAAGCGGTGAGCTACTTTTCCCGGCAATGAATGTTAATGATTCAGTCACTAAATCCAAGTTTGATAACCTCTATGGCTGTCGTGAATCACTACTTGACGGCATTAAGCGTGCAACTGATGTGATGATTGCCGGAAAGATATGTGTGGTTCTTGGTTATGGCGATGTTGGCAAGGGTTGCGCACAGGCATTCCGTGGTATGGGTGCCACAACCTGGGTCACTGAAATTGACCCTATCTGTGCTCTGCAAGCTTCTATGGAAGGCTATCGCGTTGTCACCATGGATGAGGCATGCAAGCTGGGGGATATCTTTGTCACAACTACTGGTAATGAAGGCGTAATCACTCACGATCATATGGCCGCAATGAAAAATGAAGCCATCGTTTGTAATATCGGCCATTTTGATTCAGAAATCGAAGTAGGCTCATTACGTAAATATGAGTGGGATAACATCAAACCACAGGTTGATCACATCATCTTCCCTGATGGCAAGCGCATAACTCTGTTAGCAGAAGGGCGTCTGGTAAATCTTGGCTGTGCAACTGGCCATCCAAGCTTTGTGATGTCCGCCTCATTTACCAATCAGGTACTGGCTCAAATGGAATTTTTCACCAAAGGTGAAGAATACGAGCGCAAGGTCTATGTACTACCGAAATTCCTTGACGAGAAGGTTGCACGCTTGCACCTGAAAAAGCTGGGTATTCAATTGACTGAACTGTCTCCCAAACAAGCTGAATACATTGGTGTACCCGTTGAAGGCCCTTATAAGCCGGATCATTACCGCTACTAAGCTAAACCGGGTTGGAGTATTCTAATGATACTCCAACCCTCTCCAAAGAGAGCTGTGTCCATGATGACAGATCGCCCACGAATCAGTTTTGAATTCTTTCCGCCAAAAAGTGACGAAGGAAAAAACAAGCTCCAGATAACCCTGGATCAACTTCAGTTACTAAATCCTGAGTATATTTCTGTCACATTTGGTGCAGGAGGAAGTACCCAGGATGGGACGATAGAGACCATTCGAACCATACTGGCTGCCAATGTGGAGGCAGCACCGCATCTTTCATGTATTGGTTCAACCAAAGAGAGTATTGCCGCACTTTTAAAGACCTACATGGAAATGGGTGTAAAGCGCATTGTGGCGCTTAGAGGGGATATGCCATCAGGTATGCGTGAAGCAGGAGCCTTTCTCTATGCAAACGAACTCGTCAGTTTTATCCGCGAAACAACTGGAGATCATTTCCATATTGAGGTGGCTGCATATCCTGAATTTCACCCCCAGGCTCCAAACGCAAAAAAGGATCTCGACAATTTTGCCCGCAAGGTAAATTCGGGGGCTAATGCAGCTATTACTCAATATTTCTATAATCTTGATGCCTATCTTCATTTCAGGGATGAATGTGATAAACGAAGTGTGAACATACCTATCATCCCCGGAATAATGCCTATAACAAACATCAAGCAACTTGCGCGTTTCTCTGAAATGTGTGGAGCAGATATTCCCCGATGGTTACGCCTGCATCTGGAATCCTATGGTGATGATTCTCAGTCATTGCGTGTTTTTGGTGAAGAATTTGTAACCAGATTTTGTGAGAATCTACTCGAAGAAGGTGCGCCGGGCTTGCATTTTTACACCATGAACCAGGTCAATCCTACTGCTGCTATCATTCAGAATCTATTCTCCAGGTAATAGGTTTATCTCATTGAGAATAATCAGAATCTTACAAGCTGGCTTGATCGCCAAAGATAGTGAGATAGAGCTTTCACAAGAGAATCATCACTACCTTATCCAAGTCTTACGTTGTTCGTCAGGCTCAGAATTAATCCTGTTTAATGGTGATGGCATTGAAGCTACAGCGATACTGACAATTAAGGATCGTAAAAACTCCCATGTCACTATCAATGATGTTTACACTCGAAGTTGTGAGTCACCGATACAAACAACCTTAATACAAGGGCTATCCAAGGGTGACAAAATGGATTTGACCATCCAAAAAGCTGTCGAGCTTGGTATCAATAGGGTCATCCCAGTTATCACAGACTATAGTGTAATAAAGCTGGATGAGAGTCGAAGAAATAAAAAGCAGGAACATTGGCAAGCCATTGCCAATGCTGCCACCATTCAATCAGGAAGGACAAACCTGACCCGAATAGATCCCATAACATCGCTAAAAACATATCTAAAGACAAGTCCACTTTGTAATAATGAGACAGGAATTACATTGTCGCCACAATCATCCCAAACGTTTACTCAAATCGAAAAAACTTCAGCTTATCGATTATTGATAGGACCTGAAGGTGGATTGTCAGAGGATGAGATTACAGGTGCACATAGTAATGGCTACATTGCTGTTGCTATGGGACCGAGAGTACTAAGAACAGAAACAGCTGCTTTAACTGCACTGAGTATATTACAGAAAATGTGGGGGGACTTTTAACCACACTTCATCCCTGAAGCGTAGTACTGCAGGGATTACTTCATCGATGCAACAAAGTTTGCAATATTTTCAATGTCATTATCACTTAGGTTCTGGGTAACCTGCTCCATACGTGCGCTGGTTCTTTTAGCGCCCAGGACATTCACTTGATCATTTGCATTTGCACGGAAACGTTTAAGTGTATTGGTTACATAAACTGGTTTCTGTCCGGCAATCCGGGCAAAACCTTCTTCACCTTTACCCTCTTTACCATGACAGAATATGCACAGCCTGTTATAAAGCAAATTACCCTGTTTTGCTCTTTCCTTGTCATACTCTACTGACACAACGTTTTGAGAGTTATAGAAAATAGCCAAATCAATTTTGTCTTTCTGGGTAAATCCTTTAGCCAGTGTTTGCATGACCAGACTTTTACGCTCGCCATTCGCAAACTTTTCTACTTGCTCCACAAGATATGCCGGATTTTGACCTGCTAAATTAGGGATCTCGGGACGTTTACTATTACCATCGATTCCATGGCAATTGCGGCAGAAAAGGGTGCGATCATTTCCACGCTCAATTGCAGCTTTTTTTGCTGAAGGTGTTTTTATCATCTCATTGATTTTTGCAACCAAAGCCTTTCTAACTGCAATTGGATCTTCCTCAGCAGATATGGCTTGTGTACCAGTCAATAAAAAGACTGATAATGCAATTCCGACTACAAATTTTATTTTGTCATCAATCATTACTGCGCACCCCAGATGTCGTCCCGATACAGTAAAAACTACCCATTGTCGATTCTAACTGCATCATCAATAAACTCCAAACTATAGCTAATTTACCAACTGTTCAAGTCTCTTATGTAAATAATCGAGATCGGGAACAATTACCTCTTTATCTTCAAGCAACATTGTCGCAAGTACAGCGCTGTTATTACTATTACCGTCTGTACCTTTTGAACTGTATTCAATCATATCGGGACTAATATTGATGGTTCTGGGAATACCACTAATGGAAATTCCTACAAAGCTATTTTTACCATCTTTTGCCAGGGTATTTAAAACGGCAACCCGATTTCCTGTATCCACGCCTTTTTCTACTAACTTATTAAATGATATTAGCGGAATATCTATCCCACGCCATGCAAAGTAATCAATTATCCACTCTGGTAGATTATTTATGTGATTTGTTTCACCTGTTACCGTAATTTCTGCTACAACTGTATTAGGTAACAGGATTTCCATATCTACCACGGGTATCAGCAGACAACGCAATGAATCGTCATGTGTTTTTTTAGAAACTTTAGCTGCTGATGTCACATCTATCTACCTTTAAATATTTTGTTCAGAAAGCTGTTTATTAATGCTTTCTAAGAGCTCTGTTTCTGTGTACGGTTTACCCATATAGACATCTACACCAATATCCATCGCACGCTGTTTGTGTTTCTCACCCGTACGAGATGTAATCATAATAATCGGTATTTTCTTATAAATATCTGAGTTTCTTATATGTGTTGCCAACTCATATCCATCCATTCGAGGCATCTCAATATCCAGCAACATCACATCAGGAATAACATTCTCAAGCACTGCCAGAGCATCAACGCCATCCTTTGCAGTTACACAATCAATGTCATTACGTTTTAACAAGCGCTCAGTAACTTTTCTTACTGTAATGGAATCATCTACGACCATAACCACAGGTTTCTTGACCGCAATGACCTCTTCTATATGCTCTGTTTCGATAACTGATTTTTTGGTCATTCCATGACGAATAATTGATGGGACATCAATAATCAGGGCCACACTACCATCAGCAAGTATCGTTGCTCCAGAAAGCAACTGGAGATTGCTTAACTGCGCACCCATAGGCTTGACAACAACCTCACGACTACCGATAAGACCATCGACAACAATTGCAACCTTATGAGATCCACTCTGTGCCAGTAAAACTGGTTGCTTATTCACATCCTGTCTAATCCCTGTGTGTTGATACCCTAACAGGGTATTCATATGTAGTAAGCGATAGCCACCATCAACCCATGAGAAGAGAGGCTCCTCCTCTGAAAACTTCTCGATCATTTCATCCTGGGTGATCTGCTCAATACCACTAATGCTCATTAAAGGAACTGCAAAAACATTCTCATTAGCGGTAATGAGTAGTGCTCTGCTGACTGTGAGGGTGAGAGGGATCCTGACAATAAATTGTGTACCTAGACCCTGCTCTGATGTGATTTCAAGAGATCCGCCTAACTGCTTTATCTCACTATTAACCACATCAAGACCTACACCTCGGCCAGATATCTGACTAAGTGACTTGGCAGTAGATAGTCCTGACTCTAAAATAAACTGAATGATTTCATGATCATCCAGCTTTGCTGATTGTTTTAACAAGCCACGTTCTATGGCTTTGGTCTTAACTGCATCCAAATCGATACCCTTACCATCATCTTTTACCCGCACAACAATCTCAGAACCTTCTCGAGATTGTGCAATAATGATAGTACCGGTTTCACTTTTTCCGACTTTAACTCGATCTGCAGTGCCTTCCAATCCATGTGCAACAGAGTTTCTGAGCATATGTTCAAGAGGCGCAAGTATCCTCTCTGCAACATGTCGGTCCATTTCAACTTCTGCACCCTCAAAGCGCAATACGGCATCCTTTCCCAATTCAGATGCAACCTGGCGCACAACTCGACGCAATCGTGGAGCATTCTCTAGCAGAGGAACCATGCGTGTCTGGATCAAGCTGTCATGTAATTCGGTATTTACCCGTGATTGTTGCAATAGCAATGTTTCAGATTCACGTGAGAGATCTGCCATAATGCCTTCAATACTCATCAAATCACTGAGTGACTCAATCATTGAACGTGACAACTGTTGCATGGTTGTAAAACGATCGAACTCTAAAGGATCAAAGTCGCTATAATCATCCCCTTCAGCAGCTCCCAAATACTTGGAACCTATTTGAGCCTCAGTTTCAATATCAAACTGTCTGAGCTGCTCACGAAGACGAACAACTGTCTGATTCATCTCGTCAAGGTTCACTCTGAGCTTTCCAATTTGCTGTTCGATACGTGAACGGTAGATACTCACTTCACCAGCATTATTGGATAATTGATCCAGCAAATCTGAACGAACCCGTACCATATCAAGCTGAACACGTGATGCATGTCTACGTTTTTCGTCTCTTTCAGATGCTGCTTTATCTGCAGCCTCTTTTTCGTCTGCTTTGTGTTTAGCAAAATCATCTGATTGTTCAACTTGTATATCAACTTTAGATTTATTTACCAGTTCGATAATCTCATCAATGGTAGATTGATCTAATGAAATATCTGGATTGGAACTGAGTAATAGCAGGTGATCAGACAGATGTAAAAATGGAGGATTAACATCAATACCAGGAATAATGTGACCATCAATAACCGCCTGAATGAACAGCTCAAGTGTTGACACACACTGTTTTATTTTGGAGCTAACCAGTGTTTGAGATTCAGTATGGCTATCATTGATGTTTGATAACAAGCTATTAAGGATAGCTTCATTCGAAAGATTATTAATCCACTCTTTAGCCAGATTTGCGATTGACTGATATAGCTTATCGTCCGTAGTCTCAATTTCTGATGCAACTACCAATTCTTCAACTGTGGTTATTTCATCATCGTCTACCAGACCTTGAGCTGCACGTTCAACCTTTTCAATCACATCTTGTGCTGAGTCAATTTTCTGATGATTTCTTGCTTGATCCAGCATCGTTACAATTCGATCCTGTGCCAGCTGTAGACTACCAAGTAATGGTGGTGTTGGTGTAACCAGTCCGTCTACAATTTTCTCAAATGTAGACTCAAGGCTATGACTTAAATCACCGATAGCATTTACACCACATAAACGGGCACCACCTTTAAGCGTATGGAGCTGACGTTGCAACGACTGAACTAAAGAAAGATCGCTCTGGTTATCAACCCACTCCTGGAGAGTCTCCTCACTGGCATCAACAATCTCTGCTGCTTCATCAAGAAATATTTCAAGCAGTTCATCATCAACATCATCTTGACCGTTTGCTGGCTCTGGCTCTGGCTCTGGCTCTGGCTCTGGCTCTGGCTCTGGCTCTGGCTCTGGCTCTGGCTCTGGCTCTGGCTCTGGCTCTGGCTCTGGCTCTGGCTCTGGCTCTGGCTCTGGCTCTGGCTCTGGCTCTGGCTCTGGCTCTGGCTCTGGCTCTGG
>RRYU01003824.1_pt1 | contig 103709 bp, 82 predicted proteins | sample 2162651 | NCBI WGS metagenome assembly RRYU01 (sample SAMN10267283, study PRJNA491782) | microbial mat metagenome | isolation source: biomat in the production well | place: Japan: Minami-Kanto gas field, natural gas well KTG3 | collected 2017-06 | reverse complement strand
CTTTTTCTCTATATGCAAAATGTTGCATCTACTTTTGCAAGAGGCTCCATTGTAACGAAAATAATGTTGCAAAAGTAGTATAAATCACAGCGGCCCGGTTGTCGTTAAGATCACTCAGGTTTGAATCCGTGTCTGTTATGTGATAATTCTGGCTAGAAGCCTTCTATTCATTTCTATTTGTTCCGAAAGAGCTGTCATGGCCAACAGTTTTGCCCAGCAGGTTATTGCGGCTGTTGAACAGGGCGCGGTTGTTTTGACCGCAAACAAGCGACTGTTCCGCCATCTGCGTACAGTTTATGATCGTTCTATGACAGAGAAGGGGACACTGGTATGGTCAGCTGCCCCGATTTTCCCCTATGTGACCTGGTTGCAGCAGTGTTTAGACCGTCTTGGCGAAAGTCGTCGTCTGCTGAGCGCTTATCAGCAGCATCATTTGTGGGAAAATTGTATTTCCTCTACGACCCGTGGCTCAGCTCTGGAGTTGATGAATCTTGATCGCACCACGGACACGGCGGTGCGCGCTCATAATTTGTTAAGTGAGTACGATCTGATTCCGGAGCTGTACGATTTAACCGCTGACCAGCAGATGTTCTGTGGCTGGCGCCGTCACTATATGCATTTATGCGAAGAACAACAGTGGCTCGACGAGGGGACACTGACAATCCGGGTTCTTGGGGCGTTTGCTGAAAAGCAATTGCCTCTGCCACAGAAGATACTGCTGGTTGGCTTTGATCAACTGCCGCCTGGGGTCATCAAGCTTAAAGCGCTGATGAATGAGTGTGGGGTCCCTTGCCGCGAACTCGATATGAGTGAGGGAGCAGAGGGACGAGTTGTGCGTTTTGCCGCCGCCGACGAAGATGATGAAACCCTGCGGATGTCACGCTGGGTGCGCTTGTTGCTGGAGCAGGGGGTTGAGTCCATTGGCGTTGTTGTTCCCGATCTACAACGCCGCCGTGCGCAGATTGAACGCTCATTAAGACAGCAGATTGACCCGCTGGCGGCAGTAAGGTTTGACGAAACCAGTTTGTTCGGACTTTCCCTCGGCTCGCCCCTGGCACAACAGGGGGTTATTGCTGCGGCCCTGGCATGTCTGGATGTCCAGCCACAGATGACGATGGATCGGATATCTTGCCTCATACGAACCCCCTTTATCACCGGCAGTCAGCAGGAGGCAGATCGTCGCGCTCTGTTTGACCGGCGCTTGAGATCATTTCAACAGCAACAGTTCAGTCTTGCTGCCTTGCTGCGCCTGGCTAAGGGATTTGGCGGGCTGGCTGGTTTTGAGGGTTTACTGTCTGGTCTGATGAATATTCATCAGCGTGCGGTGACGGCAGAAGAGTGGGCCGATCTGTTCGCTGCTGAGCTCAAATTCTGCGGCTGGCCCCAAGGAGTCCCTTTGTCGAGTGTCAGCTATCAAGCGGTAACCGCCTGGTATGACAAGGTTCTGAGCCGCTTTGCAGCGGTTGATCCAACCGCGCAAGCGCTTGATCGCAGCCGGGCGTTGCGGATCGTCCGCAGAATCGCCACCGAAACGGAATTTCAGCCGCAACGGGCGAGCGGTCCGGTACAGGTGGTCGGACTGCTGGAGTCGTCGGGCCTGCATTTTGATCATCTCTGGGTGATGGGGTTGGATTCCGCTACCTTGCCGGCTTATCCACGTCCCAATCCCTTCATCCCATTTCGTCTGCAGGACGAAATGCAGATGCCGCATGCCAGTTTTTCCCGAGAACTGGAGTTTGCCGGTCAGGTTTTGTCACGCTTGCGCTGTGCTGCCGGCTATATTGTGTTCAGCTATCCCCTCCGTAAAGGCGACACCGACTTGAGCCCAAGCCCTTTAATCGAGGACATTGATCTGGTTGACACCCTGCCCCTGGCTGAATCTGCCGATCTTCAGTCCCGAATGCAAACCATGGGTGCAGAACTTCAATCCTGGCAGGATGACCAGGGACCGTCATTGTCAACCCACCAGTCCAGCGGTGGCACCCGTTTGCTGCAGGATCAGGCCCATTGTCCTTTCCGTGCTTTTGTTCATCATCGTCTGGCAGTACGCCGTTTTGATCAGGCCGCAGCGGGGCTGTCACCCCTGGTACGCGGTAATCTGTTGCATCTGGTTCTGCAGGAGGTGTGGCAACGGTGGGGCAGTCAGCACCATTATCTGCAATTAACCGGGGCGCAGGTACTAGAGGAAATCAACACGGCAGTTGAAAAAGCCATGGTGGCTGGATTAGCCGCAGAACCTGACCTTCATCAACAGCTCTGTCTATTGGAAAAACAGCGTCTGGTCAGGCTGGTGAGTGAATGGCTTGATACTGTCGAGAGCCGGCGTGATCCCTTCACCGTTGTCCGGGTCGAACAGAGTCTTCAGACCAACATCGGTCCGTTAGAGTTGACCTTGACGGTTGATCGTGTCGATGAGGTGGTCGGGGGCGAGCGTATTATTATTGATTATAAAACCGGCAGTGTCATGAATATTCCCGATTTTTTAACAGAGCCATTAATTGAACCCCAGTTGCCGAGCTATGCCGTTGCCGGAGATGAAAAAAGCGACCAGGTGCAGGGGATTGTGATTGCGCTGGTCAAGTCTGGCCAGTGCCGGTTAACAGGTATCACCAGTGATGATGACCTGCTCGCTAAAGTGCGCTCAGTGGCAGCCTTGCCAAAGGCCCAGGAGATTGGCATCAGTGACTGGACCAGCCTGATTGATTTCTGGCACCGGCAACTCGATCAGCTTGCGACCGATTTTGCTGCCGGGTTTGCTGCAGTTAAACCCTTCGATCCGCTCAGAAGCTGTCGCTATTGTGATCTGCCCGGCCTGTGTCGCATCGGTGATATCGATGAGGAGGGGAGCGATGAGTAGTGCCGACCAGCAACAGCGCCTCCAGGCTATCGACACCAACATTTCCTGTATTGTTCAGGCTCCTGCCGGTTCAGGAAAGACCGAGCTGCTGATCCAGCGGTTGCTTGCATTGCTGGCCGTGGTCGACAAGCCTCAACAGATTCTGGCGATCACTTTTACCAATAAGGCTGCCGCCGAAATGCGCCGGCGTTTGCTCGATGCTCTGGCCCAGGCCAGGACGGCACCCCAACCACTGGTGGAGCACGAAGCCCTGACCTGGCGTCTGGCACGTCAGGCCCTGGAACGCCAGGGGGAGAGTCTGTTGCTGAATCCTGCCCAGTTGGCGATTCAGACGATTGACAGCTTCTGTGCCACCATAGTTCGCAAGATGCCCTGGGTAACGCGCTTTGGTGGTATGCCGGACATGAGTGACGATGCGTCGGAGCTGTACGAGGCGGCAGTAACCCAACTCCTCGCGCAACTGGAACAGCCGGGACCGGTCAGCGACGCCTTAAAGATCGTTCTTGAACATCTGGACAACGACATGGCCGTAGTGCAGCGCATGCTCACCGGTCTCCTCGGCCGGCGCGACCAGTGGCTCAGGCACTTAACCAGCGATAAAAACCAGCTTCACCGTGAGCTGAATGTTGGCCTTGAACGCATCTGTAATGAACATCTGGAGCGCGTCCGTCAGATTATTCCTGCTCATCTGGTAAACGAACTGCTGGCCTGTGTTGGTTTTGCCGCTCACCACTGCCCTGACGACTCTCCCGTTGTCCATTGGCGTGTTCAGGCGGTGTTGCCGGCGGCCACCATGGACCAGATGCCCTTGTGGTTGGGCCTTGCCGATTTGCTGTTGACCAACTCCGGCACCATAAGAAAATCATTGAACAAAAATGTCGGCTTTCCTGCGGGTAATCACTACACAAAAAACAAACAGAGAATGGTCGACCTGTTGCAACAGTTTGAACGGGCCCCTGGTCTGGTCGAAGCTTTTCACCAGGTGCGTATCCTGCCGCAACAGCTCTACAGCGCTAAACAGTGGCAACTGCTGGATGCCCTGTTCGACCTGTTGCCGCGTCTGGTGGCACAGCTGTGGCTGGTGTTTCGCTCACGCGGCCAGGCTGATTTCACCGAGATTGCTCTGAAGGCGAATACGGCTCTGGGGGATGCTGATAATCCGAGTGAGTTGCTATTACAGTTGGATTATCAGCTGCAGCATATTCTGGTAGATGAGTTTCAGGATACATCGCGTTTGCAGTACCAGTTGTTCAGTACTCTGACCGCAGGCTGGACCGCTGGTGACGGCCGTACCCTGTTTCTGGTCGGTGATCCAATGCAATCAATTTATCGTTTCCGTGAAGCCGAAGTCGGGCTGTTTCTCCATAGCTTTAAAGGGTCTTTCGGCAATGCCGATCTGCCGCTGACGTCCTTGCGTCTGTGCTGTAACTTCCGTTCTCAACAGGGGATAGTCGACTGGGTCAATCAGGCTTTTACCACCATCTTCCCCCCCCGAATGGATGTCACTAGCGGTGCCGTTCCGGTGGCCATCGCACAGGCTGTCAAGCCTGCTCTGGATGAGAACGCGGTCCAGATTCACCCCTTTGCTGCCGTCGATGATGTCGCTGAGGCCGAGCGGATTGTCGCTATTATCAAGGCTGCCCAGGCCCTGGATCCGCAGCAGACCATTGCTGTCCTGGTGCGTGGTCGTAACCACCTGCGCCAGTTGTTGCCGCTGTTGCGTCAGCGCGATATTGCCTACCAGGCCAAAGATATTGATCGTCTTGAAGCTCGCCCGGCAGTGCTTGATATTGTCCACTTGACGCGCGCGCTGCTTCATCGAGGCGATCGCCTTGCCTGGACTGCGGTCCTCAGGGCGCCCTGGTGTGGCCTGACCCTGAACGATCTGCAGCACCTCTGTGATGAACCGCACGAACGTACGATTCCCTCCAGATTGGCGGAGATGAAGGTCATTGCGCGCTTAAGTGACGATGGTCGTCGCCGCCTTGAGCGGGTGTGGCCGATTCTCCAGCGGGGAATCAAGGCCCGATCCCAATTGCCGCTGCGCGATTTGGTTGAAGGCTGCTGGGTCGCTCTTGGTGGCCCGGTGGGGCTGGCAGAAAATGTGATGACAGATATCAATCTGGTTTTCGCGCTGATTGAAGAGCTTGATCAGGGGGGAGACCTCGCAGATATGGAACAATTATCACGGAGGTTACAGCAGCTTTATTCCCCCCCCGACAGTTGCGCCAGCGGAAACCTCCAGATCATGACGATTCACAAAGCTAAAGGCCTGCAGTTTGATACCGTCATTCTCCCCGCTCTGGGGAAAAAAACTCGTAGTTCCGATGCTCCCTTGTTGCGCTGGCTTGAACATCCGGAACATGGCCTGCTACTGGCTCCGGTAAGTGCCCGTGGCAGTCGGGAAAAAGACCTGGTTTACCAACTGGTAGCCCACCTGGAGGCGTGTAAGGACGATTTTGAGAATGCGCGGCTTTTATATGTGGCAACCACCAGGGCCATCCGTTATCTGCACCTGCTCGGACACGCCCAGGCGGATAAAGATGGGGAGTTGCGACCAGCGACGGGATCCTTGCTGGAAAAACTCTGGCCACAAGTCAGTCATGCCTATCAACAACTAGCATTTTCGGCAGATACAGTCGTAGCTGAAGATCGGTTGGTCAGACACCAGCGTTTGAAGAGTTCGTGGACTTTGCCAGCCTCTGTTGGTGTACCAATGGTCTCACGCCCTGAAGAAAAAACGGCTTCAATGACCGCTGCCGATAATCTGGTTGATAATTTCTACAGTGGCTGGGAAAAATCGCTGCATCGCCATGTTGGTACCCTGGTTCATCAGCTTTTTGAACGAATTACCCAGACAGGTAGCGGTTTCTGGAATGGTACGGAAGAGGTTCAACGAATAGCAGGAATCCATCAATCGTTACGCAGTTTAGGCGTCAGACAAAAAGATCTGAAAGAAGCGACCCAAAAGGTGATAGAGGCTGTTGACCGAACATTGGCAAGTTCGCGTGGAAAATGGCTGCTGGCCCCCTATCTTGACCAGGCCGCTGAGCTGCCTTTAAGTGGACTTAAAGATGAGCAGTTGATCCATGCGGTAATTGACCGGACCTTTGTGGCTGATGGTTTGCGATGGGTTGTTGATTATAAAACCAGCACACCGGCTCCGGGTGAACAGCTGGAAGATTTTCTTCAGCGTGAAGGATCCCGCTATCAACCGCAACTGCAGGTCTATGCAGAACTGATGCAGCGCTTTGATCCTCATCATCAAATCAAAGCCGCCTTATATTTTCCACTGGTGGATGGTTGGCTGGAAATTGATACCGACAACGGTGGTTTTTCGCCCTGATGGGGTCAACCTGCCGTATATTCGAGTTACGGACCGTTTTATCCGGAACCAATGTTAGTGGCTTCGACTTTAAAGTGCACCGATGGTGGCGGGGCTGAGCAGATTGCCGGTCATGTAACGTTGTCGCGGGTCGATGTTGACAAGCTTTTTCATCGCCTGGGATGCCAGATGCAGGCGAAAGGTGGAGGAAGTGTCTTTGACCAGGTACAATTCTACATTTTTTTTCATCGACCCGATACGCAGTTCGGTTTCGATGCTGTAACACCAGTTACGGGTACCATCTGCTCCGGTTAACAGGCGCCGATTTTTTGCTGTTGCTACTGAGTAGACTTCGATATCGGTATTTTTCTGGATCGGATTGACACCGAAGCTGATTAATAGATCCTCGCCTTCCTTAAAGGTGGTAAAGTCAAAAATGTGCAGCAGGGATATCTGGCTGTTCATATCGATTTGCGCTTCAATCGCCGGTATTTTCAGTTGCGGAAAGGCGACCCATTCACACCAACCTACATCGACCAACAGCGAATGTTTAGCTCTCTTCATGCGTAACCTCAAATAATTGGTTAAGTTTTTATCCAATCTATTGGGGCCAGCATTAAAAGTAAACAATTCTAATATTAATTTCAAATTCGAAAAATATATAAGTGTGCCGGTCATCTCACAATCAGTGGATAAACTGATGACGATGATAAACTTAGATATAACGCAGGATCAGCTCTTCGTTTTCGGTAAAATTATTTAAAAATTCAGTTTTAATTGACTCCACAGATACAGATCATTGATACTGAAATTAACATATTCTTAACAGTTTTGGAGCGCTACAATGTCTGGAATAGTCAGGTTTTTTTTGATTATTGTTGCTGTCATCAGCATTTTGTTAGTGGCTCTGGCTGTTCTGATACAAACCCAATTGACGCCGGAGCGGGTACGTACGACGTTTTTGCCGATGGTGGAAAAACAGCTTGGACGTACGGTCGCTATTGGTGACATTGACATCGGTATTTTTTCCGGGGTGACAATCCGTGATCTGATGGTAGAGGAAGTTGATTCCTCTGATCTGTTTGTCGAGGTGGGAACAGCGCACCTGAGTTATCGGTTATGGTCGCTACTCAAAGGGCAACTGGATATTAGCGAAATCCTCCTGGATGAGCCATTCATCACCATTGTCCGCTATCCTGACGGTCGTTTCAACTTTTCCAACCTGTTAAGTGAAAACCAGCAACAGACTGGGGCAAGCAGTAACCCTGACTCCGATTTCCGCCGCGCTATGGAGTCCCCATTTGAGTTGCTGATTCAGCACATCAACATGCGTAACGGACAGATTCTTTTTATCGATCGGTTTATTAATCCCACCGCTCCGTTTCGTTACAGTTTCAGCAACCTGACCCTAAGTGCTAAAGAAATTTCTTTCAATGGGAATTTTCCCCTTGATATTTCCATGGTATTGAATCAATCACAGGTTCATCTGTCGGCACAGGTCAACTTGGCCCGTCAAACCGGTAACGCGGCGTTGCGTGTGACCCCTCTTGACTTGGTCCCCTTCGCTCCCTATTACCGCAACCAGTTGCCCGGCTCCTTGGGAAGTGCAAAACTGGAGGTTAATATTGACCTCGATTGGACCCCTGAGCGTCTGCTTTCTCGTGGCAAGATTGCCCTGAGTCAGGTTGATATGGTGCTGCGCGACCTGCCGGATTTTCCTTTGCGCGAGGTTCGTTTGGCAACGGATTACTCAATTCGTTACGATATCCCTCGGCAACTGCTTCATATCTCGACCGCGCTGTTGAATTACAATGACATCAGGACGACCTTGCAGGGGGATATTGATTTGGCCGGTGCTAGTTCCCAGCTTGATCTTGAGGTTGTTCTTGATAAAGCTGATCTCCGCTACAGCATCCAAAGCCTGCCGCAAAACCTTACCCGACAATTGCAACCCTACAGCCCGGCGGGTGAATTAACTGTCGGTCTGCGGCTTTTGGGGCCAATTGGTGCTGCTGAAAAGCTGGTTTATTCAGCCCGCATCCGCCTTAATCAGGTGCAGGCAACGGTAGGTCATCTGCGTACTGGATTAAACGGTGATATCGTTTTTGCCCAGAACCAGCTAACCGCGGATAACCTGCTTCTTAAAGGGGGAGACCAGCAGGCGCAGCTGGTATTTCACCTGACAAACCTCATGAGGCCACCGATTAAGGGCACCTTTGCCCTGTCCTCGCGGGAATTGAACCTGAACCGGCTTTTGCCGGCAGATCGGAACAGATCCCAGCCTTTAGCTTCGCCAGTAGCTGACCCCCTGCCAGCGCTGGAACCTGGTCCTTTCGATCTGCCCTTTGATATTATCGGGACGGCAACGGTTGATCGCTTGCTGTACCGGCAACTAACGATGTCACAAGTCAATGCTGCCATCAGCTTGAAAGACAACCGGGTGACCATTTCGCCCCTGAAGGGCCGCATTGGTGAAGGACAATTCAATCTGGACTCATCCGTTGATCTGGGGGTCGCGGGTTTCAACTATGAGGGGCGGGCAGTGGTGACACAACCCGATCTGGCCACCCTGGTTAGCGGCCTGTTCCCAGCGGCCACACAGAAAGTCAGCGGTCGGGCCAACTGGGTCAACAGCTTTTCCGGACGTGGCACAACGACTGATAGTCTGCTCAAGGCACTGCAGCTGGAGGGGGAAATACAGTTGCTACAGGGGACTTTCAGTGGCTTTGCCTTGCTTGATCGGGTTTCCTGGTTTCTTGACAGCCCGGACCTGAAAAATCCGTCATTCCGTGATTTTCGGGGAACCTATCTCATCAAAGATGGTAAAGCACTGATTGACAGTCATCTCGATGGAGACCAGGTGAAAATGACCCCAAAAGGGAGTATCGGTGTTGATGGTTCGATCAACCTGTCGTTTGCCACCCGGCTGGCACCCGAGATTCTCAGTCGCATGGGAGCTTCCGAGCGCTTAAAGCAGGCATTTGTTGACAGTAGCGGCTGGGGGGTGTTGCCGCTGGAAATCGCTGGAAGTTTAACTAGCCCACAGGTTCGATTTGATACCAGGGTACTGGAGCAGCAGGCCCTTGACCAGGCCAGAGCTGAAGCGTCGGACCGTTTGCTGGAAAAGTTGATGCCGGAGGTTGAAGGGGAAAGCAAAGAGTCGATGAAAAAGCTGCTGGATAATACCCTGAAACGCCTGCGTACTCAGTAACTGTTGGGAGCGCTCCCACTGGCCAGTTTTTTTTAGTAAACTCACAAGCAGCCGGGAGACACGCCTCCCGGCTGCTTTGGTTCATCTGGTGAAGGAACGGGTTTTACTGCGCATGGTGACGAATTCTTCAGCGCTGGTTGGATGAATGCCGATCGTCTGATCGAAAATTGCTTTGGTGGCCCCTGCTTTCAGGGCCACTGCGATCCCCTGAATAATTTCTCCGGCACCCTCACCGGCCATATGGGCGCCGACCACTCGGTCACTGTCTGCGTCAACAATCAGCTTCATCAGATAGCGTTCGGTTGTGTCTCCCAGGGCCTGTTTAAGGGAACGAAACTCGGTAGTGAAGATGTCGATTTGCGGGTAATGTTCTCTTGCCTGTTCCTCAGTTAGACCGACGGTGCCGATGTTGGGCGAACTGAAAACCGCGCTGGGGATCAATTCGTAATTTAAGCAGGCCTTTTTATCCCGGTACAAGCGATCCACCAGGTTCATGGCTTCGGCCAGAGCAACGGGGGTCAGTTGCAAGCGGTCGATGACATCGCCCAGGGCATAAATGGACGGCACATTGGTCTGAAATTCTTCATTCACCTTGATGGCTCCGCGCTCAGCGAGTTCCACTCCCACCTCTTCAAGTCCAAGGTGAGCAGTGTTGGGACGCCGACCGGTGGCCGCCAGAACCATATCGGTTTCGAGGATAGAGCTATCAGTAAAGATTACTTGCAAAGAGCCGTCGGCGTTTTTTTTTATCTGCCGGGGATGGCAGTTAAAACGCAGATCGATCTTTTTTTTGCGCATGTGGTCAGCGACGTAGTTGCGAATCTCCTTATCAAAGCCGCGCAGGAACAGCTCACCCCGATAGGCCTGGGTAACCGCAACCCCGAGACCATGAAAGATGCCGGCGAACTCCGTTGCAATATAGCCGCCACCAACAATCAGGGCGCGGGTCGGCAGGGCAGGCAGGGAAAATACATCATCGGATATGATCATCAGGTCGCTGCCCTGAAATTCCGGTACGTAGGGACGAGCGCCGGTGGTAATCAGGATGCGTTCAGTGCTGTAGCGGTTATCGGCAACCGTCACCTCGTGCTTGCCGGTAATGGTCGCTTTTCCCCTGATCAGCGTCGCACCCGTTTTGCTTAACATTCCCTCAAGGGCGCGGTTAGACCTGGTAATGACATTGTCCTTGTTCTGTTGCAGCGTCTGCCAGTTAAAGGGGGGACGTTGGATGCTAAAACCAAAGCCGGCAGCCTGCGCAAAAGCGGAGCCGTATTCGGCTGCGTGGACATAGAGTTTTTTCGGAACACAACCAAGATTAACACAGGTACCACCGGCGCGATCCTGCTCAGCAACGGCAACGCGCACTCCCAGTGCGGCAGCCATGCGGGCGGCCCTGACTCCGCCTGAGCCGGCACCAATGACAAACAGATCATACTGATAATGATGGTTTTCGTTCATTTTGAGGCTCCCTGATCATCCGACCTCGTTGTATTCACGAACACGAAATGCAACCCCTAGATTTTTTGCCAATGCTTTGCATGCTCCGATATCGATCCCGGGATAGGTAACCATGGTCGCCGTCACGTCGGGAATATGCTCTTTGGCCAGGCGCAGAAACTCGGTAACCGCGGCAAACGATTCTTCGCCAAAACGGGATTGGCAGAGATTCTGATAGGTTGTCGCATCAGCAGCGTTGAGCGACACTGAAATGGCATCAACCAACCCGTTAAGCTCGGGTAAGATGTTACGGCCATGCACTAGGTTGGCCTGGCCATCGGTGTTGATCCGGATGCGGCAATCCTGCTCTTTAAGGCGCCGTGCTACAGCAAGGATCAGATCGAGACGCAACAGCGGCTCGCCATAGCCACAGAATACAATCTCGCGATAAGGCGTCGGATCACCAATGGCCGCCATTACTTCATCGACATCCGGTTCGTGATCAAGTTTGAGCTCATGTCCTTTGACGACGAAATCGTTGAATTTGGCACAGAAGATACAGCTGTTGGTACAGCGGTTGGTGATATTGAGGTAGAGTGAATCGCGAATCTGATAGGCGATAGTGGCAGCGGTTTCTATCGTGCCGATGCCAAACAGATCATAACAGTTGCGACTGGTGATACGGGCAACATCTGCCAACTTCAGCCCCTTGACCTCAGCAAGGGTCTCGGCAGTGTGAAGCAGATAAGCGGGTTCATTGCGTTTGCCCCGATACGGCTGCGGCGCCAGATAGGGGCAGTCAGTCTCAAGGAGGATCCGCTCTAATGGCAACCGGCGCACCATGGAGCGGACCTCATCATTTTTTGGATAGGTCATCGCTCCGGTAAAAGACAGATAAAAGCCCATATCCATGCATTTGTGAGCCATTACAAGATCGCCGCTAAAACAGTGCAGGACACCACCCACTTCAGAAGCTTTTTCTTCAGCAAGGATGGTCAAGACATCCTCATGGGCATCGCGGTCATGAATGATAACCGGCTTGCGTATCTCTCTGGCGAGATGGATCTGGCGGCGAAAAGCCCGTTGCTGGATGTCGGCAGGGGCACGGTTACGGTAATAGTCGAGACCGATTTCACCAACGGCAACAACTTTCGGCTGTTGTGCAAGGTGGTGTAAATGCGCCAGGGCCTTGTCATCAAAATCTGTCGCATCGTGTGGATGAAAGCCGACCGCCGCGTACAGGGGTTCATAGCGGGAGGCCAGATCGACATTGGTGATAGAACTTTGCAGATCACAGCCGATAGAGAGGATATAGCGCACACCAGCCGTCTGTGCAGCAAGGATGACCTGTTCCAGATCTTTTGCAAAGCGACTGTTGTCGAGGTGAGCGTGGCTGTCGACCAGCTTGGGTGTAGCATCGGTCATGGTTGTTTGCTCAACAGACATAAAACTTACTGGGTTTCAATGCGTGGAAACATCGGTGTTGCTTTTTCAATAGCGGTGCCCGCTGTCAGACGCATGGAAAAATCAAATTCCTCGGTGTGCAGAGAGCTGGTGTCGCGTCCAAGCAGAGTCAGAATCTTTTCGGCGGTCTCGGGCATGAACGGGGTAATGAGCAAAGCTATCACCCGTAAGGAATCGACCAGATTATACATGACCGTGCCTAACCGCTGCTGCTGTGTCGGATCTTTAGCCAGGGTCCAGGGGGCAGTATCGTCTATATATTTGTTGCCGGCTGAAATCAGTTCCCAGATGACAATCAATGCCTTGTTGAAGGCCATTTCGTCGAGCAGCGCATCAGATTTGCGGACGGTTTCGCTGAACATGTCGACAAACCTGTCATCGATGGCTTCAGCCGTGTCGAGTTGTGGCAATGTGCCGCCGAAGTACTTTCCAAGCATGGCGGTGGAACGACTGACCAGGTTACCGAGATCGTTAGCCAGGTCGGAGTTGATACGGCCGATCAGGGCGCTGTGGGAAAAATCACCATCCAGTCCGAAGGGGACCTCGCGCAATAAAAAATAGCGAATGGTATCGACGCCGTAGGTATCTGCCAGCATGTGGGGCTCAACTACATTGCGCAGACTCTTGCTCATTTTCTGTCCTTCAACCGTCCACCAACCGTGGGCGAAAATCTGACGGGGTAAAGGGAGCCCGGCGGCCATCAGAAAAGTGGGCCAGTAGACGGTATGAAAGCGCAGGATGTCCTTGCCAATGACATGAACAGCCGGCCAGAAAGTGGTGAACAGTTTATTTTGATCCTCGGGGTAGCCCAAAGCGGAAATATAATTGGTGAGGGCATCAAACCACACATAAATAACGTGTTTCTCGTTGCCCGGTACCGGAATTCCCCAGGAAAAAGAGGTGCGGGAAATCGACAGGTCACGCAGGCCTTCACGAACAAAGCTTAAAATTTCGTTGCGCCGTGATTTGGGTTGTATAAAGTCGGGGTTGGCCTCGATATGGGCAAGCAGTTGTTCCTGATATTTACTCATGCGGAAAAAATAAGATTCTTCCTTGAGTTTGGTGGTAGCGCGACCACAGTCAGGGCAGTTGCCGTTGATCATCTGGGTCTCGGTCCAGAAGGTCTCGCAGGGGGTACAGTACCAGTCTTCATACTCGCCGAGGTAGATGTCCCCTTTTGCCTCAATAGTTTTAAACTGTTCCTGAACCGTATGTTTATGCCGTTCCTGAGTCGTACGAATAAAATCGGTATGGGAAATATTGAGTTTATCCCATAGTGCTTGAAAACGCTTGACCACCCGATCAGCAAGCTCAAGCGGGGTCTCGCCATTGGTCTTGGCTGCAGCTTCAACTTTTTGCCCGTGCTCATCAGTTCCGGTTAAAAAAGCCACCTGATAGCCGCGGGCACGTTTGTAACGGGCCATTACGTCACAGGCCAGAGTGGTATAGGCATGACCGATGTGCGGAACATCATTTACGTAATAGATCGGTGTCGTGACGTAGAAGGTCTTTTCCATTATTTATCGCTCCCGCGAGGAAGAGGTTTATGGTCCTGTTGATCAGCTTGGTGTCTTGTCTGGATTTTTGGGCCGGTTCGACCGTCGTCTGGGGCGCCGCCGTTTCTTTGCCGGCTTACCCGGGGGTGACCCTTCCTTCCGGGTTGGTGTGGCCTGCTTAGGTGGTGTTGCTGCCGGCGCAGTTGTCTCTTGGGTTGTCGGCTCCCGCCGCTGACGGGAGCGACGTGCCTGGTCCTTTGATTTTTTCGTCGGCTGATTTTCCTCAACCGCTTGCGGTTTTTCCGTCGCCTGAAGTGGCGTGTCCTGGCTGGCTGCCAGTTGTGGATTAGCCGCCAGGGCAATCTCATGCTGGAGCGCTTCGATCTGCATGCGGCACCGTTCACCGCCGGGGCAGGAGAGGGTGACCGACTGTTGCAGAATATCGAGGGAAATCACTTCTGCCTGCCCCGTGGTCAAGGTGACTTTTTTGCCTAGTTTAGGCAGTTTTTTTCGCATCTCGTTGTAGTTTTCATATTCGTAGGCAAGGCAGCACAGCAACCGACCACATTGACCGGAAATTTTGGTTGGATTAAGAGCCAGCCCTTGAGCTTTGGCCATTTTAACCGAAACCGGGGCAAAGTCACGCAGGTAGCTGCTGCAACAGAGCTCCCGGCCACACACCCCAAGGCCACCGACCAGTTTCGCTTCGTCGCGCACCCCGATCTGGCGCATTTCAATGCGGGTACGCAGTTGCTGAGCGAGATCGCGGACCAGATCACGAAAATCGATCCGGCCTTCAGCGGTAAAGTAGAAAAGGACTTTAGAACCGTCATACAGGTATTCTGCGCGGACCAGCTTCATGTCGAGTCCACGTTGGCGAATGCGCGCTCGACAATAAGCGACAGCTTCTTTTTCTTTTTCGTCGTTACTGGCGGCCATCGCCAGATCAGCTTCAGTAGCAAGGCGCAGAACGGATTTAAGCTTGGGTGGTGCTTCAGCAGGAGGTGTCTCTCGCGGGCTGCTGACCACTGTTCCAAGCGCGCGGCCGCGCTCGGTTTCAACAATGACTTTATCACCGGATGACAGTTGCAGGTCCTGAGCGTCAAAATCAAAAATTTTTCCTGCACAGTGAAAAGATATACTGACAAGTTTTAACGTTTGGGTCATAAGTGTCCCTACTAAGTTCAGGCGTGGGCAATTTGCATCAGCATATGGTCCAGGGCCAGATGCAGATTAACATTGCGGCTCAAATAATGGCGAGCCTGAGCCACGGCCTCGAGTTTATTCATCAATTGCGGGGTTGACAGTTGGCGACTTTGCTGCTGTATCAGGGGCAGCAGATCCTGGTTGATCAGCTGATCTTCTGCTTGACCATGTTGAGTAAGCAGCAGATCACGAAAAAAGATATCGAACAGGTTCAGGATTTCAGGGACGATATCTTTTTCTGCTTTAAGGATTTGCGCCAGTTCGAACGTTTGAATACTACTTGTTGGAGAGAGGGCTGACAAGGATTGAATCAGCCCGGCACGTTTTTTCAGATACAGATCCTGATGCTGTCCCAGCGCTTTTTCAAAACTACCGTCTGCAACTGCTGCCAGCACTGAGGCTTCTGCAGCGCTGATGGTGAGTTTTTTTTCAAGGTGGTGTGCGAGTTCGCGGCTTGGCAGGCGGTTAAAGCGCACCCTTTGGCAACGTGAGCGGATCGTAGATAATAGGCTATCGGGGCGGCTGCTGATCAATATCAACAGAGTTCCGGCGGAGGGTTCTTCAAGGGTTTTCAGCAGGGCGTTGGCAGCTTCATGGGTCATCAGTTCCGCATTGTCAATCAGGCACACCTTCCCCCGACCAGCAAAGGAACGCAGCACCAGTTGTGGTTGCAGGGCACGGATCTGGTCTATTTTAATCGCTGTTCCATCAGGCTCCAGGGGGAAAAAATCTGGGTGAGTGTGTGCTACCATTTTAGTGCACGACGCACAATGACCACAGCCGTTAGATGACTCGCATAGAAAAATGCGGGCGAAGATTTGCGCAACCAATTTTTTGCCGATGCCATCAGGGCCATCAAACAGGTAAGCGTGGGCGACACGATCGTGCTCGATGGCAGCCTTTAAGATCTTGATTTGCTGCTGATGGCCTATCATGGAGTCAAAAGTCATTACTGCTGTCATGTTTCCTTGTTGGACCTGATACCCAGATGTTGCCGCGGCTCAGTGCCGGATCGTGGCTACTAGCTTGAACTTGATATTAAATACAGATATCCGTCTTTTAACGATTGAAATCAGGGAAGTGCATTATGGTTCACGTGCCGCAAGTTTTCAAGTTCTATCCCTGGATCATCACAATGGCTCGTTACGACCTCTCTTGATGACCATAAAGGTAAAATTTTCAGCAAGATACAGAATATTACCGGGGCGCAAAAGAATTTGTGCTATGTCGATGATTTGTCTATACTGCGTCAATTATTGGTTTTTACGGAGATAAAGTGGAAGATAACTATCAGCTGTTACAGCAAAGACTTGGTTATACCTTTACCGATTTCAACCTGATCGTCCAGGCCTTGACCCATAAATCCTTCAGTAATGAGCAACCGGAATGCGTTGCTCATAACGAGCGCCTTGAATTTCTCGGCGATGCCGTGCTTGAGCTGGCTGTCAGCGATCTGGTGTATCGACTTTTCCCTGATATCCCCGAGGGGGGGTTGACCAGAATTCGTGCCGAGGTTGTCTGCGAGAAAGGCTTGGCAGAGATTGCCCGGGGACTTGATCTCGGCTCTTGTCTGCGCCTGGGGCGGGGAGAGGTGAATAATCAGGGTTACAACAAACCAAGTCTGTTATCCGATGCCCTTGAGGCCCTGTTGGGTGCCGTGTTTCAGGATGGTGGTTTCGCTACTGCCTGTCAGGTGGTCGAACAGAATTTTGCTGCGGCCATTGATGCATCAGCCCGCTTGCGCTATGGCAGTGATCATAAGACCTGCCTGCAGGAGCGCCTGCAGTCTCATTTCAACAAGTTGCCTGAATATCGTTTGTCACAGATTGAAGGGCCGGAACATGACAAGATATTTTTTATGGAGGTTCATTTCAACAACCGGATGTTGGGGCGTGGCCGGGGTTCCAGCAAGAAAAGTGCAGAACAGCAGGCGGCAGCAGCAGCGCTTGACCACCCGTTGCTTAAAGGAGTAGCTGTTGATGACTGATGATGTCAACCCGCCATTTGTATCGGGATTTGTCGCTCTTGTCGGGCGACCCAATGTCGGCAAGTCAACCCTGCTGAATCAGATTCTCGGGCAGAAGATTGCCATTACCTCGAACAAACCCCAGACGACACGCAACCGGATATTAGGCATTCACAATACTTCGCAGGCGCAGATCCTTTTTCTTGATACCCCCGGCATCCATCGCCCACAGGGAAAACTCAACCGCTTTATGGTCGATCAAGCGGTAGGTGCCTGTTCAGATGTCGATCTGATCCTTCTTCTGGTAGAGGCGGGATCGCGTCCCGGCCTCTCGGATGAGTCGATCTTTGACCTGTTAAAGCCTTTGAATACCCCGGTTTTTCTGATTATCAACAAGATCGATCAGATTGCCCCGCCCTTGTTACTGGAACAGATCAGGCAGTTCAGCAATGTCTTTGAGTTTGCCCAGATTATCCCATTGTCAGCGATCAGCGGTGATGGTGTGCCGGAATTGTTACAGGCCGTAACCCGCATGCTTCCCCCCGGCCCCCCCTATTATCCTGAAGACCAGGTAACGGATCTGCCCGAGCGTTTTATTGCGGCGGAGATGATTCGAGAAAAAATCATGCGTCAGACCAGTGACGAAATTCCTTACGGCGTCGGAGTCAAAGTAGAGCTGTTTGAAGAAAAACCGGAGAAGAATCTGGTGGTTATTCAGGCGACGATTCATGTTGAGCGCGACAGCCACAAAAAAATTATTGTCGGTAAGGGTGGTCAGATGATCAAACGCCTTGGTCAGCAGGCGCGCCAGGACATCGAGCGCCTGCTTGGTGTACGGGTGTTTCTGGAACTGTTTGTGCGGGTGGATAAAAACTGGAGTCAGAGCGAGCGGATGTTGCGCGAACTTGGCTACAGCAACCGTTAGCAATAGACGGATCCTCGTTCTATTTAATCTCGTGAAAGTTGATTTAATACCTTATGCTCAAAACCGTTGCTATCGTCGGTCGCCCCAATGTGGGGAAATCCACCCTGTTTAACCGTCTGTTTGGTCAACGCAAGGCCATCGTTGAAGATGTTCCCGGGGTGACCCGTGACCGTCATTACGCTGAAATTACCCGCTATGATAAACCGTTTTTGTTGGTTGATACCGGTGGTTTCGAGCCGGAAACCGCCGATCAGTTACTTTGTCAGATGCGCGAACAATCACAAGTGGCAGTTGAAGAAGCTGATATCATCATTTTTCTGCTCGATGTGCGGGATGGCTTGACCCCGGCTGATAAAGAAATTGCTGCCATGTTAAGGCGTACCGAAAAGCCGGTACTTTATGTTGTTAACAAGGTTGATGGTGACAAGCAGGAAGCAGAAACTGTCGATTTTTATCATCTGGGTATTGATGTCTTTATTCCTTTGTCGGCCGAACATGGTCGCGGAATCGGTGAACTGATCGATACCCTGGAGGCCTTGCTCCCAGAGCCGGCTGCTGTAGCTGAAGTCGAAACTGAGGTGCGGCTTGCCTTGATCGGTCGCCCCAATGTCGGCAAGTCATCCTTGGTAAACCGCATTCTCGGCTATGAGCGGGTTGTTGCCAACCCCGTAGCCGGCACCACCAGAGACAGTATCGACACCCCATTTATGTTTGATCAACAGCGCTACGTATTGATTGATACCGCCGGTATCCGCCGTAAAGGAAAGGTGAGTGAGGCGCTGGAGAAGTACAGTGCCATCCATGCCTTAAAAGCAATGGATCGTTCCCATGTGGTACTGATGGTGATTGACGCTGTTGAGGGAATTGCCGATCAGGATTTGACCATTGCAGGCTATGCCTATGAAAAAGGGCGGGCGGTGATTCTGCTGGTTAATAAATGGGATGTTCCGGAAAAAGATAATCACTCAATGGCTCACTTTGTTGACGAAGTACGGCGGCGCTGTAAATTTCTCCCCTTTGCTCCGTTGTTGTTTGTCTCGGCGCTAACCGGACAACGGATTAACAAGATCATGCCGTTGGTCGCCGAGGTCGCCGAACAGTTTAATCGCCGGATCACCACTGGTCAGATCAATCAGGGGTTGGAGGAATTCCTGGCCAAACACCCGCCTTCACTGGTGCGCGGTCAGCGGCTTAAGTTTTATTATGCTACCCAAAGTGCTGTACGCCCGCCAACTTTTGTGCTGTTCAGTAATCGACCCGATGATGTCCACTTTTCCTATGAGCGATATCTGGTAAACTGCTTCAGAGAAAAGTTCGGTTTTGACAAGGTACCGTTGCGTTTGCAATTTCGTGGACGTGGCAAAGAGACATATTAACCCTATGATTGGTTCAGGATTGCTGTCGACATGAGTTTGCAGGGACGCCTCGAGGATTTGAACATCTGCTCGATTTTACAGTTGATCAGTCTTGGTAAGAAATCCGGGACCCTGGTGCTGCACAATGGGCAGGATCATGGCAGTATCAGCTTTTATGACGGTCAGGTTGTACGGGCCAGCTCCAGTCATTTTCCCCAGGGGCTTGGTACCTTACTGTGCGAACGCCAGCTGCTATCCTTGCAGCAGATGGAAGACGCGCTGAAATTTCAGCAGCGGTTACGCAAACATCAGCCATTGGGAGTGATTATCAGCTACTTGTACAAATTGGCTGCTCATGACATCGAGCAGGTGGTTGGTGACCAGATAGAGCAGATCGTTGTCGATTTCTGTCGCTGGCAGGAGGGAGAGTTCAGCTTCAGCATCGAAAAGATTGATCCCTATGGTAGTGCCCAGCTCAACCCCTTCGATCTGATCCTTGAAAAAGGGTTAAGTCCGCAACGGTTGGCGGTTAAAATTCAGCTGCTCGAAACAACTAAAACCGATGTGACTCTCAATGATGAACAGCTTGACGCCAGACTCACGGAACTGGAACAGCGCCAGGATCGTGGCCGCATCACCTTGTTGCGCGGTATGTTGGCGGAATTACAGGACGCTGATCTGGGTGGCGGGATAGTCCTGCTGATTCTACGCTATGCTAGTGAATTATTACGGCGAGCTATTATTCTCGATGTGCGTGGTTCGCGATTGGTCGGCCTGGGACAGTTCGGCCTGACCAGTAATGGTCAGCACGCTGATTCATTGGTGCGACAGTTACATATTGATATCAATCCTGATTCTCTGTTTGCAGAAGCGATCAGACGGCGGTCACTGGTTCGCGGGGCGCTCAACTGTGCTGCGGCTAATAAGCGTCTATCTGTGCTGTTGGGGCAGGTTCCGGCTGAAGTGCTGGTGGCTCCTTTAACCAGTGGCGGACGAGTCGTGGCCTTGTTGTATGGGGATGGTTTTCATCAATCTCAGGACGATCTGGCTTTTGATGCTTTTGCAATTTTTTTGTCACAGGCCGGCATTGTTATGGAACAGTTACTGCAGCCGCAAACTTTGTCTTGAAATATGTTAAATTGTCTATCATTGCTATTTTTTAAATGAGGAGTAAAGCATGCAAAAAAAAATTCTGATCGTCGAAGATGAAGAGAGTTTGTTGAAGCTCGAGAGTATTCTCTTAACGACCAAGGGCTTTCATGTTCAGGGGGTTACGACCGGAATTGCAGCTCTCAAGGCGGTTACAGATAATCCGCCTGATCTGGTTCTGCTTGACATTATGTTGCCGGAGATGGATGGGTTTGAAGTCTGCCAGCAGATTAAAAATTCACCACAGACGCGTCATATCCCTGTGATCCTGCTGACGGCAAAAAAATCTCCGGAAGACATGGCGCGTGGCAAACAGGTGGGTGCCGATCTGTATATTACCAAACCGTTTAAGTCTTCCATGGTGATCGCCTCGATTGAGCGGCTGTTGAATCCCACAGCCTGACCCTTTTTAACCCATTATCTGTCGCAACTTGTTGGTCTTCTGGTACGTGAATCGGTTAACGACCAGCGTGGATCAGCTGTGGCCGGGTAGCTCGATGACTCGCTGGAATCAATGGCATTTGTTGTGACAATGTGTCGGTAACAGGGTACTGGTGGGCAGGATGCCATACGTCTGCCGTCATATTTTCCTCACAGGATGCTATTTAACGGCCTTTGCTGTGCCGACAGGGGCTTGACACTCCGTGATTAACGTGCAATAAGTCGCCATTCTCTAATTTATCAACGTAAAGTGGGCAGGAGGCTCCATTGGCTAAAGAAGAAGCTATTGAAGTAGAAGGAACGGTGGTAGAACCTTTGCCAAACGCCATGTTCCGGGTCAAACTCGATAATGATCATGTTGTTCTTGCGCACATTTCAGGAAAAATGCGTAAGTATTATATCCGTATTCTGCCGGGTGACCGGGTCACGGTTGAGCTCTCTCCCTATGATCTTACCCGTGGACGGATCACTTACCGGGCAAAGTGATACGACCTTGTTTGTTGCCAGTGGGTTTATGCTGGTCTCGAAGATCTCCTGTCCGCGTCGGATACCCTCACTGCAACGCATATACCTGCTTTACAACGATACCGGCTTCAGCCGGTTTTCGTGCATCTGGAATAAAAAAAATAACAAAATAGAATTCAGAATTCAGAATTTTGAAATATAAAAATCAGATAACATCAGAGTGACACTGATGATGTTTCGGAGGTTATATGGAAAGCCAGTATCGTCCAGAACAGATTGAAGCTAAATGGCAGGAATATTGGATGCAGCAGAAGACCTTTCGTGCTGACCAGTACAGCGATAAGGAAAAATTTTATCTGCTCGAGATGTTTCCATATCCTTCAGGACGCATTCATATGGGCCATGTGCGTAACTACGCGATTGGCGATGTCGTTGCTCGCTTCAAACGGATGCAGGGGTACAATGTGCTTCATCCAATGGGCTGGGATGCTTTCGGTATGCCGGCGGAAAACGCCGCTATCGAACATGGTATTCATCCAGCCAAATGGACCTATGAAAATATCGATAATATGCGTAAACAGTTGCGACGTATCGGCTTGTCCTACGATTGGGAGCGCGAGTTTGCCACCTGTGATCCCGCTTACTATCGCTGGGAACAGTTGATTTTCCTGAAAATGCTGGAGCGTGGACTGGCCTATAAAAAAACTTCGTCAGTCAACTGGTGTGAAGATTGTCAGACGGTGCTGGCCAATGAGCAGGTCGAAGACGGAAATTGCTGGCGTTGTTCCCAGAGCGTCGACCAGAAACAACTGGAGCAGTGGTTTTTCAAGATTACCGATTATGCCGATGAGTTGCTTGAAGGAACAGACAAGCTGAGTGGCTGGCCGGAGCGCGTGCTGGCCATGCAACGTAACTGGATTGGCAAGAGCTATGGTTGTGAAATCATTTTTCCGGTCGCCGATCGTAAAGAGCAGATCAAGGTTTTTACTACCCGACCCGACACCCTGTATGGCGCGACCTTTATGAGCCTGGCCCCGGAGCATCCTCTGGTTGATGCGCTGGTGACTCATGAGCAGCGGCCGCAGGTCGAGGCTTTTATTGCTGAGGTAGCGCGCCAGGAAAAAACCGACCGCATCAGTGGTGAAGTAGAGAAAAAAGGGGTGTTTACCGGTTCCTACTGTATCAATCCCGCTGATGGGCGCAGCGTTCCTGTCTATCTGGCCAATTTTGTATTGATGGATTACGGCACCGGCGCTGTGATGGCTGTGCCAGCCCACGATCAGCGTGATTTTGAGTTTGCCCGTCAATATGAATTGCCGGTGATTGTGGTGATTCAACCCAAAGGCGAAGAGCTGCAAGCTCCTTCGATGGTCGAAGCTTACGTCGGCAGCGGTGTCCTGGTGAATTCCGGCGCATTTGACGGCCTCGACAACGAAACTGCCAAAGATCGTATCGCCGCATTTTTGACCGAGCAGGATAGTGGTCGCCAGACCGTCAACTATCGCCTGCGCGATTGGGGCGTTTCGCGCCAGCGTTATTGGGGCACTCCGATTCCGGTGATCTACTGTGACCAGTGTGGTACCGTACCGGTTCCGGAAAACCAGCTGCCGGTGCTGTTGCCAACCGATGTCGAATTAACCGGTGCAGGTGGATCGCCCCTGGCACGTCATCAGTCCTTTGTCAGGGTCGATTGCCCGACCTGCAGCAAACCGGCGCGCCGTGAAACTGACACCTTTGATACTTTTGTTGAAAGCTCCTGGTATTTTGCCCGCTATGCCTGCCCTCAGTATAATGCGGCCCCTCTTGATCGTGCTGCGGTCAACCATTGGCTGCCGGTTGATCAGTATATCGGGGGGATCGAGCATGCCGTGATGCATCTGCTCTATGCGCGGTTTTTCACCAAGGTATTGCGTGATTTAGGGCTGCTCGATGTTGATGAACCCTTCACCAATCTCCTCACCCAGGGGATGGTCTGCAAGGAGACCCAGCGTTGTTCTGAACACGGCTGGCTCTACCCGGAACAGGTACAAGAGGGCAAGTGCAATGTCTGCGGCAGGCCGGTGGTGGCAGGCCGGACCGAGAAGATGAGCAAGTCAAAGAAGAACGTGATTGATCCCAATCAACTGATTGAAACCTATGGTGCCGATACTGCGCGCCTTTTCTCCCTGTTTGCCGCACCGCCGGAAAAAGACCTGGAATGGAATGAACAAGGGGTAGAAGGGTGCGCACGTTTTCTTGGTCGGGTGTGGCGTGCCGTGAGTGACAGTCTGGACGATCTTAAGCAGGCTGGTTCAAATTCAGAGCCGTTATCTGAGGTTGCAATGGAACTGCGCCGCAAGACCCACCAGACCATCAAAAAGGTCACGGAAGATATTGACGGACGCTTTCATTTCAATACCGCTATTGCTGCGGTCATGGAGTTGGTGAATGCGATTTACGCCTTGCCGGATCGCCGCCAGGAAGCAACTGTCCTCAAGGAGGCTCTGGAAGCGGTGGTACGTTTATTGAATCCTTTTGTTCCACACATCTGCGAAGAATTATGGCAAAACCTTGGGCATCAACAGAGTGTCGAGGTCAGCGGATGGCCAAACTGGAATGAGGAGGCCCTTAAGTCAGACATCATCAACCTGGTTGTTCAGGTTAATGGTAAAGTGCGCGGTAAAATCCAGGTTGCGACTATGGCCGAGCAGAAACATATTGAACAGGAAGCCTTGAACGAAGTCAATGTCAAGCGCTATATCGAAGGTAAGCAGGTGCGCAAAGTTATTATTGTTGCCGGACGCCTGGTAAACGTGGTGGTGTCCTGATGTGGCGGTTACTGCTGGTGGCTGTGCTGCTATTGGGAGCCTGCGGCTATCATTTTCCCAGCCAGGGAGGCTCTTTGCCGGGCGGGGTTGAACGTATTCATGTCTCAATGTTTGATAACCTGACCCGTGAACCCTTGCTGGAAAACCGTCTGACAACAGAAATCATCGATATTTTATCCGGTCGTCCCAATATCCGGCAAGTTGCCATCGAAGAGGCTGAAGCTGAGCTGACCGGCCGAATTCTTTCTTATGACAGCAGTTCCATTGCCTATCAGCAGGGGGATCAGATCAGTAAGTATCGGGCCAGCATGGCTGTGGCCGTGCGCTTGCAACGTATTGATAACCAGACGCTGCTGTGGGATGGTACAGTGAACTGGCAGACCGAATACAATGCCGCTACCGATAAAATGTTGCAAGGGGATGATGAACGCCGTGCCCAGGAAGAGTTGGCGCGGCGGCTGGCTGAAGAAATTTTTTCTCGTCTGCTCGACGACTTCTGAAATGACCAACTGATGCGACTTGATGATTTTTATCGTCAGCTTGAGGTCCACCCCCCAGCACTTATTTTGCTTTATGGTGAAGAAAATTATCTGCTGAACCAGGTCCACCAACGCATCCGCTTTGCCATTTTTGGCACCACCAAGGATGATTTCAACGATCATCAGTTTCACGCCAAAGGCGTGCAAGTTGAAGAGATTCTTGACGCAGCCTCTACCTATCCCGTCTTTGCACCACGTAAGCTGGTCACCGTTAAGGACTTTCAGCTACTGGCTGCTGCAGATCAGGATAAGTTCAGCGCTTATCTTGAAAAACCGCTCGAGCAAACCTGTTTGTTGCTGATCGCTGATAAAATCGACAGTCGCCGCAAGTTCTTCCAGCTGTTTAAAAAAAAAGGTGTTGTTCTCAAATTTGAACCTCTGACAGATCGCGAGCTTCCCGATTTTGTGCGTCGCACAGTACAGCAACGGGGTATCAAGATCAGCAGGGATGGTGTCGACCTGTTCTGTTCACTAGTCAGCAATAACCTGCATGAGATTGAGGGTGAGCTGGATAAGCTGGTATTGTACCTCGGACCGCGTCAGGAAATTGGTGTGGACGATGTCGAAGCCATCGTCTCCCGCGGTCGCAGTGAAAGTGTTTTCGCGCTCGGAGAGGCAATAGCCAAGGGTGATCTGGCCCGAGCCCTGACTCTGGTGCGCCGCTTTGGCGCGGCATCGGAACCTCCACTACTGGTGCTGAATCTGATCACCGGCCATTATCGCCTGCTGTGGAAAATAAGAGCCCTGGATAATCAGCGCTGCGCAGCTGCGGATATTGCCAGAGAGGTTGGCCGCCCGCCATTTGTCATTCAGCGCCTGCTGGAACAGGCCCGACGCTTCTCGCGGCGGCAATTTATGGTCGCCTATGAGATGTTTATCCAGACCGATCTGGCGATGAAATCCAGTGGCGGTGATGCCGGGTCACTGCTTGAATTAATGGTGATTCGCCTGATTCGTGATAAATGAGAAACCCCGTTGAACGTTCTCAGTAAGGGATCGTTCAACGGGGTTTCTCAATGTTATATAAATGACAGTAATTGATCAGCTGTTGCCTGCTGAAAATTACCCTTGTGTTACTCTTGTGCCAGACTGTTGACAAGCTTTGTCAGGCGTGAAACTTTTCGGCTGGCAGTGGATTTATGAATAATCCCTTTGGAGGCGCTACGGGAAATGTAGGGAATGACCCTGGCCAGTGCAGCGTTGGCTGCCTCAGCATCGCCGGCGGTCACCGCAGTGCGAACATTCTTAACCAGGGTGCGCATGGTTGAGCGGATATGGGTGTTGCGTGCATTACGTATTAGATTTTGTTTGGCTCTTTTAAGTGCCGATTTGTGATTTGCCACGAACAAGTACTCCTTGATTTAAGTAATAATATTTGCGATTGCCTGAAAGTTTCGCAATCATAGGGATCCGAATCGTGCCTGTCAAGTTAGAAATAGTTTATGAGTGAAAAAAAAATACGTAGCTTCAACAAGTTGTGGGCTCTTAGCGGGGATTAAATAGAATTTATGTTCAGCAGGAAGCGCATTGTAGGAGCAACCCTGGTGATGTCAATCGCCACTTCCATCAGCCGGGTGTCAGGCCTGGTCAGGGATATGGTGGTCGCGCGCTTTTTTGGTGCCGGTGTTGTGACCGATGCTTTTTTTATGGCATTTACTATTCCCAATCTGCTCAGGCGGTTCTTTGCTGAAGGCTCACTGACAGCGGCCTTTGTGCCGGTATTTTCCGAGGTATTCCATCGCCGTGGTGATGAGGATGCACAGCGGCTAGCCAACCGCTGTGCCACCCTTTTACTGCTGGTGATGATCGTGGTGGTGGCGTTGGGGTTGATCTGTTCGCCATGGATAGTTCAGGCTATCGGCTATGGCTTTGGTCAGACTGAAGGAAAGTTGGAATTGACCCATCAGCTCAACCTGATCATGTTTCCCTATATTGCTCTGGTGTCACTACTGGCGCTGTTGACCGGCATTCTTAATGTCCAGGGTCATTTTTTCCTCCCCTCTCTTTCCCCGTTGCTACTCAATCTGGCCATGATTTTCGGGGCCTTGAGTCTGGGGCAATTATTTCAGCGCCCGATTTTCGGTCTGGCTTTCGGGGTTTTGTTGGGCGGGGTGCTGCAACTGCTGTTGCAGTTTCCGGCCTTGCTGCGTTATCAGATTCGATTGCGTCCCGATTTTCGTTTTTTTCAAGATGAACAGCTGAGAAAAATTACCCTGCTTATGCTGCCGGGGATTGCCGGGGTTGCAATTTATCAAATTAATGTTGTGGTTTCTCGCTTGCTTGCTTCTTTTCTGCCTGATGGCAGTGTTTCTTACCTTTACTACGGGCAACGACTGTTCGAATTTCCGCAAGGGATTTTTGTAGTGTCCCTGGCCCAGGCGGTGTTGCCGATGATGAGCCGACAGATCGCCGATGGTGATGAAGAGGGGATGCAGCATTCGCTGAATTTTTCCCTGACCCTGATTGCCCTGTTAACCCTGCCGGCCATGGTGGGGCTGGTGTTGTGTGCTAAACCGGTTTTTTCGCTGTTTTTTCTGGGCGGTGAGTTTGGTCTGATCGCTATGGATAACAGCGCCCTGGCGTTAATATGTTTTGCTCCGGGGTTACTATTTGTCGGCTACAGCAGAATGGCGGCGCAAACCTTTTATGCCTTGCAGGATACCCGCACGCCGGTGATCGTCTCGTTCTGGACTCTACTGGTCAATCTGGGTGCCGGTCTTTTATTAATGCAATGGCTGGGCTTTATCGGTTTGGCTTTGGCTCTGACGATTGCTTCATTATTTAACGCCACAGTGCTATTGGCCCTGTTACAGCGCAGACTCAACCTGAAATTGACCAGAGAGCTGTTGAACCAGAGTGTCAGGATTGTCACCGCCTGTGTGCCGATGGCGTTCATGGTGTATCTGTTGCTCGGGATGGTTGATTGGTATCAGTTTGGATCATCTGCCTATAAAGGGCTGATTCTGGCCATTGCTGTGGGGGCAGGCATTGTTGTCTTTGCCGGCGGTTGTTTATTACTGAAAATTGATGAAATTCATCAGTTGATGCACCTGATCAGAACTAAATTACGACGTGACAAGTTGCCGAAGGAACATTCCTAATAGCGTCGGAATTGAATCTCACCACGGGCTACTTTTTTTTCAACCCATCTCCTGAGCCATTTTTTGATATGGCTTCTGGTGGCCGGGGTCAGAAGCAAAAATCCGATCAGGTCGGTACAGAAGCCGGGGGTCAGCAACACAACCCCCCCTGCCAGAATCATTGCCCCATCAAATAACTCTTCAGCCGGAACCCGCCCGGCCTGCAAATCAGCTTGAATGCGCGCCAGCAGTTGGAACCCCTGGCTACGGGCAAGGAATGCACCGGCAATTCCGGTCAGGATTACCAGAATGATGGTTGACGCCACGCCAATCTGACGACCCGCCTCGATCAGCACCGTAATTTCCAGGATTGGGATAAAAGTAAACAGAAACAGCAGCTTTATAAACATGTACAGGCCTTTTCATCAAAAAAATTAAATGAATCATTACCATCATATGGTATTTGTTCATCAGGATTTCAATAAATACCTAACTGTCTGAAATAAAACAATAAAATAAGTGACTAAAAAATGTGCAAGGCGCAGGGTAGAGCGCTTGTTGTTAGGCTTTGGTTACAATTAACAGGACTATCCACAAGTTATCAACGGTTGATGTGGAATATTGGCAAAAGTTACAGAATTTCAGGAATTTGTCAAATTTAGCGAAGAGCGCGTGGTATTTTGGTCGTCTATTTCCGCAATAGTAGCTGTTGTTTTTTGACGCAACAGATCTTCAGCGTCAATTCCCAGCGCTTCTGCCATACCGGTCAGATCAAAAAATAACTGTGCAACAATGTCTTCAATCTGCTGTCTGGAGCCGGATGTTTTCATGAGACATTGTTCCAGTTGCTGCTGACCGACGTGCAACTGTTGAAGTCTTCCGACGGCAGTGCTGTCGAGGGTTTTTTTAATCAGTTTCTGGGTTCGTTTGAGTGCCGGCAGGTTAGAGGGCAGGCGTTGAGCCAGATGTTGTGAGCGTCCCTTGTCGAGTTGCTCCTGTTGTTTAATCTGTTCCCAGCGTTGTGCGTGTCCGTGGCTGTCGGCGTCAGCAAAAACATGGGGATGGCGCCGGACCATCTTGGCGCAGATGCCCTCAATCACTGTGGTCAGGTTAAACTCCCGGCGTTCGTTGAAGATCTGGGCCAGAAAAACAACCTGCAGGAGCAGATCACCCAATTCATCACAGATATTGTCCGGGTTGCCACTGTCAATTGCTTCGAGGAGCTCATAAGCTTCCTCTAGGATATAGCTCTTTAAGCTCTGTGGGGTTTGTTGCTGATCCCATGGACATCCGTGCGGGGAGCGCAGGGCCGCCATGATGGTGGCCAGGGGTGACAGGTCATGGTTGCTGGTGGAAGGAGTATGGGTGTCTGACATGGATAATTCGTCCTTGTTGAATATGTGCCGGATTGGCCATTACGTAAAGGTCAATAAAGAGTAAAAAAATCTTGCAAATCCGTCAGGGATAGGCTAGACAAGAGCGCCATAAATACGGGGGAGAGCAGGTCTTTTGTCTTGACATGGATGCCTCTCCCTTTATACTGTTCCCTTTGCTCTGAGGGCGACCGTGCAGCTGGAACTGAAACATATCAAGGGTGGGCAGCTGGAGCAAGACTACAGGTGTGCTGTTGGCGATTTTCCGGAACTGTCGGAATTGGTCAGTACCGGTGACTGTGTTTACCGTGACCCCATCTGTCTGCATTTACGTTTTACCTCGTCAGGCCGTACGGTCGAAGTCGTCGGGCATATTCAGGCAACGCTTGAGTTGACCTGTGGTTGTTGTCTGAAGAGTTTTGATTACGAACTTGCAGAGGATTTTAACCTGACTTTTGTGCCCGAAGTGGAACCGATAGATCTGGCGCCCGAGCAGGAGCTTGAATCTGACGAGCTGGGGTTGATTCCTTATTCCGAAGATCGTCTGGAGTTGTTGACCCCAGTGCAGGAACAGCTGCTGTTAGCGGTTCCGATGCATCCCTTGTGTTCTGTTGACTGCCGGGGATTGTGCCCGGTTTGCGGAGTTGATTTAAATAAGGCAAGTTGTCGGTGCGAAAAAAAAGTTTTCAATAACAAGTTTGGTGTCCTGGCCCAAATAAAAGGCAAGACCGATTAAGGTTTGTTGGTTTTAGAAAGTAATTAATATAAAAGCACTCCGGCAAAAGTCGGTGTCATCCATTCAAGGAGAATAAGATGGCTGTTCCAAAGAAAAAGACCTCAAAGTCCAAAAAAAATATGCGCCGTGCTCATGATGCCATCAGCGCCCCGGGCATCTCCACCTGTCCTAACTGCAACGAGCCCAAGCTTCCCCATCGGGTATGTTCCAGTTGCGGTACTTATAAAGGAAAAGAAGTTATTAGCAGCGATAACACTTGATCTGAATCGGCGCCGGCATGTTGAAGAAAATAGCTGTTGATGCCATGGGGGGTGACAATTCTCCTGAAGTCGAGGTTGCCGGCGCTGTTGTCGCCTGCCGACGTTGGGGATGTCAGGTCATTCTGGTTGGTGATACTCCTCGGGTGCAGCAGGAATTAGCCAAACATGACATCGGCGGACTGCACATTGAGCTCCATCATGCCAGTGACGTCATCAGTATGCACGATTCACCCTCAGCGGTAAGGCGCAAAAAAGACTCTTCCATCCGTGTGGCCTTTGATCTGGTCAAATCAGGTTCAGCTACGGCCGTTGTCAGTGCCGGCAATTCCGGTGCCATTATGGCCGCCGGCATGCTGGTCTGTGGTCGTATCAACGGAGTTGAGCGCCCGGCTATCGGCACTTCACTGCCGAATCTGAATGATCAGACGATGGTTCTTGACATGGGTGCAAACGTCGACTGCAAGCCAAGTCACCTGCATCAATTCGCCCTGATGGGGAGTCTTTATGTTGAAAATCATCTTGGTAAATCCAAGCCCCGGGTTGGACTGCTGTCTAACGGCGCCGAAGAAAAAAAAGGTAATGAGTTAACTCGTGAAGCTCATCTGTTGCTCAAAGAAGCGCCGCTGAATTATTGTGGCTACGTTGAGGGTGGCGATGTCTATAACGGTTCAGTCGACGTGGTCGTGTGTGACGGTTTTGTCGGTAATGTGCTGCTCAAAGTGTCTGAAGGTCTGGCTGTGGCGATTGGCACCATGCTCAAGCGTGAGATCGAGAACCGTTTCTGGGCCAGAATTGGTTATTTACTGAGCCGTCCGGCTTTTAACTCGTTTAAAAATAAAATCAATCCGGCAGAATACGGCGGTGCGCCACTGCTTGGCATTGCTGGTGCCGGGATTGTTTGTCATGGCAGCTCCGATCCTGTCGCCATGAGTATTGCCATTCGCCAGGCCGGAGAATATGCCCAGAGTGGATTTTTTGAGCGACTAGCAACGGTATTTCAGCAGTGACAGGCTTTTTTCAGGAGGTACAGGCATGAGAGCACGCATCACCGGTACGGGATCCTATATGCCTGAAAAGATCCTCACCAATCACGATCTCGAAAAAATGGTCGATACCAACAATGAGTGGATCATGGCTCGTACTGGTATCGAGGAACGACGAATTGCTGCAGATGATGAATGTACCTCTGATATGGCGGTCATGGCCGCAGAGCGGGCCATGGAAATGGCCGGAGTCAGGGCTGATCAGATTGACCTGATCATTGTCGGCACCATTACCGGGGACTACCCCTGGCCGGCAACCGCCTGTATTGTTCAGGCTAAAATTGGTGCCAAAAAGGCTTTTGCCTATGATGTGTCGGCCGCCTGCAGCGGTTTTTTGTATGCCCTGTCTTGTGCTAATGATTTTATTCGTTGTGGCCATGGTACCAGAGCTCTGGTGATTGGCGCTGAAACCCTGAGTCGTTCGATTGACTGGACCGACCGTAATACCTGTGTTCTTTTTGGCGATGGTGCCGGAGCGGTTGTGATTGAAGCCGGCGCTGATGATGCCGGGATCCTTTCCTGTCACCTGCATTCCGATGGCAACTATCTCGAACTACTTTACCAGCCCGGTTTTGGTGCTAAACACCCGGCATCGACGGCCGGCGTTGATTCGCGTCTGCAGTTTTTGAAGATGCAGGGGAATGAAGTTTTCAAGGTTGCGGTTCGCTCACTGACCGAGGTATCCATCGAAGCCCTCGAAACCAATGGGTTTACCCACGAAGATGTCAAATTATTCGTGCCCCATCAGGCCAATCGCCGGATTCTCGAAGCGACCGCCAAGCGTTTGCACTTAAAAGACGAACAGACCTATATCAATGTCCATAAATATGGTAATACCTCGGGTGCTACTATTCCGGTTGCCCTGGATGAGGCTAATCGTCAGGGGTTGATTGCCTCAGGTGATCTGGTCTTGTCGGCTGCATTCGGTGGTGGGTTTACCTGGGCATCGGCATTGCTGCGCTGGGTCTGATCATACATGACAGGAATTTGAGACCATGTTGACACTGGTATTTCCCGGCCAGGGATCGCAATATTCAGGAATGGGTAAGGATCTGGCTCAGAACTTTCCCCTTGTCAGGCAGCTTTTTGAAGAAGCTGATGATGTGCTGGGATTTAACCTTTCGCAAATGTGTTTTGCCGGTTCGGAAGAGGATCTGAAACTAACCGCCAATACCCAGCCGGCGATTCTAGCGGTCAGTATTGCCGCCTTACGTGTCCTGCGCGAGGAAATGGAGCTTCAGCCAGCCTATGCAGCCGGCCATTCCCTCGGTGAATATTCCGCCCTGGTAGCTGCCGGTGTACTTTCTTTTGCTGATGCCTTGATGATCGTACGCCAGCGCGGAATCTTTATGCAGGAGGCAGTGCCCGTCGGGGTTGGTGCCATGGCAGCGATACTGGGGCTTGAAGGTGAGGCGTTGGAGCAACTGTGTCATGATGCCGCTCAAGGGGAAGTGGTTGCACCGGCTAATTTTAATTCGCCGGGTCAAGTGGTGATTGCCGGTCATGCGTCTGCGGTTGAGCGCGCAATCAGTCTTGCCAGTGAGCGCGGTGCCAAGCGTGCCCTGAAACTGCCGGTCAGTGCCCCGTTTCATTGCACTCTGATGGCTCCTGCCGCGCAGCGGCTGGAACAGGCCCTGGCTACGGTTGCGGTTGGCCCATTTTCCTTTCCGGTAATTACCAATGTTGAAGCGACCCTTTGTGATCAACCTGGACGGGTCAAGGATCTACTGGTCAAGCAGGTGTGTGCACCGGTGCGATGGGATGCATCAATCGAACATTGCGCTGCTTTGGGGGTCGATCGTTATCTTGAGGTCGGTCCAGGGAAGGTGTTAACTGGTTTGATCAAACGGATCGTGCGTGGAGCGGCTCTGGAACAGGTTGGTGATGTAGAAAGTTTAAAGCGCCTGCAAAGGTAGTCTGCTGTGTTAAGCTGGATACAAAAGGTTGAGGAGAGGGTCGCATGCTGTTAAAGGATAAGGTCGCTGTTGTCACCGGAGCTACTCGCGGCATTGGTCGTGCAGTTGCCCTGGCCCTGGCTGCACAGGGTGCTCATCTGGTTGTGGTTGGCACCCAGGCCGAAAAAGCTGCCGCAGTAGCTGCTGAGATGGAACAGTCCGGCACCCAGGCCCTTGGGATCGGTGCGGATATCTCCCGGACAGACGATGTCGAGCGCCTGGTTGAAAGCGCCAAAGAACGCTTTGGTAGAATTGATATTCTTGTTAATAATGCTGGAGTTACTCGTGATGGATTAATGTTGCGCATGAAGGAAGATGATTGGGATACCGTTCTCGATGTCAACCTCAAAGGCGCTTTTTTATGCACCCGCGGCGTAGCCCGATTGATGACCAAACAGCGCAGTGGCCGCATTATTAACATTTCCTCTGTCGTTGGACAAATGGGAAACCCCGGTCAGGCCAATTATTGTGCCAGTAAGGCCGGTCTTCATGGCTTAACCAGATCCAATGCCCGTGAACTGGCCAAGCGTCAGATTACTGTCAACGCTGTTGCTCCCGGTTTTATCCAGACCGATATGACCGAGTTTCTGACCGAGCAGCAACGCACGGAATTGACAACCCAGATTCCTCTGGAGCGTCTCGGGCATGTTGATGATATAGCAGCAACCGTGGTATTTCTGGCGTCAGACCAGGCTGGCTACATTACCGGGCAGGTGATTGGCGTCAATGGCGGAATGTACATGTAAATAAACACATAATGGTCTGCAACAGGCCGACATACCAAAGGAGAAACAAAAAATGGCTTCGATTGAAGAAAGAGTAAAACAAATTGTTGCTGAGCAACTGGGTGTAGATGAAGATCAGGTCACTGAAGATGCCGCTTTCATGGACGACCTTGGTGCTGACTCCCTTGACACGGTGGAATTGGTCATGGCCCTTGAGGAAGAATTTGACATCGAAATTTCTGATGAAGATGCTGAAAAGATTCAGACTGTCAAGGATGCGATCGAGTACATCAGCAAGCTTTCCTGATGTTGCAGTGGGCTGGTGGCGATTGACTCGTTACCAGCCCGTTACTCATATAGGCTTTAACAATCTACATCTGATAGAATGTAGGTTACTGAACCTTTGGTTTAAAGAGAGTTGACCTATGCGTAGAGTTGTGGTGACCGGTATGGGAGTCGTATCTGCCCTGGGAACCGGTGTTGAAAAAAACTGGACGGCCGTTACCAGTGGCCAAACAGGAATTGGACCCATCACCCGATTTGATGCTTCCGACCTCGCCACCCAGATCGCCGGAGAGGTCAAGGACTTCAATCCCGTAGATTTTATTGACAAAAAAGAGATCAAGAAGATGGATCTCTTTATCCAGTATGGTCTTGCTGCAGCCACCATGGCTTACGAAGATTCTGGTTACACAATCACTGAAGACAACGCAGAAATGGTCGGCGTACTGGTCGGTTCCGGGCTCGGCGGTTTACCGGCGATTGAGCATTACCACCAGGTCATGCTTGAGCGTGGTTACAAGAAGATTTCGCCCTTTTTTATTCCAGTAGTCATCATCAACCTGGTCGCCGGGCAAATTTCCATGCGTTTTGGTGCCAAGGGCCCGAACCTGTCTTCTGTTTCTGCCTGTGCTACCGGCACTCACTCGATTGGTGACGCCTATCACATGATTGTCCGTGGTGATGCCGATGTCATGTTTGCCGGTGGTTCCGAAGCGACCATTACCCCGCTGGCGATTGGTGGTTTTAATGTGATGAAGGCTCTGTCTACCCGCAATGATGATCCCCAGGCAGCAAGCCGCCCCTTTGATAAAAATCGTGATGGGTTTGTCATGTCTGAAGGTGCCGGGGTGATGTTGCTGGAGGAGTATGAGTCGGCCAAGCAACGCGGCGCAAAAATTTACTGTGAAGTGGTTGGTTATGGTTTGAGCAGTGATGCTCATCATTTGACCCAGCCCTCTCCCGGTGGTGAAGGTGCCGCCCGTTGCATTAAAATGGCACTGCGCAATGCCGGTCTTAACCCTGAGCAGATTGGCTACATCAATGCCCACGGCACCTCCACCTATTTCAATGACCTCTACGAAACCATGGCCATTAAATCGGTCTTTGGTTCATACGCAGATAAGGTGATGATCAGTTCCACCAAAAGCATGACCGGTCACGGCCTGGGCGCTGCCGGCGGCATGGAGGCGGTTTATACCGCTCTGGCTCTGGATCGCGGGGTGTTGCCACCGACGATCAATTACCAGGAGCCGGATCCCGAGTGTGATCTTGATTACATCCCCAATACCGCGCGGGAAATCTCCTGTCAGGCTGCCATCTCCAATTCGTTTGGTTTTGGTGGTACCAACGCGACCCTGGTATTTAAAAAAATCTAGGAATTTTTGATGATTGCTATAGCTAGTGACCACGGTGGATTGAAACTGAAAAATGCGATTGTAGCATCGTTGCGTGAGCAACAGATCGATTGTAGTGATCTTGGCACCGATGGTACTGATTCGGTGGATTATCCCGACTTTGCCGAGAAGGTCGCCACGACAGTCGCTGCCGGTAAAGCAAAGGCTGGAATCCTTGTTTGTGGAACCGGTATCGGCATGTCGATTTCTGCCAATAAGATTCATGGTATTCGTGCGGCACTGGTTCACGATGAGTTCACTGCGAAGATGGCGGCAGAGCATAACGATGCCAATGTACTGGTTTTGGGAGGTCGCGTTCTCTCTGTTGAGCAGGGGTTAAAGCTGGTCAACATCTGGTTGACATCACGCTATGAAGGCGGACGTCATCAACAGCGTCTGGATAAAATAACCGCGCTGGAGTAACATCTGGTATTGCCGTTATGATCAATGCGGAGCGGTTAACGGCTCCGTTTTTTATTTGTGGCAAAGTTTGTTTTTGTGCCGAGATAAATATTTTAACAGGAGATTAAGCATGACCGCAGATACGTTGGCAACGATTGACCCTGACATCGCAAAGGTTGTTGCACAGGAAGTCGCCCGGCAGGAGTACAGCCTTGAGTTTATCGCTTCGGAAAACTTTGTCAGTGAAGCTGTACTGGAAGCGCAGGGGTCAGTACTGACCAATAAATATGCTGAAGGCTACCCCGGCAAAAGATATTACGGCGGTTGCGAATTTGTTGATGTCGCTGAGCAGCTGGCCATCGATCGGGCAAAGGAATTGTTTGGTGCTGAGCATGCCAATGTCCAGGCCCATTCCGGATCTCAGGCCAATATGGCGGTCTATATGGCCACCTGTGCCCCAGGAGATACGGTGCTGGGGATGAATCTGGCCCATGGTGGACATCTAACCCATGGTTCGCCGGTGAACTTTTCCGGCAAGCTCTATAACATCGTTGCCTACGGGGTAAAGGTCGAGACCGGCACCATCGATTACGATGAAGTCACGCGCCTGGCCCATGAGCACCGGCCTAAACTGATTGTCGTTGGTGCCAGCGCCTACCCCAGAGAAATTGATTTCCCCGCATTTCGCCGGATCGCCGACGAGGTCGGTGCATTGGTGATGGTCGATATGGCGCATATTGCCGGACTGGTTGCTGCCGGTGTGCATCCGAGTCCGGTTCCCTATGCTGACTTTGTCACCTCAACCACCCATAAAACCTTGCGTGGTCCCCGTGGTGGTTTAATCCTGTGCAGCGAAGAGTGGGGGAAAAGACTCAATAGCCTGATTTTTCCCGGCATCCAAGGCGGACCTCTGATGCATGTGATTGCCGCCAAAGCGGTAGCTTTTAAAGAGGCACTACGGCCCGAATTCAAGACCTACGCGACCCAGGTTGTGAAAAACGCCAGGGCTCTGGCAGCAGGTCTGGTGGCACGTGGCTATAATCTGGTGTCCGGTGGTACGGACAATCACCTGATGCTGGTTGATTTCAGCGGAACCGAGATGACCGGTAAGGTTGCCGAAGCAACCCTTGAACATGCCGGGATTACCGTTAACAAAAATGCCGTACCCTTTGATACCCGTTCTCCTTTTGTCACCAGTGGCATCCGTATCGGTACTCCGGCTACCACCACTCGCGGGCTGACTGAAAAAGAGATGGAACAAGTTGCTGGGTGGATTGATCGAGCACTGAAAAATAGCGATAATCCCGATGTCCTCTCTGCAATCAAAGCTGAGGTCAAGCAGTTGTGTCAGCAATTTCCTCTTTATCCCCAGCGGATCGGGTAGCTCTCTATGATCCGCCCGGATTGGGATGAATACTTCATGCAGATTACCCAGCTGGTAGCAACGCGCTCCACCTGTATGCGCCGTCAGGTTGGCGCCATGTTGGTAAAGGATCGTAATATCCTGGCTACCGGCTACAATGGAGTGCCCACCGGCATCACCCATTGCGATATCACCGGCTGTCTGCGTGATCAGTTGAAGGTTCCTTCCGGCGAACGTCATGAGCTCTGTCGCGGCCTGCATGCTGAGCAGAATGCCATTATCCAGGCGGCCCGCCACGGCACCAATATTGCTGCTGCGACCCTTTACTGCACGGATTCTCCCTGTATTATCTGCAGCAAAATGCTGATCAACGCCGGGGTGACTGAAATCATCTATGGTCGGGGCTATCCCGATCAGTTGTCGCTGGAAATGCTCGGCGAGGCCGGAATCCGTTTTCATCATTATCAGCCGACCGGTATCCCATGAAATGCCCGTTCTGCAACCATGAAGACACCCGGGTCGTTGATTCACGGCTTGGCAAGGATGGCAACAACGTCCGCCGCCGCCGCGAATGTCCAATGTGCGAACGGCGCTTTACCACCTATGAACGGGTGGAGGAAATCCTTCCTTACGTCATCAAGAAAGATGGCCGCCGCGAACCTTTTGATCGTGCCAAGATTGTCTCCGGGATGCAGCGCGCCTGCGAAAAACGCCCGGTCTCCATGGAGCAGATAGAAGCGCTGGTGGACCAGCTCGAACGGCGATTTCAAGAGTGTGGTGACAAGGAAATCCCTGCCAATTTGATTGGCGAAGCGGTGATGGATGCCTTGCACGATACCGATGAAGTGGCCTATGTCCGTTTTGCTTCGGTTTATCGTCAATTCAAGGATATCAATGAGTTTATGAATGAGCTCACCGACTTGCTCAAAAACTCCGGCAAAGGGTGATGACGTCGCCAAAACGCCATGACTGACTCTACCTCTTCCCATCATACATTTATGCAACGAGCCCTTGAACTGGCTGAGCAGGGCAGGGGGCGCACCGCGCCCAATCCGGCAGTCGGAGCAGTAATAGTCAAGGACGGTCAGATTGTCGGAGAAGGGTTTCACCCCCAAGCCGGGATGCCCCACGCCGAAATCTATGCCCTTGAGCAGGCCGGCGCTAAAGCAAGAGGCGCGGATATCTATGTGACCCTCGAGCCCTGTTCGCATACCGGTCGTACTCCCCCCTGTGCCCGGGCTCTCATCGCTGCCGGGATTCGCCGCGTTTTTGTTGCCATTATTGATCCTGATCCGCGTGTTTCCGGCGCCGGCATTACACTGCTGCGCGAGGCTGGTATCCTGGTTGAGGTCGGTTTGGGTCAGGATCAGGCGGCAGAATTGATTGCCGGTTTCAGCAAGCATCTGCGCAGTGGCCACCCCTGGACGATCTATAAAGCAGCCATGACCCTGGATGGTTATACCGCTACTGCAGTAGGCGATTCACGCTGGATCTCCTGTGAAGAAAGCCGTCTGCGGGTGCACCGCTTGCGTAACCGGGTCGAAGCCATTATGGTGGGCATTGAAACCGTACTGAAGGATGACCCGCTACTTAATGTGCGATTGCCAGGTGAGCAGACGCGTGATCCTTTGCGTGTTGTCGTCGACAGCCGTCTGCGTTTCCCCCTGACGGCGAAGATGCTGGCGCAAAACTCTTCTGCAACGACCCTGATCGCTACCTGTTGTGATGATAAGCAACGGATTAATGCTGTGTCGGCGGCAGGAGCCGAGGTGCTGATATTGCCTGCGGATCAGGAAGGTCGTGTCAATCTGCTGGACTTGTGGGATGAACTTGGTCGCCGCCATATACAACATCTGCTGCTTGAAGGTGGCAGTACCCTGGCGACTGTAGCGTGGAAAGCCTGTTTGATCGATGAACTGATGGTGTTTGTGGCGCCACGACTGGTTGGTGGTTGTCCGACCAGAGGGCTGTTCTCCGGCGTAGGAACAACCCAGATGATTGATAGCGCCATGCTGGACGATGTGCATCACGAAACATCTGGGAGTGATCTATTGATCAGAGCAAAGGTGCAGACATGTTTACTGGACTGATTCAGGCTGTCGGCCAGGTTCGCAGCCTCGAAGGGGGAGGTGATGCCGGTCGCTTGCGGATTGCCAGTTCCCTGGTGCACGAAGAGCTGTGTCTAGGAGAAAGTATTGCCGTCAATGGTGTGTGTCTCACCGTTACCGGCTGGGATCGCGACAGCTTTAACCTTGATGTTTCGCCGGAAACCTTGCGAACCACAACTTTAGGAGCATTATCGCCGCGTACAGCTGTCAATCTGGAACGGGCCTTGCGTTTGTGTGACCGTCTTGGTGGTCATCTGGTGGCCGGTCATGTGGACAGTGTCGGTACCGTGCGGCAAATGCGCAAAGAACAAAATTCAGTGTATTTTGAGTTTGCTGTGGGAGCGGAGTCACTGCGTTATATCGTTGCCAAGGGCTCGGTAGCTATCGATGGGGTCAGTTTAACCGTCAATCAGGTGTTCAGTGACCGTTTCAGCATTATGGTCATTCCCCACTCCCTTGAGCAGACCTGTTTAAAAGAGCGGCGCGTTGGTGATGCCGTCAATATTGAAACCGATCTGATCGGCCGTTATGTTGAACGTTTTGTAAACCACCCGTCTGGAGTCACCGGTGGCTCATTGAGCCTTGAGTTTCTTGCTAAAAACGGATTTGTATGAGATAAATTCCGCCTTGTGCTGACTTGCTGATGAAAATCCCGTTCCACAAAGGAAGTTAGATAATGACGATTGCAAAAATTGATGCCGCTCTGGAGGATATCCGCAACGGCAAAATGGTGATTCTGGTTGATGATGAGGATCGCGAAAACGAAGGTGATCTGGTTATCGCCGCCGAGCTGGTGACCCCGGATGCCATCAATTTTATGGCCCGTCATGGACGTGGACTGATCTGTCTGTCGATGACCGAAGAACGCGCCGACCAACTGGAACTGCCGCTGATGGTTAGCGACAACAGCTCTTCCTTTGGTACCGCCTTCACCATCTCGATTGAAGCGCGCAAAGGGGTGACCACCGGTATCTCCGCCGCCGATCGCGCCCGGACGATTGAGGTTGCGGTTGCTGATGAAACCACGGCCAGGGATCTGGCCCGTCCGGGTCATATTTTCCCCTTGCGAGCTAAAAAAGGCGGCGTGATGGTGCGTGCCGGCCAGACCGAAGGCTCGGTTGACCTGGCGCGGCTGGCCGGACTCAAACCGGCCGGGGTAATTTGTGAAATCATGAATGAAGACGGCACCATGGCGCGCATGCCGCAACTTGAGGTGTTTGCCAGAGAGCATGATCTGAAAATCATTTCGATTGCCGACATCGTCGCCTATCGGATGCGCAAGGAGCTGCTGGTGCGCCGTGCGGCCGAAACCTGCATGCCTACCCCCCATGGCGGTCCTTTTACTGCCATTATCTATGAAAATGAAGTGGATAAAGCTCATCATATTGCCCTGGTTAAAGGCACCATTGATCCGGAAAAACCGGTGCTGGTACGGGTCCATTCCGAATGTTTGACCGGGGATGTGTTTGCCTCGTCGCGCTGCGACTGCGGCAATCAACTTCACACGGCGATGGATCGTATTGGAGCTGAAGGGACGGGAATTGTCCTCTATATGCGTCAGGAAGGGCGCGGAATTGGTTTAATCAACAAGTTCAAAGCCTACGCCTTGCAGGATCAAGGGCACGATACGGTTGAGGCCAACCACATGCTCGGTTTTGCTGCTGACCTGCGTGATTACGGCATCGGTGCCCAGATCCTTGCTGACCTTGGGGTGCGCAAGATCCGGCTGATGACCAATAATCCAAAAAAAATTATCGGTCTTGAAGGTTATGGTCTTGAGGTAGTGGAACGGGTCAAGCTGGAAATACCTGCCCAGGGGTCCAACGTTAATTATCTGAAAACAAAACGCGAAAAAATGGGGCATTTGCTTGAAAATTTATAATCTGATTTAACCAACAGGAGTTTATCGATGCCAAAGACCATTGAAGGAAAATTTGATGCTGGTCATTTTCGTTTCGGGATTATTGTCAGTCGTTTTAACAGCTTTATCTGTGAGCGACTGCTCGAAGGTGCGATTGATACCCTGGTCCGTCACGGTGCCGTCGATGCTCAATTGACCGTTGTTAAGGTTCCAGGGGCCTTCGAAATACCATTGATGGCCAGGCAGATGGCAGCATCAAAGAAGTTTGATGCGCTTGTGTGTTTAGGCGCGGTCATTCGCGGAGGCACTCCCCATTTTGAATATGTCAGCTCCGAGGTAACCAAAGGGGTGGCCCAGGTGTCTCTGGAATATGGTCTGCCTGCTGCCTTCGGAGTATTAACCACCGATTCCGTTGAACAGGCCATCGAGCGTGCCGGCACCAAGGCGGGTAATAAGGGTGCCGAGGCCGCCATGAGTGCACTGGAGATGGTCAATGTGCTGAGGGCCTTTAACGCTGATGAGCAATAATCGTCGGCGGGGGCGTGAATATGCCCTGAAAATTCTCTTTGCTCTGAAATATCAGTCAGATCAGGTCAACGTCGATCAGATTCTGGAAAATTTCTGGGACAACCTTCATTACTCGGAAGATATCCTGGGCGAGCCTTTAGAGGATGGTGTGCAACCTGTACCGGAAGCGGTTCGTCTGTTCACAGAAAAACTCGTGAAAGGGGTACTGGAACAGCGCCCGCTGCTTGATGAGCGGATCAAGGCTGTGGCCCACAACTGGTCCCTTAAGCGAATGGCACCAGTTGATCTGGCTCTGTTGCGGTTGGCAACCTATGAATTGCAATTTCTGTCCGATATTCCGGCGGCAGTGACCTTGAACGAGGCGATCGAAATTGCCAAGCGCTACGGCACCAAAGAGTCACCTCTCTTCATTAACGGCCTGCTGGATAAGATCGCCCAAAAAAGCTCAGCCAAACATACGGCAGATGGTAAATAATATGATCGGAGTCAATCCATGAAGAACAGTATCAATATTGGCCTGCTCGGCTTTGGAACCATCGGTACCGGGGTGGTCAGGGTATTGCAAAAAAACGCGGAAGTGATCCAGCAGCGCCTTGGTGCTCCGGTGCAGCTGTTGAAAATTGCCGATCTGGATGTTACCACCGATCGCGGTGTGCAAGTGGAGCCTGGCATCTTGACCACTAACGTGGAGGAGGTCATCAGCCACCCCGATATTGATCTGGTCATCGAACTGATTGGTGGCTATGAACCGGCAAAAAGTTTTCTGCTCAAGGCTATTGCCAATGGCAAGCATGTGGTCACCGCCAACAAGGCGCTGATGGCCGTGCATGGTCAGGAAATTATCGCCGCCGCTAACCAAGCCGGCGTCTCGGTCATGTTCGAAGCTGCCGTTGGTGGTGGTATCCCGGTTATTTCTCCGATCAAGGAGAGCCTGGGGGCTAATCGGTTCAGTTCGGTACTTGGTATTCTTAATGGCACCTGTAACTATATTCTCACCAAGATGACTGACCATGGCAGTGAATTTGCTGCGGTACTCAAGGAAGCTCAGCAATTAGGTTATGCTGAAGCTGACCCGACCTTTGATATAGAAGGAGTGGATACCGCCCACAAGATCGCCCTGCTCAGCAGTTTGTGCTTCGGCACCAGGGTCGATTTTAATCAGGTTTATATCGAGGGGATCAGCAATATCGATGCCGTTGATATCAGCTTTGCCAGGCAGATGGGGTATAAGATCAAGCTACTGGCCATCGGTAAAAATCATGGTGATCAGATTGAGGTGCGGGTGCATCCGACCATGATCCCGGCAGAGGATCAGCTTGCCGAAGTGGACGGGGTCTTTAATGCTGTACGTCTGACCGGTGATTTTGTCGGGCCGACCCTGCTGTACGGCAGTGGTGCCGGGATGGACCCGACCGCCAGTGCGGTTATGGGCGATGTCATGGCCATCGGCCGCGACATCCTCAGTGGAGCTCGCTTGCGCGTGCCGATCATGGGGTGTTGTCAAGAAGCAGTCCAGTCGCTGCCGATTCAGCCGATGAGTGAGATTATCAGCCACTATTATTTGCATTTTAAAAGCCTCGATCGCCCCGGCGTACTGGCCAGAATTGCCGGCTGTCTCGGCGACCATAACATCAGCATTCAGTCGATGATCCAGCCTGAGCGCCATGATGCCGATTGTGTTCCCATCGTTCTGATGACCCATGCCGCCAAAGAAGCAGATGTAGTGAAAGCATTAAAAGAGATCGAAACTTTTGATATTACCTGCCAGAACCCACGCCTGATTCGGGTGGAGCATAACCTCGGCTAAGACGGTCGCAAAAAAAGAGCCCCCATCCATTTTCAGGATGGGAGCTCCCCCCCTCCGAACCGCATTGCATAATATTGCATTGCAAGTGGTTCAGGTCCTTGTTGTAGGTAACACTTTACCTACGATTTCTGACAAAAATCTGACTGGGAACAGTTTTTTGTAAAAAAAATCAATTTGTCGATATCTCCGGTTCGACAATATAGCGCTTGATCTTGCGGGTCGTGGTTTTCGGAAATTCATCCTCACGCAGGGTGAATTTTTTTACCCGCTTGTAATCGGCGAGTTCCTTACCATAGGTCTGAATCTCACGGCGGATCAGATGTTCAATTTCGCCGGATGATAAGGGCTTTTCTTTCTGCTCACGGGCCAGGGCAAACAGGGCTTCTTCATCGGGGAAGACGACGGCGTATACCTCTTCTGCCGTTTTGCCGATGCGATGGCCATAGACCATGATTTCGGCAATATAGGGGCTTTTAAGCAGCTGATTTTCAACTTCTTCCGGGTAGACGTTCTTGCCGTTGGGGGTAACAATCAGATTTTTCACCCGCCCACAGATGGAGAGCATACCGTTTGTATCAATGCGGCCAAGATCGCCGGTACGATACCAGCCATCCTGTAGAACCTCTGCCGTGGCGGCTGGATTATTGTAATAACCAAGCATGACATTGGGCCCTTTAACCAGGATTTCTCCTTCGCCATCGGTATTAGGGTTGTCAATTTTAACCTGCACATCCTTAAGGCATTCGCCTACGGTGCCGGGTTGATTTTTAAATGGACTTTCAGCCGAGATCACTGGTGAGGTCTCGGTGATTCCGTAACCCTGATATAAGGTCAGGCCAAGATTACGGAATCCTTCGGAAATAGCTGGATCAAGGGCGGCACCCCCACTGACAAAGGTGGTGTTCTCTCCCACCGCTTTTTTGACATTGGCTGCGACTATTTTCCGTGTCAGTGAGAATTTATACAACATCCTTGAGGAGGTGTTGGCATCGATCTTTTTGATGATGCGGTCGTACAACAGTCGATAAACCGCCGGCACTCCAAGCAGAAAGGTTGGCTTGATCTCGTTGAGGTTATCCCCCAGTTTCTTGATTGATTCGGCAAAGCTTATCTGGCCACCCAGGGCCAGGGGCAAGAGGATTCCGCAGACCTGTTCAAATACATGGTTGATCGGCAAGAAAGAGAGGGTGGCGATGGAACTATCGAGTTTGAAATGCAACTGGGCGCCAAAAATATTGCTGACAATGTTTCGATGACTCAGCATAGCGCCCTTTGAGCGGCCCGTTGTGCCCGAGGTATATAGAATAACAGCGCAATGACCTGCATCAGTGCTGGTGACAGCAACGGGGTTTTCAGAAAAAATTGCTTTATAAGAAAACAGCCGCTTCTCTTTAAGCAAGCGGTTACGCATCAGCTCCGCATCAGATAAGAAGTGTCGCTCTTTTTTCTTTTTTTCTGGGGTTTCAGGGTTGCTGGTTACCAGTTGTCGTAGTTGTTGCGCTGCGGTTTCAAGGGGTTCGCGCCGTTCCGGTGCAATATTCAGGTCAGCAACCAGTTGTTGCCACAGGGTTTTGAGCTCCTGCATGGTTTCGATGATGTCACCTTGATCACCCATTTCCTCGACCGGGGTATCGATCAGGATGATGTTTTTCAAATCGGGCAGATCATCAATAATTTCCAGCAGGGTATCAAACTGGGCCTGGCCGGTAATAATTGAACGGGCATCAGCATCGCCAAGAATATGGCGCAGCTCCGCAGCCTTAAGTTCCTTGTCAATGGGCACCACCACACAACCGGCATGAAGGATCGCCAGATAGGAAGTGACCCAGCGGGGCGATGAAGACGCAAGGATCGCTACGTGTGACATCTCATTGATGCCTAGCTGTTGAAGCCCCGCCGTCAGTTTTTCAACATTGTTCCAGAAACGGCCGTAGGAAACGTCCTTCCACTGGCCATTGACTTTATGCTTAAATGCCACCCGGTCGCGGTGTTTAAGGCAACTGGCCTGAATGACCTGATCAATTTTCTGCAAGACGTACACTCCAGATGGTGAGGGTAATCTAAAGATCTCCTGTGAAGACAGAATCTTAACATCCTTTTCTGTTAAAAAGAATGGATTTTGAGATCAGCCGGGAGAGGGCAGGGTTTTAAAATTCGGTCAATTGTTGCGATCTGTCTCAGGCGATTTTACAGAAATAATCTTCTTGTCAGATAGATGGCCGATGGGTAGTCTGTCTGTTGATTTATCATAAGTATAAGGCTGTGGTGAGACTTTTTGATTGAAGGGTATAAACATCGTTTGTCTGGCTGACAGACAACTGGACAGGAGTTTGAAAAATCATGACCACTCAACCACCAAGCAATAATGTTTCCATCGCCATCATCGGCCTGGGCTATGTTGGTTTGCCCCTGGCTGCTGAGTTCGGCAAGCAGTTTTCCACCGTCGGCTTTGACATCAATCAGCAACGTATCGACGAGCTGTGCCGTGGTTATGATCGCACCCGCGAACTGGAAAGTACCGATCTTCAAGCAGCAGAACATTTGAGTTATACCAGTGATTTGCAAGAAATCGCCCGGTGTACGGTTTTCATTGTTACTGTACCGACACCGATTGATGATCATAAAAATCCCGATCTGCGCCCGCTGCTGGCTGCCACTGCCAGTGTCGGCAAGGTACTCAAACCCGGTGACCTAGTTATTTATGAATCGACTGTGTACCCCGGCTGCACTGAAGATGATTGCGTCCCCATTCTTGAGCAACACAGCGGCTTGAGCTTCAATCAGGACTTTTTCTGTGGATACAGTCCTGAGCGGATCAACCCCGGGGACAAGCAGCATACAGTAACCAACATTCTTAAAGTGACCAGTGGTTCCACCCCTGAGATTGCAGAGCGCGTTGATGCCATCTATCGTCAAATTATTACCGCCGGCACCTACAAGGCCAGCAGTATCAAAGTGGCGGAAGCCGCCAAGGTCATCGAAAATTCCCAGCGTGATATCAATATCGCCTTTGTTAACGAACTGGCGCTGATTTTTGACCGGATGGGGATAGATACCCTCGAAGTGTTGGAAGCTGCCGGCACTAAATGGAACTTTCTTCCTTTCAGGCCTGGCCTGGTCGGTGGCCACTGCATCGGGGTTGATCCTTATTATCTGACCTACAAAGCCGAATCCATCGGCTATCACCCTCACATGATCCTCGCCGGGCGGCGCATCAACGACGGTATGGGTGGTTATGTTGCCGGACGCGTGGTCAAGACCATGATTAAAAAAGGTCTGGCGATCGTCGGCGCAAAAGTACTGGTGCTGGGAATCACCTTCAAGGAAAACTGCCCCGACATCCGTAATTCCCGGGTGATCGACATTATCAGGGAAATGCAGGACTACGGTTGTGCTGTTGAGGTCTATGACCCCTGGGCTGACCGGGATGAGGTGCGTCATGAATACAACGTCGAACTGGTCAGTGAACAGCACATGCACTCACAAGCGTATCAAGCGGTCATTGCCGCCGTTGCTCATCAGGAATTTGCCGACCTGAATCCGCGCCAGTTAGCAGACACCGATGGTGTGGTCTACGACATCAAAGGGATGTATAAAAAGGATATGATTGACGGGCGGTTGTAGCTCTTCAATAGTATAATAAAGCCCCCACCATATGTTATCTGTGGTGGGGGCCACCCCCTTCCGGATCTATCGTAACATAGCAGTCTATGTCGATCCGGAATCCACTATAATATAATGATCTGACAAAAATCTGACTGGCGAAAAAAAAACACAAAAAAAAGTGAAAAAAATAAAAATATCAACCAAAACGCCTGTCGAAATTATCAAGCATATATGGACATTCTCTGTGGGAGTATTCAGGATACTTAGGATCAAGGTCAAGGGGGTTGCCCCAGATTACAGATTTTATGATGTTATCCTTCCTGTTCTGTATGTTCCAGCGATAATGAGGTGCTAAGCTAATAGCAAATACCTGTAGTTTTAGCCGCTGATGTAATCTGTATCAGCGGCTATACAAGGAGAGAATAGTTGAAAAACTTCGCTTTAATTGGGGTCGGTGGTTACATCGCCCCGCGACACATGAAGGCTATCAAGGAAACCGGCAACAATCTTGTTGCTGCATTGGATAAAAGTGATTCTGTCGGTATCATGGATTCCTTCTTCCCGCAGGCCAATTTTTTTACTGAATTTGAGCGCTTTGATCGCCACGTTGAAAAATTGCGCCGGGAAAATGCGGGTAAAGAAGTCAACTATGTCAGCATCTGCTCACCCAATTATTTACATGACGCGCACATTCGTTTTGCCTTACGTGCTCACGCCGATGCTGTTTGTGAAAAACCGTTGGTGCTGAATCCCTGGAACATCGATGCCCTTCAGGAGATTGAAGTAGAGAGTGGTCGAAAAGTGAACACCATTCTGCAACTGCGTCTTCATCCCAGCATCATAGAGCTCAAACAACGGATTGAACACGAGCTCCTGAATAATCCCGGCAAAATCTTCGATGTCGATCTGACCTATCTCACCTCCCGTGGCCGCTGGTATCACATCAGCTGGAAAGGGGATGATGATAAGTCCGGCGGCGTTGCCACAAATATCGGAGTTCATTTTTTCGATATGCTCAGCTATGTGTTCGGATCAGTTCAGAAAAACAGTTGCCATGTGCGCAATCCGGATGTTGCGGCAGGTTACCTTGAACTCAAGCATGCCCGGGTGCGCTGGTTCCTGAGCGTCAGTGCTGATTATCTGCCTGACGTGGCTAAAAATTCCGGCCAGACAACCTATCGTTCCATTACCGTCAACGATGATGAAATTGAATTTTCCGGTGGTTTCACCGATCTTCATACTCGCAGTTATGAAGAAATTCTCGCCGGCAGGGGGTTTGGTATGGAAGAGGTACGCAACTGTATCCAGATTGTGCATGATTTCCGTATTGCACTGCCGCGAGGTCTGAGCGGTGAATTCCACCCTTTCTGCAAAAAGGTAATATAAATCATGTCAGGGATAGCCAACAGTGCCTTTATTCACGAAAGTAGTTACGTAGATGAGCCTGTAACGATTGGTGAGGGAACTAAAATCTGGCACTTTTGCCACGTGCTGCCGGAAACAGTCATTGGTGATAAATGTTCCTTTGGACAGAATTGCGTTATTGGACCGCGGGTGAAGATTGGCAACAACGTCAAGGTTCAGAACAATATTTCCATCTACGAGGGTGTAGAAATCGAGGATGATGTTTTTCTAGGACCTTCGTGCGTACTCACGAATGTCACTAATCCTCGTTCCCAGGTGTTGCGTCAATATCTGTATGAAAAAACTTTGCTACGGCGTGGATGCACTATCGGCGCTAACGCTACCATCGTCTGTGGCATCACAATCGGCCGCTACGCTTTTGTTGGTGCTGGGGCAGTGGTGCATAGTGATGTGCCCGATTATGCCCTGATGCTTGGAATACCCGCAAAGCAAAAAGGGTGGATGAGTCGACATGGTCATTTGCTGAAGAATCCCGAAGCCGATGGAATGATGGTTTGCCCTGAAAGCGGACTGCGTTATCAGGAACTGCAAGGACATCTGCGTTGTTTGGATATTGATGAGGAAGACCCGCTGCCCCAAGAGCTGTCTGTTGGTCAAAGCTTCTATGATGAGTACAAGAAGGTGAAAAAATGACAGACATTCCATTTGTCGATCTTAAAACGCAACAAGACCGTATCCGACCGCAGATTGACGCTGCAATCAGGCGGGTTCTGGATCACGGCCAATATATTATGGGGCCGGAAGTGACAGAGTTGGAAATGAAACTTTGTGACTTTACCGACGCGAAACACTGCATCAGTTGTGCCAGCGGTACCGATGCCCTGCTGATGGCGCTCATGGCCCTGGGCATCGGTCCTGGCGATGAAGTGATTACCAGCCCCTTCACTTTCGTCGCCACCGGCGAGGTCATCTCCCTGGTGGGCGCAACTCCCGTTTTTGTCGATATTGACTCGCGCACCTTTAATATCGACCCCAGTAAAATAGCCGCGGCCATCACCGACAAAACCCGCGCAATAATCCCCGTGAGCCTTTTTGGCTTGCCTGCGGATATGGATGCAATTGCAGCGGCCGCGAATCGCTCCTCGCCTATAGCCCCTCGTCCGATTACCATCATTGAAGACGCTGCCCAATCCTTTGGCGCAACATACAAGGGTCGTAAAAGCTGCAAGCTCAGCACCCTGGCCTGCACCAGTTTTTTTCCGGCAAAGCCCTTGGGTTGTTACGGTGATGGTGGAGCGGTTTTTACTGACGATGACGGTTTGGCGGAGATTCTTCGCTCAATCAGGATACACGGCCAAGGATGCGACAAATACGACAATATCCGTATCGGCATTAATGGCCGCCTGGACACCCTCCAAGCGGCCATCCTGCTCCCAAAGCTAGAAATATTCCCGAATGAAATTGAAGCACGTCAAGACGTAGCCGACACCTACACACGCTTGCTTGCCGACTTAACCAAGTGCCCATCACCCATCACCCAACATCCCATTTTCACCCCCTTTGTTCCAAACGGCTCCACTAGCGCCTGGGCACAATATTCGATTCTGACAGCAAGCAAGGAACAGCGCGATGTTTTGCAAAGGAAATTGGCAAAGGCTGGCGTACCGACGGCTGTCTATTATCCCAAACCCCTCCATTTGCAAACAGCTTATGCAGGTTTGGGGTATAAGGCTTTGGATTTTCCGGTGGCGGAAGATGTGGCTCAACGGATTATCAGTTTGCCCATGGGTCCGTATTTGAAGAAAGAGGAACAGGTAAGGGTGGTAGCAATTGTGAATGAAGTGGTATTTTAATGGGCGAACAGACTATTACTGGTCCGCGTGCAGTTCTCGTTGGCTCGGCGAACTCCGTTTTCGTGACCCGTACTGCCGAGGAGTTGATCCACCGTGGGTTCGACATCGTGGTGCTCGATCCTTATGCTAACAACGCAATTGCCGGCGCTGGAAGGTTCGCGAAGGCGGTTCGCATGTTGCATCGTTCCCTGCGAGTGGCGCGTACGGTGTTTCGACTGGAGCGGGATCGAGTTGCTGTTATTTTATGGTTGTCGATTGATCTTTTCTGGCTTGCGCCACTTCTGAAAATAAGATTCGAACGTGTCGTCGGCGTTGCTTTCGGAAGCGACATTCTCCGGCGTGTGCCCAACCGCGACGCGTGGCTGCGTTTTGGGCTACGCAGACTTGATGCAATAGCGGCAACGAATGACAACGTAATGCAGGTGATTTTGAATGGGTTTCCAGAGTTTATGCACCGGGACAGACGGATAATCAGGTTTGGATTGCCGGTGTTTGATGCCATAGACCGGCTGCGCACGCAGGGTGTAACACCGCAAAAAGCACGCACTCAGCTAGGATATGCTCCTGAAAGCACACTGATTTCGTTGGGATATTCTGCCTCAAAAGGACAACGACAACTTGAATTGATTGACTACTTCTCTCAGTACGTGGGTACCTTTTCCGAGGTTGACTTTATCGTGCCCGTTCAATATGGATCGCCCGAAGTGATCGCCGCGGTTAAGGCTGCCTGTCATCGTATCAATGCCATCCTGCCGGAGGCTCGATTTCACCCGTTGACCGCATTTCACGACCCCGAAAACTCAGCACTTATGCGTCTGGCGACCAAGGTGCTGATCAATCACTCGATATCCGACGCTTTCAGCGGGACGGTCCAGGAGGTGATCTATGCGGGCAATCTCGTCCTGGCGGCTGAGCATTTGCCCTATCAACGTATGCCTGGTTTTGGCAGTGCTATCCTCAGCTATGCCGTGTTAGATGAATGCACTGCCGCTCTGTCACCTCAGGCGCTGGAGTCCTGGTCCCAAGCTGCGCGAGAGGCCCATGGTCCCACGCGCGAAGCGCTGAGTGCGATTAGCTCTTGGGATGCCGTCATGCCAGACTGGCTGTCACTGATTTGGCCGCAGCGAAATCAGACATGACAAAAAACCATGATCCCGTCCCGCTCGGTCTACGTCAAACCGGAATCAATATAGCAATCACCTTCGGGCGGCAGTTTCTGGCTGGACTACTACAATTAGGAATCATACTCGTCATCGCGCGCACTCTTGGTCCTTCCGGCGCAGGGGGCTTTGCAGTCGCTATGCTCCTGCCGACGCTGTTATCCCAAGTACTCAATCTTGGTCTTGTTTCAGCAAATGTGTATTTCGTAGCCTCGCGCCAATTTAACGCCGTGGAAGCTTGGGTTGTCTCGCGCGATCTCGCATTGGTGATGGGTGCAATCGGGCTCGCATTCGGGACCGGGTTGATTTTTTGGGCCGGATCTGCTGTTTTTCCTGGCGTTGCCCGCGATGAGCTTCTTGTTGCTATTATAATTTTCCCCCCCAGCCTGATGATCGGTATGGTATCGAGCTTATTTCATGCATGGCAGGACTTCCGTGCGTTCAATCTGCTAACTCTCGTGCAGCCGGCTGTGGCGTTGACGGTAATTTTTCCCTTAATGGTTGTGACTGGAATTTCACTCATTCAGGTGTTAACTATAATCGTTCTCTCTTATCTCGTTGCTTTGGTCACGGCGCTATGGCTCCTTAGTCGCCGAATGAATCTGTTGGCGAGTGGAGTCGCGCGGTCTCGGTACTTGCGGCCCGCTTTGCGTTATGGAGTTAAGGTTCATTTATCGAATCTTGTTTCGTTCCTAAATTACCGTCTTGATCTTTTTCTCGTAAACCTGTTCGCAGGCCCTGCCGCTGCAGGGATTTACTCCGTCGCGGTTAGGTTGGTTGAGCAGTTGTGGATGATCTCGCAGGCAGTTTCGACAGTGATCTTGCCGCATCTGTCGTCTTTGTCTGATGCTGATAAAAATCGTCGAGAATTAACTCCGATCATTGCACGGATCGTCCTCTGGTCGACCATGTTGGCCGCCGGTGCCTTGGCGGCGATTGTACAGCCCTTGATCGTCCTGCTTTTTGGAACTGGTTTCGATGGTGCAGCTACGGTCATTCTGGTCTTGTTGCCTGGAGTGGTCCTGTTTTCCTGCGCGCGAGTTCTGGCCAATGATCTGGCCGCTCGTGGGCTTGTGGGTGTTAATCTTGTTCTTGCACTGGTTGTTCTTGCCGTCAATGCTCTTGCGAATATCATCCTTATTCCAGTTTACGGTGCCGTTGGCGCAGCTGCGGCGACATCCTTCGCCTACGTTTTTAGTTTGTTGCTGAGGCTAGTATTGCATCGCCGGATCAGCCAGCTTATCTGGTGGCACGCAATCGTGCCACTACCAGAAGATTTCCGGCGTTTGCGCAACGCCATGTTCAGACGGAGAACCGCTTGAAAATAGTAACTTTAATCGGCGTACGATCACAGTTTAAAAGGGCTTCCACTTTATCCCGGGGTATCGCAAGGTGCAATACAACGACTAACATTTCAAGCTCGACGATCAACGAAGTCATCGTCCACACCGGGCAGCATTACGATGCCCATATGTTCGATATTCTTTTCGAGCAGAGAACTATCCCCAAACCCGACTACCACCTTGGCAGCGGCGGTGGAAGCCATGAGAAAAGGACTGGTCGCCAGTTGGAGAAGATTGAAGAAGTTTTCCTGGAGGAAAAGCCTGACAGGGCCCTGGTGTATGGCGCCACCAACTCGACTTTGGCAGCTACCGACAAGCCCCGCGTGACCTTGCGTGATGAAACTCAGTGGGTGAAGTTGGCGGAGGTGGGTGCAAATGGGTTGGCTGAGGCGGTGGCAAAGAAGATAACGGACAACATCATCAAAGTTCGTCAAATATTTGGCAATACCCAAAGATATTGTTTAGGTGGTAGTGCAGAGTTGGTTGTTGAAAATTTTATCGACAGCATGAAAGGGTGAGAATGTGATGAAAATTCTCCATGCAGCTGCTCTGCTAAGACCACCTTCCGGTATTATCAATCAGATGAGGTGGGAACACGAAGCCGCTAATGAGTTAGGTATTGATTGGGACGTAAAGCTTTATTGCCCAAAAGGTTGGATAGGACCAGAGTGTTTTATTGAGGAATCACCAAAAGTGAAGGCTGGTGACCCAGATAAGGGAAAGCCGATGGATTGGATACGGTTTCGTTACGGGTACTATCGGTGGTTGCTGTCTCAAATAGATAATTATGAAGCCTTTGTTCTGCGCTATTATGTTCATGATCCTTTCCAGCTGATATTTGCCCAGAGATGTCAAAAACCGATTTATTTTGTCCACCACACCCTGGAAGAGCCGGAACTGCGCTTGCCTGGAAACCTGGTTGCCAAATTGCGCGCTTTTCTTGACCACATCACCGCAGTACCAACCCTCAGGGCTGCTGCAGGGATAATTGGCGTAACTGAAGAGATAGTAAATTATGAGGTTGCCAGAGCTGGTATCGTTAATGCGCATACCTTTGTTTATCCGAACGGCATCAAATATAACGAAGAGCCTGTTGCAGACAAACGAGGGGAGATACCGGAGTTGTTGTTCGTAGCCGGCGGCTTTGCCCCATGGCATGGTCTCGATTTACTCCTCGATAGCATTGAGAATTCGGATGCTCAGTTTAAACTACATTTGGTTGGAAATGTCCATGAGCCAAACCTGAGCAGAGCCAAAATGGATTCGCGAATAACTGTGCATGGTCGCTTGGCTTCTGAGGAAATTCGCCGCCTTGCAGAAACCTGTTGGCTGGGCTTATCCTCTTTTGGTCTATATAGGAAAAACATGACAGAAGCCTGTACCTTGAAAGTGCGTGAATATTTGATGATGGGGCTGCCAGTCTATTCGGGGCATAAGGATGTTGTAAATGAACAAAATGTATATATCACGACCGGGGAAGCGGATATTGACGCTATTTTACGTGTTACTACTGAACTGAACGCTCCAAGAAAAGAGGTAGCAGAAGCCTCAGAGCGGAGTGTCTGTAAAAAAAACTTGCTATCTAGATTGTACAGTCAAATTTCAGCGCATCATGGATGATGATGCCCCCGTCCCCATGGAAACTATCATCAAAAGCTGGTACCAAAATTTCGGACTGTGCACTAATGTGTAGACCACATACTGCCGAAAGAGAGGAACCAATGAGCAGGGCACAACGCAAACGGTATTCCGCAGAGTTCAAGGCCAAGGTTGCCCTAGAACCCATTAAGGCTGAACAGGCTCTTCGGGCGCTCGGCAACCACTACGGTCTGAATTCCAACATGATCACCTGCTGGCAACGACATGTCATCGCCAGGCTGTCCGAACATCGGGGCCAATCCTTATGACCCACATTCTCATTATCGGCGCGCTTCCGAACTCACTCATAAATTTCCGCGGTGATTTAATCAGAGAAATTGTTAGTGCAGGTCATCATGTCACTGGAATTGCTAATGATGCCTCAGCGGATATCATTGCTCAGTTAGCTGCCATGGGGGTGGATTATCGTGACTATCCTGTCAGCCGCCGCGGCATTAATCCCATTGAAGATGCCAAAACCTTTATCATTCTTTTTCAGATAATCAAACAAATTAAGCCTGATGTGCTCCTTGCTTATACCATCAAACCCGTTGTTTGGGGCGGTCTGGCAGCTAGGTTTGCCTCTGTTGGTAACTTTTACGCGATGATTGAAGGTTTGGGCTTTGCTTTTCAGGGTGGCAACTTCCGACGCAATATGCTCGGGTGGATTATTGCATTTTTGTACAAGGTGGCTCTCAAAAAGTCGCGAAAAGTTATTTTCTTAAATCCTGACAATCGGCAGGCTTTCCTCGACAAAAAGATTGTCGAAGAATCTAAGGCGATCATGATTGATGGGATTGGAGTTAATTTGGAAGATTACAAGTATACACCGCTTCCAACTTCAGCTATGCATAAGATCGTGTTTTTGAGCATTGGTCGTCTGCTTGGAGAAAAGGGCTTCCGCGAATATGCCCAGGCGGCACGTATCGTCAAAGAGCGTTATCCGGAAGCGGTTTTCCGCCTGGTCGGCCCGACTGACCCTTCTTCCGATGGCATTTCACTTGAGGAAGTGCAGTGTTGGCTAGATGCTGGCTGGATCGAATATCTCGGTGAGTCCAAGGATGTTCGCAATCAATTGACTGGTTGTCATGTTTATGTACTGCCCTCCTATCACGAAGGCCTGCCTCGCACCGTAATTGAAGCAATGGCTATGGGACGCCCGATTTTAACTACGGATGTGCCAGGTTGCCGTGAAACCGTCGTTCAGGGTGAAAATGGGTGGCTGGTGCCCAAGGCTGATACCCTGGCCCTTGCTGAACGAATGTTCTGGTTCATCGAGCACCGCGACGAGTGGCAGCGTATGGCAGAGAGTAGCCGCCAAATCGCTGAAGAACGTTTTGATGTGCATAAGATTAACCGGGATCTGATGGAAATTATGGGGTTGAAGTGCGATGGTGAATGTTGATTTTGAATTTTGTGGAACGTTGTATAGCGTATTTGATCTTATTACTTTTGTTCCAGTATGCTGCTGATCTAGCCGTTGATTCTGCTGCCAGCTTTATGGGCGTGGCGATTTTTCTTCGCGAGACCGACCTTATTTACATGGAAAGGCAATTTTGGATGTTGAATTCCAAATTTTCAATTTTTTCGAAAAAATTCCTATGGTAAAACGTCTTTTCGAGCTTGCCCTGATCATCCCGGGCGTATTTTTAATCAGCCCGGTGCTGCTGATTCTTGCCTTGCTGGTCCGTCACAAGCATGGATCCCCTGTGCTGTTCTGCCAGACGCGACCAGGTATCCGAGGCGAGCCATTTTTGATGTACAAGTTTCGCACCATGACGAATGAACGTGATGCTGAAGGCCAGCTGCTTCCTGACGAAATGCGGTTGACCCCATTCGGTAAATTCCTCCGCTCCACCAGCCTTGATGAACTGCCAGAACTGATCAACGTGCTCAAAGGGGAAATGAGCCTGGTCGGCCCGCGGCCGTTGTTGATGGAATACCTGTCCTTGTATAACTCGGAGCAAGCTCGCCGTCACGAAGTGCGCCCCGGCATCACCGGTTGGGCCCAGGTCAATGGCCGCAATGCCATCAGTTGGGAGGATAAATTCAAGCTGGATGTGTGGTATGTTGACAATCAATCCGCCTGGCTGGACATCAAAATACTCTGGCTGACTTTAACCAAAGTATTCAAGCGGGAGGGAATATGTCAGCCGGGGCAAGAGACGGCGGAAAAATTTACAAGAGAACCATAAGCAATTTTGAATGGTGGATTTTGGATTTTTGATTCTAGATCATAATGAGGGTGTATTATGAGAAGCGAGTGGAAGAGAGAGAATCTCATTCGGCAGAAGAGCTAAGATTTTGCTTTGCAAGTCATTGAGATGAGCCGATCTCTTATGCAGGCCAATGAATTTGTTATTTCAAAGCAGTTGCTCAGGTCAGAGACGAGTGTTGGGGCTAATGTGTTGGAATAACAAACAGCGCAGAATCGAGCTGATTTTGTGGCAAAGATGTCGATAGCCTCAAAGGAAGCACGAGAGTCTCACTAGTTGACTCAGGCTGTTGCGCGATACTAAAACAATTCAACCTGACCAGACAACATCGATGCTGAGCGAGGCAGAGGCCATAGTGAAAATACTGACATCTATCGTAAAATCAGCCTCAACTCACAAATAATCTAAAATTCAACATCGAGTAACCTTTTTATGAAAGAAAAAATTTTTATTTACGGGGCCAGCGGTCATGCGAAGGTTGTCATCGACATCATCGAGCGTCAAAGTTTTTACGACATCGGTTTTTTAATTGATGACAACCAGGCTTTGCACGGGTGTCAAATTTACGGCTATACAGTTCTCGGAGGCAAGAAAGAACTGCTGGGCACTGGCCTTAAATATGGCATTGTTGCCATTGGTGACAACCGTGTGCGCCAAATGGTTACGGGATGGATCAGGAATAATGGTTTTCAACTTATCACTGCTGTTCATCCTTCTGCCCAGTTGGCGCGCGGCGTCACTATCGGCAGTGGCAGCGTGGTCATGGCTGGAGCTGCTATCAATGCCGACAGCTCCATTGGACAGGATGTTATCATCAATACCAGGGCGAGTATCGACCATGACTGTCGTATCGCTGATGGCACACACATCGCTCCCGGAAGCACATTGTGCGGGACGGTTACTATCGGTGAAGGGGCTTTTATCTGCGCCGGTGTTACCATTATACCCAATCTGACCATCGGAAGTAACGCTACAGTCGGAGCCGGTTCAACCGTGATTCGCGATGTGCCCGATGACGTGACCGTGGTCGGTAGCCCGGCGAAAGCAGTTAGGCAATGTTGAATTTTGAATGCTTGATGTTGGATCTTTTTTTTAATCCAAAATCCAAAACTAATAATCCATAATCATTTAAGGTCTTACATGCTTAACACCCCACTTCCCCCCTGGCCAAGCTTTACAACAGAAGAAGCCGAAGCGGTACAGCGCGTTTTACTCTCCAACCAGGTCAACTACTGGACCGGTACAGAAGGACGTGAATTCGAAAATGAGTTCGCAGAATATTGCGGCGTGAAGCATGCCATTGCACTCGCTAACGGCACCCTGGCGTTGGAATTGGCATTATATGCCTTGGACGTCGGTCCTGGTGACGAAGTCATCACCACCAGCCGCACCTTTATTGCGTCCGCCAGTTGCATTGTCATGCGCGGTGCAACGCCCATCATCGCCGATGTCGATCCGGTCAGCCAGAATATCACCGCTGAGACCATCCGTCCTCTGATTACCCCTCGCACCAAAGCGATCATCGCAGTGCATCTAGCCGGCTGGCCCTGCGACATGGATCCAATTCTGGCGCTGGCGTGCGACCATGGCCTCAAGGTCATCGAAGACTGCGCCCAGGCTCATGGCGCTCGCTACAAGAGGCGGCCAGTCGGTAGCATAGGTGATATCGGTGCTTTTTCTTTCTGCCAGGACAAGATTATGACCACCGGCGGAGAAGGGGGAATGATCACCACCAATGACAGCGCGCTGTGGGAAAAAGCATGGGCGTTCAAGGATCACGGTAAGAGTTATGAGGCCGTGTACAAACGCGAGCATCCACCGGGCTTTCGCTGGCTGCATGAATCCTTTGGTAGCAATTACCGCATGACTGAGATGCAGTCGGCCATCGGCCGCATTCAAATACGCCGCCTCAATGACTGGGTTGCCACCCGCCGGCGCTACGCCACCATGCTCAACAACTCTTTCGCCAGGATCCCCGGGTTGCGGGTTACCCCGCCACCGCAAGATATCTTACATTCATACTACAAGTACTATGTCTTCATTCACCCGGAAGCTTTTATTGATTGTTCTAAATCCAAAATTCAAAATTTAAAATTGTCTTTGTTCCGCGATCGGCTGATAAGCGCTATCGTTGCCGAAGGTATCCCCTGTTTTTCCGGCAGTTGTAGTGAAATCTATCGAGAAAAAGCCTTTGTCGCAGCCGGTTTTAGCCCTGTATCATCGCTCCCCATAGCCCAGGAACTAGGTGATTCCAGTCTCATGTTTCTGGTGCATCCTACCCTGCGTGAGAGCGATATCACTAAGACTATTGAGGTTGTTGAACGGGTGATGAAACTGAAGGCAGGATTCTGAGTCTGAAAACCATCCCCCTCAAAGTCACAAAGCACTCGGAGGGATGCCACCCCAACCCAGTGGGCATATCAGAATTCAGATCTGAAGTTTGTTTATCCATAGTCATCCCATTTATCAGCGTTCAATTTGCCATCTTGCATTTTTAGTATCCGGGTAAAATAGATGATTTTCAGCTTTTACTCATTTCATCAAATCCTACTGCCATCTATGTGGTATATATGCTTTAATCTGCTGCTGTAACCATTCAACGATTTTCTTGAAGCTGATTATCTTCCGTGGGGTTGTAGTTCATGGATAAGCTTATTCAACGTTTTCAGCGATACCGACTTATTATCACGTTTTTGCTGACGGCTTTGATTATCATGGCGTCTTTATTGCTCGCCTATACTGTGCGTTTTGATTTGACGATCCCACCTCTTTATCGTGGCAGAATTGCCGAACTGGCTCCGGCAGTTGTAATTATCAAGTTGGCGACTTTCTGGTTCTTCGGTGCCTTCAGGGGCTGGTGGCGCTATGTGTCCATGCCGGATCTGGTTCAGATCGTTAAAGCCAATCTCCTCGGCTCACTGTTTTTTGTTGTTTATGCGGTACTGGTCTATCGTCTCAATCTTATACCGCGATCGGTTCTGGTGCTGGATGGCATTTTTTGTTTTCTTATGGTGGGGGGGGTTCGTTTTGTTACTCGCATCATACGCGAAAGCTATCGCCCTTGGCGGCAATCAAAAAACTTGAAGCGAACGAAACGGGTTATTGTGGTCGGGGCCGGAGATGCCGGTCAGATGATTGTCCGGGAGATTCGCCAGAATCAGGAGTTAAATATTGATCTGGTAGGTTTTGTTGACGACGATCCGGCCAAGCGTCATGCTCAGTTTCAAGGACTCAAGGTTCTGGGTAACCAGAACGACCTAGAGTTTCTTTTAGGCCAACACCGGATTGATGAAATTATCATTGCGATTCCGTCTGCTACCGGGCGTGAAATCCGTTCTATTGTTAATCGCTGTCAGAAATATCAATGTCAATTCAAAGTGCTGCCGGGTGTTGGTGAGTTGATCGATGGGCGCGTTAGCGTCCAGCAGATTCGCCGGGTCGATCTGAACGATTTACTGGGCCGTGAACCGATTCATCTGGATAGTAAAAATATCCGTAATTATATAGAAGGAAAAAGGGTTCTGGTGACTGGTGCCGGTGGAAGTATCGGCAGCGAAATATGTCGCCAGATAGTACAATATAATCCGGCCAAATTGATCCTCTTTGAAAACGGCGAAACGCCCCTGTTTATGATTGAACAGGAACTTGCACAATGTTATCCGAATGTTCACATTGTTCCTGTGATCGGTGATGTCCGTAACCGCTCTCGGGTTAATGTCATATTTGATCAGCAGCTGCCCCAGGTGGTATTTCATGCGGCAGCCTATAAACATGTGCCGCTCATGGAGATCAATCCGGCAGAAGCGGTTAACAATAATGTCCAGGGTACCGTTCTGCTGGCTGATGCTGCTGATTATTACGGGGTTGAAAAGTTTGTCATGGTGTCGACGGACAAGGCGGTACGTCCTACCAATGTGATGGGCACCACCAAGCGTATTGCCGAAATGTATGTCCAATCCCTGAATAAAAGATCGAAAACCTCGTTTATTACGACACGTTTTGGTAATGTGCTTGGTAGTAACGGCAGCGTGATTCCAACCTTTCAGCAACAGATTGAGGCTGGGGGGCCAGTGACGGTGACCCACCCGGAAGTGACCCGCTTTTTTATGACGATTCCCGAGGCGACCCAACTGGTATTACAGGCCGGCAGCATGGGGCAAGGTGGAGAGGTATATCTTTTTGATATGGGAGAGCCGGTTAAAATATCGACCCTGGCCGAGGAGATGATTCGACTCTCCGGGCTGATCCCCTATGAAGATATCGATATTGTTTACGTCGGCTTGCGCCCGGGTGAAAAACTTTACGAAGAGTTACTGCTTGCCGATGAAGGGGTGTTGCCAACCCACCATAAGAAAATCTGCATTGCTCAGTCGACAACGCCTCCTCATGAACAACTGGTTGATCAGATTGTTCAACTCGTAAACGATGCCAAGGCTCTTGATTTCCTGGGTGTTGGTAGAGGCTTAAAAAAGCTGGTACCCGAGTATACTCCGGCGCAAAACCAAAAACTGATGCCTGCAACCAACAAACATCCATAGATCTGTTGACAGGGAATAATGCTGACGGAAATTCTGCTCTGGATAAATATTCTCATCTGCCCGGTAGCTGTGCTGGTTCTCCTGGTCCGTCGCTGTTTTACCGTTGCAACCCTGTTCTTCATCGTCGCCTTGGTGGGTCTTGGCTGGTTGAGTTTTATCGATCTTTCCTCCCTGCGTTCACCGGAACGTCTCTATTCTTTACGCAACATCGGCATGCCGCTGGAGGTTATTGTGGTTTTTGCGTGCTACTTTTATGCAAAAACCTCCTTTCGTGATAACTCTCACATTTATCGTGGCGCCGGCTTCTGGATTGCAACACTTCTGTTTGCCGCGCTTTTTGTCTATGCGCTGATAACCCCGAGTCTGCACTTGATTTTCTCTCCCGATTTTGCTGATGAGAGGATTCTGTTTTTAACCACCCCGGGTTTTTTGATTTACCTGATGCTGATGCTGATGTTGGTCTTTGGCCTGGTACAGTTGGAACGAACCCTGGCTGGTTTGCATGAACTTCAGCGCTGGAAGGTTAAACTTGAAGTGCTCGCCAGCGGCCTGTTGATGGCCGCTTTTGCCTTGTATTTCAGTCATAGTCTGCTGTTTCGCTCGATCAATGTTAATTATCTTCCCGTTCGCTTGGTAGCCGTTATTGTCGCTGTCGTTCTGTTCTGTTATTCGCGCCTGGCTCGCGGCGATGGCGCGCGTCTGGCCTTGTCTCGCGGGATTGCCCATCGTTCATTTGTGCTGTTGCTGGTCGGCGGTTATTTGATTCTGCTGGGCACCATCGGTGGCGGTTTGCGCTATTTGAACATCGGTGATGCCAAAGTTCTGATCAATATTCTGCTGCTGGTTGGAAGTCTGGTTTTGGCGGTGGTCTTTCTGTCAGAGCGGTTGCGGCGCAAGCTGAAGGTTCTGCTGCAGAAAAACTTTTATCAGAGTAAATATGATTATCGTGAACAGTGGGAGCGATTCTCTCATTATGCGACGGGTGGTAGAAGTTTGACTGAGATCCAGAATGCCATTCTTGACCATTTCTGTTCGATTCTGGCTTGTAAAGGGGCAGCGCTTTATCTTTACGATAATGAACAAAATCACTATGCACCGGCAGCTTCTTTTAACTTCCCCCGTGACTGGCGGCCGTTCCTTACCGCTGATCCGTTAATAGGTCAATTTGCTAAAAAGGACTGGATTCTCAACCTGCGTGATGAGCCCACTGATCTTCAGGGATCGCTGCTGGAGACGATTCCTGAACCGGAGATATTTCTGATAGTACCATTATTCTTTGATGATGAACTGGCGGGTTTCGTTCTGTTGGGTGAGCAGATTAACCCTGATGAGTTATTAAATTTTGAAGATTATGATATGTTGCGAATGCTGGCACGTCAGTCGATTGCGACTATTCAGGGTCTACGCCTCGCGGATCAGCTGGTGGTAGCGCGGGAACTGGCAGCTATCGGCAAAGTATCGACTTTTGTTTTGCACGATCTGAAAAATCAGGTTTCCGGTTTGTCCCTGCTGATGGAGAATGCCGCCGACCATATTGAAAATCCTGAATTTCAGCAGGATATGCTGGAAACCATCGGCAATACCGTAACCAACATGAACTCCCTGATTACTCGCTTAAAGGGGTTAAAGGAAAAACCCCAGCTGGTCGTTGCATCGGTACCATTGGCCAAAATCATCGCTGATGCAGCTGAAACGGTCGGTGGGGGAATCTGTATCGACGGTGATCTGGAGGTTTTAGTTGCTGTCGATGAGGAGGAGATTTACAAGGTTATTGTTAATCTTCTGGTCAATGCCAAAGAAGCAACAACTGACGGAAGTGCTGTTGTTATCAGCTACGGCGCCGATCAGTCACAGGGATGGGTCAAGGTCAAAGACAGTGGTTGCGGGATGAGTGCGGAATTTGTTCGTACCCATCTTTTTAAACCATTTGAGACCACAAAAAAACACGGCTTTGGCATTGGTCTATATCAATGTCAGCAGATCATTACAGCACATGATGGAGAAATCCTGGTTGCCAGTTGTGAAAAAGAAGGGACGGAATTTACTGTCAGGTTACCATTGGCCGTTGATATGAGGCCATCTTGACGGTTTAACCAGTAATGCGGAGATAGTAATGAACGATTTGCTCATCGTAGATGACAGCCCTGAAATCCGCAAGCAACTCAAGTGGGGACTGGCCAAAGACTACCGGATCCATCTGGCTGAAAGTGTCACTGAAGCCCTGTCCCTTTTTGGCCAGCACCAGCCGCGGGTGGTGACCCTGGATTTAGGCTTGCCACCTGATGTGGATGGTGCAACTGAAGGGCTGCGCTGTCTTGAGAAAATGTTGAAAAAAAATCCGGAAACCAAAATTATAGTGCTGTCGGGCAATGAAGATTACAAAAACGCCCTGGCTGCTGTTGATATGGGAGCTTACGACTTTTATCATAAGCCCATTGATCTGAATGAAATCCGGATAATTCTTGAGCGCGCTTTTCATCTGGCGGAACTCGAGGAAGAAAATCGCCGCCTGAATTTGTCAGCTCAGCAATCCGGAAGCGATTACAGCGGTATCATTGGCCAGTGTCCGGCGATGCTCGAGGTATTTGCAACAATAAAAAAAGTGGCTTCAATTAACGTACCAGTGCTGATTTTGGGTGAAAGTGGTACCGGCAAGGAGGTTGTTGCCCAGGCAATTCATCAGCGCGGTATCCGTCAGGGCAAGCCGTTTATTGCTATTAACTGCGGTGCAATTCCTGAAAATCTCCTGGAGTCAGAGCTGTTCGGTCATGAAAAGGGGTCTTTTACCGGCGCTGGCAATCGAGTGCAGGGTAAGGTTGAGTACGCGCAGGGGGGTACCTTGTTTCTTGATGAAATAGGTGAGATGCCACCTTTGTTGCAGGTGAAAATATTACGTTTTTTGCAGGAAAAAGTGATTCAGCGGGTTGGCGGGCGTGAAGATATTCCCCTTGATACCAGAATCATTGCGGCAACCAACACAGATATTGCGCATGCTATCAGCCAAGGTGATTTTCGTGAGGATCTATATTATCGGATTGGCGTAATTACCATCAATCTACCGCCGCTACGTGAACGGGGAGATGACATCGAGTTGCTGGCCAATTATTTTCTGCGTCGCTTTGGGCAGGAATATGGCAAAAAAGTTCGTGGCTTCAGTATGGCGGCACGCAATGGACTACTCGCCTACGATTGGCCGGGCAATGTGCGTGAGCTGGAAAACAAAATCAAGCGCGCTATTATTATGGCCGACCAACCGATGATTGCTGCCGCGGATTTGGGCTTTGAAAGTGACGAAAGAGTTGATGCTGCAGAGACTGCCAGTGATCAGGAAGAAAATGTCCTGTCACAGCAGCTGCTCCAACCGCTACGCGGCATGAATCTGAAGGAAGCGCGTCTGCAGATTGAGAAAATTATGCTGGTTCAGGCCCTGGAAGACTCTGCCGGCAATATCCAGCAGGCTGCTGAACTGTTGGGTGTAACTCGTCCGACTCTCTACGATCTACTTAAAAAGCACAATCTCTTTATGACCGGACAGGGGTAGTTCTTGTTTTTACTGGGTAGTGAAACTATATGTTTCACTATGAAAGACAGTCCCTGGTTCGGTCGTGCTTTGAGCATCAACTTTCCAGTAGTAAGTTGTTCCTGACTGCAGGTCGTCAGTCTGGTAACTTGTGCTACTACCGGTATTAACGCTCATCAGAGCCGCTGAGGAAAGATACGAGCCGTCACCCGACGAGTCAGATCCGCCACCGCCACAAGCTACCAGTGAAACAAAAAAGAGTCCTGCGATAGCTATTCTGCGTGGATAAGCAACACGCCAATATCTTTTATAGGCCACCGTCAACAGGGTCAGCATAAGCAGTAGAACTATAAATATCAGTTGGCCGTTAGTCGGAACGGGCCAGTTTGTTTTGGGGATGCTACCGGGACGGAAAGGGGTAAGTCCGGCATTGATCACCATGTTTTTGTCAGTACCATAATAGAGGGTATAGTTCAGATAGTGCTCAGCAGGCCCGGCATCCCACTGAAAGGTAACATCCCAAGGGACAACGATGCTTTCTTTTTGCGGACTGAGCAGGGGAGGCATCCAGGCCGTACTGACGATGTTGGAAAAAGTGCTTTCGTTATAGTTGGAATCGTAAGCGGTCACGGAAAAATAATAAATAACGGTTTCATCCAAACCACTGATCGACGCCATAAGGGAATTCTCAACGTCAATTGGGGAGGTACCCTGGTCCGCTTCGGTTCCACTCAGTGGGAGTTGGGGCGTTCCCTGCTGGTAATAGACTTTGTATCCGATAACATCTGAGCTGGGACTAGGTTCCCAGTAGAGCGTGACTTCGCGACCAAAAGCCGGCAGGGTTAAATTGACAAAAACCAAAAAAATCGTTACAACTATTTGAAAATATTTCATCTTTTCATTTCCTCACTTTTAATTTTACGCATCATAGCAAAAACGTAAAATAAAATTAAGCCCCTATTTTCAAGCGAGAACAGTGATCATTATGAGTGTCAATCTTTCCAATATTTTGAAACAGTGTCATCTGTTTGCGGGAACCTCTGAAGTGGATCGGCAAATGCTCCTGTCCATCAGCAAGACGCGGGATTACAACCGTGGTGAACTGCTGTTTGAAGAGGGACAGATAGCTGATGGTTTTTATGTGGTGGTCAGTGGCAAAGTGAAGGTCTTCAAGCTTTCGTCTGATGGTCGGGAAAGAATTCTTCACGTTATTCATCCGGGCAGTAGTTTTGCTGACGCTGCTATCTTTGATGATGGTGCTTTTCCAGCGTTTGCCATTTGTATTGATCAATCTTCCCTGTTGTTTTTCCCTAAAGACCAGTTTCTAGGATTGCTCCATCAGCAACCGCAATTATCGATCAACATGATTGCCGGTTTGTCCCGCTTTTTACGCAATTTTGCTAACCAGATTGAAGATCTTACCTTTCGAGATGTTCCGTCGCGCCTGGCGCGTTTTTTAATCAGTGAATGTGGCAAGGACAGTCATCAAGTTAAACTGGCAGTCTCCAAGGCGCAGCTGGCTTCAAATCTGGGGACTACCAGTGAAACCCTGTCGCGCACGTTACGCAAACTTGCCGATGAAGAGTTGATCATTGTCCAGGGCCGCACGATCAGCTTGATTGACATGAATCGATTGCACGATCTGGTAGATGCTGAGCGTTATTAGTAACAAGTTGAGCAACTGCTGAAGTTGAAGCACTTTAGTATTGCTTCAACTTCAGCAACCCATGAGTGGAAATCCTGATTTTCGGCAATTTCCCCCGGTTAAATTGTCTCAGATCATCTGTTTACTGGCGATTAGCATGTAACATGCAGGAATAATTCATTTTCCTGTTGAGACTTGGGCAAGACCCTGCTATTGTTCAAGTGTTGCCTTCTGTTAATTAGTGTCCAGCCTGAAACACTGGTTTTATAGGTTGGATTATTCTCATGTTGAGAGCTGCCTGAATCAGGTTTTGCTTGATCATTAAGACGTTGCTTGATGCCTGTTGCTATCGGGTAAAGGAGAAGGGCCTATGCATATTCTTGTCGTAGAAGATGAACAAAAGGTTGCTGGTTTTATTCAGCGCGGATTGGAAGAAGAAGGCTACAAGGTGGATCTGGCGTTTGACGGCGATGCCGGGATTGAAAAGGGCCTGTCCGGCACCTATGATCTGATTCTGATGGACATCATGCTGCCGAAGAAAGATGGTATTGCTGCTATTCGCGAACTGCGTGAAAAGGATATCAAGACACCGGTGTTATGTCTGACCGCCCGCGATTCGGTTGAGGATAAAGTCGTGGGTCTGGATATCGGTGCGGATGACTATCTGGCCAAGCCTTTTGCTTTTGCCGAACTGGTGGCGCGTTGTCGTGCTTTGATCCGTCGCGGAACCTCAGATCGAGGTGCGGAAATTCACTTCGCCGATCTGCGTCTTGATCCGGTGACTCATAAGGTGTGGCGTTCCGGCAAGGAGATTGAACTCACCTCCAAGGAATACGCCCTGATGGAATACTTCATGCGTAATCCCAACAAGGTGCTTACCCGCACCATGATTGCAGAAAATGTCTGGGATTATTCATTTGATTCATTTACCAACATTATTGATGTCTATGTAAATTACCTGCGCAACAAGATTGATCGTGATTATGATAAAAAGCTGATCCATACGGTGCGTGGTTCCGGGTATGTATTGAAAGAGTCGTAATCCCCGTACGAAACTGATTCTCTCTGTTTAAAAGGCCTGGTTATTTTTATGATCAGGCCTTTTCTCTTCATTTTTATCCTCTGTCAGGATACCCGAATGGTTGCTGATTTTTATTTTGCCCTGACTATCACAGCACCTGTCTTCACCATTCTTGGTTTGGGGATTGTATTCAAGCGGATAGGTCTGATCACAGAAGACTTTGCCAGGGTTGGTGCTGAGCTGGTTTTCAAGGTTACTCTGCCGTGCCTGTTGTTTGTCAAGCTGGTTGAAACTGACTTTCGCCACGATCTTCCGATTATCCTGATTATTTACGCCCTGTTGGCAACGATTGGCGTTTTTGTCATCCTTGATCGTTTGATGGCAGGCTTTATCAAGGCTTCTGGTGACCGTGGGGTATTTGTTCAGGGGGCATTTCGCGGCAACATGGGGATTATCGGCCTGGCGTTTTGCCTGAGTGCTTTTGGGGATGGGGTGGTGGCTGTTGCTTCAATCTATCTGGCGGCGTTGACCACTCTGTTCAATGTTCTGTCAGTGATCACCCTGACGCGTCACCAGGACCGCACTGTCGACGCTTCCCACAGGTGGCGGGTGTTCCTTGAGATTGGTAAAAATCCCCTGATTATTGCCATTGTTGTTGGCGTCCTGGTCTCACTAAGCCGGATTCCGGTTCCAGCCCTGTTACTAACGACCGGGGAATACTTCGCCCGCATGACCCTGCCTTTAGCGCTCTTGTGTGCCGGCGCCTCAATTCGTCTGCTCGAATTTCAAGGAGATCGGGCTCTTTACTGGGCCTCGGCAGGAAAATTGTTGTTTGTGCCGCTGGTGATCACCGCAGGTGGAGTACTGATTGGTCTGCGGGGCCAGGAGTTGGGTGTGCTTTACCTGATGAGTTCATCGCCGACCGCAGCAGCAAGCTATCCGATGGCGCTATCACTCGGCGGCAACCATCACCTCGCCGCAGCAATTATCGCCATGACATCTCTAGGATCGGTGTTGTTTATCACCGTGGGGGTTTTTGTGTTGCGGACGCTGGGGTTGATATAGATCGTAGGGGTAGAAAGTGGGAAGTGGAATTCAACCTATTACCCACTTTCCATTTCCCTCTTCCTGTTTTTAAGATTCAAATCGCACAATTCGGATAAAATCTTCGGCTTTAAGACTGGCGCCGCCAACCAGGGCACCGTCAATATCACTCTGGGCCATCAGCCCATCAACGTTGTTCGGCTTGACACTGCCACCATAGAGAATGCGGGTGGCCTCGGCTACCTCCTGATTGTACAGTCCCTGCAATAACCCACGGATAAAGGCGTGGGCTTCTTGAGCCTGTTCATCGCTGGCGGTGACCCCGGTACCTATCGCCCATACCGGTTCGTAGGCGATAACAACTCTGGTCATTTGTTCAGCCGTTATCCCGGCCAAACCTTCCTTGACCTGGTTCGTCAGGACCTCAAGCATCTGATGGGTTTCACGCTCCTGCAGGGTTTCGCCGATACAGAGGATAGCGCCAAGACCAGCCTTGATGGTCGCGCTGACTTTCTGATTGATGAACTGGTTGGTTTCGTTCAGTAGCTGGCGGCGTTCCGAATGGCCACTGATGATGTAATGGCAGCCGGCATCCTTGAGCAGGGCAGGGGAAACCTCGCCGGTAAAAGCACCGGTTTCAGCCGGATAACAGTTTTGCGCCGCTAGCTGGATGGGTGAATTGGTAATTATTTCGGAAACACTGGCCAGGGCAGTAAAGACCGGGGCAATGACAATATCACGATCGTCGATGGTGGACAGTTGTTGAACCAGTTGTGCCGCCAGTTGACCGGACTCTTCAAGAGTTTTGTGGAGTTTCCAGTTGCCGGCAATCATCGGTTTACGCATGGTGTGTCTCTCCTTACTTATTTTGGATCTGTTCAGCACCGGATCGGGGATCCTATGTCAAGGGACGCTTTTCGTCATCCATGACCGCTTGTTGTCGCCGTCCATGGCGACAAACACCCTTGCCACAGGAACCCCGACCCTGCGCAAAGACAGTTCTGAATAGTTACTTTATTTTTTATCTGAAAGGGCAACGACCCCGGGCAACGCTTTGCCTTCCAGAAATTCCAGAGAAGCGCCGCCACCAGTAGAAATGTGGGTCATCTTGTTCTGTAGCCCGGCTTTGTTGACCGCCGCAACTGAATCTCCGCCACCAATAATCGACAGACAATTGCTGGCGGCCAGTGCTTCAGCAACAGCAAAGGTGCCCTTGGCAAAAGCAGCGAATTCAAAAACCCCCATCGGCCCATTCCAGAGCACGGTTCTGGCTGAAACGATCTGCTGCTGGTAGGTGGCAATGGTTTGGGGTCCGATATCAAGTCCCATGCCGGTAGCCGGAAACTGATCGTTCCTCACAACAGAAAAGGGGCTGTCGGCCGCAAAGGTTTCGGCTGCCAGATGATCGGTCGGCAGGAATATGTTGACCTTTTTCTGTTTGGCCTTTGCCAGTAGATCAAGGGCCATATCCAGACGATCCTCTTCCACTAAAGAAGAGCCAATGGAAATGCCTTGCGCCTTAAGAAAGGTGTAGGCCATGCCTCCACCGATAAGGATAGCGTCGACCTTTTCCAGCAGTTTTTCGATGACGGTAATCTTGTCACTGACCTTGGCCCCACCAAGGATCGCCACAAAGGGACGCTCCGGGTTGTCAAGGGCGCCGCCCAGGTACTGCAACTCATTCTGCATCAGTAGGCCGGCGACAGATGGTTTGAGAATACGGGCGACCCCTTCGGTGGAGGCATGGGCACGATGGGCGCTGCCGAAAGCGTCGTTGACATAAACTTCAGCCAAGGCAGCAAGTTGCGCAGCAAAGGCAGGGTCATTGTCGGTTTCACCGGTATGGAAGCGAACATTTTCAAGCAGCATCACCTGGCCGGCTTCAAGTTTCTCTGACAGAGTTGTTGTTTCCGGGCCAATGCAGTCGGGAGCCATCAACACCTGTTGCCCAAGCAGCGATCCTAAATAGGTCGCGACCGGAGCCAGACTTGCTGCCGGATCGGGTTTTCCTTTCGGCCGTCCGAGATGGGAAGCAAGGATCAGCCTGGCGCCATGCTGGAGCAGGTAGTTGATCGTCGGTAAGGCGGCGCGGATGCGGGTATCATCGGTGATTGATCCCTGCTTGTCGATGGGAACATTAAAGTCTACGCGACAGAAAACCCGTTTACCGGTTACCTCAATGTCTTTGATTGTTTGTTTGTTGAACATGGCTAGTTCCCTGAGTGGTTGTTTATTGGCCTGCAGCAAAACAGATATGCTGAAAAACAAAACATAGGTTCTGCGACTGTGCTTTGTTCCGCACCGAATGACAGCAGGGTCCAGTAACGGATATTCGTGTCTACCTGTGCGCAGTCGCAGAATCCAGATTTTTTACATCGCCAAGAATTTACTGCTTTTTAGCAACATAGTTGACCAGGTCAACCACACGGTGGGAATAACCCCATTCGTTGTCGTACCAGGTCAGCACCTTGACCATTTTGCCACCTATCACATTGGTGTTGAGCGCATCAAGGGTTGAGGAAGCAGAAGAGCCGTTGAAATCACGGGAAACCAGGGGCAGTTCACAGTAATCAAGGATCCCCTTGAGTTCATTCTCGGAGGCCTGCTTCATGGCCCGGTTAATCTCTTCAATGGAGGTTTCTTTTTCCGTTTCGACCACCAGATCGACCAGGGAGACGTTAGGGGTCGGGACGCGGATGGCCATGCCGTCAAGTTTGCCTTTGAGGGCCGGCAGCACCAGGGAGATTGCCCGAGCGGCACCGGTGGAGGTCGGAATCATTGACATGGCAGCAGCACGGGCGCGGCGCAAATCCTTGTGAGGGAGATCAAGAATGCTCTGGTCGTTGGTGTAAGCATGGATGGTTGTCATCATCCCACGGACGATGCCGAAGTTTTCCAGCAGCACCTTGGCGACCGGTGCCAGGCAGTTGGTAGTGCAGGAGGCATTGGAAATAACCTGATGGGAATTCTGGTAGTCGGTTTCGTTGATCCCTATACAGATGGTAACATCAGCATCTTTGCCGGGTGCGGTAACGATGACCTTGTTGGCGCCGGCAGTCAGGTGCATGGCGGCCTTGTCGCGATCACTGAAAATACCGGTTGATTCGATAACAATCCTAACACCCAGTTCTTTCCAGGGTAGTTGTGAAGGGTCGCGCTGAGAGAGGATCTGGATCTTTTTATTGTTTACAACCAGGTTGGCGCCGTCGGTACTGACCTCGCCGGCAAAGGTGCCGTGAACAGAGTCATATTTGAACAGATGCGCCAGGGTGGCGGCATCGGTCAGGTCATTGATGGCGACAACATCCAGGCTGCTTGATTGGGCAGCAATCCGCAGGACATTACGGCCAATACGTCCAAATCCGTTAATCGCAACTTTCACAGACATTAATTTCCTCCTTGGGGATAAATAGATGAATGAAATAAGGGTTGTACCTAGTAGACGAAAAAACAGTACCAGTTCGATGAATTCCTAAGGTAAAAATGATTTCACGCTGATTTTTATCAGATCTCAAGATACATAAAAAAGTCCGTTTTGACTATCTATTTCCTGTTCTTTAGAGAAAAATGTCAGAACAGTTTATGGTTGCGGCAAGCGGCTGTTTTGGGTATAAGGACAACGCTTGGATGGGGATGAAAGGACACAAAAAACGGTGCGCGTCTGTTTGCTGGCCAGTGGAAGTCGTGGGAACAGTACTCTTATTGAAGTGGATAATACCCGTCTGCTGATCGACGCCGGGTTGTCTGGCCGGGAGACGCAGCGACGTTTGGCCTGCCTTGGCCTGTGTTGCGATGATCTAGATGCCATTCTGGTCACCCATGAACATCACGACCATGTTGGTGGCATCGGACCACTGGCACGGCGCCATCAGTTGCCCGTTTATGTTGACAGCAAGACCTGTTCGGCCATGACACAACTGGGAACGATTCCCCAATGCTGTGAGTTTGACGCCGGTGACAGCTTTGAGCTGCGCAACCTGTTAATTTCATCTTTCTCTACAACCCACGATGCGGTCAATCCTGTTGGTTTTACCATCGATTCCCGTGAAGGAAAGATTGGTTATGCGACGGATCTGGGAATTGCCACCCGCCTGATTACTGACCGCCTGCTCCAATGCCGGGTTCTGGTATTGGAAGCTAATCACGATGAACAGATGTTGATTGAAGGTTCTTATCCGTGGACACTGAAACAGCGTATTCGCAGTCGTCACGGCCATCTCTCCAATGACCAGGCCTGTCTGCTGCTGGAAGATATTGGCTGGCCGGGTCTCGAAGCTCTTTTTCTGGCGCATTTGAGTGAGGACAATAATTGTAGCAACCTGGTTTCGTCCCTCTTTCAACAATTTGTTCGGGATAAAGTTTATCAGACCCAGGTGATTGTTGGTTACCAGTCTCGCATCAGCGCATGTTTTAATGATACGGGTACGATTGTCACTGCTTCTTAGACTGATCAGCCCACTTTTTTAATCGAAAGCAGGATCTCTCCCACAGCTTAATGTCACGGAGTCATTGGCATGATCTGGAAAATAATTGTCGGCCCCAAGGCCGGTGTCACCGATGCCCGCGGCAATCGGGTCCATAAAGATATTGCTGAACATCTGGGTATCGAGCTTGAATCTGTCCGCACCCATGATGTCTACATCGTCGATGCGGAACTTACCGACGCTGATATAGAGCGAGCCGCCCATGGACCGTTCAGCGATCCGGTGATTCAGGATGTTGCTATTAATCAACCGTTAACCCGTGACTACGATATGCTGATCGAGGTGGGATTTCGTCCCGGGGTCACGGATAATACCGGACGCACCGCCAGGGAGGCGATCCAGTACCTGGTTGACCGACCATTTTCGCCGGAAGAGGGTGTCTATACTGCCACCCAATTTTTGTTCAAGGGGCTCCACGACAAGACGAGTGCCGAGCGGATCGCGGCTGATCTACTCGCTAACGGCTTGATTCAACGTTGGACTATCCTGGCTGGTGGTGAATCTGAACCAGTTGTTGATGCTGCCGACATCCCCCGGGTTGTGGGGCAGGTCTCGGCCGAAGTTCGGCAGATTGATCTGAATGTCAGTGATGATGCGTTGCTGCAGATCAGCCGCGACGGCATGCTCGCCCTGACCCTGGAGGAGATGCACACGATCCGCGATCATTTTAGCGCTCCTGAAGTGATTACCCGGCGTCAGGAGTGTGGTCTGGGTGCCCTGGTTACCGATGTAGAACTGGAAGCCCTCGCCCAGACCTGGAGCGAACACTGCAAGCACAAGATTTTTGCGGCCCAGGTTTTTTATGAAGATGAACAGGGACACAAACAGCAGATCGATTCCCTGTTTAAAACATTTATCGTCGGTGCAACCCGTGAAGTGCGTAAAAATCTGGCAGAGAAGGATTTTTGCCTGTCGGTGTTCAAGGACAATGCCGGGGTTATCACCTTTAACGATGACTGGAGCCTGGTATTTAAAGTCGAAACCCATAATTCCCCCAGTGCCCTTGATCCCTACGGTGGCGCTCTGACCGGTATTGTCGGGGTTAATCGTGACGGGATGGGAACTGGAATGGGCGCTCGCTTGATCTTCAATACCGATGTCTTCTGTTTTGCTTCACCCTTTTATGATCAGCCGTTGCCACCACGCCTGCTCCATCCGCGAAGGATTTTTGAAGGAGTAGTCGAAGGGGTTGAACACGGTGGCAATAAGAGCGGTATTCCTACCCTGAACGGCTCTATCCAGTTTGATGAGCGCTTTGCCGGCAAGCCGTTGGTGTACTGCGGGACAGCAGCTTTGATGCCACGTTTGCTCCATGGTAAGCCCTGTCACGAGAAAAAAGCTCAGGTGGGTGATCATATCGTGATGACCGGTGGCCGGATCGGCAAGGACGGGATTCACGGAGCGACCTTCTCATCGGAAGAGTTGCACGCAGGCTCGCCGGTTACAGCGGTGCAGATCGGCGATCCTATCACCCAGCGCAAGATGTTTGATTTTCTGCTGCTGGCGCGTGATCGCGGTCTCTATCATTCGATTACGGATAACGGAGCCGGTGGTTTATCTTCTTCGGTCGGCGAAATGGCTGAAGATACCGGTGGTTTTGAACTGCATCTGGATCGCGCACCACTCAAATATCAAGGGTTGCGCCCGTGGGAGATTCTCATATCCGAGGCACAGGAACGCATGACCCTGGCGGTGCCACCAGATAAACTCGTGGAATTTATTGCGCTGGCCACTGAAATGGATGTCGAGGCCACTGATCTGGGCGTCTTCACCGACAGCGGCTATTTCCATTGTCTCTACCAGGGGCAGACCGTCTGTTGCCTGGCGATGACATTTATCCATGAAGGGGTGCCGCAGATGCAGCTTCCCGCCAAGTGGACACCGCCGTTCGTGAGTGAACCAGCTATAGCAGTCCCAAGCGATTATCATACAGTGCTGGAACAGCTGCTCGGGCGTCTGAATATCTGTTCCAAGGAATCAGTGGTTCGCCGTTACGATCATGAAGTACAGGCCGGCACGGTAGTTAAACCGTTAACCGGCGTCTGCAACGATGGTCCATCGGACGCTGCGGTTTTTCGTCCACTCCTCGACAGCTTTGAAGGAGTGGTGGTTGCCCATGGAATCTGCCCATCCTACAGCGATATTGACACCTATCACATGATGGCTTGCGCCATCGATGAGGGTCTGCGTAACTATGTGGCGACCGGCGGGAACATCGATCATGTCGCCGGGCTTGATAACTTCTGCTGGTGTGATCCGGTGTTGAGTGAAAAAACCCCCGACGGGCCCTATAAGGCGGCCCAACTGGTACGTGCCAACCAGGCGCTTTACGACTATTGTGTCGCCTTCGGGGTGCCATTGATCTCCGGTAAGGATTCGATGAAGAATGATTATCAGATTGGCGATCGCAAGATTTCGATTCCGCCGACCGTCCTGTTCTCCGTCATCGGCAAGATCGCTGATGTGCGCCGGGCGGTCACCATGGATGTCAAAACACCCGGCGATCTGGTTTATCTGGTTGGGCGTACCGAAGATGAACTGGGCGGATCTGAATATTACGCTCAGTATGGTTATCTGGGCGCCAATGTTCCCAGGGTCGATGCAACAGTGGCACTGCAGCGTTATCGCACGCTGAATCAGGCACAGAGTCTGGGTTTGCTGGCTTCTTGTCATGATCTCTCTGATGGCGGGCTTGGGGTTGCGCTGGCGGAATCGGCTTTTGCCGGTGGTTTTGGGATGGATGTCGACCTGACCCTGCTTGACGCTCCGCTGGATCTGCGAGCAGACAAACTGCTGTTTTCTGAGTCCCAGAGTCGTCTGCTGGTGACGGTTAACCCCCAATATCAAGAAAAATTTGAGGAATTGTTCCAGGGACAGAGCTTTGCGCTGATTGGCAAGGTGGTTGAATCCCCCGAACTGAAGGTTTGCGCTGGTGCTGACAATGTTATGGTTCAGGCACCGCTGGATCGTTTGAAGTGTGCCTGGCAGGCGCCCTTGAAGGAGATGTGATATGGCTGCAAGGGTCAAGGCAATGGTGATATCCGGCAATGGCACCAATTGTGAACGGGAAGTAGCTCATGCCTGTCGTCTGGCTGGCGCGGATACCGATATCGTTCATATTTCGGCATTACTGGCCGGTCATGTCAGGCTTGATGATTATCACTTTCTCAACCTCGCTGGCGGCTTTCTGGATGGCGACGACTTAGGTAGTGCCAAGGCCGGCGCCAATCGTCTGGCCTATGCCCGGGTGGCCGGTCGACAGGATTCGCTAGCCGATGATCTGCGACGTTTTGTCGCTACCGGCAAGCTGGTGATGGGTGTTTGTAACGGTTTTCAGCTGCTGGTTAAGATGGGGCTGTTACCCTTGTTTCATGGTGATTTACGCCAAAACTGCACATTGACCTTTAATGATCGCGGACGTTTTGAAAATCGCTGGTGTCATCTGCAAGTCAACATCAAGTCCCCTTGTGTGTATACTAAAGGGATGTCTGATATCTATCTGCCGGTGCGCCACGGTGAAGGGAAGTTTGTCGCCGATGCGCCGGACACCCTGACCCGACTTGAACAAGAGAACCTGATCGTTTTGCGTTATGCTGATGTAACAGGTCAGCCAACGCTGGATTATCCTGACAACCCGAATGGTAGTGTCGCTGCAATCGCCGGAATTTGCGATCCTTCGGGAAGAATCTTCGGTCTGATGCCCCACCCCGAGGCCTATCTACACCGCACCCATCATCCGCGCTGGACCCGGGAAGATTTACCCGAAGAGGGGATGGGGCTTGGGCTGTACCGGAACGCGGTAGATTTTATTGCCACCGATCTGTTTTAACTTTGTGAATCCAGCAAGGGAGTTTTAAGCTGTCCTATGTTTGACAAATTTCAGGATGAATGTGGTGTTTTCGGTATTTTTGGCCATCCGGAAGCCGCCAATCTGACCTACCTCGGACTTTATGCCTTGCAACATCGGGGGCAGGAAGGTTGTGGCATTGTCGCCTCAGATGGGTTGAACTTAAAATCGCATCTCGGTATGGGACTGGTTGCCGATGTCTTTCGCCGTGATGATATTTTTGAACGTCTGCCGGGGCGCTCGGCTATCGGTCATGTGCGCTATTCAACCGCCGGCGGTAACGACATGAAAAATGTTCAACCGATCGTGGTGGATTACTCACGCGGCAGTATTGCCGTAGCCCACAACGGTAACCTGGTCAACGCCCAGGAGGTACGCAACGCCCTGGAAAAAAGCGGTTCGATTTTTTCCACCACCTCAGATACGGAAACTATTATCCATCTGCTGGCCCGCTCCCAGTCAGATTCCCTGGTGGAGCGTTTGTGTGAAGCGCTGATGCAGGTTAAGGGTGCCTACAGCCTAGCCATGCTGACTGAAACTAGAATGATTGCCGTGCGCGATCCCAATGGTTTTCGCCCGTTAAGCCTGGGCAAGCTGGATGGTGCCTTCGTCGTTTCCTCTGAATCCTGTGCTTTTGACCTGATTGAAGCGGAATATATCCGTGAGGTCGAGCCGGGTGAAGTTGTTGTCATCGATAAGAACGGCATGCAGTCATATTTTCCTTTTCCCCGGGAAACGCGAAATACCCCCTGCATCTTTGAATATATCTACTTTTCGCGCCCTGACAGCCGGATTTTCAACCGCATGGTATACCCGGTGCGTAAGGAATTCGGGCGGCAGCTGGCACGCCAGTATCCGGTCGATGCAGACCTGGTGATGGCAGTTCCTGACTCAGGTGTGCCTGCGGCAATGGGTTTTGCGGAAGAAGCGGGACTGCCCTTTGAGCTCGGCCTGATACGTAACCATTATGTCGGGCGAACCTTTATTGAGCCGCAGCAGTCGATTCGCCATTTCGGCGTCAAGTTAAAGCTCAACCCGATCCGTGAAGTGATTGAGGGCAAACGGGTTATTGTTGTTGATGATTCGATTGTCAGGGGGACCACCTCGCGCAAAATTGTCAAAATGATCCGCAATGCCGGTGCCAGTGAGGTTCATGTGCGGATTTCAAGTCCCCCCACCAGCTTTCCCTGTTTTTATGGAATTGATACGCCATCGCGTAAAGAACTGATATCTGCCTCTCATACCATTGATGAAATTGCCCGCTACATTACCGCCGATTCACTTTGTTATTTAACCCTTGAAGGTCTGCATGAGGCGCTGGCGCAATTTGGCGATCATAAAATTGATTTCTGTGAGGCTTGCTTCAGTGGCAATTATCCGATTAAGTTTCCGCGTCTGAGAGAATCTAATCAGTTGGGTCTATTCTGATTAAAAACAGATAGTTGAACTATAATATTTATTTCAGTTTCGAGGAGTGAGCGATGAATGTCAAAGAAGAATTAAAAGCGATTATTTGTGAATTGTCCTATGAAGAGCGTGAAGTGACTCTGGTCTCCGGGCGCAAAAGCAACTTTTATTTTGATGGTAAACAAACTACCCTGCATGCCTGTGGTGGCCTGTTGGTCGGTAAGGCTTTCTGGGAGGAGGTCAAAGCCTTCGGCGGTCAAATTGACGGCGTCGGTGGCTTAACCATGGGGGCGGATCCGATTGCCACGGCAACATCGATTGCCGCTGGTCTAGAAGGGACGCCGGTCCACGCTTTTATCATCCGTAAAGAACCCAAAGGTCATGGCACCGGTCAGTGGCTGGAAGGGCGCAAAAACCTTCCGCCTGGTTCACGCGTCGTTATTGTTGAAGATGTTACCACTACCGGTGGTTCATCATTAAAGGCAGTGGAACGTGCCCAGGAAGAAGGGCTGGTGGTTGCCGGAATCGTTACCCTGGTCGATCGCGAAGAAGGTGCCCGCGAGATGATTGAAGGGGCGGGACAGGTATTGCGGGCGGTGTTTACCAAGTCTGAGGTGGTTGGGTAGTGGGTAGGGTTTTCCTACTCCCTATTTTTCACTCCCCATTCCCTATTTCTCATCCGGTATTTTATAGATATCGAGTACGCCGGTGAGTTTTTTTAGACGCTCACGATCAATCCGGCGGGTGTCGCCGACGACGCCGAGGATGATGCGGTCGACGCCCGTTGATTGATGAAAATCACAATCCTGTTCCACCAAAAACTCTTTCACCTGCTCAACTTCCTCTTCAGTGGCAAGTTTCTTCATGATAACCAGCATCTTTATTTGCTCCCTCTGGCGTGAGTTCTTTCCAGACTCCGGCTTTCATCAATAACCCGTTCAAACAGTCTGACGATGGCAGCATTATCGAGAGGGCCGGGGTTGTTTTTGTGCATCCGTTCAAAAATCAGTTTTTCCCGTTTAGGGTCATAGATGGCAAGGTTCAGCTCTTTTTTGATCTCACCGATCTGCACCGCCAGGGCGGCGCGCTCATTAAAGATGCGCAGCAACTGGTCGTCCAGCTGATTGATCCGTTCTCGTAGCTTGTCGATATCCAAAACTCAATCCTTTTTTTTGTTCGCAGTAACAGACTGGTGTTTCCCCTCTTTTACGGGTGGATTTAATCCCCTGATGATGGTGTCGTGGAGAAAATGTTCGTCATCTTTTCCCGGGTAATCGATGGTGTAATGCAAGCCGCGACTCTCTTTGCGCATCAAAGCGCTTTGAACGATCAACCGGGCAACAGTGGTGATATTGCGGAGCTCGATAAGGTCAGAAGTCAGGAGAAAATTCCAATAGTATTCGTTGATTTCTCGCTGGATGAGTCTGATCCGATTCATGGCGCGTTGCAACCTTTTCTCGGAACGGACAATACCGACATAGTTCCACATGCAGCGACGGATTTCATCCCAATTGTGGGCAACGATAACCTCTTCGTCGCTGTCGGTGGCATCACCGGAGTCCCATGCGGGAATGGCTGATGTAGGTGACGGGGTTTGCTTTAGACGTGACAGACACAGGGTTGCGGCCTGATTGGCAAAGACAACACCTTCAAGCAGACTGTTGCTGGCCAGACGGTTGGCTCCGTGCAGGCCGGTACAGGCAACCTCGCCGATGGCAAACAGGTTGGTAATATTGGTCTCGCCGTGGGCATCCGCCTGCAGACCGCCACACAGGTAATGGGCAGCGGGAACCACGGGTATGGGTTCGACCTTCATGTCGATGCCGTAACCCTGACAGGTTTCATGGATCATGGGGAAATGATCAATAATATAGTCAGCACTTTTGTGGGTGATGTCCAGAAAGACACAGTCATCTCCATGTTTTTTCATCTCATTATCGATGGCCCGGGCAACAATATCACGTGGAGCCAGATCTTTTAACGGATGATAATCAACCATAAAGGCATAGCCGTCGGAGCGCCGCAGGATGGCCCCTTCACCTCTCACCGCTTCAGAAATCAGAAAGGATTTAGCGTGGGGGTGATACAGGGTGGTGGGGTGGAACTGCATGAATTCCATGTTGGCAACGTCGGCACCGGCCCGCCAGCCGATGGCGACCCCATCGCCGGTAGCGATATCCGGGTTGCAGGTGTAAAGGTAGACTTTGCCGGCACCGCCGGTGGCTAGAACAGTGAAGCGCGCGCCAAATGTCACCACGGCATTGGAATTTTTATCCAGCACATAGGCGCCGAGACACTGGTTTTTGTCAGTAGCAACCAGCCCTGCCTTGGCTGCGGTAATCAGGTCAACGGCTATGTGGTGCTGATAGATACTGATGTTTGGATGCTGCATTACAGCTTCAACCAGAGCCCGTTCGATTTCCCGTCCTGTCGAATCCTTGGCGTGGAGAATGCGCCGGAAGCTGTGGCCACCTTCTCGGGTCAGGTCATATTGCTGGTTTTCGTTACGACTGAACTTCACACCCCAATCGATCAGGTCCTGTATCGCCTGCGGGCCGGAGTTGATCACCAGATCAACAATATCCGGATCGGACAGGTAGGACCCTGCGACGATGGTGTCGCGGGCATGATCAGCAAAACTGTCCTCGGTAGAAAAGACCGAAGCAATCCCTCCCTGAGCCAATTGGGTGGCAGTAACATCAATATCACGCTTGGTTACCAGCGCAACCGAACCCTGGTCAGCAACCTTGAGGGCGTAGGTGAGGCCGGCAATGCCGGTGCCGATAACCAGAAAGTCACTGACAATTTTCATATGGGTAAGCTCCTTGGACTATCTATCCGGAGGGGATGCCGGCGTCATTATCCGGTTGCTAATTATCCTTGTCAACCACAACTCTGGCGCATCGGTTGCTAAAAATGCAGCTTGACATGGAAACAGGGTAAAGTTATAAAAATTTCATGATATTGAGGGCTACCATCATATTCATGCTGTTCATCTTTTCTCCGCTGTGCACTGATGCGGCGATCTACCGCTATGTCGATGTACAAGGTAAGGTTCATTACACCAATGTTCCAGATAGTGGCAAGTACCGTCTCTATCGTCCGGAAGGGGAAACCTTACGGGTGGAAACTCTCATCGGTCACTATGCCCAACGTTTTCAGCTTGAACCCTTTTTGTTAATGGCCGTTATCAAGGTCGAAAGTAATTTTGATCCGCGAGTTGTGTCACGTAAGGGGGCTCAGGGATTGATGCAGTTGATGCCGGAGACTGCCCGTGAAGTCGGGGTTCGTAATCCTTTTGACCCTTCCGAATCAATTTTTGGCGGTGCCATGTATCTGCGCAAAATGCTCGATACCTTTGATAATCTTGATCTGGCTCTGGCCGCCTATAATGCCGGTCCCGGGGCTGTCCGCAGATTTGGCGGAATCCCCCCCTATGAAGAAACTGTCAATTATGTTAAACGGGTCAGATACTATATGAACCATTACCAACTGAACGGAAACCAGCGGTGACGTCAACCTATCAACAGCTCATGAATCTTCCTAACATCCTGACCCTGTCGCGGATTGTTGCCGTTCCCGTGGTGGTTGTCCTGTTGATGTTTGAATCGAAGCAGACTTGTTTCTGGGCCGCCATGGTTTTTCTTGCTGCGTCCTTGACCGACTGGCTGGATGGCTATCTGGCGCGCAAATGGGAAGTTGTGACGGTGCTTGGGAAATTTTTGGACCCCCTGGCTGACAAGTTGATCGTTATGGCTGCTCTTATCATGCTGATTCCCCTGGATCGTGTCCCGGCCTGGGCGGTGTTTATTATTCTTGCCCGCGATATTATCGTTTCCGGTATTCGCTCCATTGCCTCGTCTGAAGGTATCGTTATCGATGCCAGCCCGTTGGGCAAATACAAGACTATTTTCCAGATGATTGCTCTGGTCATTTTACTTCTTCATTATCAATATTACTGGTTTTTTGGGATTCAATTCGATTTTCTTTATGCCTCGATGCACCATGTCGGCATCATTATCTTTTATATATCACTGGTTTTGACAATCTGGTCAGGGGTTGATTATTTTGCAAAATTCTTCAAGATCTTTACCCGCTAGATAAGCTGTTGAAATATAAGGATTAATGTCAAAAATAAAAAAACCGGTTTTTTTATTGACACCTCTTAAAGCGTTTTGCTATACATACATCCGCTGTAGCGACAGCCACCACTAACGCGGGAATAACTCAGTGGTAGAGTGCAACCTTGCCAAGGTTGAAGTCGCGGGTTCAAATCCCGTTTCCCGCTCCAAATAAGAAAAAGGAGTCAGATTTATGATCTGCCTCCTTTTTATTTGTTTTAAATTTGTATTTCTAAAACAATGATTGATATTTAGACTACCTCATATCCCGCGGCGCGGATCCTGCAAGCCAGCTCTTTTATATGTGCGGGTCCTACTTCGCAGCAACCACCAACAATAACAGCCCCTTGTTCTAGCCAGCACATTGCGTGGTCAGCGTAGGTCCCGGGATCCAGATCCCGGCGAGCTGAGAGGGTGTCGACGGTGGCCATGGGATCCAGAAAATCCTGAGCGATCCGGGTAAAACCATTAGCGTAGGCACCGAAGGGTTTGTTCCCCCAGGCAAGAATACTGAGCGCTGCCGGGATCACTTCAGGAACGGAGCAGTTGATTAAAATTGCATTGACGTCCCGGGCCACTTCTAATACCTCCGCCAAATTCTCGCCCGAACGCAAACAGGTACCGTCAGCGTCATCCACAGTCACCGCTAAATAGACAGGAAGGCCCACTGAAGAGGCCCCTTCCAGCACTGCCCGTGCATGAACGACAGAAGCCACCGTTTCGCAGATTAACAAATCACAGCCTTTTGCCAGTCCCTTCGCTACTTCGGCGTAAAGAGGTACCGCTACGTCATGGGGCGGGTGGAGATCAGGGCAGTAGCTCCCAATCAACGGCCCGATGCTACCGGCGATCCGGCCTGAGCCATGAGCGGCGCGCGCTTCCCGGGCCTCGGCGAGGGACAGGTGAATCAGCGATCCCAACTGTCCTTTAAGTGGGGTGCCTTCAAGACGGTCATGGTGCACTGCATAGCTGTTGGTAGTGGCAATTGACGCACCAGCAGCAAAATAATCGTCATGCACTTCCCGCACGATGTTCGGATGATCCACCATCACCTGCGCTGACCATAAAGGCGTTGGCCGGTCGCCCGAGCGGCGCAGCAATTCCTGTCCCATACCGCCATCCAGAAGGGTGATTCTGCTCATGTTCTAACTCCTTACGGATTAATTATAGCAACTGCCAAAGGACCTGATGTTCGTTATTTGACAGGTGTAAAGATTAAGGGTATCAACGAACAATATGTCATTAATTAAATCATAAATCAGGTGGCCCCAGTCAGCAACATCGCCGTGGATTTATGATTCTGATAAAGTTAAATGCTATGGAAAAAATATTTCAGCATTTGCGTCGCCATTTCATCACCCCTGCAAAAGCTGCAGAGAGAAAAACATCGGCAGTTCCTGTTCATTTGCCGACCCTCTGGCTGTTAGGCAAAACAGGGGCGGGCAAGTCCTCTTTGATACAGGTCATAACCGGGCGTTCGGACGTTGAAATCGGCAATGGTTTCAGTCCCTGCACCAGAAACTCCCGGTCCTATGATTTTCCACCGGATAAACCGTTGTTGCGCTTTCTTGATACCCGAGGTCTTGCCGAGGCTGATTATCATGCCAACGAAGATATTGCCGCCTGCGCCCGGACAACCAGTGCCCTCATCGTGGTGATGAAGGCTGAGGAACCCGAACAGAGCGCCGTGATCAAGGCTCTGGCGGAGATTCGCAAATCAGGTGTCATCAAGCATCTGTTGCTGGTCCATACGGGTATCCTGCTGCTTGATGATACGTTGCTGCGCCGGCAAGCTATTAGTCACAATCAACACCAGGTTGAATCTGTCTGGAAGCAGTCGGTCAAATCTGTTGCTGTTGATTTCGGGTTCGCTGATGCAGGAACTGTCGGACTTGACGAACTGCGTACTGCCCTTGCAGATTTTTTACCCATCGTGGCTCTGTTAGGGATCAAAGGATCTTACGCCACTGCCGAAGAGAGCCGCTTTGCGCCACTGCGCAATGGCATTCTCTGGTACGCTGCTGCTTCCGGCGGTACTGACGCCTTCCCGGTGGTTGGATTGGGCACTGTCCCGATGATTCAGGCCAAAATGCTGCATCATCTGGCCGGACAATACGGGATCTTATGGGATAAAAAAGCCCTGGCCGACTTTGTCGCGGTCCTGGGGGCCGGATTCGGTGTGCAGTATCTGTCGAAACTGGGGATCAGGCAGCTTATCAAACTGATTCCGGTTTATGGGCTATCCGTCGGTAGTGTCGCGGCCGTTGTCGTCAGCTTTTGTTCGACCTATGCAATCGGCCGGGCAGCCTGCAAGTACCTCTACCACAAAAGCAAAGGTGAGGCCGTTTCCCAACAGGAACTTAAACGCCTCTATCAACAGGCGTTTAAGGAAGCTCGAAAGGTAAAGAGTCGTGAAACGCCTGATGAACAGCATTAGGACAAGCCGGAGATTATCGTCAGCAGCCGTGCCTCTGCTCGCCATAGCCTTGATATTGCCGGTGCTGATGCTGGGCCTGTTCGGACTGTTCGCTCTGATCGATTATGGTTATATTCTGCATTTTGTTGCCCTGCTGGGGCTGTGTGCCTTCCTGGTCATGGTCCTGCGCTGGGCCCGGACGAGACCGTCCCGGGAAACCGCGCACTTTCCGGATGAGGGGCTGGTATCAGCTTGTGCCGATTGGAGTGATTACGATCATCAGGTCTGGAACCGGCTGAATCGGAAAATCGCCGTACAGTTGGAGGAAAATGCCGATTGGGGGCAGCTGCAGAATCACGCCCTGGACCTGATCAAGGCTGCGGCTGAAAATTACCACGTTAAAGGGGCTCGTAAAGAGCTTGCCTTTTCCCTTCCGGAACTATTGATGATGGTTGAGGAAATCAGCCGGCGCTACCGTTTGCTGCTGATAACACATGTTCCATTTATTGAGAACACGCGGCTGTCGCTGCTGATTCAGGGATATGACAATAAGGAGAAGATAAAAGCCCATTTGCGGTCGGCCAAGTGGGTGTGGAACAGTTATCGAATGGTCAGACTGGTCAACCCGCTGACCGCGGTTATGGCTGAGTTACGCAGTCAGGTGATCGGTAAAATGATGACCCAGGTCAGTGCCGAGTTTCAGCTCAAGTTAAAACAGGCCCTGCTACAGGAAGCTGTTTCCGTCGCTATTGACTTGTACAGTGGCCGCTTCAAGGATGAAGAACTTCATCAGCCGTCATCAGCGCAGGATAATAAAAACATGGCTCTGCCCCTTGATCCGTTACGGATTTGCTTTATCGGGCAGACCGGTTCGGGTAAGTCGTCCATCATCAATGCCATGGTCGACGCCATGGCTGCTGAAGTCAACCCGCTTCCTTCAACCAGCAAAACAACCGTGCATCAGTGCCGGATTGAGGGGATGGATATGGTTCATCTGGTTGATCTGCCGGGTCTGGATGGCAACGAAAAAACTATGAAGAAGTTGCTCTATGAAGTGACCAATTGCGATCTGATTATCTGGGTGCTTAAAGCCAATCAGCCCGCACGGTCTCTGGATTGTGATTTTAAACAGCAACTTGATGCATTTTATCTGGATACCGCCCACCGGTCGCGCAAACGCCCCGCTATGATCGCTGTGCTTAACCAGGTTGATCGTCTTCCCCCGGTGCAAGAGTGGCCACCGCCTTATGATCTGCAAACCTCGCAAACTCCCAAGGCTAAAGCCATCAACGCAGCACTGGAGTACAATAAAAACCTGCTTGACCTTAACGAACTGATTCCGCTGGCCGTTGCCGAGAACCAAATAGCTTACAATCTGGTTGAGTTCAAAAGGAAAATCGACCAACATTATCAGCAGGGGCTGCAGACCCAACTGAACCGCCGTCGAGTTCAGGCTGGTGGTATCAGGGGGATCAGTAACCAGGCCGGGCGTCTTTATCAAGCAGGCAAGTCACTGTTCGCTGTCATCAGAGATAAAAGTTGAACATATGAACGTATCTGGAATGACGGACACCAGCAACGGCTATTACTTCCCCAAAAATTCTTCAGTTGTTGTACAAAAAAGCCCGATATCGCTTGCCATGCAGAAACTTTTGATGGGATAATCCACGATTTGTTGACGGTACACTTTGTCAATTGCTATTACGAATAGCCTAAACGAAAAATCTTGACTCAGCGGGTAGCGGCAAAGGCGATTGAAGAATATGAAAGTTGTGCGGGCTAAAAGTGCCGGGTTTTGCATGGGGGTCAGTCTGGCACTGCGCAAGCTCGATGAAATGATCGAAAAAGAAGGTACTTTCAGCGATAATATTTATATCCTCGGCTCGATTATTCACAACCCACAGGTGGTTGAGGAATATTCTGCCAAAGGAGTGATCACGGCTGAATCACCAGACGATATCCCACCCGGATCTACCGTTGTTATTCGTGCTCACGGCATTCCCAAGCGGATTCAGCAGTCCCTGATTGATCGGGGAATTCGTGTCGTTGATGCCACCTGTCCGAAAGTCAAGGATGCCTGTCTGCTGATTGAACAGCACACGGCAGATGATCGTATCCTCCTGCTGTACGGGGAGCAAACTCATCCCGAGGTGAAATGTCTGCTGAGCTATGCTGCGTCGGGTTCCTTTGTTTTTGACAATCTGGAGCAGTGTCGTGCGCAGCGTCTTGATACCAGCAAAAAATACTGCCTTGCCGCCCAGACCACCCAGGACAAAGGGGTTTTTGATGAGATCAGTGCCAACCTGGCGGGTCGTAAGGATCTTGACCTGACAGTGCTGCATACGATCTGTGATGCGACGAAAAAGCGCCAGGGGGAAGCAATTCGAATTGCCGAACAGGTCGATTTTATGATTGTTGCCGGCGGCTATGAAAGCAGCAATACCCGGAGGCTGGCCCAGGTGATCGAATCGCATGGGACAAAAGCGTTGCATGTTGAGACAGCGACCCAGTTACCCCTGGATGCGTTGCGCTGCTATCATAGCATCGGCCTGACTGCCGGTGCCTCGACCCCGAAACAGATTGTTGATGATATTCAGTCTTTACTGGAATCTCTGTAGGAGTTCTTTGTGAGTTTCACTTCTTTGAGCAGCGGCAGTTCTGTTGCCATGCCTTCGTCTAACTTTAAATCAACCGATATATCTGATTTGCTACGCACTATTTCCAGGCCATTGTGGCTGATTAAATCAGGTGGTCAGTTGCATGTTGTAACGGATTCGGCCACCCGCATAAAAGCTGAAGATATTTCCGGAATGGTGCCTGCCTGTTTGCCGGACTCTTTGGGAGGCCGCTCTTTCTGCCATGATCACGGTTTGCAATACGCCTATGTTGGCGGCTCTATGGCCAAGGGCATCAGCTCAGTTGCCATGGTCAAGTCGTTTGGTGAAGCCGGCATGCTGGGTTTTTTCGGCTCAGCTGGGCTCTCCTTTGAACAGGTTGAGGCGGCTATTGATGAGCTCCAGCAGCATCGGCCCAATATCCCTTTTGGGATTAACCTGATTCACAGCCCGACCGAGCCGGAGCTGGAAAAAGCCCTGGTCGAGCTGTATCTGTGTCGAGGTATCCAACTGATTGAGGCCTCGGCCTTTTTAGGATTGACCTTGCCGCTGGTGCGCTATCGCACCCATGGTATTTACCGAGATGAGCAGGGGAATGTTGTTGCACCCAACCGTATCATCGCCAAGGTCTCGCGCGAAGAGGTGGCAGCGCGTTTTTTTGCGCCACCACCGGAAAAATTGCTTAAACAACTGGTGGCTGTTGGTGATTTATCCGAGGAACAGGCACACCTCGCCGGGCAGATTGCCATGGCGCAGGATGTCACGGCAGAGGCCGACTCCGGTGGGCATACCGATAATCGTCCGGCCCTGTCGTTGTTTCCGACCCTGCTCGCGCAAAAAGACCAGATGCAGCAGCATTATGGTTATCACCAGCCGTTGCGGATCGGCCTCGGCGGCGGAATTGCAACCCCGGCGTCAGCGGCAGCTGCTTTTGCCATGGGTGCCGATTATCTGGTCACCGGGACGGTAAATCAGGCTTGTATCGAGTCCGGCACCTGCGATGCGGTGCGGCAGATGCTGGCTGAAACCCGGCAGGCGGATATCACCATGGCACCTTCGGGTGATATGTTCGAGATGGGGGTCAAGGTTCAGGTAGTCAAGCGTGGTACCATGTTTGCCATCCGTGCCCACAAACTTTATGAACTCTATCGTGCTTACGAGAGTATCGAAGCCATCCCGGCTACTGAGCGGGAAAAGATTGAAAAGACCTTTTTCAAAATGCCGCTTGACAGGGTCTGGGAACAGACCCAAAGCTACTTTCAGGTCCGAGACCCGCGCCAGATTGAAAAAGCCTTGAACGATCCAAAATACAAGATGGCACTGGTTTTTCGCTGGTATTTGGGGCAAACGCCGGTGTGGGCCAATCAGGGGATTGCCGATCGGAAAATTGATTATCAGATCTGGTGTGGCCCCGCCATGGGAGCTTTTAACGAGTGGGTCAAGGGGAGCTTTTTAGAATCTCCTGCCGCCCGTAAGGTAGTTCCGGTCGCTTATAATATTCTTTTTGGCGCTGCAGTATTGCAGCGTGCGCGTTTACTTAAGCAGCAGTGGTGCGGGTATAGTGTTGATCCAGGGATCGCCACGCCATTGCCGGTTGAGCAGATCAAGGAGTTTCTCTGTTGAAAACCGATCAGCAAACAACAGATTCGACGATGACACCGCTGGCGATTGTCGGTATTGGCAGCATGTTTCCCGATGCTGAGAATTCACAGCAGTTCTGGACCAACATCAAAACCGGCGTCGATAGTATCCGCGAGGTTCCTGAAAGTCACTGGCGCGCCGATGACTATTTTGATGCCGATCCCAAAACCAGGGATAAAGTCTACGCTAAACTTGGTGGTTTTTTGTCGCCGGTCAGTTTCAACCCGATGGATTACGGGATATTGCCTAACGCCCTGGAAGCGATCGATACGTCGCAACTGTTGGGCTTGCTGGCGGTGGAACAAGCCCTTCAGGATGCCGGTTATGGCGCCGGTAAAGAATATCATCGCGACCGGGTCAGTGTTATCCTCGGGGTGACCGGAACCCTGGAACTGGTTGTGCCCCTCGGCGCGCGTTTGGGATATCCGCGCTGGAAGCAGGCGTTGACCGAAGCAGGGGTGGATGAGGAGACAGCAGCTGATGTGATGGCCCGAATCTCTGATTCCTATGTGCCCTGGCAGGAAAATTCCTTTCCAGGATTGCTGGGTAATGTGGTAGCCGGACGGATCAGTAAACATTTTAATTTTGGCGGCACCAATTGTGTGGTTGATGCCGCTTGTGGCAGTTCCTTGAGTGCCTTGAATCTGGCTGCTCTGGAACTCGCCGCCGGTCGCTCCGACATGGTGATCACCGGTGGGGTCGACACCTTCAATGACATTTTCATGTACACCTGCTTCAGTAAAACACCAGCCCTGTCCCCTTCGGGCCATGCCAAACCTTATTCTGATAACGCCGACGGCACGACTCTGGGTGAAGGTTTGGGGGTTCTGGTTATCAAACGCCTGGCGGATGCCGAGCGCGATGGTGACCGTATCTATGCGGTGATCAAGGGGATCGGTGCTTCCAGTGACGGTCGCGGTGCGGCCATCTATGAACCTAGTGTTCAAGGTCAGACCAAGGCCCTGCTACGTGCCTATGAACAAGCCCAGGTGACTCCTGACACGATCGAACTGGTCGAAGGGCATGGTACCGGCACCAAGGTGGGTGACGCCATAGAGGTCAATGCTCTGCGCCAGGTTTATGGAGCAGCACAACAACCCTGGTGCGCCCTGGGTTCCATCAAGTCTCAGATCGGCCATACCAAGGCCGCTGCCGGAGCAGCCGGGCTGATCAAGGCGGCGCTGGCCCTTTATCACAAAGTGCTGCCGCCAACCATCAAGGTGCAACAACCAGCCCCTGTTTTGCTTGAAAAGGATTCTCCCTTTTACGTCAATACCGAGTGTCGCCCCTGGTTCCCGGCTGGCAATCATCCCCGTCGTGCTGCGGTCAGTGCGCTGGGTTTTGGAGGCAGTAATTTTCACTGTCTGGTGGAAGAATACCAGGAGGATAAAAACGAGGTCGACTGGTCCGGTGATATACAGATCCTGCCATTTTCTGCGGACGACAAGGATGCGCTGACAAAACAGCTGCAAAGACTTCCTCGTGATGCCCAGTGGCAGCAGCTGCGTTTGCTGGCTGCCCACCTACGCCTTGATTTTGATCGCCAGGCCCGGTGTCGCTTGGTGATGGTGATTGAACGCGGGACCTTAAGTGAAACATTGGATATCGGCAAGCGTATTGATGCTGCTCTGGTCGTGCTCAATCAACAAACCGAAGGTTGGCGCGAAACCCCGGATGGTATCTATTTTTCGACCGAAGGCCCTTGCGATCATGTTGCTTTTCTCTATCCCGGACAGGGGGCTCAGTACCCGGGCATGCTTAAATCCCTGGCCTTACAATTTCCTGAATTCCAGCAGGCGGTCAGTGAAGCTGATCATGCTTTTTCTGAAAACGCCCAGGTTCCGCGTCGGAGCCTGACCGACCTGATCTATCCCCGCCCGGTTTATTCATCTGAACAACAGGAAGCGGCAGTCAGCGCCTTGCGCGCCACCGAAGTCGCTCAGCCGGCTCTCGGCGCGATCGAGCGGGCCGGTGCGGTCGTGCTGCATCGTTTTGGCTTGTCACCCCAAGTGGCAGCAGGGCACAGTTATGGCGAACTGGTAGCTCTATCTCATGCCGGTGTTTTTAGTGCTGCTGATCTGCATCGTCTGTCACGTCTGCGCGGTGAATTGATGGCAGCGAAAGGCTCCGAGCGTGGCACCATGCTGGCAGTGTCGGCTCCGCTGGATTCTATCAGCGAATTTATCCATAATGAACATCTCGATCTGGTGCTGGCTAACCGTAATACTCCGGAACAGGGTGTGTTATCCGGTACCCATGCTGAAATCGAGCGCGCCCGCGCGGCACTTGACGGGCAGGGTATTTCCTGTACCCCATTGAGTGTAGCTGCGGCCTTTCACAGTGCTCTGGTGGCAGCGGCGGCCCAGCCTTTTGCCCAGGCGTTGGAAACAACGACCCTGACCGAGCCGGCATTTCCGGTCTATGCAAATACCAGTGGTGATCGTTACCCCCAGGCCGTCAGTGAACTCAGATCTCTGCTGGCACGACAATTGGCCAGTCCTGTCGATTTTGTCAAAGAAATCGAGGCCATGTATCGTGATGGCCTGCGTATCTTCGTTGAGGTTGGCCCGGGCGCTCGTTTAAGTGGCATGGTCAGAACGATCCTCAAGGGCAAAGATATTCAAACCCTGGCCCTTGATTCTTCTAATGGCAAGCGCTGCGCTTTGGTTGATCTGGCCCGTTTGTTGGCAAAGTTAGCTGCCCTTGGGGTGAATGTTGCCTTGACCTCCTGGGATGAGAAGGTCCTTGAGCAGGAAGCGCAGCAACCGGTCAAGAAGAAAGGGTTAACTGTTACCCTGACCGGTGCCAACCATTTCAACAAGCCGCAACCGCGTCCACTGCGGCAGCAGAAAATGGCCGGAAAAAGCGTCATTCAATCATCTAAGCCACAAGAACAGCCAGGGGAAATACCCATGCCCGAGGAACAAAGACGGCCTCCAGCAACCACGCCAGCCCAAGCTAGGTCAGCGCCTGTCCCGGATACCGGATTGTCGGCAGCGTTGCGCCTGACCCAGCAGAATATCGAGGCCTTGCAATCAATCTCGCAGCAGACCGCCAGACTCCATCAGCAGTTTCTTGAGGGCCAGCAGGCCGCAACCCGTTCCTTTATGCAGCTGGTTGAACAACAGCGACAACTGCTCAACGGGCATCCTGCTGCTCCCGTTGTGCCGACAGTTGTTGCGCCGACTCATAACCCCTCATGCCAGCAATCCGGTGAATTGTCGCCAGCTGTTTCCTCTCAGGCTGCGCTCCCGGTTGCTGAACAACCAGCACGGTCCGAATCGACACCTTCCCCTGTCACCGCAGTGCCTGTGCCTGATAGCTCGCCGGTTCCAGACTCACCCGCAGACAATATTACCAGCGCGTTGCTCGATGTGATTGCCGAGAAGACCGGTTATCCGGTGGAGATGCTGGAACTGGGGATGTCGCTGGATGCCGACTTGGGAATCGACTCGATCAAGCGGGTCGAGATCCTCTCGGCCCTGCAGGAGCGTCTGCCCGAACTGCCGGCGGTCAAGCCGGAAGACCTGGGCGTATTACAGACCCTGGGGCAGATTGTTGAGCATCTGCAGCAGGGTTCAGCAGGGATGGCAAAGGCCACTGGTATGACAGTGTCAGCGGGGGTGGCTGGCCCGCAAGTGACCACCGCGTTGCTCACTGTCATCGCCGAGAAGACCGGTTATCCAGTGGAGATGCTGGAACTGGGGATGTCGCTGGATACCGACCTGGGGATCGACTCGATCAAGCGGGTCGAGATCCTCTCGGCCCTGCAGGAACGTCTGCCCGAATTACCGGCGGTCAAGCCGGAGCATTTGGGCACCTTGCAGACCATCGATCAGATTGTCGATTTTCTCAGCAGTGTCTCCGGCTCGGAAAAAGTGGCTGTAGCGGTTCCGATCCAGGACCCCGAACCTTTGCCGATTATCAAGCGGCAGGAGGTGCGCCTAGCCACTTTGCCCAAGAAAAGACCAGTTAAAAGCTTTTCTTTTGGAGCCGGGGCCCAGGTCTGGATAACCGATGATGGTTCCGCTCTGATTGATGCGTTGGCGGCAGCCTTAACCCGACATAACCTGATTGCGAGAAAAGTCAAGCTGACTGAAATCACTACCTTGGATGCTCCGGCAAACCTTTGTGGTCTGGTAATAGTTGCACCTCTTAAAGGTTGTAACGATCGCTTTATCGCGGATAGTTTTCAGCTGCTGCAGTTGGCCGCTTCCCAGTTACGCGGGCAGGGATCAGGTCAGGGAGCCTTTTTTGCTACCATTTCGCGTCTTAACGGCAGTTTTGGTTTGCCCGCACGTTCCGGCTTCGGCGACCCCCTCTCTGGAGGTTTGGCCGGCTTGAGCAAATCGGTGGCTCTGGAGTGGCCTGAAGTTCACTGCAAGGCGCTGGATCTGGGCATGGGGATGGAGGTGATTCCGGCAGCCACGACCCTGGTCGAAGAAATCTTTACTACAGCTCCCCTTGAGATTGGGGTTTCGTCCACCGGTTTGACCACTTTGGAGCTGGTGACTGAGGATGTTTCTGCTGATACCCGGGAGTTGGCGCTGGAAGAAGGGGATCTGGTTGTTATCAGCGGCGGTGCGCGCGGCGTTACCGCCGCTGTTTCCGTCGCCCTGGCACGTAAATATCGTCCCACCCTGGCATTGCTGGGACGCAGTCCACTCCCGGCGGATGAGCCGGATTGGCTGAAAGGGCTGGATACGGAGGCAGAGATAAAAAAGGCGGTGTTGTCTCATAGTGATACCCCTCCGGCGCCGATAGAATTGCAGCAACAATATGATCAGATTCTGGCTGGACGCGAGATTCGCTCCACCCTCGACAATATTCTCAAGGCAGGCGCCACGCCCTTGTATCTGCCCGTCGATTTACGCGATGAGCAGGCAGTAACCGCTACCATAAATAACCTGCAAGAGCAGTACGGCGCGGTTAAAGGATTGATCCATGGTGCCGGGGTACTGGCCGACAAATTGATCACGGATAAGAGCCGGGAACAGTTTCTGGCAGTCTATGATACCAAGGTTAAAGGATGCCGCCATCTGCTGGCTGCCATCAGCGCCGATAAACTTGCATTTCTGGTTATGTTTTCCTCCTCAACCGGGCGCTTTGGTCGTATTGGCCAAGTCGATTATGCCATCGCCAATGAAGTGTTGAACAAAATCGCCCAGCAGTTTGCCCAGGGTCATCCCCAAGCCAGGGTATTATCATTAAACTGGGGGCCCTGGGATGGCGGGATGGTGACCAGTGGGCTGAAAAAAATGTTTGCGCACGAGGGAATCGATGTTATCGATCTGCAGGCTGGTGCGGCTTATCTGCTCAAGGAATTGACTGCGACAGACAGAACCGTCGAACTGGTCATTGCCGGTGGTCATGCCCAGAAGACTGTTACTGAAGATCCTGAGCCGCCGCAGAACCTGTACCTTTCAAACGCTTTTGACCTCGATCTGAACATTGATCAATTTTCCCTGCTAAAGTCCCATGTTATTGACGGTAAAGCGGTTGTGCCCGCGGCCTTGATGATCGAATGGCTGGCTCATGCCGCGGTTCATAATCATCCGGGTCTTAAATTTCAGGGGTTTAATGATTTAAGGGTGCTTAAAGGAATTATTCTTGAAGCAGGGCAGTCCTACAACCTGCAAGCGATGACCGGCAAGGCGATCAAAAGTGACGGTTTGCATGTGGTGCCGGTAGAGCTTTCAGGTCATGATGAACAGGGGCGCGCCGTCGCCCATGTCCGGGCCCGGGTGGTTCTTGCTGCCGGCTACGGTCCCGCGCGCCAGGCCCGTTCAAGGCTGGATCTGAAGGCCTACGCATCGGCCTCAGCCGGCATTTACGCCGACCAGAAACTGTTTCATGGCGAAGACTTTCAGGGATTGCGCGAGATTCTGGGTTGCTCGTCGCAGGGGATCAATGCCCTGGTGAGTCCGGCCCCGCAACCGCAGGAATGGATCGAACAACCCTTGCGCAACAGCTGGTTTGCCGATCCGCTGGCACTGGACAGTAGTTTTCAGATGTTGATTTTATGGAGTTTTGAGCAGTATCAGGCTGGCTCCCTGCCGGTTTTTGCCGGCCGTTACCGCCAGTACCGGGAGCGTTTTCCTGCTGACGGGGTGGAGGTTCGTGCCCGGATTATCAGCAACAATCAACATCGTGCGACTGCGGATATTGATTTTGTCGATCCGAACGATGGGCAACTGGTTGCGCGACTGGAAAATTACGAATGCGTGATTGATGCATCCCTTAATGCCACCTTTCAGCGCAATAAGCTCACAGGAGTTGCCTGATAATGGCTTATGCCCAATCTGTTGCTGTTGTCGCCATGGGGGGAGAGTTCCCCGATGCAGAAAACCTGGATGATTACTGGGAGCTGATTCTCAAAAAAAGAAACTGTGCCCGCCGCCCGCCTGCAGGGCGCTGGCTGCTTCCGGTGGAAGAAATTTACGATCCTGAGGTTGGTGCTGCGGACCGGGTGTACTCGGATAAGGCCTGTTTTCTTGCCGATACGGCAGATTTATCGGAAATTCCCGGTCTTGATATTGATGCCGGGTTTCTCCGTCAACTGGACCCCATGTTCCGTCTGTTGCTACGGGTCGGTCAGCAAACCATGGCGAGTGCCGGCACATCGTCGTTTGAACCGTCACGGGCCGGCGTTATCATCGGCAATCTGGCGCTGCCAAGTGAATCCTCCTCCGCTCAGGCCCGCCAAATGCTGGGTAAAACCTTTGCTGAAAAACTCACGAACCAACCTTTGACGGTTGATGAGTCTCCGATCATACCACAAAACCACCATGTTGCCGGATTGCCGGCCGCCGTCCTGGCCCGCGGGTTGGGTTTTGGCGGCACCTGTTTCACCCTTGACGCAGCCTGCGCTTCTTCCCTGTACGCGATCAAGTTGGCTGTCGATGAACTGCTTTCCGGGCGCGCCGATCTGATGCTCGCCGGTGGTTTATCACGCCCTGATTCTCTCTATACCCAGATGGGGTTTTCTCAGTTGCGGGCCCTGTCGGCGAGTGGTCGGTGTGCCCCTTTTGACCGTTCCGGGAACGGGCTGGTGGTCGGGGAGGGGTGCGGCCTGTTATTGCTCAAGCGTACCCGCGACGCGCAGCGTGATGGCGATCGGATCCTGGCGGTAATTCGTGGTGTCGGTCTTTCCAATGACCTGCAGGGAAATCTCCTGGCACCATCGTCTGAAGGACAACTGCGGGCGATGCGCGCAGCGTACCGGCAGGCCGGCTGGCAACCCAGTGATGTTGATCTGATTGAGTGCCATGCTACCGGTACACCGGTAGGTGATGCGGTTGAGTTTTCAAGTTTACAGCATCTATGGGGCAACAGTGGCTGGCGTAGTGGTCAATGTGTCATCGGTTCCGTCAAGGCTAACATCGGGCACCTGTTGACCGCAGCAGGCGCCGCAGCGTCAATCAAGACCATTCTGGCCTTATCGCACCGGACACTGCCTCCACAGACCCATTTTGAGCAACCGGCCGCCGGAGTTGATCTGGACACAAGTCCGTTTCGGCTGCTTGGACAGGCTTGCCCCTGGCACCAGCGCCGTGCTGAGGTGCCGCGTCGAGCGGCGGTCAGTGCTTTTGGCTTTGGTGGCATTAATGCCCATATGTTGCTTGAGGAATGGCAACCGGAACGTGCAACCCGCAAGAAGGTGACCCTCCATCCATCCTTCTCGGCCCGTCAGACCCCGATTGCCGTGGTCGGACTGGCCGCTCACTACGGACCCTGGTCTGAGCTGCAGGGGTTGCGACAACGGCTTTTCGGTGTAGATGACAAGACCACACCCGAAACTCCCAGTCATTGGTGGGAGAGCGGCAAGAGTCGTTGGCTTCAGCAGATTTTCCCACAGGGTCTACCTCAAGGATTTTGCCTCGGGCAGATCGGTGCCGCAGCCGGTGAATTTCGCATTCCACCGAAGGAGATGGCAGAGATGCTGCCGCGCCAGTTGCTGATGCTCAAGGTTGCTGCAGCCGCCCTGAAAAATGCCCGTGCTGAGCATGACGATCATCTGTTTACCGGGGTTTTTATCGGTTGTGGCCTTGACCACAATGCGACCAACTTCAGCTTTCGCTGGGGACTGGCGCAACAGGCACGGGTATGGGCCCAGGAGCTGGGCCTAAAATTAACTGAGGACGAACTCTCGGCCTGGATTGATGAATTACGTGATGCCGCCGGGCCGGCACTGACGGCTAATCGTACTATGGGTGCGTTGGGTAGTGTTGTTGCCAGCCGGATTGCCCGTGAATTCAGTGTCGGTGGTCCGAGTTTCACCATTTCCAGTGAAGAAAATTCCAGTTTACGTGCCCTTGAGGTGGCCATCCATGCCCTGCAGGAGGGCTCCATCAAGCGGGCCCTGGTCGGTGCTGTTGATCTTGCCGCTGATCTGCGGGATGTGGTCTGTCGTCACCACCTGACTCCATTTGGCGGTTCCGGACAGTCACGCCCTCTTGACCCTGAAAGTCAGGGTGTCCAATTTGGTGAAGGAGCCGGGGCACTGGTTCTTAAACGTCTGGAAGATGCCCGCCAGGATGGCGATCAGATCCATGCTGTTATCAGCGGTATCGGTACCGCCATCGGGGGTTCTGCTGAACAGTTACTGCCGCTGGCCGACGTTCTGCGTAAAGCAGTGACACAGGCATGCAACAGCGCCGCGGTTAAACCTGCAGACATCGGTTACCTGGAAGTTGATGGCAGTGGTGATCCTGAAGCCGATCTCCTCGAGGCAGCGACTCTGTCCGAGGTCCTTGCTAGTGGTCACCGCAATACCTCTTGCTGGCTTGGCAGTATCAAGGCTGATATCGGTCATGCCGGTGGTGCTGCTGGAATGGCAGCGGTGATCAAGACCATTCTGTGTTTAAAACAGCGGCTGCTACCCCCTGTTCGCAGGTTAACTGCGCTGCGTTCTGAATGGATCACCTCTCCACCACTGTATCAGGTCGCTGATGCACCCCAGTACTGGTTAACCAACCGTGTTGCAGGTGTACGCCGTGCCTTGGTAACCGCGTTGGGCAACGATGGCAGTTATTCAGCACTGATAGTTGAGGAGCATCAGGGGAATCTGCCCGCTCCAGGTGTCGCTCGCCCTTTAGGTGATTTGGCGGTCGGGTTGTTTGCCCTTAACGGTGACAGTTTAGCTGGTATAAGCGAAAGATTGACCGAGCTGAAACAGCTTGTGACGCAGTATCGCGATGAATGCTGTGATCAACTGGCCCGCCGCTGGTATAGCAAACACCCGTCTCCAGCTGACGCTTCACTATGCCTGACGCTGGTACTGGAAACTCCTGCCGAATTGCATGCCCAGCTTGACCAGTTGACCCGTCACCTTGAACGTCTTGCTGCCGATGAGACCCTGAGATTCGCTGATTTATTATCTCCAGCACAACGTGAACGGGTATTTTTCAGCGCCGAACCCCTTGGGGCTAAAGGGAAGATAACCTTTATTTTTCCCGGTTCCGGCAATCATTTCGCCGGGATGGGACGCGATCTGGCCGTGCGTTGGCCGGAAGTCTATAGTGCTCAGGAAACCACCAATTCCCATCTGGCCGATCAGTATCAGCCCCAGCATTTCTGGAATGGGGTTTTGAGTGATGCGCTATTGGAAGATCATAACGCGCTGGTTATTTCCCATGTGGCCCTGTGCACCGCTCTGTACGATCTTCTCAGCCGATTCGCTATCAGACCGCAGATGGTCAGTGGTTACAGTCTTGGTGAATCCTCAGGGTTATTTTCAACCGGTGCCTGGTGTGAGCGTGATGCCATGCTGCAGCGCCTTAAGGATTCTCCCCTGTTTACCAGCGAGTTGGCTGGTGAGTGCCGTGCCGCTCGCCGGACCTGGGGATTGCCCCCCGGTCAGCAGGTTGACTGGTGTCTGGGAATTGTTAATGTTTCAGCTGATCAGGTCAAAAAGGTTCTAGCCGGTAAAAAACAGGTTTATTTGTTGATTATCAACACCTATAAAGAATGTGTGATTGGTGGCCAGCGCCGGCAGGTTGACCTTGCTGTTAAGGAATTGGGCTGCCATTTTATTCCGTTACAGGGAGTCACAACGGTTCATTGTGAAGTGACCAGAGCGGTAGCGGACGCCTATCGTAATCTTCACCTGTTCGATGTCAGGCCGCCGCGAGGTGTTGATTTTTACAGTTGTGCTTTTGGTGGAAAGTATCCCCTGACCACCACCAATGCCGCCGACGCGATTCTGGCCCAGGCTCTCGACACCATTGACTACCCACGGGTGATTGAACGTTTGTATGCTGATGGTGCCAGAATTTTCATTGAAGTGGGGCCTGGCTCATCCTGCACCCGCATGATTTCCAGTATCCTCGGTGAGCGTCCTCATCTGGCTCGTTCTTTCTGTGTCGCGGGCCAGGATGCGTCGGTGCAATTCCTGCGTTTGTTGGGGCACTGCCTGGCTGAAGGGGTCAAGCTTGATCTGGCACCACTCTATCAAACCGGCAAGGTCGAATCGTCTGTCAGTACCGCTGAACGCCCGCAGATCGTTACGACTACCGGGGGCGCTGCGTTTACGCCAGTGCTGCCAGTTAAAAATGATCCGGTTCCCCGGATTGACTCGCCGCCGGCCGCAGCAACCAGCGAAAGCTCTGGTTTAACACTGCCACCCCAGCAATCCCCTTTAACCCGGCAACCAGTCAACCATGATGACTCTGTGCTGGCCCAGTTAACCACCGGATTTCGTGATCTTCATACCGCCGGAGCGACGGCCCATGCGGCCTTCCTGGAGCTGTCTGCTGACCTGGAACGCTCACTGGCTGAGCAGATTGGGTATCAGCAGCATCTGTTGCAGCAGGCGGATGGCAAGTTGTTTGACCTGGATCAGTCATTGATCTGTGAAGAGCGCCATGATGATCAATGCTCAACGCCGGTTGTTCAGAGGGGTGCGATAGAGCAGGGGGGTAAGGGGCTTTCCCCGGTTTTTGATCGTCATCAGTGTATGGAATTTGCGGTCGGATCGGTGGCCCGGATGCTCGGTAAGGAGTTTGCTGAGGTTGATACATTCCCAACCCGAGTGCGACTACCTGATGAACCACTGATGTTGGTTGACCGGATTGTTGCCCTTGAAGGTGAGCCACGTTCTATGACCTGCGGACAGGTGGTCACTGAACATGATGTTACGGCGGATCGCTGGTATCTCGATGGTGGTCGTATCCCCACCTGTATCGCGGTCGAAGCCGGTCAGGCTGACTTGTTTCTTTCGGGCTATCTCGGAATCGATTTTATCACCAGAGGAGTGGCGGTGTATCGATTGCTCGATGCGGAGGTCACCTTTCATCGAGGCTTACCGACGGTCGGTGAAACGATCCGCTATGATATTCATATCGACAAATTTTTCCGTCAGGATCAGACCTACCTGTTCCGCTTTCATTTTGAAGCGACGGTAAATGGAGAGCCTTTACTGAGTATGCGTGATGGTTGTGCCGGATTTTTCAGCGCGGCAGAACTGGCCGCAGGCAAGGGGATCGTTCATACCCGCCTCGATCTGTTGCCGCAGCCGGGGCACATGCCCGCTGATTGGCGTGAGTTGGTTCCAATGGCGGTTGAATCCTATAACGATACCCAGATTGCGGCCCTTTATGCAGGTGATCTGGCTGGCTGTTTCGGTCCTGAGTTTGCGGATTTGCCATTGAAAAGGCCCTACACCCTGCCGGGTGGCAAATTAAAACTGGTTGATCGCGTGGTTCTGCTTGACCCTGAAGGTGGACGCTACGGCCTGGGCCAAATTCGGGCGGAGATGGACATTCAGCCGGATGCCTGGTTTTTAACCTGTCATTTTGTTGATGATCGGGTTATGCCGGGGACCTTGATGTACGAATGCTGCATGCACACCCTGCGGATCTACCTGTTGCGCATGGGGTGGATCGGTGAGAGCGATATCACCTGGTGCGAACCTGTGCCCGGTGTCCACAGTGGTTTGAAGTGTCGAGGACAGGTCATTGAAACGACGAAAAAAGTCACCTATCAGGTCAGCATCAAGGAGCTGGGTTACCGCCCGGAACCCTATGCTATTGTTGATGCCCTGATGTTTGCCGATGACCACCCGATCGTCGAAATTCCAGACATGTCGGTCCGCTTGAGCGGCCTTGATCGTTCCATGGTCGAGGCCTTATGGCAGCGTCAGTTTCCATCAGTAAGTCATCAAGATCGGCAGATTCTTTACGACCGTGAACGGATCACCGCGTTTGCCATCGGCAATCCATCTGACGCATTTGGTGAACCCTACCGGATTTTTGATAAGGAGCGCAAGATTGCGCGTCTGCCCGGACCGCCGTTCCAGTTTCTCGACCGGATTGTTGATGTCAAGGGGGAGCCGTGGACGCTGGTTGAGGGAGCAGCTGTGGTGGCGGAATATGATGTGCCGCCGGATGCCTGGTATTTTACTGCCGGTCGGCAGCCGGAAATGCCCTTTAGCGTATTGCTTGAAATCGGCCTGCAACCCTGCGGCTGGCTCGCGGCCTATCTGGGTTCGGCGTTGACCAGCGATACCGACCTGTCTTTCCGCAATCTGGACGGTCAGGCGATTCAGCACAAAGCGGTGACGCCGACTAGTGGGACTCTCACGGTCATGGTGGAAATCACCCGGATTGCCAGCAGCGGCGGGATGATCATCCAGGGCTACAATTTTAATGTGCATGACACTAGCGGTCCGGTCTACACCGGCACCACTGTGTTCGGGTTCTTTTCCGCGGCGGCGCTGGCTCAGCAGGTCGGCGTGCGTGGAGCCACAAGCTGGCAACCATTACCCGAGCAGATCAGTCGAGCCAGAACCTTTGAGTATCCGGTTGCACCACCATTTCCCGATACGATGCTGCGCATGGTTGACACGATTGACCTGTATCTTCCTGACGGTGGCCCGCAGCAACTCGGGTTTATTCGCGGCAGCAAAGAGGTCGATCCGGATGAATGGTTTTTTAAAGCCCATTTTTACCAGGATCCGGTGTGTCCCGGGTCACTCGGACTTGAGTCTTTGCTGCAGTTGCTCAAGGTTGTTGCCGCTGAGCGTTGGGGAGTGGGTGCTGACAGCCGTTTTGAAACCATGGCGCTGGAGGAAGAACATCGCTGGAATTACCGTGGCCAGATTATCCCCAGTAGTCAGTGTGTTGAAATTGAAGCGGTTATTACCGACGTTAATGACCAGAAACGAATACTCAAGGCGGATGGTTTGTTGTCGGTGGATGGTAAAATCATCTATCAGATGAAAGATTTTGCCCTGCGTCTTTACGGTTGATGGTTGCAGGACGGCTGGTGCTTCACCTGCCGGGTAAATTATGTTACAAGATTTCCTTGCTGAATTCTGTATTCTGAATTCTTGAACCCTTAAGATCCACTCCTTGCAACGGGGTAGTTTTAAACTGTGAAGTTCATTCATCAATGAAATATACCCGCGTCCATATTGAATCGGTCGGTTATGAACTGGCTCCCATTGTCGTTACCTCGACCGAGCTGGAAAATCGAATAGCGCCGGTCTATAAAGCACTGCATATTGCCCCGGGACAATTGGAAGCTCTGACCGGTATCCGCGAGCGGCGCTGGTGGAAGCCCGGCACACCTATCTCTCATGGTGCCATTGCAGCGGCAAAAAAATCCCTGCAGGAACGCAATATTGCTGCTGAAGATATTGGTGCGGTAGTTTATGCCGGGGTCTGTCGTGAACATTTTGAACCCGCTACTGCCTGTTTGGTTGCTTCGGCGCTAGGCATTCGAGGTGATGCAGCTATCTACGATTTGTCAAATGCTTGTCTTGGTGTTCTTAATGGAGTGCTTGACATAGCTAACCGGATTGAACTGGGCCAGATTCGCGCCGGATTGGTGGTTGCCTGCGAAAGTTCGCGGGAAATCAACGAGATCATGATCCAGAAGATGCTTGACCATCCGACCATGCCCCTGTTTACCCAATCTCTGGCAACCCTGACCGGTGGCTCCGGTGCCGCTGCAGTCTTGTTGACCGACGGTTCTTTTTCCCCCTCACGCAGACCAAAGTTGCTGGGCGGGGTGAACGTCGCTGAACCTCAGTACCATGAACTGTGCCGCTGGGGGCTGACCCAGGAATCTGCCGCTTGTCAGCAGCCGTTTATGCAGACTGATGCGGTCGCTGTCATGAAGCACGGGGTTGAACTGGGCAAACGCACCTGGGAACTTTTCAGTAGTAAGCTCGGTATTACGGCAGATAAAATTGATAAGGTTATCTGCCATCAGGTCGGAGAAGCGCATCAGCGCCTGATTCTCCAGAACCTTGGTATTGATCCGGCGAAGGATTTTCAAACCTTCGAGTTTCTCGGTAATATGGGCACCGTGTCCCTGCCGATCACTGCGGCCATCGCCAAAGAGCGGGATCTACTGCGCCCTGGTGACCTGGTCGGCTTTCTTGGAATCGGCAGTGGCCTGAACTGTCTGATGATGGCTATTCAATGGTAATCGATTCTCCGCTGTTTAAATCCGAATATCCCTTTAAAAGCAACTTTCTCGACCTGAATGGTCTGGCCTATCATTATATTGATGAGGGCAAAGGATCACCGGTGGTTATGCTCCATGGTAACCCGAGCTGGTCGTTTTACTATCGTAATCTCGCGCGCCAACTCAGCAAACGTCATCGCGTGATTGTGCCGGATCATATCGGCTGTGGTCTGTCGATGAAACCGGCCGATTCC
>RRYU01017830.1_pt1 | contig 104260 bp, 97 predicted proteins | sample 2162651 | NCBI WGS metagenome assembly RRYU01 (sample SAMN10267283, study PRJNA491782) | microbial mat metagenome | isolation source: biomat in the production well | place: Japan: Minami-Kanto gas field, natural gas well KTG3 | collected 2017-06 | reverse complement strand
CCCCCCCGGGGTCCTGTCCAGCGGTGAAGGCAGCCTCTTTGTGGATCGTGTGGATCAAACTGTTTTCCGAAGCATGATCCAGTGGTGGGATCTCGAATACGTTTCGCGCTATCAGGCCTGGAATGACTCGATCTTCTTCACCAACGGTCCGACCACCGGCGATCTGGAATTCTTGGTGGAAGATCTGTCTCGCAGTCATGAGAATTGGATTCTGGTCAAAAGCTCAGCCGAACTTCCCGTCCTGTACAATCTAACTGCACAGAACCAGGAAGGGAGCGCAGGAGAATACAACTGCCGCTTCCGCGACTCGGTGAGCGAAGACGGCACCTGGTGGCTGGCCGATGTTCAGGCTCTCCACAGCCCCGCCATCGAAACAGCTTCCTCTATCGCAGCCCTGGCCGATCCCGGGCCCTGGGATGTCCTGGTAATCAGTCACGAAGATTTCCTGGGTCCCTTGGAAGATCGCTACCTTCCCTATCGCGAGGCGCAGGGTTATCGCGTGAAACTGCTTACCGACAAAGAGGTCTGGGACAGTTTCTATGGCGGCGCACGCGAGGCCATCGGCCTTCGCAATGCCGCGCGTTTTGCCTATCAGCAGTGGGGCACACAGGCCGTGATTCTGGTTGGAGACTGTTCGAAAGATTCGCGTGGTGTCGGCGATGACTCATTGGAAGATTTCATACCCGCTCATTTCGTTCATGAGGTTGTGGATGGCGCTAATGAAGTGGTAGCCATGGACGAGTGGTTCACCATTTTCGGATTCAATGAGTGGCCCTCCCTGATCATGGGCCGTATACCCGCCAGTAGCACCGACGATCTAGAAGTCTACTTCGACAAGGTTGAGTGCTTCGAGGCTCTGGAATCCTACGAGAACTGTGATGCCGCCGGCGACTGGCGCTCGCGCGGATTCATGATCGCCGATGACAACTGGAGCTATAATCAACTTGCGGAACCTTCAGAGCCAGTTTACTCAGAGCGTTTTTTTAGAATTGGCCAGGAAGAAGCCATAGGACGTGTTGAATCGGCTGTGGTGAATGACCCCGACTGGGGAATCCCCGGCACCTTCGAAGCGATTCCCTTTTTCGAGGAAGTCATTACAGTTCCCTGGTACGAAGATAACCCTGGTGCCACATCAAGAGAAATCTTCGAATTCCTCAGACCTATACTATGGCCCGTGTTTGCAGACAGCCTGTCCCAAGGTTACCTCTTCGCAATGATTCAGAGTCATGCGAATCGAAATCTTCTCACACATGAAGGCCTGCTGGACACCGGCAGCAACACGGATCATGGAGATCACGAATACCTGGAGAACGTAGGCATGCCCTTCATCTGGGCCGTGCTGGGTTGCCACGGCAACGCCTTCGCCAATGGCGCGGAATTCCGCCGTCACGATTGCATGGGGGAGAAACTCCTATTCCTCGATCAGAACCGCGGCTCGGTGGCCAGCTACGCCAGCGACGGATACGAATTCCTCTATCCGAACAACAACCTGACCAACGACTTCATGGAGATGCTGTTCTGGACCTATCGTGAGGACGACGATGTCGCCTATTTCCCCCAGTGGATCCTGGGCAGCGTGATCTCGGCAACAGAGCTTCGTTACGGAGGCTATCAGTCCAGCATGCGATACAATTTGCTGGGCGATCCTCTCCTGCGTCTGGACGCTGGACCTCCAAAGATTCGTCTCTACCTCGACGGTATGGAGCAGAGCAACGGTGATTCTCTCTTCGTCACCAGCTCCGAGGACACCCTTGAAATCCTGGCCTATGTCACCGACGAAGCCTACATCAAGGATCTGGCCATCTACGATCCGGAGCTTGGCAGCTACCCCTTCACCTTCGAGGCCTTGGTGGACACCCTGGCCCATCAAGATTCGGGCATTGCCCGCGCCTATCAGGTGGAAGCACGTATTCCCTACGACTTCACCATGAAGGGTGTGGTGCTGGAAGCCACGGATCAGTCGGGTCGCGTTTCTACTTTCTCGCTGCCCAATCCCAAGTCGGTGAAGTTCTTCATCGAGGGGAACGATTCCCTGGCCGAAGGGCAATGGGTGCGCGCGGAAGGCAGCATCGACATGAGAATTCGAGTTCCTCATGCCGATGTGGGTGCCCCGCGATTCAGCCTGCGCGCTGACGGCGAGGACACGGGTATTTTCGCCACCGCCACCGCCGACCCCCTCAATCATGAGATCAATTTTGAATACGAGTGGGGCCCCGGTGCTCATCAGTTGGAGATCCTTCTGGACGGCACGGCCGTTTACGGGGGCATCAACCTGGTGGTGGACAGCGAAGTGCGGCTACTCTCGGGGCTGGTATATCCCAATCCATTCAGGGATATGGCGCTCTTCCGCTACTCCCTCACGGGACATGCCACCGAGGGTATGTTGAAGATCTTCACCGTGAGCGGCCGTCTCGTGCGCAGTCTCGAGATTAGCGATCTGGGTGAAGGCATGGAGCATTGGCTGGAATGGGATGGCCTCGACCAGGATGGTGAAGCCATCGCCAACGGAACCTACCTCTTCCGCTTCGTCGTCAAGAATGTTCAGGGCGAAGAATTGGTCTGGCAGGACCGAGTGGTGAGGATGCGTTAATGGGCGAAGAGCTGCTGAAGCAACTTGCGGGCTTGGTCACCGAGGCGAGCAATCCCGAGACGGCCTATCTCGATCAGCTTGATACCCTGTCACTGCTTCAGCGTCTAAACGAGCAGGATGCCCAGGTGGCCGGCGCCGTGCGCGAGGCTCTGGAATCCATTGCAAAGGCCACAGATTTCGCGGCCGCCTCCCTCAGGGAGGGCGGTCGCATCATTTACGCCGGTGCGGGGACCAGCGGTCGCATGGGTGTGCTGGATGCCTCGGAGTGTCCTCCCACCTTCGGCATCGATCCTTCACGTGTCGTGGGCCTTATCGCCGGCGGGCCGGCGGCTCTCATCAAGTCGCAGGAAGGCATGGAGGATAGGGCCGAGCTGGGTGCCGCCGACCTGGCCGCCCTGGATCCCGGGCCGGCCGACACGGTCATCGGCATCAGCGCCAGCCATCGAACTCCCTACACCGTGGGTGTGGTGGAAGAGGCTGTGCGCCGTGGCTGCCGCACGGTGTTCATCACCTGCAATCCCCAGGTGGAAGTGCCTGGACAGGTGGCCATTCGTCTGCTCGTGGGGCCCGAGGCCGTCACCGGCTCCACAAGGCTCAAAGCGGGCAGCGCACAGAAGATGACCCTCAACATGATTTCAACCGGCGCCATGGTGCTTACAGGGCGCGTCTATGGCAATCTGATGGTGGATCTAGATCCCATGAGCGAAAAGCTTGAGGAGCGAAGCCGTGGTCTAATCATGACGGTAACGGGCGTGGACTATGATCGAGCTTCGGAATTGCTTGAGTCCGCTGGCAGCGTGAAATGCGCCCTTCTCATGGAGATGGCCGGGCTGGATCGCCCCGAGGCTGAAGACCGACTGGAAGCTGCTCAGGGACACTTGCGTAGGGCTCTCGAAACCCTAGATTGACGACTCTCCCCTCCGGATTGACAGCCCTCATTGAGAGGGTGTAAATTGACTCTTCACCGTCGAGCCGCCCCCCGTGGGCGGCTCCGGTATTCCCGGCGCGATGGGCGTGCTGGGTCCACGAAATTGAGGTTCCCTGTGTTCTTCAAGGGCAGAGACGTGCTCTCCCTCGCCGACCTTAGCGATGCCGAAATGAGCGAAATTGTCGCCTTTGGACGAGAGCTCAAAGGCCGTTTCCACGCAGGCGAGCCCATGGATTTTCTCAGCGGCGCCCAACTCTTCCTGCTGGATCCGGAAAACCACTATAGTGGCTTCAATCCTTTGGCCATCGCCATGACCCAGCTGGGCGGTGTGGCCACGCGGATTGAAACATCGGGTCCACGAGAGAAGCTTGGCGAGACCTGGCTGGATCGTGCCAGGCTTATGGATCTTTCCGGTAATGGCTTGGCCGCGACGGGCCAGGGTGTAGAGCATGGCCAGGCTTTCATGGAAGAGCTCGCCGAAGTTCTCAAAGTTCCGATCTTCAATCTCATGAGCGATCTGGCAGCGCCGCTCCAAGCTCTTTCAACCTTGCTCACACTCAATGAGCATCGGGGTGAAAAAATGGAAGAGTCTCGCGCGGCCCTGCTCTGGGCTCCCCCCGGTCAGGCTCAAAAATCTACAGCCTTGCCGCTCTCTCTCGCCGAAATGTTCCTGCGCCAGGGAATCAGTCTGCGCATGGCCTGTCCTTCCAGGTTCCATCCCGGCGCTGAGGCGGCCGAGTATCTCGATGCCTTCCTGCCCGGCGCCTTCGAAATCAGCGAAGATCCCGGCGAGGCCCTGGACAGTGCAGACCTGGTCTTTTCCATGAACTGGACACCTGAGCTTGGCGCGGAGGATCTGGAAGAGCTGGCGGCCATGGGAAGTGAGTTTTCCGACTGGAGAATGAGCTCCGAACTGCTCTCTCTCGCCGCATCGGAGTCGATCGTAGGGGGCGGATTGCCCCAAAGCCGCGACAACGAAATTGACAGCGCTCTATTGGACGATCCCAGGTCCATCCACACGGAAGAGAGTGCGAATCTCCTGCACGTTTCGAAAGCTGTGCTGGCACTGTTCATGGATCCCGCCATCGCCGGCAGCGTCGGAGAAGAACATGACTCGACAATTCAGTAAGGATGAACTCTTCGTCATCACCCTCGGCGGCAACGCCGTCCTGCCCGTGGGCCAGAGCGGAAGTATCGACGAACAATTCAACCTGACCCGCGCCACCATGGCCCATGTGGCCAATCTGGCCAAGACCGGCCTGCGCATGGTGCTCAGCCATGGCAACGGTCCCATCGTGGGGAACATCGTCATCCGCAATGAGTGCGCGAGCCACCTGGTTACGCCCATGCCGCTGTTCATCTGCGGGGCGGACAGCCAGGGCGGCATCGGCTTCATGATCCAGAACGCCCTGCGCAACGAGCTTTACCTTTCAGGATCGCCGCAGCCTGTGGCGACCATCGTGACCCAGGTTGAAGTGGATGCCAGCGATCCCGCCTTCGAAAACCCCAGCAAGCCCATCGGCCCTTTCTATCGCGCGGACGAAGCCACCGTTATGGAAAAACAGAAGGGCTGGGTTATGAAAGAAGATGCGGGACGCGGATGGCGCCGCGTGGTGGCCAGCCCGGAACCCAAGCGCATAGTAGAGTGGGAGGCCATCAAAAGACTGGTGGAGGGCGACATTCTGACCATCTGTACCGGTGGCGGTGGCATACCGGTTCGCATGAGCAAGAAGGGTCTGCTCAAGGGTGTGGACGCGGTCATCGATAAGGATCTGGCGGCTGTGCTTCTGGCTCAATCTTTGGGCGCAACGGGCCTGGTCTTCATCACTGCCGTGCACAATGTGGCCGTGGGATTCGGTACGCCCCAGCAGCGCGACCTCGGTCGCGTAAGCCTGGAAGAGATCAAAGCCTATCAGTCGGCGGGGGAATTCCCCGATGGAAGCATGGGACCCAAGATGGAAGCGGCCATCCGTTTCCTCGAAGGCGGCGGCAGGGAAGCCATCGTCTGCGCTCCCGAAGCCTTGGACGATGCCGTAAACGGCAAAGCCGGCACTCGCATTTACGCATAGGAGAAACATGTCACGCCGATTTCTCATCGCATTGATACTGCCCTTGCTTCTGCTCTCGGCTTGCTCTGAGGGCGAGAAGAAAGAGGTGGATACGGACGCGCTTCAGATCGGCATGGTCTTCGACATCGGCGGCAAGGGCGATCGATCCTTCAATGATTCTGCCTATCGCGGACTCATCCAGGCCAAAGACGACTTCAGCGTGCGCGTGGTGGAGTTCGAACCGGGCCAGGATTCAGACCGTGAGCAGGGCCTGCGCAAACTGGCATCCCGCGGTTTCGACCTGGTCATCGGCGTGGGCTTCCTCTTCACCGAATCCATTCGCGCGGTGGGGGCGGACTATCCCGATGTTCACTTCGCCCTGGTGGATGGCCATGTGGACGGGCTCTCCAACGTGGCCAGCTTGCTCTTTCGCGAGGAAGAAGGATCCTTTTTGGTGGGAGCCCTGGCAGCGCTAAAAAGTGAGAGCGGTACCATTGGCTTCGTGGGCGGCATGGAAGTGGCGCTCATCCGCAAATTCGAGGCGGGTTACCGGGCAGGTGCCATGGCGGTGAGACCGGATGTTAAGGTGCTGGTGAATTACGCGGGCGTGACGCCCACGGCCTTCGCCGATCCGGTGAAGGGCAAAGAGCTAACTCTGTCTCAGATCGGCCGCGGCGCCGACGTTATTTTCCACGCCTCGGGAACCACCGGCAATGGCGTGATTGAAGCGGCGCGCGAAAAAGCTGTCTTCGCCATCGGCGTTGATTCCAATCAGAACCACATGGCGCCGGGCACCATGCTCACAAGCATGGAAAAACGCGTAGATCGGGCGGTCTACGAGGCCATTCGCGGTTTGGTGGCAAAGGAGTTCTCCGGCGGTATCCACGAGTTTGGTCTGGAGGGTGGCGCCTTGGGCTATGCCATGGACGAACACAACGAGGGCCTCATCTCACCCGCCCACCAAGCTGTCGCCGACTCCCTGGCCCGCGAGATTATCGCCGGCCGCATCCAGGTGCCCAAGGAGTAGCGTGAAGGTCCGGCTTTCGGGGCTGAGCAAGAGCTTCCCCGGTGTCCGGGCGGTGGACGACGTATCCCTCGAATACGAACCCGGCAAGCTCTACGCCCTGGTGGGCGAGAACGGCGCCGGTAAGAGCACGCTCATGAAGCTGCTCTACGGCATGCTGCCCCCCGACGCGGGCAGCATTTCACTGGATGACACTTCCCTGCGTTTCAAGAGCCCGCAAGATGCCATCGCCCGGGGAATCGGTATGGTGCATCAGCACTTCATGCTGGTGGACACATTGTCCGCCGCTGAGAATGTGATCCTGGGCGCGGAGCCGCTGAAGGGTGGGCTTATCGATCGTGTGGCGGCCCGGAAGGCCGTGCAGGGCTACGCCGACCGCTTTCATCTGGATGTGGATCCCGACGCGCCCATGGAGTCGCTGTCGGTGGGCGAAGCGCAAAGGGTGGAAATTCTCAAGGTGCTCTACCGAGGCGCCGACTTTCTCATTTTCGATGAACCCACCGGCGTGCTCACGCCCCAGGAAAGCCGATTCCTCTTCGAGATCCTGCGGCGCTTCACCGCCGAGGGTAAAACCGTAGTGCTCATCACTCACAAGCTCGACGAAGTTCTCGAACTTGCCGATGAGGTGGACGTCATGCGCCGCGGCCGCTATGTGGGACGCGTGTCTCGCGAAGATGCCAGCGCCGAGGGCCTGGCCCGCATGATGGTGGGGCGCGAGGTGCTCTTTCGCGTGGAAAAGGGCGAGTCCAATCCCGGCGCGCCCATTCTCGAATTGGACGACATCCAACTGGACGCCGCGCCGGGCCAGCGTGGCCTTGAGAACCTGAGCTTGGCCATTCGCGAGGGCGAGATCTTCGGCATTGCCGGAGTGGAGGGCAACGGGCAGCGGGAGTTGGCCGGCATCGTCACGGGTCTGATTCAGCCCAGCGGAGGGCGATTGCTATTCGGCGATGAGGCCCTGGAGAAACTCACACCGCGGTCGGCGCGGGAAATGGGTATCGCTCATGTGCCGGAAGATCGGCAGAAGACGGGCCTGGTGCTCGACATGGATCTGGGCGAGAATCTCATGCTTGGGCAGGAAGGCGATGCAGACATCGGACGCGCTGGCCTGCTTTCTCCACCGCGCATTCGCCGCCGGGCCAAGGAACGCATCGCCCGCTACGATCTACGGGCGGCGGATCTGGGGCAGGCGGCTCGCGAACTGTCCGGCGGCAATCAGCAAAAGCTCATTCTAGCGCGGGAACTGGCGCGGGAACCTCGCCTTCTTGTGGCCAGCCAGCCTACGCGTGGCGTGGATGTGGGCGCCATCGAGGCCATTCACCGCATACTCATTGAACGGCGGGATCTGGGCATGGCCGTGCTGCTCTTCAGTTCGGAACTCACGGAACTCTTGGCTCTGAGCGATCGCATCGGTGTGCTTTATCGCGGGCGCCTGACGGCGGTGCTCGATGCCGAGGGCTGCGACGAGGAAGAGCTGGGCCTTTGGATCACGGGGGCGAAAGGTGGGATCGATGTCGCTTAAACGCATCGCACTGGCCTTTTGGGAAGCCCTCTGGCCGCCCCTTTCCGCCCTGGCTCTGACCTTCCTGGTGGGCGGGGGAATCATTGCGGCCATCGGTGAAAGCCCCATGGAAGTTTTCACCCTGCTTTTCCGTGAAGGCCTCAGTAGCTTCGACGGATTTGCCCGCGTGCTCAACGATGCCACTCCCCTCATGCTCACAGGACTCTCCGTGGCCTACGCCTTCCGTGCGGGTTACTTCAACATCGGCGGCGAAGGGCAGCTTTACATGGGCGCTTTCGCGGCCATGCTCGTGGCCACGGCTCTACCGGGTGCGCCGCGTCTCTTGGCCATTCCGCTGGCAATTCTTGCCGCAGCCACAGGCGGCGCTGTATGGGGAGCCATCCCCGGATTTTTGCGCGCGCGTTTCGGGGTGCACGAGGTCATCAACACCATCATGATGAACTTCCTGGCCGTGGGTATTACGGGCTATCTCGTGGTGCATCACCTGAAGGATCAAGGGCAGATGATTCCCCACACGTCCGAGATTCCCGAGGCCTACCAACTCGAAGGCTTCGGGCGCAGCGCCTGGGGACAGACCCTGGGCCTCGACTCGGCCAATCCACTGGGTCCCTCGCTCATTCTCGCACTTCTTGCCGTGCTCGTGGTCTGGCTGATTTTCCGGCGCAGCGTCGAGGGCTATCGCCTGCGCGTGCTGGGTCTGAGCCCGCAGGCGGCACGCTACTCCGGCATTTCCACCGGATGGCTCACCGTGCGCGCCATGGCCGTCAGTGGCGCGCTGGCCGGCCTGGTGGGCGTACACGAAGTGCTGCTCTATCGACATCGCTTCCTGGATAATTTCTCCTCGGGCCTGGGCTTCCTCGGCATCGCCGTAGCGCTCATGGGACGGAATCATCCATTGGGGGTCATGCTGGCCGCCCTGCTCTTTGGATTCCTCAACACCGGCGCCCTGGAAATTGACATCTTCACCGAGGTCCCCCGTGAATTGGTGGTGGTGATGCAGGCCTTGGTCATTCTCTTCGTGGTCTCGGCCAGTGAACTGGCATCCCGCCGCGCCGTCCGCCGCCGAAAGGAGAAGGCCGCATGATCGCTCTGGCCCTTCTTTTCGGCACACTGCGCACGGCCACGCCGCTGCTCCTTGCAGGTCTCGGCGGTATGTTCTCCGAACGCGGAGGCGTGGTGAACATCGCCCTGGAAGGCATCCTGCTGGTGGGAGCCTTTGCCGCCGCCGCCGCCACGGCCTTCACGGGATCGGCCACCATCGGCCTCATGGCCGCCCTTTTCGCCGGCATGCTCCTGGCCCTACTTCATGCCGTGGCCACGCTCTGGATCGGTGTGGATCAGATCGTCAGCGGCGTGGCGCTCAATCTGCTCGCCCTGGGGCTCACGGAGTTTCTCATGTGGGTCTTTTTCGGAAGCGGCAGCAACTCACCTCGTCTTGAATTCGGTGTTGCTTCTGGATTCTGGGGACGCGTCTTCACGGAACTGCCACCGCTGACTCTTTTCGCCCTGGCGGCTGTACCACTCAGCGCCCTGCTGCTTTTCCGAACACGATTTGGACTGCGACTGCGGGCGGTGGGAGAGCATCCGGAAGCGGCAGCCTCACTGGGCATTTCCGTGCTGCGCATGCGACTTTGGGGCGTGCTGCTCAGCGGTGCACTGGCCGGACTGGGCGGCGCCTTCCTGAGCCTCAATGCCCATTATTTCGTGAAGAACATGAGCGCGGGACGCGGATTCATCGCGCTGGCCGCCCTCATCTTCGGCAAATGGAAGCCTTGGGGCCTGCTGGTGGCGACCCTGCTCTTCGGCTTTGCCGAAGCCCTGCAAGGACATCTGCATGTGCCCTGGCTCCCTGTGCGTTTCGTCCAGATGCTGCCCTACCTGCTCACCATGATCGCGCTGGTGGGCGTAATCGGAAAAAGTCGGGCGCCGGCGGCTCTGGGGAAAAAGCTGTGAGTGGTTGTGAGTGTTGTGACGAGATATAGCTCGCCACAACAACTTCCAGCTGCGTTTGGAAAAGGAAGGCAGCGCCGATCAATATGATTAACTCAATTTCAAAGATGATCCTACTATGCATCGTTATCGGGTCGTTCGCGACGACAGATTCTGTCGCAAACAACGAAATCGTCTCTATGAGAATTTTCGAGGAGATGGCGAGGAAGAATGACTCCTCTGTCCAAAAAACGCTCTATGGATATGCAGCTTGGTTTCACAATTCTCCCTTCATGGTAGTGGGGGAAGCGACGAACATGGAGTGGCCGGGTGGCATACCTCACTTTCATCTCATTGTCGAGGAGGTCGTCAAATTCGATCGAGCTATTTGCTTGGATGGAAAGATGGCAGCCGGAGACACCCTTATCCTTGATGGTAAAGTAGCATGGGTCGAGAGGGATGATTCCATTCAGCTGGGAATAACGCGGTCTGATGTCATCGGGAGTCCAAGAGCCCTCGTTTCGATATCACTGTCTGTGAAAGCGATGAACGAGATCAACTGTAAGAGCGATACTTTGAAGTTAGCTTCCTTCACTCCGTGTACCGGAGATGATTCTGTCTCCTTCAAGTATATAAGAGCTTTCATTCACGATCTCGGTGGATCGAAGACAGGATTCTTTGAAATCAAGACCCAAGATTTATTTCAACCAAGGACCCAAGAGGAGTGGTTTGATCTAATTGTGAGTTCTAGAGTCGCGAAGAGTGGTGATCGATAAGATTACAGGCGATTGCGGATTTCGTGTGGGTAGTGAATTCGCAGTTTTTTCCTGGAAGAATCATGAAGATCTCCAGCCTTAGCCAGAACGGGTTTCACTATGTAGAGCGGCCAGTCTCGTACCTGCAAATGCTAGTGACAGCTGGCGCAAAGCATGATCAGATTGTCCTCACGGCTATCCCCGCTCCGGTGCGGGCCTTGAGTTGCATCATGATGGACCGGCAGCCTTTGGCCTGGCAAGGGTGAGCATCGCGCATCACCACCGCCCGCCTTCGGGTAAGTGGAATGCTTGCGTGATTGTGCTGTCCACCCGGGTGGACTCGCCGCTCAAGATGGAAATCGCCAGCGATCGGTACTGATGAGAGGCCCGAAGGCAGTGAATCATGGCACGCTTCCCACACTAAACCCGGAAGAATCCGTATACAGGTCGACCTCGAGCTTGTTTGCTTATTTTAATTGCCCAGTTTTCTCCTCTCGGCTAAATTGAAGCTTCCCCATGGAGGAAAATGAAGACCCTTGTTATCGGCTCGGGCGGGCGCGAGCACGCGCTCGCTTGGCGTCTGGAAAAGTCCGACTCCGTATCCGAACTTGCCCTGTGGCCCGGCAATGGCGGCACGGCTCGTATGGGATGGAACCTGGACCCCGCCCTTTTTGAGGGCCGCGAAGAAGCCGATGCCATTATTGAGTGGAAGCCCGATCTGGTGGTCATCGGTCCGGAAATGCCTTTGGTGGAGGGCCTGGCCGACAGGCTCCGCAAGGCGGGAATCGCCGTCTTCGGTCCCGGTGCCGACGGCGCGAAGCTCGAGGGATCCAAAATCTTCGCCAAGGAATTCATGCTTCGCCACGGCATTCCCACCGCCGATTCCCGTCAGGTGACAAGCCAGGCGGAACTGGTGGACGCCATGAATCTGCTGGGCGAGTCCATCGTGCTCAAGGCCGATGGCTTGGCCGCCGGCAAGGGTGTGCTCCTGCCGGACAGCCGCGCCGAGGCCATTGAGGCCGGCGAGGCCATGCTATCGGGCGATTCCTTCGGCGAAGCCGGTCGAACTCTATTGGTGGAAGAGCGCCTGGACGGATACGAGGTTTCTTTGCTCGCCATTCTCGACGGTAAAGACTTCTTCCTTTTGCCCGCCAGCCAGGATCACAAACGTGCCCTGGAAGGGGACCGCGGTCCCAACACCGGCGGCATGGGCGCCTATGCGCCTGTACCCGGACTGGGCGACGACGAATTGGCTAAACTCGGTGAAGCGATCTTCGGCGCTGCCCTGCGAGGCCTGGCCGCCGACAGCATCGATTTCCGCGGCGTGCTCTATGCCGGGCTCATGATGACGTCTGCCGGCCCCAAGGTGCTCGAATTCAACGTACGCTTCGGCGATCCCGAAACCCAGGCCCTCATGATGATGCTCAAGGGCGATTTCGGACAACTCCTGTCCTCTGCCGCAGCGGGCGAACTGGACAAAGCGGCTGTCAGCCATAAGGACGGCGCCGCCATGGTCGTGGTACTCTCATCGCGGGGGTATCCCGACAAGCCCGACACTGGCTATGTGATCGAAGACCATCTGGCGGACAGCGGTGAGCGGTCAGCGGATAGCGTCGTCTTTCACGCCGGTACTCGCGAACAAGACGAAAAACTGATCAATGCCGGAGGCCGGGTCCTGGGCGTGACAGCCTGGGGACGCGATCTGGCTCAAGCGGCCGATCGATGCTACCATCGTATCGACGGCATTCACTTCGAAGGTAAGACCTTCCGCCGGGACATCGGTTGGAGGGTACTGAGCAAAGGTACGGTAGCATGAGCGCGCTAGTTGGCATAATACTGGGAAGCAAGAGCGACGACGCACTTCTGGATCCCTGCACTGAGGTGCTGGACCGCATGGGGATTTCCTGGGAAACCATCATCGCGAGTGCTCATCGAAATCCGGGTTTAGTGGGGGAATGGGCAGGCAGTGCACGGGAGCGCGGCCTGAAAGTGATCATCGCCATGGCGGGGCTGAGCGCAGCTCTTCCGGGCGTCGTAGCGGCGCATACCACGCTGCCGGTTATAGGAGTACCCGTCCAGGGTGGAGCCCTTCAGGGCGTGGACGCGCTCCTATCCATGGTTCAAATGCCCCGCGGCATTCCCGTCGCCACGGTGGCCATCGGAAAGGGAGGCGCGGTGAACGCGGCTCTGCTTTCCGCGCAGATCCTTAGCATCGAGGACAAGGAAGTTCTCGGACACATCGAACGCTACAGGGAGGAATGGAAGCAATCATGACAGACGTCCTCACCAGCATCGAAGATCCGCGAAGTACGCTCACGGCGATTCGCTCTCTGACGCTGGGACGCCTTGCCGTTCTGCCCACGGACACTTTGTATGGCATCCACGGACTGGCTTCGTTTCCCGGCATCGCTGCCAATATTGCCAATGTGAAGAACACGGACCCCGATTCTCGGGGATTCATCCTCTTGACCGACAAGATCGACAAAATCGAGAGTTGGGCCGACATCTCGGCTGAAGCCCGCACATTCATCGAAAAAAACTGCCCGGGTCCGGTTTCTTTCCTGCTTCCCGCGCAGGAGGGCGCGCCCCCCGAGCTCTGCACCGAAGAGGGGGACATCCAGCGCCTGGCATTCCGTATTCCGGATCACCCCTATCTGCTTAATTTGCTAGGGCTTCTAGAGTCACCTCTCATCTCCACCAGCGTCAATTCCACGGGCTCCCCGCCCCTTGAATATGCCTCGGAAATTGTTAAGCTGTATGGGGATAAGGTTGATCTTATCGCTTCGGATCCTGAACTCGAGAATCGTATGAAGACCGAAGGCGCACAGCCTTCGACACTGGTCGACCTGACGAAATCGCCGCCGGCGATCCTGAGAGAGGGGAAGGTCAAACCCATCCTCTCCATGGTCTCTTCCGGCGGATGAGCCGGAAGCGGATTCTATTTGTCTGCACCGGGAACACCTGTCGCAGTCCCATGGCCGAGGCGCTGGCCCGGTCCCTTTTGAATGACCGGTCCTTGGAGTTCATTTCCGCGGGGCTTTCCGCGGAAGAAGGCTCCCCCGCCAGCGATCATGCCCGCGCCGTCATGGCGCAAAGGGAACTGGATCTGGAATCCCATCGCGCAGTTAAGGTAGATAATGCTATCCTGGCCGAGGCCGATCTGGTTTTGGCAATGGAATTGAAACATCGCGATCGGCTTGAACGATTTCCATCATCCGAGGGCAAGGTCATGCTTCTGAGCGAGTGGGCGGGAGCAAATCCGCCGGGCCCCGGAATCGATGATCCCTATGGAAAGGGCGAGAGCGAATACGAGGAAACGGCGGAACGCCTAGCCGCGCTCATCGAGGCCGGTCTGCGCCGCCGCTAACCCGGATTTCCGGGAGTGCAAGAGGAGGGCCCCATGGCCGTCAAAAAGGCCAAGACTATCTGGATGAACGGCAAATTCGTGGACTGGGACGATGCCAACATACACATCCTGAGCCATGTCATCCATTACGGCAGCAGCTTGTTCGAGGGCATCCGAGTTTACGACACACCCCAGGGTCCCGCAGTTTTCCGGCTCGATGAGCACACCAAGCGCCTCTTGGAATCGGCAAAGATTTATCGCATGGATGTGCCCTACAATTTCGAGGAACTGCGCGAGGCCATGCTGGAAACGGTGAAGCTCAACGAACTGGACGAATGCTACATCCGCCCCGTGGTTTATCGCGGCTACGGCAACGTGGGTGTCAACCCCGCGGGCAGTCCCGTGGACGTGGCCATCGCCGTATGGGAATGGGGCAAGTACCTGGGCCCCGAAGCCCTGGAGCAGGGCGTGGACGTTTGCGTGGCCAGCTGGAATCGCATGGCCCCGAACACCATGCCCAACATGGCCAAGGCCGCCAGCAACTACATGAACAGCCAGCTCATCAAGATGGAAGCCATCACCAACGGTTACGTGGAAGGCATCGGCCTGGACGTTCACGGCTACGTGAGCGAGGGCAGCGGCGAGAACCTGTTCCTGATCAAGGACGACATCGCCTACACCACGCCTATCGCAGGATCCATTCTCGTGGGTATCACGCGCAACACCATCATCCTGCTTCTGAAGGAAATGGGATACGAAGTGCGCGAGCAGACCATTCCCCGAGAAATGCTCTACATCGCCGACGAGGTCTTCTTCACGGGCAGCGCCTCGGAAGTGACGCCCATTCGGACCATCGATCGCATTCAGATCGGCAACGGATCCCGCGGACCCGTGGCCGAAAAGCTGCAGGACCGTTTCTTCGGCATGTTCAACGGCAAGTACGAAGACATCCACGGCTGGCTCACCCATGTCAAGAACGCCCCGGTGAGCGGCTGATGCGCCTCGCGCTGGGAACCGACCACCGGGGATACGCCCTGAAGGAGCACCTTGCCCGCTACCTCCGCGAAGAGGGACACGAGGTGCTCGACATGGGTACATCGGGTGAGGAGCCTGCGGATTATCCTCTCTACGCTTTCAGCGTGGGCGAGAAGGTGGCCGCCGGCGTGGCCGATCGTGGAATCCTCATTTGCGGCACGGGCATCGGCATGTCCATCGCCGCCAACAAGGTGAGCGGCGTGCGCGCGGCTCTGGTCTACGACGATGATTCCCTGCGCCTGTCACGCGAACACAACGACGCCAATGTTCTGGTTCTACCTGGCAATGATCTGAGCGAGGAGAAGGCCGTGGCCTGGGTGGAAACCTGGCTGGCCGGTGCCTTCGAAGGTGAGCGCCACCTGCGCCGGGTAGGATTAATCGACGATTACGACCGCAGCCGAGAAAACGGCTGAGTAACCGGCCCCGCTCCGGCGGGGCTTTTTTCGGAGGTATGAGGTGGAAGTCATTCGGCATCAGGATCCTGCGGTTTTCGAGAGCATGCAGGGCGAGTTGCATCGTCAGGAAGAGGGGCTGGAACTCATCGCCTCGGAAAATTTCGTGTCCCCCGCGGTCATGGCCGCCATGGGATCGGTACTCACCAACAAGTACGCCGAGGGATACCCCGGCAAGCGCTATTACGGTGGATGCGTGCACGTGGACGAGGTCGAGCGCCTGGCCCGCACCCGCGCCATCGAGCTATTCGGATGCGAACGCGCCAATGTGCAGCCCCACTCGGGCACCCAGGCGAACATTACCGCCTACATGAGTTTCTGCGAGCCCGGTGACAAGATCATGGGCATGAACCTGGCCCACGGCGGACACCTGAGCCATGGGCATCCCCTGAACTTCTCGGGCAAGTACTTTGAAGTGGTGCCCTATGGCGTGGCCGAAGAAACCGAGACCATCGACTACGAGGAAATGGCCGAGATCGCGCGGCGTGAGAGGCCCAAGCTTATCGTGGCCGGCGCCAGCGCCTATCCCCGGCATATCGACTTTGAGAAGTTCCGCGCGGTCTGCGACGAGATCGGCGCAATCTTCATGGTGGACATGGCCCACATCGCAGGCCTGGTGGCCGGTGGCGCGCATCCCAGTCCCGTGCCCTATGCCGATGTGATCACCAGCACCACGCACAAGACCCTGCGGGGTCCGCGGGGCGGATTGATCCTGGAAAAGAAGCAGCACGTGAACGCGGTGAATAAGAACAACTTCCCGGGCAACCAGGGCGGGCCCTTCATGCACATCATCGCCGCCAAGGCCGTGTGCTTCGGCGAGGCCCTGCGCCCCGAGTTCAAGGATTACGCCGCGCAGGTGGTGAAGAACGCCGCCGTGCTGGGGGACACCCTGGTGGAGCGCGGGTTCAAGCTGGTCAGCGGCGGCACGGACAATCATCTGCTGCTTCTGAATTTCCGTGGAACCGATCTCACGGGCAAGGCCGCCGAGGCGGTGCTGGAAACCGCCGGCATCACCACCAACAAGAACACCGTGCCCTTCGAGGAACGCAGTCCCTTCGTGGCCAGCGGCATCCGCATCGGCACGCCCGCGGTGACAACCCGCGGTTTCAAGGAAGAGGAAATGAAGATCGTGGGCGGTCTCATTGCTGACGTTCTGGAAACGGTGAAGGATGAAGAGGGCGACGCCGAGGTTTGCGCCAAGACGGCCTCGCGCATTGCTGAACTTACGGCAGCTTTCCCGCTCTACGCGGAGAAGTCCACGGCGGTCTTTCCTCAGCCTGTCTAAGGAGGCGGGAATTTGAAGTGTCCCTTCTGCGGCCATCTGGAAGATCGAGTGGTCGATTCGCGCAGTACGCGTGAAGGTGAGGCCGTTCGCCGCCGCAGGGAGTGCCTGGGCTGCGAAGCTCGTTTCACCACCTACGAGTACGTGGAGCGCGCGCCCATTACGGTGGTGAAGGCCGACGGCGCGCGCGAATCCTATCAGCGCGAGAAGATGCTGGCGGGACTGCTTCGTGCCTGTGAGAAACGTCACGTGGAGCGCGCGGCCATGGAGCGGCTCATCGACGATGTGGAACAGTCGGTGATTTTCTCGGGTTTGGCCGGGGAAATCACCACCCAGCGTATCGGCGAAGAAATCATGGCGCGCCTACGCGACCTCGACGAGGTGGCCTATGTGCGATTCGCGTCGGTCTACCGCCGTTTCACCGAACTCAGTCAGTTTGCCGACGAACTCGAACGTCTCATTGAAAGACGCGAGGACGAGCGGAAGGGGAAAGCATGATGAAGCGCTGGGGATTGATCCTCATAGCACTCACGCTGGTGGTGGCCTGTGGTCAGCCCAAGCAGAAGATTGCTGTAGATGCAAACTTGCCGCCGGTGGATTTCGTCGTTCAGCCTCCCGATGGTCGCCAGGAGTTCAGCGTTGAGGGCAGCCAGTCCATGGAAATCATGGGCACCAGCATGGAGAACTTCTTCCGCTTCCACTGGCGCGCTTCCAATTGGAAGATCGATTCAGACAGTACCCGCAGCGCCGATGTGCGTTTCACCGAGGTGCAGGCCACCGAACGCCGCGGGCAGACCGCCGCGCCCGAACCCATTGCCAGTTACGATCGCCTGGAGAATTTCTCCACCCGCTATGTGTTGAGCAAAGAAGGCTTCAAGCCCGTCAGCGAGCCCGCCCGGGATCAGGAGTTCATGCAGGCCTTCAGCGTGCTGAGCCAGGGCCTGTCCAGCTTTGACTTCGAAACCCCCGACGCGCCCGTGCGCCCCGGCGAAAGCTGGACCGTCGCCATGGATCCCGCGGATCTGGGTCCCATGGCCGTAGCGGCCAAGGATTCCATGATTCACCTGACCTATATTGAGAACATCAAATACAAGAAGAGCAACTGCGCGAAGGTGAAGGTGAAGGTGAGCATCCCCTTAGATGGCATGATCGAGCAGGGGCCGGCCAAGAGCCACATTGGCGGCAGCATCGAATCTGAGGCCACGGCCCTTTTCGACCTTGAGAAGCGCTTTTACGTGCTCGTGAAGCAGAGCTCGGTCATGAAGATTACCGGCCAGGACTACGATGAGGATGGCAAGGAGCTTGGCTCCGAGAAGAGTTTCGCGCAGAACGGTTTCTTCGAGATCACTTACCTGGGTCGATAGCGAGAGGATCTCGTGAGCGAGAACGAACGTCTGGCGGACATGCCCTTCATGCAGCATCTGCGCGATTTGCGCGGATTGATCATCACGATATTTGTGGTGGTCCTTGTGGGCACGGTCGCCACCTGGTACTTCTCCGACGAGATCCTCGACATGATCAGCGGCCTCTTGCCGGGCGATGAAACCACCCACATCTTCTCGCCGGCGGAGACCTTCATTATTCGCCTCAAGGTGAGCGCGGTCTGTGGGTTGATCCTGGGAATTCCCTTCGTGCTCTGGCGGCTCTGGTCGTTTATCGCGCCGGGGCTTTTCCACAAGGAACGCAAACGCCTGCTCACGGTCTTCACCAGTTCGGTGCTGCTGTTTTACGCGGGCACCATCTTCGCCTACCTCGTGATTATTCCCATTATGATCCAGTACTTCTTCGGGCTCCGGCCCGAGGAATCGCAGATGACCGTGGGCATCAGCCAGCTTTTCGCGGTGGTGGCCAAGTTGTCGGTGGCCTTCGGCGTGGTGTTTCAGCTGCCGCTGGTGATTTTAGTGCTGAGTGCCATGGGTATGGTTTCGCCGCGATGGTTACTGCGGCAGTGGCGCTGGGCGCTGATCCTCATGCTCGTCTTTTCGTCGCTGCTTACGCCGCCGGATCTGGTCAGCCAGATCGCCATGACGGTGCCGCTCTTCGTGCTGTTTATCGCCAGTGGGGTGGTTGCCATTGTGTTCGAGCGGAAGAAGAAGAAGTCTGATTAGAGTCCACCCGGGTGGACTTTCGGCGGCAAGAATTGTGCCGCCCTGCCGCCCTAAGTTGTTGATATTAATATAGTTAACCCTTGTTTCCTGTGCCCCGATTTGCTATATTACTTCCATCCTCCCCGCTCTCTTCTCCTCCCGGAGACTTCAATACTGGAGTGGGAAATGTCCGAACAATTTGATGCCAATGCCATCCACGAGCGGCTGCTTGCGGCCCTGACCGCTATGCGCAAGGCCGAGGGTCAGGCCGTCACGCTTTTCGCGGAAGTCATGAAGGGCAAGCTTTATCGCGGGCTGGGCTATGCCAGCATTCATCTCTATGCGGAGGAGGCCCTCGGCTTCTCGCGCAGCAAGACCTACGAGTTCATTCGTCTGGCCGAAGCACTCGATGAGCTTCCGGGGCTCAAAGATCAAATCGAGTCCGGCGACCTGCCCTGGACCAAGGCCCGGGAAGTGGTGAAGGTGGCCACACCCGAGACGGAAAAGGCATGGCTCGCTCTGGCCGAGAGCAAGAGCCGCCGGGAATTGGAAAAAGAAGTCACGGTGAGCCGGGCGCTTCGTGATGCTGACAGGCAAGAAGGCCAGACCGAGCTGATAGAGCCCGAGCGTGATGTCCCCGCGGCGGCGACGGCGCAGTCCTTGACACTGCGCCTGTCGCCGCTCGCCAAGGCGCGCTTTGAAGCCATGTGCGAGAAGCTCATGAAGAAGCATCATTGTAGTCGCGAGCAGGTAATGCTCATGGCTCTCGAGTCGCTGCTTGGCGAGTCCACCCGGGTGGACGGCGGGTCATCGTATCAGGTGGTGGTGCAGCAATGCCCGGAATGTGAAGAAAAAACCGTGGGAGCGAAGCGCCGCCGCTTGAGCTCTGCCGAAAGCGCGCAGATCGATTGTGACTCACAGGTGCTCTTGCCGGGCAAGCGTATCAAGGCGAGCATTCCGCCGGCGCTGAGGCGAGCCGTACTGATGCGCGATGGGAGGCGTTGCCAGGCCAAGGGTTGCCGATCCACGAGTTTTCTGGAAGTACATCACATAAAGGCACGCAGCCGGGGCGGCGACAACAGCGAGGCAAACCTGATCACGCTTTGTGCGAGCTGCCATCGGCATCTGCATGAAAGGGAGGGTGCGCTTGCGAATTAGAACAGTGCCTTCACAAGGCTCCAGCTGCTTGGCTCAATCGGAACTGGTGGGCCTTCATCGCAAAGGCCGGAATAAGGATAGTCCCAGCATTCCCAGTCGCAGTTGAAGATAAAGGTGCATCCCCAGGCCTGAATGAGTTCGCCGTCGGCGCGCAAGGTCGTAATGCAAGCACATTCGTCGCCCGGAGCCACGCTCATGTGATGCTCGTAGCCGATCCAGTTCGTGTCGAACATCAGGAACTCCATCGTTCCGATATGCACGATTCCGAGACCCGCGCCTTGGGCTTCATCCCATTGGATCAAGAAATCCGTACGCAGGTCGCCTTCCACGTGATCGGAAGTGAATTGGAATGTGATCTGCCCGACCGGATAGCCCTCATTGCTGGGCAGGTTCTCCAGTTTGAATTCCGCGGCGAGGATCCCATCATCGAAGGAATCGTCGAGTAGCGCGAGTATGTGCAGTTCGAGAGGTAGATAGGGAATGATATCCTCTATCCATACAGTCGCGTTATCGTCGGCGAACACCCCGATGAAATCGCTCCCCATGGGCCACTCTGACATGATATTGGCGTTCGCGATCGAGAAGAAGTACAGCATAAGTAAGAGAGCAGTAACTAGTTTCATGCTTCCTCCAAACTCTAGAACAAAGATTTCACCAAACTCCAGGAACTGGCCTCTACTGCTACAAGTGGTCCAACCGTACAATAGGCTGAGGGTGAATAATGGTAGCAGGAATCGTCAAAGCTGCAGTTGAAAAAGAATGCACATCCAGCTGCTGGCAAAGCTTGCCCATTTCCGTCGACAACCATTAGGCACCCGCAACTCAGCCCAGGCTTCACAGCTATTTCGTACTCAGGACCAATCCACGATTCATCGAACATAAGGAACTCGAGAGTGGCGATTTGAACTAGTCCTTGGCCGGAACCTTCAGGATCGTCCCAGACTACCTCTATGTCAGTTGAGATGTCTCCTGCGATATGATCAGATGAGAACTCCAAAGTGTATTGGCCCCAAGGATATCCATCATTGGTCGGCAAGTTCTCCAGTCGAAAGCGTGCCGAGATTATTCCTGTTTCGAAAGAGGTTGGAAGAATCGCGATGAGAAATACTTCAATTGGAACGTAGGGCACAATATCTTCATCCAGAGTGAAAGCACCATCATCGCCGAACAATCCGATGGTGTCATCTTCTGGCCAATCGTCACATAGGAAATCGGCCAGAGAAAAGCCGGGAATCAGCATGACGATCACGATCGGAAATAATCTCTTCATGCCTATCTCCTTGAGCGTACGATAACTCTACCAAAAATCAAGTTGCCGGTCAACTCTGAGGGCATTTGGCCGGGAACAGCTTTCAGCGACCTAACTTGAATAGTAGCCCCGCCTCCCCGTTGACAGTCCCAATCCCCAATGATACTTTCACTTATCCAAAAACCCCGATGCTCTCGACCACCCCATCCCCAGGCAGGACGCCTCTGTGAAGCCCGGATTTCTCAAAGGTCTCAAACTCGACGCTTCCGGACTCAAGGCGGCCCTCCAGAACGACTTAGGGCGCGTCGACGAGTTCATGAACGGCGCCTTGGGTTCGGAGATCCCCTACATTGACAGGCTCAGCGACGAGGTCTTCCAGACCAGTGGCAAGAAATTGCGGCCGGCTCTGGTCATTCTTGCGGCGGGCGATCCGGGGAAGAGCAGCGAATCGACCATCCTGGCCGGCTCGGTGGTGGAGATGATCCACACGGCCACACTCCTACATGACGATGTGGTCGACGCCAGCATCCTGCGCCGCGGGCACGCCACCCTCAACGCGCGCTTCGGCGATGGCCCGGCCATTCTCATGGCCGACTATATCTACTCGCGGGCCATCACCCTGCTGGTGGAGGCCGAACTCACGCAGGTGCTGAGCCTGCTCGCCTGGACCGTCCACAAGATGAGCATCGGCGAACTGCTGCAACTTGAACTCAAGGAGCGCGGCCTGCTCGATCGCGAAGCCTATTACAAGGTGATCTACGAAAAGACTGCGAGGCTCATCGAAGGCTCCTGCCGTTCGGGCGCCATCCTCGGCGGGCGCAACGCGGCCGAGATCGAAGCCCTGAGCACCTTCGGGCGCAGCATCGGCATGTCCTTCCAGATCGTGGATGACGTGCTCGATTACCAGTCCGACGAAGGCACACTCGGCAAGCCCGTTGGAAGCGATCTGGGCGAGGGCAAGCAGACCCTGCCCCTGCTTTTGGCCTATGAGTCAGCCAACGAGATAACGCGCGCGCGTATGCGCGAAATGCTGGGCAGTGCTGAAAGCCTGCCGAAATTGATTGAGTTAGTGCGCGAAAACGGCGGACCCGAGGCGGCTATGGAAGAAGCCCGCCGTCTGGGACGCGAAGCCCAAGAGGCACTGGAAACCCTACCCAAGGGACGTGTGCGTGAGGCCCTCGAGGCCACCGCCTCCTTCGTCACCCAACGGGAGTCTTGATGACCGAAATCAGTATTAAAGATCTGGCGCGCAAAGCTGCTGAGCTGAGTCTCGAAAAGAAGGCCGAGGATGTCATGATCCTCGATCTGCGCGGCCTCAGTTCGGTGGCCGACTATTTCGTGATCTGCTCGGGAAGCAGCGACGTGCACGTGAAGGCCATCGCCGATCATGTGCAGGACCAACTCGTTAAGATCGACGTGAAGCCCAAGGTCAAACCCTGGCATGTGGAAGGCGCCGACACCCAACGTTGGGTGCTGTTGGATTTCGTGAACGTGGTGGTTCACGTATTCCGCGCCGAAACCCGCGAGTACTATTCCCTCGAACGCCTCTGGGGCGATGCGCCCATGGAGGAGATTCACGACGAGGGCACACGGCCATGAACGATCTGATCACAGGCGTCATTAGGGACTACTTCGAGGCCCGGCACGCCGATGCCGGGCTTTTTGAGGGCGAGAAACCTCTGTCCATTCACCTGGATAATCCCCGCGACCGGTCCCACGGCGACCTGGCCTGCAATGTGGCCATGGCTTCGGCGAAGAAGCTGGGCATGCCGCCGCGCGTTTTGGCCGAGGAACTGGTGGCCTGGTGCAACGAGAAGCTGGATGGGCGCGCCACGGCCGAAGTGGCCGGCCCCGGGTTCATCAATTTTCGCCTGGCTGCGGGTGAGGTACAGTCGGCCCTGGCCAGAATCCTCAAGCTTGGCGCCGAATATGGGCGCAGCAAGGCTGGCGGCGGCGAGAAGATCAACCTGGAATTCGTGAGTGCGAATCCCACGGGACCGGCGGTGGTGGTGTCGGCAAGGGCGGCGGCCTTCGGATCGACCCTCGCGCGCTTGCTGGAATTCTCGGGCCACGCGGTAGTGAGCGAGTACTTCCTCAACGATGCGGGCGGGCAGGTGCGAACCTTGGGCGCCAGCCTCATTGCGCGCTGGAAGGAAGCCCAGGGCGAGCCCCTGGAAATTCCCGAGAACGGCTACCACGGTCTCTATCTGAAGGACATGGCCGAGGCTCTTGAGCCGGCGCAGGCCGAGCAGATGCTGAACGCGAGCGATCCCATGGACGCTTTCGCCCGCCATGCCATTGGCGATCTCGTCGGGCAGGTGCGCATCCAAATGGACGCCTTCCGCACGCCCTTCGATGTCTGGTTCAGCGAGAAGAGCCTGCATGATGCGGGCAAGCTGGATGATGCCCTGGCCCAGCTCAAGGAAAAGAACCTCACCTACGAGAAGGACGGCGCGGTCTGGTTCAAGACCAGCGACTTTGGCGACGAGAAAGATCGCGTGGTGCTCAAAAGCGATGGCGTTCCCGCCTATCTGCTCGCCGATGTGGCCTATGCCCTGGACAAGTTCGGCCGCGGCTTCCACAAGGCCATCTATGTGTTGGGTCCCGATCATCATAGTCACGTGGCGCGCCTCAAGGCTGTGGCCGAGGCCATCGGTGCGGGCAAGGAATGGCTCGAGGTCATTTTATTGCAGTGGGTGACCTTGGTGGAAAACGGCGAGACCGTGGCCATGAGCAAACGCGCGGGCGAGTTCGTGACCATGGAAGATCTGGTCGCGGATGTGGGCGTCGATGTGGCCCGCACCTATTTCCTGACCCGGCGGGCGGAAAGCCACTTGGATTTCGATCTGGGTCTCGCGCGGGAACAGAGCAGCAAAAGCCCGATTTTCTACGCCCAATACGCCACGGCGCGCATTGCGGGTGTGCTTCGCAAGGCGGAAGAAGGCGGCGTGACTGCGGCCGATGCCGAGCTTTCCCTGCTGGCCGCTCCGGAAGAGCTGGTCCTGATCCGTGAATTGGAACGCTTCCCCGAACTCATCGCGGCGGCTGCCAAGGCGCGGGAGCCCAATCGACTTTTCCAGTACCTGAATGAAGTGGCCACGCTTTTCCATCGTTTCTATCACGAGCATCAAATCGTCTCGGAAAACGCGGGACTAAGCACCGCGCGACTGGCCCTTTGCCGGGCCACGCAACAGGTGCTCCGCAATGGCCTGGACCTCATGGGGGTCAGCGCCCCCGAAAGGATGTAGGTATGAGCGGCACGCAGTCTTCGCTGCTGGTGGTGGGATCGGTGGCTTACGACACGGTTCGCACGGCCTACGAGTCGGGTGAAGGCCTATTGGGTGGAAGCGCCTCGCACTTCAGTTTTTCCGCCGCGCTTACGGGTGTCACATCCCGCCTGGTGGCTGTGGTGGGCGATGACTTCAAGGCCGAGGATCTGGCCCGCCTGGAAGCTGTAGGGGCAGATCTGGCGGGGGTGGCCCACAGACCGGGCGCGTCCTTCCGCTGGGGCGGCGAGTACAACGCCGACTTCAGCGAGCGCCAAACTCTGTTCACCGAACTTGGCGTCTTCGAGAGCTTCGAGCCCGAATTGCCCGAGGACTTCGCCCGGGAAAAGATCGTCTTCCTCGCCAACATCCACCCCTCATTGCAGGCACAGGTGCTTGAGGCGACCACAGAGCCCGATCTCGTGGCCCTGGACACCATGAACCTGTGGATCAACATCACGCCGGTTGAACTCAAAGCCGTTTTGCCCAAGGTCGACCTACTTTTCATCAACGATGAGGAAGCGCGGCTGCTGGGTGAGCATCACAATCTGGTTCGGGCGGGCGAAGAAATCTTGAAGCTCGGTCCCAAAGCGATTTGCCTCAAGAAGGGCGAGCACGGTGTCCTGCTTTTCGTGGATGGCGAAATCATTCCCCTGCCTGCCTATCCCGTTCGGAAATTGATTGATCCAACCGGCGCCGGAGATTCATTTGCCGGTGGTGTAATGGGAGTTCTGGCCAAGGCCGGAACCCTGAACGCGGAGAGTTTGAGAGATGCGGCTCTGGCCGGATCTGTTTTGGGATCTTTGGCCGTGGAGGGCCTGGGGGTTACGGGATTAGAAGGACGAAAAGTGGCGGAATTCACGGATCGACTGAGCCATTTCAAGGAACTTCTGGGCATTTCCAGCAAGACTTAAAAAGTTCGAGAATTCGCAGAAATTGTTTTTTGTGAGGGACTTATGCTAGACTTGTGCCCTGGAAAACTCCGGGTCGATCTCTTCGCTTCCCCATTTTGATGGCGAAGGGATTGTTTTTTCGCCAATAGGAAGGTAGGGCAATGGCGAGCGTACCTGAACCCCGTCGAGCAGCGCGCCTGTGGCTGGGCATCATTCTATTCTTGGCCGTCATGCTGCTGGTCAGCGCCTTCCTGCCGGGGGAGCGCGTGCTTCGGGGTATTTGTGTTCTCGAACCCACCTTGAGATGGAATCTCACCGAGCTCAGACCGGGCACCTTCGAATCCAAGGCCATGGATTTGGCCCATGACCGGCTCATCCACTACCGACTTTTCGAATTCGATCGCCCCAGTCTCATGGATCTCCGTCTACCCACCTTGGAATCCGGGCAAAGCGTGCCGGTGGAGGAAGGGCAGATCGTGGTGCGATTTTCTGCATCCAGTCTGGATTTGCAGATCGCCGAGCGACGTAGCCTGCTGAGCTCGGCCAAGGCGCGGCTCTCTGTGCTGGAAGCAGGGGCCAAGGGTGAGGAAGTGGACTATGCGCGTGTGGCCGTTGAGCGAGCCCGCGCCGATCTGGACGCCTATCGCAGCATCCACGATCGTACCGAACAGCTATTTGCCGACGGCATCGCCTCGGCTCAGGAATGGGAAGAGGTGCAGGGCAATTTCCGTCTGAAAGAATTGAACCTGGATCTGGCCGAGGCCGACCTGCGCATCATGAGTTCGGGTGCCAAGCCCGAAGAGTTGGAAGAAGTGCGTGTGAGTATCACCGGCTACGAAGAGGAACTGGCCGCGCTGGAAGTCATGCTCGAAGCCCAGGAAATCGTCAGCCCCATTTCCGGGCGCATCATGATGGGCAGCTCAGAGGGTCCCTTGCTCAGCGCAGGATCCGTGGATTCCATGATTGTGAAGGTCCTGCTGCCTCAGCACAAAGCTCGTTACCCGGAGCGCGGTCAGAGTTTCACGGCCCGTATCCCCGGTGCCGGTAACTTCGAAGGTGAGATCCTTCGCGTGGATCGCCGGCCCCTGGCCACCGAAGCGGGTACCTTCCTTTTCGCCATCGGTCTGATCGAAAATAGCCAGGGCCATCTGGAAGCGGGCATGCAGGGCCGCGCCGAAATTCACTGTGGCGGCACGACCCTGCTCGATCTTTTCCTGGGCGACCTACTCTACTCCCTGGGATTCAAGAATGGTGGCGATGAAGGCACCGCGCTCAAACCTATTCAGGGTTGGGGGTGGCTCCTTGGGAACTAGGCGCAGCGGTTTCGAACGATACGAACTCAAGTATCACATTCCCCGCACCTTCATACCGGATCTGCGTGCGCTCATCGAGCCCTATGCCATGCACGATCCACATTGCGCCGATCTGCCCGGCAATAACTACACCGTGCGAAGCATCTACTTCGATTCCGAGGACTTGAAGTTCTACTTCGACAAACTCGACAGCGTTCGCGTGCGCAAGAAGCTGCGCGTGCGCACCTACAACTTGGCCAATGACGCTGCGCCGGCCTTCCTTGAGATCAAACGCAAGATTGGACGGCGTGGGCTCAAGGAACGCCTCATGCTTGATATCGCTGAGGTGGATGGAGCCATCGGCACGGCGGAGGTGGAAGACATCCTGCCCGGCCTTCCCTTCCTCAGTCGCAAGGTCCTCGACCGATTCAGGTTCAACCTGCGCACTCGCGACATGAGGCCGGTGGTGCTCGTGGTCTACGAGCGAGAAGCCTTCATAGGCCGCGAAAACGAGCGCTATCGTGTGACCTTCGATCAGAACATCCGCAGCCTTATCAATCCGCAGATGGAACAGATGTTCGTAGAAAATGAACTGCGCCAGTTCGAGGAAGAGTACTTCGTGCTGGAAATGAAATTCGATCAACGTATGCCACGATGGATGACCCGCGTGGTGCGCGAACTGGATTTGCGATCCCAATCCTACTCCAAGTACGAGCACGGCATCGATGCTTGGACACCGCACCCGCATTAAGAAGGTTGGAACAGAATTGGGCTCGATCGCACTGACAGACACTTGCGAGCAGGTCGAGAAACGAGGAGGAAGGTGATATCCCAGCATATCATCGACGACGAGAGACGAAGGACTGCGACGCAAGTGTCGTCAGCCCTTCGGGTTCGTTCAACAGACCGTCGTCTGCGGCGTTGCTCTTCCTCCACGATGCACTATGGCATCGCGTTCGTCATCGCGCCTAGCATCCAACGGTCTGTTGCATCGAATGCGATCAGATCCAATTCTGATCCAACCTTCTAAGGAGCCTTCCGTATGGAAACCCTACTTCGTTCCCTGGCGCTACGGCCCGAGCCCTGGACCACCGGCGAGATCATCGTCAATCTGGTGGTGGCTTTCATGCTGGGCCTGTTCATCGCCTGGACTTATCGCTCCACCCACCGTCAGCTCACGGTTTCCTTCTCTTTCATGAATACATTGGTGCTGCTGGCCATGATCATGACCCTGGTCATGATGGTCATCGGCAACAACATCGCCCGCGCCTTCGGTCTGGCGGGCGCCATGTCCATTATCCGATTCAGGACGGTGGTCAAAGATACCCGCGACACGGCCTTCGTTTTCTTTGCGCTCGCAAGCGGTATGGGTACGGGCACGGGCAATCTGCGACTGTCACTTATCGGTACCCTGCTCATCGGACTGTTCATTTTCATTCTGCACTGGACCCGTCATGGCTCCGTTTCACGCAACGAGTTCCTGCTCAACCTGCGCATGCTGCCTCCGGAAAATGAAGAAGAACGAAAGGTCTACCTGCCGATCTTTGAGCAGTTTCTTAAAAAGCATCGCCTGGTCACGGTGAAGTCCACCAAGATGGGGGACTCGCTAAAGATGACCTTCCACGTGGTCATGAAGGATCCCGAGGATACCGAAACCCTTGTGGCCGAATTATCGGGCCTCGAGGGTATTCATCGTGTGTCCATGTCCTTCGGCGATGCATCTGAAAATTAATCATTGCCACATTTTGAGATTCGCTAGATGATCCTAGTCGAGCGCGAGGTTCTGTGCTAATATGTGCTCCTCGGCCCGATTAGAACGTGAGACAGCTGTGTGGAGGCACCTTGTCGACGACCGAGTCCCAATCCATTCCTGATATTCCTGAACTTGAACAGCTCATCACGGGCATTCATGATGTCACCGGCTGCCGTATCATCACGGACTCTGACGGGGAAATCACGGAGATCCATGTGACGGCCGTTTCGGATCGTTCAGGGCGTATCATCGCACGGGATGTGGACACCTTGCTCAACGTGAAGGCCGGCATCGATGTGGATCATCGCAAAATCGGTGTCGCGGTTACCGGCAAACCCGAGGAAGAGGAACTAGGCGACCCTGAGCCTGCTGCACCTGCACCCGCAGCTGCGGCACCATCTGCTAAGCCCGCTCCCGAACCCCGCCCGCTTTATGCGGCTCCCCAGCCCACCGATCAGCTCATTATCGAAGATGAAGAGGAAGTGGAAGATCGTCCCATCATTCGCAAGGTGGGGGTCTTTCACGAAGACAACCAGGTGAACGCCGAAGTGACCCTGGCCCTGAACGATGGGAAGTATGTGGGCGAGGCCAAAGATGCCGATACACCTTCGGGGCACATCGCGGCCTTGATCCGGGCCACCCTCGAAGCCCTGCTCATGATCTATGACACCAAGATTCGCTTCTCCGACCCCCAATTCCGAATCGTGACCTTGGGTAATGAGGAAGTTTTTTTAGTCCACCTGAGCGCCGTAGAGGGCCGCAATGTTCATTCCTTCGCCGGCTCGGCCATCATTCGCCAGGATAGCCGCCAGACCGCTGTCATGGCCACTTTGGGAGCCCTCAATCGCATCATGGGGCTCTGGGCGCGTCGCGCCAGCATGGAATACGATATCCTCTAAGGACTTAGATCGTAGTTTCCGAAACTATCTTTCCTTTGACATGAGACCCATTCATCCGGCAAGGTCACCTGTGACCGGGACGGTGGCCACACACCAGCGTAGCGGAACCTCCATTTTAGCGGAGCGAATTGTCAGTAACAATTCCGACTCCACGGAGGTGTCTTATGTGGTTCATCTTCCTTAGCTGGTTTTTCGAAGAAGTAGATACTAAGGTTTGGTGGTAGGCGCGTCGCCGCCCCGGTCCCCTTCTTTCGGAGAATTCGTGTCGAACATCTTCCAGGGCTTTCGTTGGCCATTCATTACATACTACCTGACCATTAGCCTTTCGGGCTATCTGGCCTTAGCCTACTGGTGGCGTGACCTAGATCCGGCCATGCTCATCCAGTACCTGGTTTTCATTCTTCTCACCATCGTCGCCGACCTTGTTAATTTGAACCTGCCACGCGGCGGCGCGGCCATCAGTGTTTCCACGCCCATTACATTCGCGGCCATCGTCATACTGGGACCCGGACCCGCGGCTTGGGTGGAAGCCATCAGCGCGCTTGTTGTGGAGGGGATCGTCAATCGTCGGCCGCCCATGAAGATCTTCTTCAATGTGCCGGTACTGGCAGTGTCGGTGGGAATCGCGGGAATGGTGTTTCAAAGTTTCCCCTGGGGCGGGCCAACACCCGATTTCTCCACCCCGCTATTCCTCATTCCCCTGGTGATCATGGGCGTGGTTCACTACTTCGTGAACACCTCGCTGGTGGGCATGATCATCGCGCTGAGTGAAGGCCGCAATCCCATCCAGATATGGAAGACCAATTTCATGTGGATCTTCCGCCACGTGATCACCTTCGTGCCCATCACGGCCATCGTTATTCTGGTCTATCAGCTGGCGCCCTGGACCATGGCCCTGTTCATCATTCCCATTCTGCTGGTGCGATACGCCTATCAGCTTTACCTGGGCATGCGCGAGGTGCATATCAGCACCCTGGCGGCGCTGGCCAGTGCCCTGGACGCGAAAGATCCCTACACCCACGGGCATTCCTATCGCGTGAGCCGCTACTCTTTGCTCATCGGTGAGGAAATGGGACTCCCGGATCAACATCTGCAGGCCTTGGAGTACGCGGCTCTGCTGCATGATCTGGGCAAGATCGGCATCGACGGCGAGATCATCGCCAAGCCGGGCAAACTCAGCCCCGAAGAATACGAAATGATGAAGACCCACCCGGCCAAGGGCGCGAAAATTATCGAGCGCCTGCGCTTCCTGAAGGAGGCAGCCGATATCGTGAAGTATCATCACGAGCGTGTGGATGGGAAGGGTTACCCCGATGGGCTCAAGGGTGAGGAAATTCCGCTCATGGCGCGCATCCTTCACGTTTGCGATACCTTCGACGCCATGACCAGCAGTCGTCCCTATCGCGAGGCACTTAGCGAAGAGCGCACTCTTGAGGAGTTGCGTAAGTATCGCGGTATTCAGTTCGACGAAAAAGTGGTGGACGCGCTCCTCGCCCTGCATGAGCGGGGAAGCATGGAAACCATTCGCGAGGATATTCCCATCGAAATCTACGAAGCCTTGAACGAGGCCTAAATCGCGCCACCCGCGCGACCGGGAGCGAGATGAAGTACAAAGACAGTGGTGTGGATATCGACCGGGCCGGCAAGGCTCTCAAAAGTGCCGGGACGTCCATCAAGGAAACCTGGGGCGCGCGTGTGCTATCGGACGTGGGCGCATTCGGTGGGCTTTTCGATGGCGCCGGCCTGGCGAAAGATCCCGTGCTGGTTTCCAGCATCGATGGCGTGGGTACGAAATTGAAGGTGGCCTTCGCCAGCAATCGCCACGATACGGTGGGCCAGTGCCTGGTGAATCACTGCGTCAACGACATCCTGGTCCAGGGCGCCAAGCCGCTCTTTTTTCTGGATTACTTCGCCACCGGCGGCCTTGAAGACGGCGTTTTAGAAAGCGTGATCGGCGGCATGGCCAAGGCCTGCGGTGAAAACGGCTGCGCCTTGATCGCGGGTGAAACCGCCGAAATGCCCGGACTCTACAGCAAGGGCGAATACGATCTGGCAGGTTGCATCGTGGGCGTGGTAGAGCGCGATGGTGTTATCGATGGCTCCAGTTGCCAGCCCGGCGACCGGCTCATGGGTTTTGCCTCCAGCGGTCTGCACACCAATGGCTACAGCCTGGCGCGCATGGCTCTGCTGGATGAAGGACCCTACGAAGTGGATTCACGACCGGATGAACTGGGCGGCCTCAGCGTAGGCGAGGCTCTGCTCGCGGTTCATCGCAGTTATCTGGGGCAATTCCAAGCGATGGTTAAAGCCGGCATCAATGTGAAGGGCATGGCCCATCTCACCGGCGGTGGTTTTACCGACAATATTCCCCGCGTACTTCCCGATGGCTGCGGCGTGCGCGTTCAGCGCGGCACTTGGCAGGTGCCGCCCATCTTCCGGCTCATCCAGAAACTGGGTGGCGTGGACGAGGACGAAATGCACCGTGCCTTCAACATGGGCGTGGGTTACCTATTCATCGTATCCCCTGAAGATGCCGATCGTGTGGTCGAACTAGGCCTTGAGTATAGCATCGGCGAAATCGGGCAGGTGGCCCAAGGCAAGGGCGTGGCTTACGAATAGCCGACGTTTCCCGACGGGCCGCCGCTAGATCATCCTGGGGATAGCTTCCACTCCAATTGCAAGTCTTCTAGTTTTCCGCCCTTCGCCGGGCGGCCTTTGCGGCATGCCCTTTGCCAGGTTTCGGGCAAGGAGGTCCTATGGCCGCGACTGCCCCCGCACTCAGCGAAGATCATCTGGCGCCCTCACTCTTCACTTTACTTGAACAACGATTTCCCGGCAGCAGTTGGGACATGCTCGAAGAGCATGCCGGTTGCACGCGACATCGCCATGGCCGCATACACGGAGAGCCGCCGGGCATCGAGCGTTTGCGAACGGCGACTGGTCCGCCGCCTCTGGTATTCGATCGACCTAGTGCCATGCAGCTCGACCTTGGGCCGGCTTTCAGGTGCCAAAGCTCGGTGGATGCTCTTTGGCCTCTGGAAGATGGGCTCTGGGTGATCGCGCGAATGAGCAAGGAAGGTCTGAAGCAAATGGAGCGCCGACGGGAGTGGCTGGGTTTCATGCTGGGGGAATTGTCGCGTGGGTCTGAGGCTGTGGACGAGACCTGCGACTTCCATTCCATCTTGCACCACCCCGATTCACCCTTGGCTGAATTGCTGGAGCAACTCGAGCGTGTGGCTCGCAGCGACACACCTGTGTTTCTGGAGGGGGAGTCGGGCGTTGGCAAGGAACTCTTCGCCCGGGCTCTTCACCGGCTTTCGGTACGAGGATCCGCTGCCTTCGTGGCGCAAAACGGCGGCGCGCTCACCGATTCGCTCATTGAAAGTGAACTTTTCGGACATTCCCGAGGCTCCTTCACCGGCGCGCGTGAAGAGCGCGTGGGGCTATTCGAAATGGCCCACGGCGGCACCTTCTTCTTGGATGAGGTGGGCGACCTCAGTCACATGTTGCAGGTGAGGTTGCTGAGAGTCTTGCAGGAAAGGTCCATCAGGCGCGTGGGGGAGAACAGGCTAAGGCCCGTGGACTTCAGATTGGTCAGCGCAACGCACCGAGACATGGGAAAGAAAATTGCCGAAGGCAGCTTCAGGGAAGACCTTTGGTTTCGGCTCAGCGGTTTTCGCTTGCGGATACCACCCCTGCGGGAACGTCCCATGGACATTCCCGTGCTCACCCGCAGTTTATTGCGCGAAGGCCTTCCCGGAGCTCGCACCTTCATGCGCTCGCTTTCTCCGGGTGCTGCGGACCTGATGCGTCGCTACGCCTGGCCGGGAAATGTGCGCGAACTGCAAAACGAAATCGCACGGGTGCTGGCTCTCTATGGTGAGCAGCCGGTTCTCGAGCGGTGGATGCTCAGCGATCAGATCTTCGACAATGTTGAGCCCGACGAGCCCATTCGCCTTTCCGGTCTCAGCCTGCAGGAAGCGCAGGAAGATCTGGAGCGCCGTATGATCAGGCGCGGGTTGATTCGATTTCAGGGGAATCGCAGCGCTACGGCGCGGGCGCTGGGGCTCAGCCGTCAGGGTTTGCTCAAGAAGCTCAAGCGCCTGGATCTGGAGCGTGTGGCGCTGGAGTGATTTTCCCGACAGCAGGAGGGGGTCGATGCGAAATCGGCGACACAAGCTTGATGGTCCTGGTGGTATGACTTATCGTCATACCAAGGGGGTTCCCATGCCCAAGTCGAAAATCGCTATATCTGTGGAAAAGGTTCTTTTGGCGAGGATTGATCAATTAGCGAAGCAAGGTGTATTCGCCAATCGTAGCCAAGCCATTGAAATCGCCCTGCGCGAAAAATTGGCAAGATTAGAGCGAGGCCGCTTGTCCCGTGAAGCGGCAAAGCTGGATCCGCTCCAAGAACAGTCCATGGCTGAAGAAGGTCTCGGCGAGGATGAGTCAGCATGGCCCGAATACTGAGGGGTGATGTCCGCTGGGCGGATCTGTCGGCATCCCGAGGCCGCGAGCAATCAGGGAAGCGCCCGGTGTTGATCCTGAGCCAGGACGTTTTTAACACACGTTCAGGGACGGTCATTGCCATCGCGCTAACAAGCCAGCCTCAGAAGGCGGGTTTTCCGCTGACCCTTGAATTGGAAAACTCGAAACTACCGAAACGGTCTTGGGTGAAGATCAGTCAGATTCGTACTTTGTCCACCGAGCGCATTGGTAGAAAGCTGGCTCGCGCAAAACCCGAAGAGATGAATCAGATTATCGAAGGCCTGCTGGAGATAATCGGCGACTAGTCACCTCTAAATGCCCAAGATTTAATCTCGACCGCCTGGGCGGCCCGCCTTAGAATGCGGCGAATCCAGGAGGATCTATGCGCCTTCGCCTTTTGGCCGCCGGCCTGCTCAGTGCCATCATGTTTCATCTTGCCCTGCCAGGCGGCGGATCACCCTGGTTGGGTTGGGGCGTACTGCTGCTCCCGCTCATCGCCTTCGATCGACTCGGCGCGCCCGCCAAGGCCATCGGTCGCTACATGGCCCTGCCCATGGGCCTGCTCTTCGGTGTGCTCGAATATCGCTGGATGCGCGAGCTGGTGCCGGCCAGCGACGTGACCATCCCATGGATCATGATTCCTGCGGTGATCGTGTGGACATTTTACATCACGATGTATTTTTGGCTCTTCTTCCGCGGCATGGCTCTTCTTCGCGATCGCCTGGGCCACGCAGCCCTCTGGGCGGCGCCGGCTCTTTGGGTGCTTCTTGAATGGATTCGCAGCAGCGGCGTCTTTGCCTTCAGTTGGATGAACCTGTCCCAGACCCAGGCCGCACCCGGCGGTACCCTGGCGCCCGCCGGTTGGATCGGCGGCATCGGCATGAGCTTCCTCATGGTATTCATCCAGGTGGCGGCCGTGCGCGGTGCCGACCTCAAAGGCCGCGACGGCAGCATGGCCCGCGGTCTCCTGGCGGTGGCCTGCGTGCTTTTGCTGCTCACTCACATTCCCAGCGGCAAGGAAGGCTCGCAACTCTTGCGCGTGGCGGCGGCCCAAGGGAACATCCGCCTGGAAGACAAGTGGGAGCGCAGTTACCGCGACGAGAACCTTCGCATTTTCCGCGAGCTCACCGAGCGTGCTGCCGAGCAGGGCGCGGACCTGGTGGTTTGGCCGGAGACTGCGGTGCCGGTGAACATCCTTTGGAATCGCGGGGTGGACGAAAAACTGCGCGACATCGCGCGGGACACTCAAACGCACATCCTCACCGGTTTCCAGGCCTTGGCGCCGGCGGATCATGGCTATCACTACAGCAACGCGCTGGGTCTCCTGTCGCCAAATGGCGCGCTGGAAGGCGTGTATCGCAAGGTGCACCTGCTGCCCTTTGGCGAATACATTCCCTTCGCGCGCTGGCTGGTGCCGGGAGTGAACATAGATCTGGGGCAGGCTAATTTCAGGCCGGGCGGCGGCGAGCGCGTTTTCGAGGCCGATGGTTTCCGCGTAGCCGGCTTCATCTGCTACGAAATGGGATTCGCCGGCGACGCCACTCGGGCGGCCCGCGCCGGTGCAAATCTGCTCGCCAATCCCACCAATGATGGCTGGTTCGAGCACAAGATCGCCTTGGAACTTCATGCGGCCCTGGCGCCCATGCGCGCGGCGGAGACGGGCCTGCCCGTGGTGCGCTGCGGCAACTCGGGCATCACCGAGATCATCGACACACGCGGGCGCGTGCTGGATCGCCTTCCCATGTACACCCGCGACCTGCTGGTGGCGGACATCATGCTGCCCGCCTGCCCGAGCCTTTACGCCCGCACGGGTCACTGGCTGCCGCTCTTATTGGGATTTCTCTATTCGGCGCTCTGGCTAGGGCTGTCGATGAGGGCCAGGTCCGGCGCCAGCAATTCGGCCCAGAGCAGTTCGTAGCTCGCCACCTTCTCCGCAAATTCACCCATTCGCGAATCCGCCAGCGGATTGGCCGGCTGCGAGCGGAAATTTCGCGGATCAATGTACTTCCCGTTCAGCTTCATGCGGTAATCCAGGTGTGGTCCCGTGGCCAGGCCCGAAGATCCCACGTAACCGATGACCTGACCCTGGCGAATGCGCCGGCCCTGAGCCGTGCCGTTTGCAAAACGGGACATGTGCATGTAGGTGGTTTCGATGCCGCCTGCGTGGCGAATCTTGATGTAGCGCCCGGCCTGACTGTCGCGAGTGCGGCGCGTGACCGTGCCCTCGGCGGTGGCCATGATGGGCGTGCCGTGGGGCGCGGCATAGTCGATGCCAGGGTGGGGGCGCCGGTAACCCAGCACGGGATGCAGACGGTTGTGCGAAAAGCCCGAGCTGATGCGCGTGAAGCTGAGCGGTGCGCGCAGGAACTGCCGCGCCAGGGATCCACCGTCGCGGTGATAATAATGCCGCTCGCCGCGCTCATCGTGCAGAAGGAAGGCCTCGTACTCTTCTCCGCCCACGCTCATGCGCGCGGCCAGCACCCGGCTTTTTTCCTCGTTGCGATCGGGACGGCGGCAACTTTCCAGCAGCAATTCCATGCGGTCGCCCGCGCGCAGGTCGAAGAAGAAATCGATTTCGCCGCTGAAGAGGTCGGCCACGCGTGTGGCCAGGTCGCCGTCGTATCCGCGGCGTTGTAGATCCTCATAAAAGGAGGGTGCCAGATCGGCCTCGGCCGTGGAGGGCGTCCAGACAAGTTGCATGTGGTAGATGTCCGCCTCGAAGCCGCCTTCCGCACGCCAGAGGCAGAGGTCGCGCTCGAAATCCACCGGATAGTGCAAGGTGAGGAGCCGGCCCGTCCAGTCCTGGCGAATGTGTAGAGGCGCGCCGGCGCGGAAGCGTCCCAGGTCGTAGGATGATGACACCGCGCGGATGGCGGCCTGGCGATCTTCCGCTGAAATGCCCACCCGGGTGAGCAGGCCGTCCAGGTGATCGCCCGAGCCGAAGACGAGGTCGCGCTGGCGGAAGAGGTTGTCAAAGAGGGGATCCACGAATTCGATGGAATCGGGCAGGGCCGCGGCCACCGGCGCTGCGGGCTCAGGTGCTTTGTTGCATGCGGCGAGACTCGCGATGAGGGCGACGAGCGCCAGGGCGCGGATCACGGCAGGGCATCCTCCAAGATGAAGATGAACTTGAACTCTTCCTCACGGGTCACGAACCCACCGGCGGATATGCGCAGGTCGTAGTCGGGCACGATGAGTGATACGCCCAGGGCACCCTCGCCGGCGAAGGACCAGTCACCGGAAGTATCCATGCGATGCTGCGCTCCGGCCAGCAGGAAAAATGCCGAAACGGGTGCGGACACTTCCGGGCCACGACGGCTCATGCGCATGGGCAGGCCGAAGAGCCGGATGTCGCCGCGCAAACTGGCAAAGCTGTAGTCGCGAGTATCGAGTTCGCCCGGTTCATAGGCGTGAAACCATGACCATTTGGACAGGAATGGTCGCGCGATGGCCGGGCTTTCAAAGCTGGCGCCGCCCTGGAGCAGGCGCGTGTGGAAGCGCCAGCGGCCAGGGCGGATGTGCTGATCGATGCCCACTTCGCCCCAGAAGAAGGAATCAAAATCGCTGGGCTTGCGATACTCGCCGCGAGCCACCAGGGCGATGCCTGCGAGTCCCGTGGGTTGGCGCAGGCGTCCGGTAAGTAGCAGATGCGGGTCTTCGCCTTCGTTAGCGAGGATGCCGCGATAGGGCCGCGTGGAATGATGTTCGCCACCGCCGAGCACGGTGAAGTAACCGGCCTTGGGCAGGCGTGTGCGCAGGCCGCCCAGGTAATGCCAGTTGCGATGTTCCGCGCCCAAGAACGGGTTTTCCCAGTCTTGCAGGCGCAGGTCCATGGCCAGGGAGAAGGGGCCGAAGAGCGGCAGGCCGGTCATTCGCAGCCTGAGGTCGGCCATGGATCCCACCAGTACGGTGGCGTCCCAGCTTTCACCGCGGCGAAAGAGGGAGAAGCTGCGCAGGCGCATGCCGCCGACCAGATCGCCATCGTCGAGGGTGCCGATGAGCGGTTGAAACTGGAAGCGCGGACGCTCCCGCACCCGCAGGTTCAGGTGCAGACCGTCGCCGAGGGATTTCACATCCACCTGGAAGCTGCTGATATAGATGAGTTCGCGGGCGCGGGCCTGCAGTTTGCGCGCGAGATTGTCGCCGGCCCTGTCGCCCTCGTGGATGCCGAGGTCGCCCAGCAGCACGTCGCGGTCCACGTGTTTGAGGCCCGCAATGAGGATAGTAGATATGGTGTCGTCAGCCGACGCCAGGGTGGGCGCAGCGATCAGCAAGCTTAAACAAATCAACAGGATGTGGCGCATGCTAAGAACCTTCCTCGGGGCAGGGGGAAGGTATCGGGTAAGAATATAGAGGTCAACTAGTAGCTCGTGGGAAACTGTTGATTATTGGAATCGCACCCGACTAAGATTACTCTGTCGATGACGAAAACATTGTTCGAGAGGATCGCATTCTATTGTCATATTCGATATCTGAAGCCGTTTCTAATTTCATGGGCAAACGAAGCTTCCGAGCCATGCTCCAAGTCTTGTCTCAAATGATCAAGCATAAGCGTGTGGGAGAAGCTGTCTATTCTCTTTGGGATTTCATCGTGCTTCATGCTTCGAAAACTGTAGACCATACAGAAGAGCCGAGCCTGGATGAAATCATTCGAATTGCAAATGAATCCGAATACAAAGCCACATTTGGAGTGGGGGAAATTTCTGATGGCTTAAGAAAGCGATTTCCAGTTAATCATCTTCCCGCCAATTTCACTGCAAGAATACATTCTCTCGCCTCATCAGATGTTTGGATGGTCATCGGTGAGTATTCAGAAACTTCAGCCAGATTGTTTTACTTGAACTCAAAAATATGCATTCCCTTGGATACTTATCTTAGATTGGATGGCGTCGCACATATCCACTCAATATTGAAGATATCAGAGAGTGAACTAGCAATCTCAACAGGCGATTCAATGAAAGTCTTAGATTTGTGGGCAATTTCATCCATGGGAATGAAATTCAAACGAAGGATCCTCAAGAAATACGCTGGGTTTACAACTTGTGCGGTTGTGAGCGGCAAAAACTATTTTGGATCGGATTTCAGCCAAAGGCCGAATTACATCTATCGCTTAAATGATGGCCGAAAGTGGCCATATCCAAGCCAATCATTCAGGAAGTATTCTGTTCAGTGGAAAGTTGTTGATGACCGCTACATAGTGTCTTTGAACAAAGACTTGGAAATCTTCGGTGGAGAGAAAGCTTTGTCAATTTTCGATACCAAATGTGAAGAGTTTGTTGCCTCGAATGTTTGCACAGATAGTGATCTTACGAATTGAATCTCTGGTCCAACGTCCAACATCTTCCACACTAACAAGTGTCGAGTGGATCCTTCCTGCATTCGACTGCTTTACCCAGGCTTGTATTGGGAGTATCAGCCCGCCTTTTAGTTCACCCGGGTGGACTTTCGGAGGCAAGAATCGTGCCCCGTGGTCGCTATAACAGGTTGTAAATAATGAAGTTAGCTCTTGATTTACGCATCCCATTTCACTATATTCCTTACATCCTCCCCGCTCTCCTCTCCTCCCGGAGACTTCAATTTTGGAGTGGGAAATGTCCGAACAATTCGAGGCAAAAAACATCCACGAGCGCTTGCTCGTGGCTCTTGTTGCTATGCGCAAGGCTGAAGGTCTAGCCGTCACCCTTTTCGCGGAAGTCATGAAGCGCAAACTCTATCGCGGACTGGGCTATGCCAGCATCCATCTCTATGCCGAGGAGGCCCTCGGCTTTTCTCGCAGCAAAACCTATGAGTTCATTCGTCTGGCCGAAGCACTCGATGAGCTTCCGGGGCTCAAAGATCAAATCGAATCCGGCAAGCTGCCCTGGACCAAGGCCCGGGAAGTGGTGAAGGTGGCCACGCCTGAGACCGAGAAGGAATGGCTGGCCCTGGCCGAAAGCAAGAGCCGCCGGGATTTGGAAAAGGAAGTCGCTGTAAGCCGGGCCAAGCGGGATAGCGCTAAGGATGAAGACCAGTCTGTACTATTGGAAAGTGATTCCAAGACCCCCGCGGCGGCGACGGCGCAGTCCTTGACACTGCGCCTGTCGCCGCTCGCCAAGGCGCGCTTTGAAGCCATGTGCGAGAAGCTCATGAAGAAGCACCATTGTAGTCGCGAACAGGTGTTGCTCATGGCGTTGGAATCCTTGTGCGCCGAGTCCACCCGGGTGGACGGCGGATCGCCCTATCAGGTGGTGGTGCAGCAATGTCCGGATTGCGAAGAAAAAACTGTGGGGGCGGAACGCCGCCGTTTGAGTAAGGTCGAAAGCGCTCAGATCGATTGCGACTCACAGGTGCTCGTGCCTGGGCAGCGCAACAAGGCAAGCATTCCACCTGCCCGAAGACGGGCGGTGCTGATGCGCGACGGGCAGCGCTGCCGGGCCAAGGGTTGCCGATCCACAAGTTTTCTGGAAGTACATCACCTCAAGGCGCGCAGCCGGGGTGGCGACAACCGCGAGGCAAACCTGATCACGCTTTGTGCGAGCTGCCATCGGCACTTGCATGAGCGAGAGGGGGCGTTCACATAAAATTCTGGGAAAAGATAGTTCTATAGGAAAATCACTTCTTTTGAAAAAGCGCTGCGGTCCATGAGTCGCAGCTGAGTTTGCCTGTTTCAGAGAGGTCCAGTTTCGAGGCGGCTTTTTCAATTGAATTACTCTGTTCACGCAAGAACCCGGAAAGGAATATCTGCCCGGAAATCTTGACACATCGTGACATAGATGGGAGGTACTTCAGTATCGGAGTCAAAAACAGATTGCACACCACGATATCCCACTGCTTATCGCCCAGATCCTTCGGCTCGCCCCAGCGAAAACGCACATCACCGGCAAGACCATTCAGATCTGCGTTCAGATAGGCGTTCAAGATCGAACGCTTGTCGATGTCGAAGCCCTCAACGCGGCGTGCGCCCCAGAGCTTGGCCGCAATCGACAGAATGCCCGTGCCCGATCCGATATCCAGGCAATCCCAGGGCTCGCCCGAAGCCGCGCGCTCGCAGGCGTAGTCGCGCAGCATCTGAAGACACATCTGCGTGGTGGGATGATCGCCCGTGCCGAAGGCAAGAGCCGGCTCGATCACCATGGACAGATCCGCGTTCGGCCCCGGCATGGGTTCGTCGCGCATGTGCACCGGCCCGGTCATATCCCAGGGCGGCACCACGGTGAGGCCGGGAATCACTTCGCGGGGAACGAAGTGCTCGCGGAATGAAGCGTTCCAATCTTGCTCGTCGAATTCATCGTCCTCAAAACGCAGGCGCGCGCCGGGCAGACCGGCGGTCTCGGCCTCGGCGATCCAACCGGCGAAATCTTCGGGCGTGGGAAGCGTTTCGCCCGGACGAACATACACGTGCAGGGTCACGCGACGGTCGCCGGTTGCGCGCTCGGAGGAAACCGAGGTCCATCCCGCCGCCACAAGACGCTCCTCAATAAAGGGCGCCAGCGGCGGAGGCAGTGTGAGCGTGCGAGATATCCAGTCCATGGGCCGACCATGACCCAGGCAGGCTGGCCGATCAAGCAATAGCTGGACAGACATGCGGCTATGATTCAGCCTGACGGTGAGCCAAGCCACAGATAGGGGATAGCGTGGACAAGCAGTACACCGAGTTCTTCCAGAACCCCACCGCGCCCCGCTACGAGGAACTTTTAAGGGAGCAGGTGGCCGCGCCGGGCTACAGCGCCCATGAAGACTATGTGGAACTCAAAAACCTGATCAGCGACGACAAAATGGATGAGGCCGCCGCCGAACTCGAACGCCTCTTGCCAATCTACCCGCTCTCGCCGCGTCTTCATCTGCTGGCGTCCTACCGTGCGGAGGCCATCGGCAACAAGGAACTGGAGGAAGAGGAACAGGAAATCGGATTCGCCTGCCTCGAAGCCATCCTGAGCACCGGCGACGGCAGCGCGGCCAGACCCTATCTCTGTTCCAAGGTCTCCGACGAGTACGACGTTCTCGGCATCGTGCTGCGCGAAGAAGTCGAGCAGCAATCCCTGGTGCAGATCGGCGAAAAAACCTGCGACAAATTTCTTTGCCAGAGCGGCGCCGAAGTCCACTTTGACATCAGCCTCTGGTACGGCTCGTACTGAGAACGGAGTTCGCCGCGTGCGATTCGAACACAAGTTCTGCCCAGTCTGCGGAAAAGCGCTCGAAGTGAAAGAGCGCGGCGGCAAGGCGCGCCCGGTTTGCGACTGCGGATACATCCACTACGCCAACCCCGCGCCGGCTGCGGGCACAGTGGTGTTGCGCGATGGTCTCTACCTTTGGGTGCGCCGAGCAAACGAGCCGCGCAAAGATCTCTGGTCCCTGCCCTCGGGTTTCCTGGAATGGGACGAAGACATCCGCGAATGCGCCCGGCGGGAAACCCTGGAAGAGACCGGCCTCCATGTGGAAATCGGCGCCTGCCTGGAAACCCTGTCGGGCTTCGACGACCCGCGCACTCAGGCCGTGCTGGCCGTCTACTTCGCTCGCGTGACCGGCGGCGAGGAGAAGGCCGGCGACGACGCCAGCGAGACCCGCTGGTTCCCGGTGCTGGAGCCACCTGTGGACATCGCATGGAAAGCTCATCGCCATATTGCCGAACGCATTATCGCCCTCGCCAAATCCGGGGAACTGCCGGCCTGAAGGGCCGTTGACTTGCCTCTCTCCGCCCGCTAGATTTGCCGCATCCCCAAGGAGAACAATGAATTCACTATCCGAACACCTGTCCGTCCTGGAATTGGACGAGACCGTCCTGCGCCGTGTGCTCGCGCGCGCCCTGGGACGCGGCGGCGACTACGCCGACATTTTCGCGGAAAGCGGCGAAGGCCGGTCCTTGCGCTGGGAAGAAAGTTGCGTGAAGAACGCAGCTCTCATCCTGACCCGCGGCGCAGGCATCCGCGTGCTACAAGGCGAGAAAACGGGATTTGCCTACACCGACGAACTCACCGAAGAAGCGCTCATGCGCGCCGCCGACACCGCGGCGCACATTGCCAGCGGTGGTGGAGTGGATCCCGCCGAGTTCGCCAAGACCGTGAACGGTCGCGGCGATTTCTACAAGCCGACACGTCCCATGGAAGGCGTGGAGTTGGCCGACAAGATCGCCCTGCTCCAGCGCGCCGACGCGGCTGCGCGGGCGGTGGATCCTTGCGTGGAAAAGGTGAACGCAAGTCTCTACCACGAGTATCGGAATATGATCATCGCCGGAAGCGATGGGCTTATCACCTTCGACACCCAGCCCATGGTGCGTTTCAACGTGGGCGTAGTCACCGGTAAAGACGGCAAACGCGAAATGGCGGGCGAGGGTCTGGGCGGCCGTCGCGGAATGGAAACCCTGGAAGGCGACCGTCCCGAAGTGCTGGCGCGAAAGGTGGCCGACATCGCCGTGCGAAAGCTCGATGCCGAAGACGCTCCCGCCGGCGCCATGCCCGTTGTGCTCGGCGCGGGTACCAGCGGCGTGCTTCTGCACGAGGCGGTGGGCCACGGCCTGGAAGCCGATTTCAACCGCAAGAAAACATCCACCTTCTCCGGCCGTGTGGGCGAGCAGGTGGCAAGTCCCCTTTGCAGCATTGTGGATGACGCCACCATCCCCGGCGATCGCGGCGCCATCAACGTGGACGATGAAGGCAGCAGCACCGGCCGCAACGTGCTCGTGGAAGACGGCGTGCTGCGCGGCTACATGCACGATCGCCTGAGCGCGCGCATCATGGGTGTGGAGCGCACGGGCAACGGCCGGCGCGAAAGCTATCGCAGTCCACCGCTGCCGCGCATGACCGTCACCTACATGCTGCCGGGAAAAAGCGAGCCGGGTGAAATAATCGAATCGGTGAAGGATGGTTTCTACGCCAAGAGCCTTGGCGGCGGGCAGGTGGATATCGCCCGCGGCGATTTCGTTTTCGCAGTCACCGAAGGCTACCGCATTCGAGACGGCAAGATCGCCGAGCTGGTCAAGGGCGCCACACTCATTGGCAACGGACCCGAGATCATGGACAAGGTGGAGATGGTGGGCAACAACCTGGAGCTGTCCGAAGGCATGTGGACCTGCGGCAAGGGCGGGCAATCGGTGCCCGTGGGACAGGGAATGCCCAGCGTGAAGGTCGGCGAGATTACCGTCGGTGGAACGAAAACCTGAGGAGACGGCCGTGAGCATCCGAAAGATTGCAGAGAGAACATTGAAAGCCGCCATGGCCGCCGGCGCCGACGAGGCCGAGATCTTCGTGCGCGAACACCGTGAGTTTCAGACCACGGTGCGCATGGGTGAGATCGAAACCTTGAAGGAGGCCGAGAGCAAGAGCTTGGCCCTGCGCGTTTACAAGAACCGCTGCAAGGCGGTGGTGGACAGTTCGGATTTTCGCCCCGAGAAGCTCGAAAAACTCGCGGGAGAAGCGGTGGGTCTGGCCAGCGTAACCGCGGCGGATGACTTTCATCGCTTGCCCGAGCCCGAGCTCTACGCAGATACCTGGCCCGATCTCGACCTGCTCGATCCCCTTGCGCCGCCCTCCACCGAGAAACGCATCGCCATGGCACATCGCGCCGAAAGCGCAGCCCTGGAAGTGGATGATCGCATCGATAATTCCATGGGTGGGAATTTCGCGCAGAGTCACGGCGACATGCTGATCATGACCAGCAACGGATTTAGCGGAGGCTATCCCTTCAGCGTCTATTCCTTGTCGGCGGTGCCCGTGGCCAAAGATTCCAAGGGCGATCGCTCTCGCGATTTCTGGTTCACCCGCGCACTTCACGCCGAAGATCTCATGGACGCCGAAGAGGTGGGCCACCGTGCCGCCGAACGCGCACTTCGCATGTGCGACGCACGCCGCGCCGCCACGGGCGAAGTGCCGGTGATCTTCGAAGCCAACGCCGCATCGCGCCTGGTGGCCATGATCTTCGGCTGTATCTCCGGCAGCGCTGTCTGGCGAAAGCAAAGCTATCTGGGTGAACGTTTGGGTGAGCAGATCGCCAGCGAAATCATTTCCATTGTCGATGATCCTCTCCGTCCTCGCGGACTGGGCAGCCAGCCCTTTGATAGCGAGGGCATTCTGGCCAAAACTCTTCGAGTCGTGGACAAGGGCAAACTCGCGCATTTCATGCACGACCTGGAAAGCGCGCGGCGCCTGAATCAGCCCGTCACGGGACACGGATCCTGGGGTGGAGGTGTGGCGGCCAGCAACCTCTATGTGGAAAACGGTGAAGGCACGCTGGCCGATCTCATTGCCGGTGTGGATCGCGGTCTCATGGTCACGGGCTACATGGGCTCGGGCTTCAACACGGTGAGCGGCAATTGGTCGCAGGGCGTGGAAGGGCTCTGGATCGAAGGCGGCAAGGTGGCTTATCCGGTGAAGGGTGCAACCATCGCCGGGCATTTCGATAGTGTGTTAAATGGCATCGACGCTGTGGCCGGCGACCTCGACTTCAACCTGGGCACGACCATCGCGCCGAGCTTGCGCGTGAAATCCATGACCGTGAGCGGAGAATAATTTGAATTGGGCGCTCGTCGGACCCATGCATCCTTTTCGCGGTGGCATCGCCCACTACGGTGCTTTGCTGGCGCATGAACTTGCGCGCCAGGATCAGGTTTTCGCTCTCAACTTCAGCCTGCTCTATCCGGGCCTTTTGTTCCCTGGTCGCACCCAACTGGATGTGAGTGAATCGGCTATCGTCTTTCCCTCTTCGCAGCGACTTTCCAGTATCGATCCATTGAGCTGGGAGCGCTCGGCCAAACTTCTTGCGGAGCGCGACTACGATGCCGTCATCTTCCAGTGGTGGCATCCTTTCTTCGGTCCATCTTACGGATGGCTGGCCCGTCGCCTTGCCAAACTTTCGCCGCGCACTCGTCGCATCTTCCTTTGCCACAATGTGGAGCCTCACGAGGCCAGCGCCGTGGATCGAAGTTTGAGCCGTTACGGTCGCAGCCACGCTCAGGGTTTCTTGGCGCACTCCCAGGATGATGCCACGCGTTTGGCCGAGATGTATCCTGACTCGGTTCAGCGTGTGCATGCACATCCCAGGTATTCGGTGCTTGGAAAATCCCAGGTGGATCGCCCAAGTGCCCGCGCCCAGTGCGGCATGGACAGCGATGAACGCGCCCTTCTTTTCTTCGGACTGGTGCGTGAGTACAAGGGTCTTGACCTTGCGCTGGAAGCGCTGGCCAAGCTCGACGACCGCTATCGACTGCATGTGGTGGGTGAGTTCTACGAAAAGCGCGCGCGCTACGACGCGATCATCCATCGATTGGATTTGAAGTCGCGGGTGAACATTGTGGATCGCTATGTGCCCAACGAAGAAGTGCCCGCCTGGTTTGCCGCGGCCAATTTGGTGGTGCTTCCCTATCGCGATGCCACCCAGAGCGGCATCGTGGAAATTGCCCACGGTGCAGGGCGCGTTCCCCTGGTAACTGACGTGGGTGGTCTTTCGGCGCAAGTGAAAAATGGGCGCACGGGTCTCGTGGTGAAACCGGGCGACGCCAGGGCCATCGCTCTTGCCATAGACCGCTACTTCGACGAAAAATTGGAAACGCCCATGCAAAGTGCCATCAAGGACGAGGCCGGATCCAAAAGCTGGGCTGGCCTGGCCGACACACTTCGCGACTTGTCGGCGGACATCGTCTCATGAAGCGCTCGCCTTTTCCCGCCACGCCCTTCCCGCGAATCGTCGGCGCTTTGGAACATCCCTTGCCGCTCATGTGTGCCTTCTTGCTTCTCGCCGTCGCTGTAGGTATTTCCTGGACCTGGGATCGCCTCGCCCTGTCCGCCATGGGCGTCTTGTTCTTCCTGCTTCTCCCGCGCCCCAGCGCCCGGCCATTTCTGCTACTCGCTCGGTTCACTCCCTTGCTGATTCTCGTCATGCTCATCCACGCATTTCCCTGGCGCGGTTTCGAAGGCGGCATCCCTTGGCGATACGACGCAGGCGGATGGCTCCGCGGTCTGCTTGCCCTGTCCCGCTTTGCATTCTGGATATTGCTGTCCGCCCGCGCTCTGGAGGGTTTGCATCCTGCGGCACTCATGTCGCGCTTGCCCGCAAATCCGCGGCTTGCGCGCTGGGCCTTGGTACCCGTGATGGCCTTTTCCTTTTTGGACTTCTTCCTTCGTGAAGCATTCCTCCTGGAAAAAGCCTGGCGCGCTCGCGGCGGCGCTTCCGGCCGAAGTTCCAATCGCGCTCACTGGCCGGCGCTGCTCCTGCCATTGTTTCGGGGCATGCTCGCCCGGGGCGAAACCTTGGCCGAAGCCCTGGCCGTTCGCCGTTTCCCTGAAAGGTGGGCAGGCGGCGCAAAACTTCCCTGGCGCGGCGCAAGCTTGGCCCGCCTCGCCGCGGCCGCCATCGTCTTGATCCTGGTTTGGACAAGCAAGCAGGTGGGAGTATGAAGGTCTATCGCCTGCTTCTAGCTTACGATGGTCTCGATTTCCACGGCTGGCAGATTCAAACAAAAGAGCGTAGCGTGCAGGGTGAATTGGAAGCTGCCTTGGCCATCATCTTCCAGCGCGAGGTTCCGGTGAACGGAGCGGGTCGCACCGACACGGGTGTTCACGCCCTGGGTCAGTGTGCGTCATTTCTTGTGGAAGAAGGCGAACATGCGCCCGATCGTGTTTTGGCATCGTTGCAGAAACTCCTGCCTGAGGACATCACGGCTCTTGAGCTTCACGAAGCCCATCCCGATTTTCACGCGCGTTTCAGCGCAAGGGGTCGGCACTATCTCTATAGAATGAGCATGGAAAATTGCGCGCCGCTTCGTCGCAATCGATGGGAAACTCATTACAAGCTCGATCTCGACCACGTGAAACAGGCCTTGGCACTTTTGCCCGGTCCTCACGATTTTCGCGCATTCTGCAAAGTCGTGTCTGCCGACAAAGGTACCCTCTGCAATATGCGCTACGCGGATCTTGAGCTTGTGGGCGATGAAATGCATTTTCGCTTCGGCGCCGACCGTTTTCTGCACAACATGGTGCGCATCATCATGGGCACTTTAGTGGATATCGGGCGGGGACACTTCGAGGTCGCGCGCATGGCGGAGATCCTCGAAAGCGGCGAGCGTGCCCGTGGCGGGAACACAGGGCCGCCTCACGGGTTGTATCTCGTCCGCGTGGACTATCCCGCTGAGTTGCTGAAACCTTAGTCCCAGGCGGCTTTGAGTGCTCTGGACGAAGCCGGGTCCCTTACCTATACTGCGCCAGTCACCACCAAGGAGGAGAGCGTGAAGTTCTTCATTGATACGGCGAATCTGGATGAAATCCGCGAAGCTTCCGCCATGAGAATTCTCGACGGCGTTACCACCAATCCTTCGCTCATGGCCAGGGAGACGGGCGATCCTCGGGAAATACTGGCGGAAATCTGCCGCACAGTACCCGGCCCCGTCAGCGCTGAAGTCATTGCTCTCGACGCCGAAGGCATGTTGAAAGAGGGCCGTGAGCTGGCGAAGATCGCGGACAACATCGTCATCAAGGTGCCCATTACCTTGGACGGACTTCGCGCCATCAGCACCTTCCACGCGGAGGGCATCGACACCAATGCCACGCTCTGCTTCTCGCCTACCCAGGCCCTATTGGTGGCCAAGGCTGGTGCGACTTATGTGAGCCCCTTCGTGGGACGACTCGATGACATCGGCCAGGACGGCATGGATCTCATCGCCGATATCGTCACCACCTATCAGAACTACAGCTTCGCCACGGAAGTGCTGGTGGCTTCCATTCGCCATCCCATGCATGTGGTGGAATCCATGCGCTTGGGCGCGGACGTGGCGACCATCCCCTTCAAGGTGATTCAGCAATTGGTGAAGCACCCGCTCACGGACAAGGGCATCGACCAGTTCCTGGCTGACTGGAAGGCCAAGGAGGGCAACTAGCATGGCTGGCGTACCCGATTACGGGAACCGTCGCGGCTGGATGCCCGTGGTGGCCGGACTGTTGGCCGGCGTAGGCTTGGCGGCCATCATCTTTTCCCTGGTACTCAGTGCCAAGGTTCCCGACATGGTGGAAAACCGTGTCTACGAAGTGCTGGGTATGGGAGATGGCAGTTGGCGTCTGCCCGACGGGGAAATTGCCAATCACGTTCCCATTGGTAACATCGACAATGAGCGGCGCAATGCCGTGGTGGAGGCTACTGAAAAGGTCTCGCCGGCGGTGGTGACCATCACCGTGAGCACCATGCAGCGTGTGGCCGAGCAGGGACCCATCTACGAATGGTTCGGCAGATTCTATCAATCGCCGCCGCGCATTCAGGAAGTGCCGGTTTCGGCCATGGGCAGCGGCGTGATCATCAGCCCCTATGGTCGCATCGTGACCAATCATCATGTGGTGGCCAGTGGCGGGAATATTGCCGTGACCCTCGCCGACGGCCGCCAGTTTCCTGCCCGCCTTTTAGCCTCCACACCCAAGTATGATCTGGCGGTGCTGGAAGTGGATCTGGACGGCGAGAAGTTGCCCTATGCCGAACTCGGCGACAGCGACGATCTGTACATCGGCGAATGGGCCATCGCCATTGGAAGTCCCTTCGGATTTTACCTGAACGACCCGCGCCCCACGGTGACCGTTGGGGTAATCAGCGCCCTCAATCGCGACGTGAAGGGATCGGACGACGGCGGCCTGTTCAGCGACATGATTCAAACCGACGCGGCCATCAATCCCGGCAACAGCGGCGGCCCCTTGGTGAACAGCCGGGGGCAGGTGATCGGCATCAACACTTTCATCTTCACCAAGGGTGGCGGCAGTGAGGGCATCGGATTCGCGCGGCCCATCAATACGGTTACCTGGGTGCTCAACGAATTGACCAAGCACGGCGAAGTGCGCGATGCCTGGGTGGGTCTTGAAGCCGCGCCTGTTCAGCCCTTCCATGTGCAGCAGATGAATCTGAAGGTGGATCACGGACTTTTTGTTACCCGAGTTTACAATGAGACGCCGGCCTCCGTGGCGGGCATCATACCGGGCGACGTGATCACCAGTATTGCAGGCCTCGATGTGGGAACACAGGATGCGGCCCGTCGCATCCTCTATCGTTTCGAGGTGGGGGACAACGTGGACTTGACCGTGAATCGCGACGGCGAGAGCATCGACGTGCGCGTTCATCTGGAAGCTCTAGAGGAGAATTGACGTGATCGAACGCTATACGCGTCCCGCCATGGGGGCGATCTGGGAAGAGAACGCGAAGTTCGCGCGCTGGTTGGAGATTGAAATTCTTGCCTGCGAAGGCATGGCCAAGTACGGAATCATTCCCGAAGAGGCCGCGAGGGAAATTCGTGAAAAGGGAGCTTTCGAGATCGAGCGCATTCTCGAAATCGAAGAAGTGACCAACCACGACGTCATCGCCTTCCTGACCAATGTCGCCGAACACGTGGGCGAGGCCAGTCGCTTCGTGCACATGGGCATGACCAGCAGCGACATCCTCGACACGGGTCTGGCCATGGCCATGAAGGACGCCGGTGAAATGTTGCTGGCCGAGGTGGATCGTCTCATTGAACTGCTTCGCGCACGTTCGCTTGAATTCAAGATGACGCCCTGCATCGGCCGCAGCCATGGCATCCACGCCGAACCCACAACCTTCGGCCTCAAGCTTCTCCTTTGGTATCAGGAAATGAAGCGCAATCGCGAGCGCTTGCGTCACGCCGTGAAAACGGTGTCGGTGGGACAGATTTCGGGTGCTGTGGGAACCTTGGCCCACATGGATCCTCGGGTTGAGGAATATGTTTGCGAGAAACTCGGTCTTTCTGTTGCGGAAGTTTCCACTCAGATCATTCAGCGCGATCGTCACGCCGAGTTCATGTCCACACTTGCGGTGGTCGCTTCGACCCTGGACAAGATCGGAACCGAGCTGCGCAATCTTCAGCGCACGGATATTCTGGAAGTGGAGGAAGCTTTCACCAAAGGTCAGAAGGGTTCCAGCGCCATGCCGCACAAACGCAATCCCATTACCGGGGAACGCGTCAGTGGGCTTGCGCGAGTCATTCGTAGCAATGCCCTGGCGGCTTTGGAAAACGTGGCGCTTTGGCATGAACGCGACATCACTCACAGCAGTGTGGAGCGGGTGATCATTCCCGACAGCTGCATTCTCATGGATTACATCCTCGATAAAACCAGTCGAATCATTGAAGGTCTGCTGGTTTATCCGGAAAACATGCTGAAGAATATCTACACCACACAAGGCATGGTTTTCAGCCAGAGCCTTCTGCTTGCCCTGGTTTCCAAGAACATCAGCCGTGAAGATGCCTATGCGCGTGTCCAGTCGGCGGCCATGAGCATTTGGAATTCAGACAAGCAATTCCTCGATGCGGTTCTGGAAAGCGGTGGTATTACGGAGCTTCTATCGGAAAAGGAAATTCGAGATTGCTTCGACCTGGATCGGCAGTTCATCCATGTGGATCACATCTTTGCGAGAGCTCTGAAAGCCTAGTTTACCACAAAATAACACTGGACTCAGAGGCCATGTCTGGCAAGATTAACGCAAATCTAACCAATCGGGCCATAGGCTCGGAATCAATCTTGGAGGCTTCAAATGCGTTTTACTGCCGTTCTCATTCTCACCTTCTTTGTCATGGCTTCCTCCGCGATGGCTATGGACACCAGCCAGATCGCCTGGTACGCGCATGGCGACTTGGCTCTTCCTTCCGGCACTTTTGGTGATGTTGCCGGTACCGGCTTTGGCGGTGGTGTGGGTGGTGCCCTGCCTTACAGCGAATCCCTGACTTTCCGTGGAGAAGTGGGCTACATCCACTTTGGTGGACAGGAATTCCTGGGTGCCGATTACAGCTACGCCCTGATCCCCTTCTTCTTCCTGGGCGAATACCAGTTCAGCCCCGGTAGCCAGGTCTATGGCCTGGGCGGCATCGGAATGACGATGGCTCGCTTCAGCTGGGACTGGACCAATCCCTGGACCGGCGCCAAGGAAAATATCTCGGACAGCAGCAGCGAATTCGGCATCGCTGTGGGTGGCGGTTTCCACGTGAATGAGCAGATGACCCTCGAAGGACGCTACAATATCGTCAGCGACCTCGATTATTTGAGTGTCCACTTCCTGTACAATTTCTAAACCTGAAGAGGAAGTGAAGAGCCCGGGACTCCATGTCCCGGGCTTTTTTGCGCAATAGTGGTCTCTTTCTGACCCTTTCACGCACTTTCCATGGATTTCTATAGAATCTTATTCATGAAATTGGCAAAATAGGTAAGTCAGGTTTGCCTTGGGGGCGTGCGGGGAAGCGGAAAGGATCCCATCCCCTGTCCGTAGAGCCGCCACCCCCTTGGCTTTGGAGTCAATCTGGCTATGAGGGGACGTGTTGGGAGGGGACCCTGGATGCATACGGCTGTGCCCGGAGTCATTGACTCCGGGTTTTTTATTGGGGAGACCAGTGTCCGGCAGTGAAGCGACGATGACCGGCCAGCCATTCACCCAAGGCTTCGTCGGACAGATAGTCGCGACTGATTTGCCCGGAGCCCACCCAGGAACGATTCAGTTTGGCCAGGAGATCCGAAGGATACGGATCGAAGGGGTGCATATCCGAGTCGAAGGGAACAATGAGGCTCTTACCCGGCTGCCCCATATTCAAAGTCAAGCGATCGGGAACCGACTGGTCCGCATTGATCCAAAGGTTGAATGCATCCATGCGAGGTGTTTCCAAAAGATTGGTGAACTCCATGGGATAGCTTGGAAAAACTACGCGCACTTTGCATGAATCGGGAAGACTGAGATCTGCGAAATGGCCGCGTGCCGACTCTTCATCCAGGGCCGCTCCGTTTCGGCAAAGCTCGTCCAGGACGATGAGCGTTCCACCTTCATACATCGCCGTATTGTTGGTGGCGGCGATGTAGATTTCGTCTTTTCCATCGCCATCCAGATCGAAAGGGGTAACTGTATTGATGTGGCCAGCGCAGTAGTAGGTTGATTCGACATGTCCAGCATTGTCGATGACGCTGAGATAACTGGGGTAGGACATGTTATGCCGCATGGCAGCGGCCACTTCTTTGACGCCATCGCCATTGAGGTCGGTGAGGCTTAAGCTGTGAGCATAGAAGTCGCCTTGGCCCACTATCTTGGCGGGGAAAACCCGCCCGAGGATTTCCTTGTCGGGCCGATGCTCCCAAAGCAGTTCGGCGCTCTCAACGTCGATGGCCAACACGCTTCCGTACTCGTCGTTATTGCCCAATTTGCCTATGACGAGAACATCCCTGCCGTCCCAATTTCCTTGGATCCAATCTACGATTTTACTCTGGAAAATGAGTTCGCCCGCCGGCAGGCGGACGCTAGTTTCTCGGATTTCGATGTGGTCGCTGTTGCGAAATACTCGCGATGCCAGTGCAGACACGATGGCTAGGGCAATGAGAACCGCGAATAGAAAAACCGGCTGTTTGTAAACTGGACGTTTCTTTTCACAGGGTGCGAGAAGATCCTCGAGAGATACATCGAGAACTTCAGCGATACGCAATAGCGCCGACTCCTGAGCGAACTCGAAGCGGTCCTTGGAATAATTGTCGATGGTACGCCAACTCAAACCGGTGGCATGAGCCAGATCCGGCTTGCTCAGTTTTTTCATCACTCGGAAGCGATCGAGGTTTGCCGCGAAGGCCGTACCTCGAATCCGTACATTTTTTCCCATTGATTGCTCTTGGCTGTTACGTGTGCAGATGCGTTTTTATATTCGCCGAGGAGAATATATATTTTTAATGATGTAGTCTACTAAGTATGGGAAAAAACCGGGCTAGAAGCCCGGCTCCCACAGGTAATAGAGGCCCGGCTCGCGATCCAGATAGTCGAAAACCTTCGACTGGCTCTCGGGCCGGAAGTGCCGCGCCGCGCTTTCAAGTCCCATGTCCAGGATGTCCCAGAGCTTGGAAGGCAGTTTGTGGCTCACCACCTCCACGGTCTCGGCACCGCTGACTTCGCGCAGGATATCGAGCAGATCTTCCTCATAGCCGATGGCATCGATAAGCCCATTGTCCAGCGCCTGCCGGGCCGTGTAGATGCGCCCGTCGGCCAGTGGCCTAAGCGTATCCATTTCCATGCCGCGCCCAAGGGCAACGGCTCCCATGAATTGCGCGTGGGTTTCATCGATGATACCCATAAGGATGTCGCGTTCTTCCTCGGTCATTTCGCGACCAGGATTGAGCAGGTCCTTGTTGGGCCCGCTGGTCAGAGTGACCAGGTCGAGGCCTACCTTGTCGAAAAGGCCGGCCATGTTCATGGACTGCATGATCACGCCGATGGAGCCTGTGAGCGTGGAAGGATGGGCGATGATTTTGTCACCCGCCACGGCGATGTAGTAGCCACCGCTGGCGGCCATCCCGTTCATTCGGGCCACAACATGCTTGTTGGTGTTGGCCTTGAACTGCATGAGCTGATGGAAGATCACATCGCTGGGATCCACCGCGCCGCCGGGGGAATCAATATCCAGCAGGAGCCCATCAATGCGATCGTTGCCCTCTGCATGCTCCAGCAGCTTTTCCACACGCTCGGGAATGCTCATGGATGTAACGCCCATGAAATTCTCAGGCGCCGAATAGCTGATCACGCCCATGATGGGCACGCGCAGGAAACGGGCATCGCCGCCTTCATCGCCGAACAGGTGGGCATCCACACCGGTGGTGGGTGGCCCACCCTGGCCATCGCTCATGGCGCTCATCAGAAAAGTGCAACTGACGCCCTGGAGCACCAGGAATCCGAGGATCACCACGATCCCGAGAATGTGAAAGATGGTGGCGATGATCTTGTGGGATTCCATAACGAGTCCTCTCCAGAATGGCACTAGGCCTTAGGCTGTAGGCCAGAAATCAAAGTCGCCAGGGCAATTTGCAGCTAGAAGCTGCTAGTCGGCTGATTTCAGCTTTTCCTTGACCCGCGACGCAGGTTGCATACTATACAGTCTTTCCCGGCACTTCCTACCCCAAAAACTTCAGCCTCGGACGGTCATCCCATGGAAGCGGTGATCGAGGTCACCCGTCTTTCCGATTCAGAGCTATCGAAGGTCCTGGCAGAACACGCCCTGAACTTGAAGCTCTCGGAAGCAAGACGTACAGCAGAACTCCTCGGGCGTGAACCCACGCTCACTGAACTCACGCTCTTCAACACCATGTGGTCCGAACACTGCTCTTACAAGAGCAGCCGGCGCCTACTCAAGAATCATCTGCCCGGCGATGGACCCGATGTGGTTCTCGGTCCCGTGGAAGATGCCGGTGTGGTGCGCCTGGGCAAGGCCGACGGCCGCGATTGGTGCGTGGTCATGAGCCACGAAAGTCACAATCATCCCAGCCAGGTGCTGCCCTTCGAAGGCGCGGCCACGGGTATTGGCGGCATCGTACGCGATGTCTATTGCATGGGCGCCGATGTGGTGGGCGTGCTCGATCCTCTGCGCATGGGCGATCCCCGCGGCAAAAATGGCGAACGCAGCCGCGAGATTTTAGCCGGCGTGGTGGACGGCATTTGGCACTACGGAAATGCCCTGGGCGTGCCCAATCTCGGTGGAGATCTGGTCTTTCATCCCGGTTACGACGACAACTGCCTGGTGAATGTCGTGGCGGTAGGGCTCGTGCCGGAAGACGAAGTGGTTCACAGTTTCGTGCCCAAGCAGGCCCACGACGAACCCTACGATTTCATTCTGGTGGGCAAGCCCACCGACGCCAGCGGATTTGGCGGCGCGGCCTTTGCCAGCGTCATCCTGGACAAAGACGAAGAAAACCGCGGCGCCGTGCAGGTGCCCGATCCCTTCCTCAAGCGCGTGCTGAGCGAGGCCAACAAGGCAACCTTGAAACTGGCCAGGACCGAAGGCGTGGAGATCGGATTCAAAGACCTGGGCGCCGGCGGCATCGCCTGCGTATCCAGTGAACTCGCCGAGGCCGGTGGTTTCGGAATGCGCGTGGACCTGGAAAAGGTTTCCGTTTCCGACATCGCCCTGCCCAGCCAGGTCATCGCCTGTAGCGAAACGCAGGAGCGCTACGGACTCGCCGTGCCGCGGCGCATGAGCGAGAAAGTCCTCAAGATCTACAACGAAGATTTTGACCTTCCCCACGTATATCCGGGTGCCTGCGCACGCGTGGTGGGCGAGGTGACCGAAGATCAACGATACGTGCTGCGCCGTGGAGACGATGTGCTCTGCGACGCGCCTGTGGAAGTCGTGACCAGTGGCATTCGTTACGACCGCGCTGAGAGGCTTGAGCTCCCTTCGCCGCCCGAGCCCACGCGGGACCCCAAGCGCGATTTGGCTGCCGATCTCTTGACCCTGCTGGCCGATCCCAATCTTTGCGATCGCAGTTATCTCTTCGAACACTACGATCAGGAAGTTCGTGGCGCGGCCTACCTGCGTCCGGGCGAGGCCGATGCCGGGCTCATCGCACCTTTCCGCGACACGCCCTTGGGGCTCGCCGTCACCGCCGATGGAAATCCCTGGTACGGGGAACGCGATCCGTGGAAGGGCGCGGCTCTGGCCGTCTGCGAATCGGTGCGGAACCTGGCCTGCGTGGGGGCATGGCCTCTGGCCCTCACCGATTGCTTGAACTATGGCAATCCGGAAAAACCTGAAGCCTTCTCGGCCATGGCCGAAGGTGTTCGCGCCATCGGTGAGGCTTGTCAGAAGATTGGCCGCATGGCTGAAGACGATCAGGATGCCGAGCCTAAAAATCCCATTCCCGTGATCAGCGGAAACGTGTCTTTCTACAATGAAAGTGCCCAGGGTGCGGCCATTCCGCCGAGTCCGATTGTGGCGATCACGGGACGCGTACCCGACCTCAGCCAGGTCTCAGGCATGGTGCTGGGCGCGGAGGGGCAATCGGTCTACTTGCTTGGTGAAAGACGCGAAGAGATGGGTGGAAGTGCCTATCATCGTATAATTTACAGATCCGATGGTGGCACTGTTCCCGAGCCGGACTTCAAGTTACTTCGAGCCCAGGCTCTGGCACTGATCACCGCCGTTCAGTCCGGTTGGGTGGCCGCAGCCCACGACATCAGCGAGGGAGGGCTGGCCACCTGCGCCGCCGAGATGATGTTTGGACGCCGGAGCACCGGGCGCCTCGGACTGCATCTTTCCTTACCCGATGGCCTCTCTGCCGAACTTCAACTCTACAGCGAAACCGGCGGCTTCCTCGTGGAAGTCAAGTCGGGCCATGAAGCTGAATTCGAGGCTCAGATGAAAAGCCGCGGAGCCGATTTCATGTTGCTTGGAAAGGTCACTGACACAGCGCGATTGCAAATTGATGTGGCCGGGCAAACTCGCATCGATCTATCATTCGAGGAAATGAACAAGGCCTGGCGAAGCACCTTGCCCTCGGTCTTTCCCGCGGGAGAGGAGGCGGTTCATGTCTAATCGTCCTCGCGCCTGCGTCCTTCAATTTCCCGGTGTGAATTGCGAATACGAATCGGCGCGCGCATTGGAAGATGCGGGTGCCAGCGCCGAAATTCATCGCTGGAACGAAGACCCCACTTTGCTTTCGAACTTCGACTTATTCTTGATCCCCGGTGGATTCAGCTACCAGGATCGAATTCGTGCGGGTGTGGTGGCATCGAAAGAAAAAATCCTCGGTGCCTTGGCCGAAGAGGCTGCCAAAGGAAAACCCCTGCTTGGCATCTGCAATGGTGCGCAGGTTCTGGTGGAAGGCGGTTTCATTCCCGGCCTGCGCCCGGGCGAGGTGGAACTCGCACTGGCCACCAATGAAATGCCCGGCCGGGAAGGCTACTTCACGCAGTGGAGTTACCTGAAGGTGGAAAGCAGTACCCCATCTTGGATGGCGGGTCGCGCGGGCGAAGTGCTGCCCATTCCTTTCGCCCATGGCGAGGGACGCTTCACCAGCCGCCGGGAAGGTCTCTTCGATGAGCTCGCAGCCAAGGGGCAAATCGTACTGCGCTATTGCGACGTGGATGGCGATGTGAAGCGCAGCTGGCCGGTGACTCCCAACGGCAGTCTCGATGCCGCCGCGGGGCTCTGCAATCCTGAAGGCAATGTACTTGCCATGATGCCTCATCCCGAACGCAGTAGTTGGCTCGGGCAGGTACCTGAAGAGCTGGCCGGAGTTTGGGGAATGAGGAGGCGGGAAGCCACCGGTAACTGGCAGGCTCTTCGCAGCGAGGGACCGGGCATGGTCGTGCTCAAAGCCATGGTAGAGGCTGCAAAAAATCGGAAGGTGCAGCATGCGTCTTGACCTTCGCGTAGATCTGAAGACCGGCGACCTGGTTCGACAGACGGCCATCATGGCCCTGAACGAAACCCTTGGATGGCATGGCATCCTGGTGGACCTTCGCCGCAGCGACCTCTGGCGCTTCAGCGGCCAGGGCGATCAATTTCGAGATGCTGTGAAAAAGGAAGTGGCACGCACAAGCGTGTTCGTGAACACCACCAAGCATCGTGCCGAGTTCAGCGAGGGCTGCTGGGATGATGGCGTCCCCTTGAATTCCGAGGAGGCTCTGGAGCCTGCCCGAGTGAAGGGTGACCGCCAGTGGCGCTTGCAGCTGCTGGTCACCGAAGAGGGCGGCGAGCGCGAGAGTTTGCGCCGGCGAGTTCAGCCCCGCCTGGGCGAGGCGAAACTGGAATCGCTTCAAGGCGGCGTTCTCTGGGAGCTCACACTCAAGGCCGAAGATGAAGCCACCGCACGTGGTGCACTCACCGGACTTACGCTCAGCCGCAGCCGTGAACGCGGCCTGCTACTCAACCCACACTTCCAGGAGGGGCGCCTGCTCTCCGTGGAGGAGGTGAGCGCATGACGCGCCCAGGTCGCCCCCGCGAAGAATGTGGAATCTTCGGCATCTGGGGTCACCCCGATGCCTCGGAGGTCACCTACCTGGGTCTCTATTCTCTGCAGCATCGTGGACAGGAATCCAGCGGCATGGTGGTCAGCGACGGCCTTCAGATGCGCCGCATCATGGGCATGGGCCAGGTGGGCGACGTGTTCAGCCAGGAGGCGCTGGCCGATCTCAAGGGCAAGATGGCCATCGGTCACAATCGCTATTCGACCACCGGCCGTGTGAGCCTGCTCAACGCTCAGCCCATCGTGGTGGACACCCGTGTGGGTCGCCTGGCCATTGCGCACAACGGGAACATCACCAATGCCATGGCCCTGCGGAAAAACATGGAGCAGGAAGGCAGCATCTTCCAGTCCACCAGCGACAGCGAGATCGTGCTGCACCGCATGGTGAGGTCGCAGAAGGAAAGCATCGAGGATATGATCGCCGAGGCCGTGGATGGTCTTGAAGGCGCCTTCAGTCTAATCATCCAGTCCCGCGAACAGATTTTCGCCTACCGCGATCCCATGGGATTTCGGCCTCTCTGCCTGGGTGTGCTGGACGGGGCCTGGATGGTGGCGTCGGAAAGTTGCGCCTTCGACATTGTTCGAGGAAAGTACACACGCGATGTGATTCCCGGCGAGCTCGTGATCATCGACGCGGACGGCCCGCGTTCACGCCGCATCAAGGAAGCGCCCCGACTGGCTCAGTGCATCTTCGAATACGTCTACTTTTCAAGGCCCGACAGCATTGTCTTTGGCGACAACGTCGATAAGATCCGCCGCAAACTGGGTAAGCAACTCGCGCGCGAGCATCCGGTGGAAGCGGACATCGTCATCGGTGTTCCCGATTCGAGCAACAGTGCTGCCCTGGGTTACAGCCTGGAGAGCGGCATTCGATTCGAGTTCGGCCTCATCCGCAATCACTATGTGGGTCGCACCTTTATCAATCCCAAACAGTCGGTGCGGGACCGTGGCGTGCTCATCAAATTCAATCCCGTGCGGGGTGTGCTCAAGAACAAGCGCGTGGTGGTGGTGGATGATTCCATCGTTCGCGGCAGCACCATGAAGAAGCTCGTTCGCCTGCTCAAGGGAGCCGGCGCCGCCGAAGTGCATTTACGCATCAGCAGTCCGCCCATTGCCCATCCCTGTTTCTACGGCATCGACTTTCCCACCAAGACCGAACTCATCCGAAACAACATGGATGTGCCGGGTATTCGGGATTTTCTCGCGGTGGACTCCCTCGGTTACCTTTCCCTGGAGGGGATGCGCTCCTGCGTGGCCGAACCCAAGGATTTCTGCACGGCCTGCTTTAGCGGAGAGTACCCGGTGGAAGTGGAGGCCTGGGATAAGCTCGGTCTCGACAAGGCCCTGGATCCCGAGTCACGGCTTTGAGGCGCCCCTCTTGCCATCGACAAGGCTTGATCCTCGCCGGAACAAGTGCTATTTTCCGCCCGCCCCGATCGGTAATTCCATTTTTTCAAGGAGCTTGTAGTGATGAAGAGAGGCAGTGTCCCCTTCGCTCTCGTCCTGGTCCTTCTGGTCGCCCTCATGAGCGGTTGCGTACAGACGACGGAATTGAACCCTGATACCTTGACCGAGGAGGAAGCCTCCACGCTCGAGAACTACACGGGAAACATCAAGTTGGTGGGCAAGGACGGTATCATCTACAAGGCTCAGACCCTCAAAAGCGCCGAGGGCGATTTCTTCCACCTCATGCGAGTTGAGGTCATCGACGACGGTGTTGTGTCCCACCAGAATGAGCTGATGATTCCCAAGGAAGACATCGTTGATGTGGAATTGCATCAGACCAACAAGTGGATCACGGCAGGTGGGCTCGCGGGAATCTCACTTTTGATTCTCGTGCTCTACTACCAGATCAACGGAAGCTTCTAAATTGCGATTCGTCGTCCTTGGCTCGGGTCTGCAGGGAAGCGCCGCGGCCTGGGATTTGGCGCGCAGCGCCGGCGTAGATTCCGTACTCATGGTGGACCGGGAAGCCTCCATCGTTGAAGAGGCCGCCAAGGCTCTGCCGCCGGCACCCGTGAAAATCGAAACCCTGGCTCGCGATTTGTCCGACGCCACGGCCCTGGGCGAACTGCTGGATCAGGCCGACGCCTGCTTCAATGCCCTACCCTACTTCATGACCCTCACCGTAGCCGAAGCCTGCGCCCGGCGAGGTGTGCACTATGTGGATCTGGGCGGCAATACTGACATCGTGCTGCAAATCCTGGAGCTGGATTCCCTGGCCGCAGAAAATGGCGCGCGTTTGGTGCCCGATTGTGGCCTGGCGCCAGGGCTCGCCGCCACCGTGGCCATGGCTGCCATCGAGGGCATGGATGATGTCCAGAACCTGCGCATACGCGTGGGCGGGCTGCCCGCCGATCCCGAGCCGCCTCTGGACTACGCCCTCTTCTTTTCTATCCACGGGCTCATCAACGAGTATCTGGGCGAGGCCGTGGTGCTCAGCGATGGAGAAATCGCTCGGGTGACCACTCTGAACGATACCGAGATTATCGATCTGCCCGAGCCTCTGGGCCGCTGTGAAGCCTGCCCGACTCTGGGCGGCACCAGCACCCTTCCCTGGAGCCTCAAGGGTCGAGTGCGGGAATTGAATTACAAGACAGTGCGTTACCCCGGGCACTTCGAGAAAATTCGACTGCTTCGGGACCTGGGTTTCTTCGAGGAATCGCCGAAGATGATCGGCGGGGCGGAAGTGACGCCGCGGCAGTTTTCCGCCGATATCCTCACCGAGCATCTGGATCGCGGCAGCGCGCTGCGTGATTTGGTCATCTTTCAGGTGGAGGCCGAGGGGGAAATCGACGGAGTCCTCAAGCGCCGTCGCCTGCGCATGATCGACCACTTCGATGAGAAGACCGGTTTCTCGGCCATGCGCCGGGGAACAGCCTTCCCCGCCTCCCTGGTTCTGCAGTTTCTCGCCCGTGGCGACGCGCCGCGTCTGGGCGCCATGCGCCTGGAAGAGGCTATTGCGCCTGGGCCCTATCTGGCTGAGCTGGCCGAGCATGATCTCGAGATTCTGGAAACCCTCGAAGAGCTCTAGCGGCTAAGCTCTCAATCCTATTTGGCTAACCTCGAATCGAAGCTGTGCGCTTCGGCTCTCTCGATTTTCAGTTTTGGGAAATCGGGATGATTCGGATTAATCAGGATGTTCCACTCTTTCGGAACCACGACCGAAGGGACCCTCAATGCCAGGGAAGATCCTTCAGCTATCCAATCACTAACTAGGGAAGAGCAAGCGGCCGGTGGAGGAGTGTTTCTCCATCCCCTGGGGAGGGCCCTTACCTCAAGTTCAGTTATACAATTTTCAGGAATATCCGCTGAAATGAAAACGAGGTCACTCGGCAGGTCTTCAGGATCGCAATGTACAAGGGTTTCTAGTACTGCTAGAGATCGCGATTCAGATGTGTAGACCAGTGCCGTGCCTTTTGCGTGCCATCTTCCCGGGTAGCGTCTGCTCCCGTCCCCCGAAAAAGCAACCTTGGAATACTTGGAGCGAGTGATTCGATAAACTTTCACTAGCTGTAAATACCGTGGTCAATACGCCCTAGAAGATTTTCCACCTCAACTGATCCAATGTCCGTATCGAGAAGTTGAATTGGGGGGCGCATCTTGAGTGCATGATTTGATTTCTGTAACCAGCGAGATGCCTTTTTTTGCGTTCCCAGAACTTCAATGGCATAGGCTAAGATTTTAGCTAGTCTCGCGAGGCGATCAGATTCTACGGGTAGCAACTGACCGGTTTTTTTTCGACGGGCGAGTGTGCGTTGGTTGATCATAAGGACGACGGCCAAATCTCCCAGGGGCATATTGATCCGACTGGAGAAATGGTCCAAGGATAGGAAGGGAAATCCCTCGTTGATCAGAGCAATGAATTGATCACGATTATTGATGGATTTCCCGAGGGTCTTCTTTCCACCGAGTTCATTTGCAATGTTCTTAACCTTCATAGATACCCCTGATATGTGACATATGTCAGTAGTATATCTGCCATATGTCTAGGTGTCAAGCCTGGGACCTCTTGCTCAGGAATGGGCTAGCAGCTATCCAAAAACGCCAAGGCCATGCAGCAGAATCACCTGCGTAGTCGACACCAATACGCATTCCCCGTGAAACACTTTTTCGAGCTACCGGATGGCCGGCCTCAAGCCATAAGCTCGGCGGAGCTATTTTCATGCCATTCTGTTTCCGTGTGAGAGCCAGTGCTGCAGCCAGTCGTCCGGGCCCGGTGGTCCAGTTATTCCTGGTTTGACCGTGACGATGCTCCGCTATGAGATCTTCACCCTCCAAGGGCTCTCCCGCGCGAATTAGTACGGCCTGAGCCAAACCCTCGCGTGCGCAAACAAGATTGAGACAGTGATGCATGCCATAGATCAGGTAAATGTAAGCCCTGCCCGGTGGGCCAAACATGATCTCGGTTCGGGGAGTGGGGCCACGCCAAGCGTGGCAGGCCTTGTCGATTTCACCTCGGTGGCGTGCGCCGTAGGCTTCCACCTCGGTGATGCGCAAAACCATGCGCCGGCCATGGAGCACACGTACCAGGTGCCGTCCCAGTAGATCAGGCGCCAGTTGAAGAACCGGGCGTGCGAAGAACTCGATGGGAAGAATGCACTCAGGATTCACGGCGGCGGCGCGCGCTGCGCCGACGGCGCCTGCCGCTGCGTCGTCGTTGATGGCCTGTGGTGAAAACCAGTGGCGGCACTTTCTGACCACGGGCCTCGGCGTCCATGCTCAGAAGGCGGAAGGCGTCGCTGAAATAGTCTTTGCGTTCCAAGAAGCGAGGCACCGCACCTCCATCCAGGAAGGGACGCATGCGACGCTGGGCGATGGAAATGAGAAAGAGCTGTTCGTTGTCCCGCCTCGATACCCCGAGTTTGGAGGTGAGAGGTTTGAGATAGCGGTAGGCCTCGCGTCCGTAGTCGGTGCGTCGCAGAGCTTCTCTGCTGCTATTGTCGAGATATCGGACCATGGGAAAGGTCATGAGAATGGCCAGCAGCACGGAATTGGAAATCTCCTCGCCCGCCTGGATGTCGCGGTCGAGCACGGCCAGGCGTCGCCAGGGTAGCGGATCAACGCTCTCAGGCGGCAGCAGGGTATCTAGCTCGGGTAGCAATTCACCTAGCAGCCCTGTTTCCTTGAGCAGCTTGAAGGTGGGGACCGCCGCGCCTCCTCGAAGGTCGCGATAGAATTCTTCGATGAGCCTCGCGCGATTGCAAACGCCCAGCAAATTCTGATGATGGTCGATGGCCTCAAGGGTTTGATCTTCGATACTGAAGTCCATGCGCGCTGCGTGCCTCACCGCTCTGAGCATGCGTACGGGATCTTCTTCAAAACGAATCATGGGATCGCCGATGGCGCGGATGATGCCCTCGCTCAAATCGTCCAGGCCGCCTACGTAGTCGATTACGCTGAAATCAGAAATGTCATAGAACAGACCGTTCACAGTCAGGTCGCGACGAAGGGCGTCCTCGGCGGGGGTTCCGTAATCCTGTGTTGCCGCGATTTCCAGAGGGCTGGGTCGCCGCCGTTTGCGAGGGTGGTCCACCGGGGGCTCGGTGGTTTCATCCAGAAGCACATCGGCCTCTTCCAGAAGGCGCTGCTCTTCTTCCACACTGTCAGGATCGCTGGGTAGCTCGTCGCCGTTTTCGTTTTCCTCCTCGAGGGAGCGGAAGGTGGCTACCTCGATGAACTTCTTGCGCGCAAAAAGCACATGGACGATGGGAAATCGCCGGCCGATGACCCGACTGTTTCGGAAAAGTTCGAGTACCTCGGCGGGCTCGGCGTCGGTGCCGATATCGTAGTCTTTGGGCTGGCGGCCCATGAGAAGGTCGCGTACGGCTCCGCCCACCAGATAGGACTGATAGCCGTATCGGTACAGGCGGTTCAGTACCTTCAGCGCGTCGGGATCGATGTCCTGGCGCGAGATGCGATGCTGGGCCCGCGGTAATATGCGGGCCTCGGGTAAGGACATGAGGCCTCCGCGCTCATTCGCTAGCCTCGGGAGTGGGGACTACATACTAGCGAAGGCCGCCAGAACCGCCAAGCATCTTTCCTGCGGCCATGGCCTGTCCGTCTTTTCTCAGGATGAAGCGGTCGTCGCTCGGGGCCACGACCGGATCGCCAAAGAGTTCCCCCTGGTCGAAGGCGCAGTCGATTTGGCTGATCAGGCTTTCCACATCCCCGTTGCCGTCCAGGAAGTCGGTGCGGTCGGCATCCACGATGAGCAGGGGTGCGGCTTCACCGGCGATCCACTCCTCGTAAAAACCGTTGAGACGGGACAGGTAGTCCACGGGGATGTCCGCCTCGTAATCGCGCCCACGCTTTTGGATATTGTCTCTTAGGCCATCCACACTTCGCCGCAGATAGATGACCAGATCGGGTTGGCGCAGCAAGAGGCGAGCTTGCTCGTAGAGGCGGCGATAGCTTTCCCACTCGCGTCCGCTCATCTGGCCCATCTCGGCCAGATTGCGCGCAAAGATGAGAGCATCTTCCGAAAGGGAACGATCCTGGACAGCGCTTTCCCTGCGCTCTGCGATGAGCCGGTGATCTTCCACGCGATGTGAAAGGAAGAAAACCTGCAGGGCGAAGGCCCAGCGGGCCATGTCGCCATAGAAATCTTCCAGGAAAGGATTGCTGTCCACTCGTTCGTAGTAGGGGCGCCACCCATAGTGGCGAGCCAGTAGGCCCGTGAGAGTGGTTTTGCCCGCTCCGATGTTTCCGGCGATGACGACGTGCACGAATGCCATGGCTTCCCGATGAGCTTTGCTCTTGTGAGAGGAGGGGACGCGCACTACTGTAGCGGGCGCGAAGCCCAATGTGAACCAAAACCATCCCGAGTGAGCATGTCTGTCGAAATTCAATTGGGTCTGCCAGGCCCCCTGCCCTTCGCCGAGATCTACGGCAATGAGAATCCTTTGGAAATCGAGCTTGGCTTCGGCAAGGCTCTTTTTCTCATTCGCTCGGCTCTTGCCCGGCCCGATACGAATTTTCTGGGAGTGGAGGTTTCGCGTCAGTGGTTCCGCGAGGGCAAGCGTCGGGTGGAAAAGGCGGGCTCGCCGCCGAATCTGCAGGTGCTCCACGCTGAGGCGGTGGATTTTCTCGCACGATTTGTAGGGGAGGGGGCGGTTTCCATGCTGCATGTCTACTATCCCGATCCCTGGCCCAAGACCAAGCACCACAAACGGCGTTTCGTGTCGGGACCTCTACTGGATCAGGCCGAGCGGGTTCTGAAGTCCGGCGGCGAACTCCGCATCGCCACCGATCACGAGGCTTACAGCCAGTGGATGACCGAGCACATCGCCGCCCATCCCAAGTTCAAACTTCTGGATTGGCCCATCCAGGATGAACCTCTCACGCATTTTGAAGCCAAGTATCGAATACAGGGCCGCGACGTTTTCCGCTTCCGCCTGCAATTGGAGTCTTCATGAACTGGGATCCCGTGGAGGGTGCGCATCCTCGATACTCGGGCGCCGGACCGGCACTGGGCTGGCCGCAGTCGCCCGAATTTTTCCAGGTGGAGGAAATCCCCCTCTATCCCGCTTCGGGGGAAGGCGAGCACCTTTTCCTGTTCATGGAGAAACGCGATCTCAACACCCGCGAACTCATGGACCGGGTGGCGCGAACCTTGAATCTGGACGCCCGCGAGCTGGGCCACGCGGGCCTCAAGGATCGCAACGCCATTACTCGCCAGTGGATCTCCCTGCCCGCCAAAGCCGCCGAGGGAAAACTCGACGAACTGGGTGATGAGAACTATCGCCTCTTGGATTCCAAGCGTCACGGTAACAAGCTGAAACCCGGCCACCTGGCTGGCAATCGCTTCGACTTGTTCCTGGCCGGAGAGGCCGAGGCCAGCTTCATGGAAGCCCGGCTCGCCGAGTTGCGTACGAGCGGTTTGCCCAATTATTTCGGCCCGCAGCGATTCGGCATGCGAGGGGACAATCACATTCAAGGGAAGCGGCTGCTGGAAGGATCCCGCAAACCCAAGGGCGGGCGTGCCAAGCTGATAGCCAATGCCTGGCAGTCTTATCTCTTCAACCGTGTGCTGGCCGAGCGAGTGAAGGACCTGGCCGCTCTACTGCCCGGCGACCTAGCCTGGATTCACGGCAAGGGAGCCGTTTTCACGGTGGAGGATGTGGCCGCCGAAAGCCCGAGAGCCCTGAACTTGGAGATCAGCCCCAGTGGTCCCTTGCCTGGACGGAAAATGAGCCAGCCATCGGCCGAGGCCGCCGAGCTGGAAGCCCGGCTGCTTGCGGAGTGCGGTTGGAAACCTGAACAGGACCGTTTCCTGAGGGGTGCCCGCCGGCCCCTTCGCGTACCGGTGGAGGGTCTGGAGGCCATCCAGGAAGAAGGCGGCTGGCGACTGAAATTTGCCCTGCCGCCGGGAAGCTACGCCACGGCGCTTCTGCGTGAACTCGGAATGAAAGCCCCATCCAAGGAGTGACATGCCTCACGTGAAGATTTGTCCCGCTCCACCTTTGCCGGAGCTTTACGAAAAGCTGGAACGCATGTCGGTACGGGATGAGACCGGTGTTCAAAAGATCCGCGAGTATTTTCTGGAGCGGGGAGAGGGGCGCATCCTGGCCGAGGGTCTTGTGGCTGAAGGTGGATTGCCGCGGATCTTCTTCATATCCATTCAGGATCGCGAGGGTGAGCTGGTGATTCGCTGCTACGAATCCACCGACCCCGAGAAGACGCCGGCTGTAAAACGCCTCATTTTGCGACTGGGTATGGCGGTGCAGGCCCTCTACCAGGGCCGCAAACTGGATCCCTGTAATCTGGAAAAGGAAGCCGGCGAGCTGGGGCTTATCCCCTGAACATTGAGCGCAGAACGTGTCCCGCCACCGCCGGATTTTCTTTGAGCCGGCGAAGGCTGTAAGCGTACCAGTCCCGTCCGAAGGGAATGTAGATACGCAGGGGATGTCCCGCGGCCACGAGATTATCCCGCAGGCGCGACTGCACGCCCAGGAGCATCTGGAACTCGTAGCGTTCGGGCCCGAGGCCGCGTTCTCGAATGAGATCCTTCACCTTTTCGATGAGCTTCTCGTCGTGCGTGGCCACGCCCACATAGGATCCCGAATCCCACATGGCCTCCAGCACCTTCAGGAAATTCTCGTTGATCTCCGCCGGATCCTGGATGGCCACCTTGGGCGACTCAATGTAAATGCCCTTGCAAAGGCGGTAGTCGGGGGTGAGATCGGCCAGGACTTTCACATCATCCAGGCTGCGATACAGATAGGCCTGCAGCACCACGCCGATGTCCTGGTGATCGGCCCTCAGGGTGCGGAAGATCCAGAGGGTGTCGTCGGTACAGCCGGAATCTTCCATGTCGATGCGGATCTTGGTGCCCTGGCTGGAAGCGCATTCCATGATGCGCTTCATGTTCTCAAGGCAGAAATCCTTGTCCAGGGTAAGACCCAGCATGCTCAGTTTGATGGACACGTTGCGATCCAGGCCCAGGCGATCCTGGCTCTGTAGCAGTTCCAGGTAGGCCTCGGTGTAGGCCAAAGCCTGCTCCCTGGCACTGACATGTTCACCGAGAATGTCCATGGTGCTGCGGATGCCCTCTACCCGAAGTTCGGCAGAAATGCGCGCGGCGTCTTCGAATTCCTCCCCGGCTATATAGGGGCTTGAGAATTTACGAACGAGCGGCTTTGGCACTGCCGGAAGCAGCGCAGCGATGGTCTTATCCAAGAGCGAAGGCATGGATGTTCCTCCGTTGAAGACGACCCGATTGGGCGCAAGCCAAGTTAGGGATGGGGGATGCAGTGGTCAACTCCCTGATTTCAGAACTTCGCATAGGTTTCGAAAAGCAATCATAGGGCCTTGCCGAAGGGGATTAAATCGCGCATCTTCCACAGGGACTTCCGGTTGCCCTACTTGACACTATGGCAATGGAATGTTATCCAAAGGTGTTTGGGAGCCTTCCGGCTTCCATTTTTCTGTCGAAGAATCGTTGCAGGAACCCCACCCGCATCTAACCAGATAAGGGTCAGGAGTTTTTCCATGAGAAAGCAGAGTATTGCACTGGGCATCGCTGTGTTGGGTATCCTTGGGGCCATCCTTTTGGCTGGTTGTGACAGCACTACCAATCCTGATCCCCCAAATCCCTACAATCCCATTACCGAGTCGGTGAATCTGACTCCATCTTGGGACTCGGGGTCGCCCCTGATCCTGGCATCAAATGCCAGCAACGCCACCTTGGCTTTTACGAGCACCTATGGCGGCTCGGGCGATATCTATCTGCTGGAACTTGAAGACAGCGACAGTGACGGTTTCTACGACAGTTTCCCTGAGAGCCTCTATGTGAACACCTTGGCCGACAGCATCTGGGGGCCCAAGGCGGATGTCTTCTCCAGAATCGGCCAGTACGAATTGGCCGATACCACCGGCGTGTGGTTCCCCAACTATCCGGGAAGCGCCTACTACGCTGGTCCTCGCCATCTCTACTACGACATGCATAGCGGTCGAATTTTCTATTCCATGGGATACAACGGCGTTCCGCAGGTGGCCTCCACCACGGCGCCCATGTTCGGCGACTTCGACCAGTGCCTCGACGAGGTTTATGACATTGAGGAAGGCCGCCCGCCATTTTGGGAATTCTGGTACAGCAAGCTAGAGGTTCCCGATCCCAGTAATCCTGGTGAAAACATGTACACCTTCACGGGTGGATTCTACGCCAGCGTTTCCGCGCCCAACTCATTCGGTGACCAGTGGATGGCCTACACCGACACGCTGATCATTAGCGGCGATCACGATTTTGATGGAGAATTGGGTGAAGATCCCATAGGCGCTATCGAGACCTACTCGGGTCTGAATGATGATGGCGCCCCCGGTTTCGTCAATGTAGATGACGATGCCGACGGTTTTGAAGACGAATTCGATCTCCAGGTTGCGGCCATGAGCACGCCGAGCCCCGAGGTGGGCAGCTACGCCTGGAACATGCAGAACTACGATCCCGTCTCCGACGATGACGAAGACGGGCTCATGGACGAGGATCCCCCCGGTGATGCCAATGGCGACGGGGTTTTGGACGACGATTTTGACGGCCGTGTTGATGAAGATCCCGTTGGCGACGCCAATGGTGACGGATCACCCGGTTGGGCCACTGGAGACGTCGACGGTGACGGTCTCAGCGGCTTCGAAGACTTGGAAGTGCGGCACGCCGCACTTCGTATGGAGAGCTTTTTAGCAAACGGTTACGACCCCGCCGCGGACGACGATGAGGACGGCATCCATGATGAAGATGCCGACTACAGACGCGACGGTATCTGGGTTGTGAAAATTGGAGCTGATGGTCTGCCTGACGAAACTCAGACACCCATCACCCTCACCAACGATGGGGGACGCCAGCCTTTCTTCAACCCGGTCAATGAGGAAGAATTGCTCTACGTGGTGAATGGCGACATCAAACGCCTGAACCTCGCGTACGAAGCAGATTCGGTCATCGTGTCCTCAACGGACATGATCACTGATAACGGATGGCTCGAGAGCTATCCGGCTTATTCGGATGACGGAACCAAGATCGTTTATGTATCGAGCGAAAAGGGTTCCGCGGATCTCTGGACCATGGACTCAGACGGCAGCGGCAACGTGAGGGTCACCAACGACCCCGGCCAAGAGCTGCTCCCCCGATTTACACCGGGAGGCGACCAGATTGTTTTCGAAGCCTGGCGCTTTCCCCAAGGGGATCGAAGAGTCTTGATCACCATTGAGACCCTGCCCTAGGGCAAGCCGAAAGGCCCGCTTCGGCGGGCCTATTCTCCCTCCTTCGACCGACCGCCTTTAGGCGGGCTGGCATCCCCAGGCGCGTAAGCGCTGGAATGGGGCTGTGCATGCAGAAGGAAATTTTCGTCAACGTGAACCCCACGGAAGTGCGGGTCGCTATTCGGGAACAGGGCGACCTGGTGGAATTCCTGGTGGAGCGTCCTGACGATCGTCGTATCGTCGGCAACGTCTATATGGGCGTGGTCAAAGCCGTACTACCTGGCATTCAAGCCGCCTTCGTGGATATCGGCATGGAGAAGGCCGGCTTCCTCCACGTTTCCGACGTGGCCGAAGGCGAATCCAAATTGGCCGATCTGGAAAACGAGGGCGAGGGTGGTCCCCGTCGCGGGCGCCGTGAGCCAGTGCAGTATCCGCCTATTGAAACCCTGCTTAAAAAAGGTGACACCGTTCAGGTGCAGATCATCAAGGAGCCCATCGGCACCAAGGGTCCGCGCCTGTCCGCACAGCTGTCCCTGCCTGGGAAGTTCTGCGTGGTCATGCCGGGACTGGAATACATCGGCATCAGCCGGAAGATTCTCGATCGCCAGGAGCGCGTTCGCCTGAAGCGCATCGTGCAGAAGGCGAAACCCCGTGGATACGCGACCATCGTGCGTACGGCGGGGGAGGGCGTGGAAGAGGCGCAGCTGGAGCATGACATCACCTCGCAGGTGGAAATGCACCGGAAGCTGCAAGAGAGGGCCCAGCGCGGCAAGGCTCCCTGTCGCCTCCATGAAGAGGTGGGCATGGTCATCGGGCTGGTGCGCGACCTCTTCGATGAAGAGGTGAAGCGCCTGCTCATCGACGATGAGGACGAGCACCATAAGCTCGAGGAATACATCCGCGGATTCGCCCCCGAACTGGAGCGCCGGGTGCTCTACTATCGCGAGAAGGAACCGATTTTCGACCACTTCGGCATTGAGACCGAACTGGAAAAGGTCATGCGCAGGCAGGTCTGGCTCAAGAAGGGCGGCTACCTGCTCTTCGACCATACCGAGGCGCTTGTGGCCATCGACATCAACACGGGTAAATTCGTGGGGAAGAAGAGCCAGGCCGAGACCATCTTCCAGACGAACATCTACGCGGCCCGCGAGGTGGCTCGTCAGCTAAGGCTGAGGGATATCGGCGGCATTATCGTCATCGATTTCATCGATATGGACCGTGAGGGGGACAAGCAGCGCGTGGTGGCCGAGCTGAAAAACTCCATGCGTCGCGACAAGGCCCGCAACAAGATTTTCGACATCACGCCTCTGGGTCTGGTGGAAATGAGCCGGAAGCGGGTTCGTCCCAGCCTGATTCATTTCTACAACGAGGATTGCAGTTATTGTAACGGCTCAGGGCATATTCTCACCTCCGAGAGCCTCAGTAATCGGGTGGAAACCATCCTGAGGCGCATCGCCGCGAGGGTGCGCGAACGGAAGTTCCAGGTGCGGGTTAATCCCGTGCTGGCGCACTACTTACGGGTAAATCGCATCGAGATTCTACGCGATCTGGAGGAGGAATACCGGGTGGAACTCCACCTCCTGGACGATCCTCGTCTGCATCGAGAACATTTCGAGGTCACAGCCCTGGAAACGGGGCGGGATCTGCTGGCGGCGGTCACGCGATAGCGTGAAAAGCCCCCTGGCGCCTTGACAGACGCCGCAGGTTTTTGTAAATAAAGAGCTTCGTGCCAAAAAACGAGGAGGACCCCGGTGTACGCTGTGGTCAAGGTCGCGGGAAAGCAGTTCAAGGTTAAAGCGGACGACGTGATTCGCGTGCCGCTGCTTTCCGAAGAAGTCGGCCAAACGGTTGAATTTAATCAGATTCTCTCCACCGGAGAAGGTTCCGACATTACTCTCGGAACGCCCTTCGTGGACGGTGCCAAAGTGAGCGCCGAGGTCCTGGCCCATGGCAAGGACCGTAAGATCCGCGTCTTCAAGATGAAGCGCCGCAAGAACTATCGCCGGACTTTTGGGCATCGGTCTCAGTACACCGAGCTCAAGATCAAGGCCATCAGCTAGGAGGACGGTCATGGCTCACAAAAAAGGCGTCGGCAGCTCCAAGAACGGCCGCGACAGTAATCCTCAGTACCTGGGCGTCAAGCGCTATGCTGGTCAAACGGTGAGCGCCGGATCCATCCTCGTACGCCAGCGCGGCACCAGCATCCTGCCCGGCGACAATGTGGGAGTCGGCAGTGACTACACGCTCTTCGCCCTGGTGGATGGCAAGGTTGACTTCACCCGCAAGGGTAAGAGTCGCAGGGTCTGCAGCATCCTTCCGGCCTAAACGCCGGTCATCGAAATCTGGGCAGGCCGTTTGGCCTGCCCTTTTTTTTGGAGATCATGTCCACGCTCATCGTCATTCCCGCCCGCATGGAAGCCAGTCGTTTCCCTGGGAAGCCGCTGGTGGAAATCGCCGGTCGCTCCCTCATCCTCAGGGTTTGCGATCAAGCCGCGAAGGTGCAGCAGGCCGAGCGCCTGCTCGTAGCGACAGATTCCCAGGTCATTTTGGAGCATGTGAAGGACGCCGGCTATGAAGCCGTCATGACCTCCAGCGAGCACAGCAGCGGATCCGATCGCGTGGCCGAGGCCGCCGGTTCATGGCCGGGAATGATTCTCAACCTTCAAGGCGACGAGCCCTTGGCGGATCCTGAAGTTCTGGATCGGCTCATTGCTCGCATGGAAGCCGACGCCACCATCGATATCGGAACGGTGGGCGTAGCTCTGGCCGAGGGAGATCTCTCGCTTCAGGACCGGGTGAAGGTACTGCTGAACCATGAAGGCCGGGCCCTGGATTTCAAGCGCCTCTATGAAAACCCTCCCAAGTTGGGTCGCCTGCTGCGCCATGCGGGAGTCTATCTTTACAGAGCCGGCGCACTGGCTGCTTTCTCCCGTGCTCTGCCTTGCGAGCGGGAGCAAGCCGAGGGCCTTGAACAGCTTCGAGCTCTCGAAATGGGACTAATCATGCACGTGGAAGAGGGGCAGGATTGGGCTCCGGGTGTGGATCGACCCGAGGACCTGAAAGTCATTGTAAAACGACTCGAAGAGAGTTAGCTTCTACATCCGGGCGGCGCAGGCAGCCCGGTTTTTTGTTTCCCCTACAAGCGAGGACGGCGTGGCTCAAAAGGGCAAGACCCAGTTCATTTTCGTAATGGGGGGCGTCGTCAGCTCCCTGGGTAAGGGCATCGCATCGGCCTCTCTGGGCCTTCTGCTGAAAAAGCAGGGTCTGAACGTGACGCTGCTCAAGCTGGATCCCTATCTCAACGTGGATCCCGGCACCATGAGTCCCTTCCAGCATGGCGAAGTCTATGTGACCGACGATGGCGCCGAGACCGATCTGGATCTGGGTCACTACGAGCGCTATCTCGACCAGGCCCTGGGGCGCGACAACAACGTGACCGCCGGACAGGTCTACGATTCCATCCTCACCAAGGAGCGCCGCGGCGATTTTCTGGGCCGTACGGTGCAGGTGATTCCCCATGTCACCGGAGAGATCAAGAGCCGCATCATGCGATTGGTCGAAAATGATCCCGATCTGGACGTGGTTATCACCGAAGTGGGCGGAACCGTGGGCGACATCGAGGGCCTGCCCTTCCTGGAAGCCATTCGCCAATTCCCCTTCGATCGGGGCCGCGACAACATCCTCTACATTCATCTCACCCTGGTGCCTTGGATCGAGGCGGCGGGCGAGATCAAGACCAAGCCCACCCAGCACAGCGTGAACAAGCTGCGTGAAATCGGTATTCAGCCGGGCATTTTGCTTTGTCGTACCGTGCGTCCTCTCGACGACGATGTGAAGGACAAGATCGGCCTGTTCTGCAACGTGACGCCTGAGGAAGTTATCGAGGCGCGGGACGTGGAATCCATTTACGAGGTGCCGCTGCGTCTGCATGCCCAGGGCCTCGATCGCCAGGTCATGGAGCAGTTGGGACGCGAGTACATTGAGCCCGACCTCTCCGCTTGGGAAGAAATGGTGCGGGGCATGCTGTCGGCGCCCGAGCCCTTGGAAATCGGAGTGGTGGGCAAGTACGTGAATCACCACGACAGCTATAAGAGCATCATCGAAGCCTTCATCCATGCGGGTCAGGTGAATGATGCGAGAGTGAAAATCCGTTGGGTGGACAGTGAAGCGCTGACGGATGAAAACGTGGAAGATCGTCTCGCCGGACTCGACGGCATACTCGTGCCGGGTGGATTCGGTGTGCGGGGTGTGGAAGGCAAGATATCGGCCGTCAGGTTCGCTCGGGAAAGCGGCACACCATTTTTGGGAATCTGCCTGGGCCTGCAGGCCGCGGTCATCGAGTATGCTCGCAACAAGGCCGGTATGCCCGAGGCCGACAGCACGGAATTCAAGGCTCAGACGCCTGCACCGGTTATTTGTCTCATGGAGGAGCAGAAGGGCCTCAGTCAAATGGGCGGTACCATGCGCCTGGGTTCGTATCCTTGTGAGCTTGCTGATGGTTCATTGGCCGGTCGATGTTATGGAGACAAACTCATCCACGAGCGCCATCGACATCGCTATGAAGTGAACAACCAGTACCGCGAGAAGTTGGAGGCCGCCGGTTTGAAGCTGACGGGACTTTCACCCAGCGGTGAACTGGTGGAAATGGTGGAACTGTCTGATCACCCCTTCTTTGTTGCCTCGCAGTTCCATCCCGAACTCAAAAGCCGGCCGGGGCGTCCCCATCCCCTCTTCAGGGAATTGGTGGCCGCGGCGCGCAAGCATGCCCGGGCCAAGGTGGAGGCAAGGTGAAACAGTTCTCCATAGGAAGTGCGGAAGTTGGAGGGAAGCGGCCATTGCTCATGGCCGGTCCCTGTGTGGTGGAAGGTCGAGGCATGCTCGAAGATTGCGCTGGTTTCCTGGCGGAAGTGGCCAAGGAGATCGGCTGGCCTCTGGTTTTCAAAGCCAGCTATACCAAAGACAATCGGCTCTCAGACGATAGCTTCTCGAGCATCGGCCGCGAGAAGGCACTCAGCATGCTCAGCGAAACCGCCAGGGCTGCCGGCCTGCCCTGCATCACCGATATCCACCAACCCGAGGAAGCGGCAATCGCCGCGGAGTTCGTGGACTGTCTGCAGATTCCCGCATTTCTCTGTCGGCAAAGCTCACTGCTTCGCGCTGCCGGAGCCACGGGCTTGCCGGTGAATCTCAAAAAAGGGCAATTCCTGGCCCCTGAAGATCTGGCCTTCTCGGCCGAGAAGATCGCCAGGGCCGGATCGGACAAGGTCATGCTCACCGAGCGCGGAAGCAGCTTGGGGTATCGCGATCTCGTGGTGGATTACCGCAGCTTCGCCGTGATGGCCCGCTCGGGCCGCCCGGTAGTTTTCGATCTGACTCACAGCCAGCAGCAACCTGGCGGCAGCGGCGGATCATCCGGCGGTTCCCGGGAGTATGTGCGGCCCATGGCACGCGCGGCCTTGGCCTTGGGCATTCAGGGGCTTTTTATGGAAGTACACCCGGAGCCCGAAAAAGCCATGAGCGACGCCGCCACCCAGTTACCCTTCTCGCAGGCGGGCGAGCTTTTGCACGACCTGGCCGATCTTTACAGCGCCATGGAGGCCGGAAATGCACTCCCCTAATTTGGATGCGCGGCTATCGCGTATCCGTTTGATGATTTTCGATGTGGATGGAGTTCTCACCGACGGCTCCCTGCGCACACCTCATCGTGGAGGTGGGCGGGTCTTCAACGTGCATGACGGTTTTGGATTCTACCTGGCCCGGCAGGCTGGCATTCAGTTGGCCATCTGCAGCGGCAAGGACGAAGACGAGATTCGCGATCGCGCCGAGGCCCTTCGCGTTCCAACTTTGCGCCTGGGCCGCTTGGACAAGGATGTGGCCGTGCGCGAAATTCTCGAGGAACTCGAGGTCAATCCCGATGAAGCCATGTTCGTAGGCGACGACCTCTTCGACTTGCCGGGCATGGCCGAAACTGGTTTCGCCGTTGCGCCGGCGGACGCCCGTCCTGAAGTATGCGAATACGCAGACTGGGTCTTGAGTCTTCCCGGTGGACGCGGTGCGGTTCGTGAGGCCATCGAGGGCGTCCTCAAGGCGCGGGGCCAATGGGACGAACTCGTCGCGCCGTTCATGAGGGTAAAAGCATGAGTGAGCCCATGATCGAATCGGGACGGAAGGTTTTTGAGAGGACCGTCGAGGAACTCGCGTCCGTAGGCAAGCGCCTGGGGGCCGAATTCACCTCTGCCGCCGCGGCGATCGTCGGCTGCGAGGGACGCATCGTGGTTACCGGAATCGGCAAGTCGGGTCATGTGGGCCGCAAGATCGCGAGCACCTTCAGTTCCACAGGCACGCCGGCAGTTTTCATCCATGCCACCGAGGCCATGCACGGCGATCTGGGTTTCATCCGCCGCGAAGACGTGGTCATTCTTATTTCAAAAAGCGGCGGTAACGAAGAGTTACGTACCTGGATGCCCTTCCTCCTGGATCGCGGCTGCATCACCATCGCCATTACGGGCAATGCCCAGGCCTATCTGGCCCGAGAGGCCAGCATTTTGCTGGACGCCTCGGTGGATGAAGAGGCTTGCCCCAACAATCTTGCGCCCACCACAAGTAGTACCGCCGCCTTGGTCATGGGCGATGCTCTGGCCGTGGCCGTCCTCGAGTACCGCGGATTCAGCCCCGAAGATTTCCTGCGTCTCCATCCAGGTGGAATCCTGGGTAAGCGCCTGAGCCTGCGCGTGCGCGATCTTATGCATCCCATGGATAGCTTGGCCCACTTGTCACCCAAGGCGAGCTTGAGGGAGGCCATAGGCGTTCTCATCGAAAGCGGATTGGGCATGGCCTGTGTTCTGGAAGAGGATGGCCTTCTCTCGGGTCTGCTCACTGACGGCGACCTCAAGCGCGCGCTGGTGATGGGTGAGACCCAGGACCTCATGGAAGCTCCCGTGAGCCGATTCGCCACGGCCGATCCTCGTACCGTCTCGGCCGATACCCTGGCCAGCGAGGCCCTGACGCTCATGGAAACGAATCAGCCAGGTCCCATCACGGGATTGGTGGTACTGGGACCCCGGGAAGAGGTTCTGGGTCTGCTTCATATCCATGACATTCTTCGCGCCGGTCTAAGCAGTTCTTCTTAAATTTAATACTATCAGGTACTTAGCGAGTTAGCCCTCATGCTTCCTCAGCCCTTCTTCGGACTTCTCGAAATTCCTCATAGTTCCTTATAGTTCTGGCATATCGATTGCTTGACAAAGCTTTCGCGCCTTTCTATTCTCCAGCCAAGGAATCGGTTGTGTCTCCTAACCTGCTGGAAAAAAAAGAGTTAATCAGTGCATTGCCCTTCCCTAATTCGTTTTCCATGCAAACTGGGCCTTTTGGTTCTTTTTAGCCTCGGATTGGCTGCCTGTGAGAGCCAGGAGTCTCCGGTGACGAGCGAAGAGGGGGAAATCCCGCAGCAGGTTCTTTGGGATTTCAGCACGAGCGAGAGCGATTCCGGCAAGCTGAAATGGGTGCTGAAAGGGCGCAAAGCCCTCTTCTACGAGACCAAGCCCGAGGTGCGGGCATCGGATATTCAGCTTCGGGTCTTCGATGAAGAAGGCGTTCAAGGAAGCGTTCTGGAAGCCGACTCGGCATTCCTGGACAAGCAGGGCGGCAAGGGCGACATGACGGCCCGCGGAAACGTGTACGTGCTCAGCCGCGATAGTATCGAACTTTGGTCCAGCGAGTTGGTGTGGTCGGAGAAGGACAAGGTCTTCCGCAGCGATTCCTTTGTGGAAGTGCGAGACGGAACAGACCTGCACAGCGGTTACAAGGTCTCATGTGATGAGAATCTGGGACGGCTCTGGATCGACAGCCTGCCCCGACATGAAATCATCGCCGAGGAAGGAATACTGCCATGAGCGCCGAGAGCCCGGCCAAATTGCTGAGAGGCGTAGACCTAGTGAAGGTCTATGGCCGCCGCCCTGTGGTGGATGGTGTCAGCCTCGAGTTGGCTCCGGGCGAAGTGGTGGGACTTCTCGGCCCCAACGGTGCCGGCAAGACAACGACCTTCTACATGATCGTGGGAATGATCCGGCCCGATAAGGGTCAGGTCTTTTTGGGCGATGAGGCCATCCACAAGATGCCCATGTACCGTCGCGCACGTCGGGGCATTGGCTATCTGAGTCAGGAAGCTTCGGTCTTTCGGCGTCTCACCGTTGAGCAGAATCTCATGGCCATTTTGGAAGGCTTGCCCATCAGCAAGTCCGAGCGCAAAACCCGCATGGAGCGCCTGCTCGAAGAACTCAGGATCACCCACATTCGTGAAAGTCTCGGGCACCAGCTCAGCGGTGGCGAGCGGCGGCGTGTGGAGATCGCACGCGCACTGACCACCGAACCTAGCTACATGTTGCTCGATGAGCCCTTCGCGGGCATCGATCCCATCGCCGTGAGTGACGTGCAGGAAATTATCGAACAGCTCAAACGCATGGGGCTGGGCATTCTCATCACAGATCATAACGTGCGCGAGACCCTCGAAATCACGGACCGCAGTTACATCCTGCATGAGGGTAAGATCATTCTATCGGGCACCGCTGAGGTGCTTGTTAACGATCCCAAGGCGCGCCAGGTTTACCTGGGCGAGAGATTCAATCTGTAGAAAGGCCCCTCCATGGAAATGAAGTTCAAACTGCAGATGGGGATGAAGCAGCAGCTGGTGATGACACCAAGGCTGCAGCAAGCCCTCAAGCTTTTGCAGTTACCCACCTTGGAACTGGAGATGGCGCTCAAGGACGAGTTGCAGTCCAATCCTCTTCTGGAAATCGAGGAAGAGGAAGAGATTGATCCGCGCACCCGTGAGGGCAGTCAGGAAGAATCGACGAGTGCTGCCGACAATTGGGACGATGTCTTCAATGACGGCCTCGAGATGCAGTACGAGCATCAGGAAGAAATATCCGACGATGAGTTCGTCGAGAAGGTGCCCATCTATCGCCAGGACTCAGGTGATAATCTGCTTCAACAGCTTCGAATGATCACCACCGACGCCCAGTTGCTGGAGATCGGCGAGTATCTCATCGGTAGCCTCGATGATCGTGGTTTCCTGACCATTGAGATGAGCGAATTGCAGAACGTTTTCGGCGTGGACGAAGAGCGTGCATTGCAAGCGCTGGCTTTGGTGCATTCGCTGGATCCTCCGGGTATCGGCGCCCGTGATCTACCCGAGTGCCTGCTCATTCAATTGCGCGCACGAAAAATGGAGGACAGCCTCACCGCGGTTCTCATTCGCGATCATTTCAAGGCCCTGGTGCAGAGGAAGTATCAGGCCATCGCGCGGAAACTTAAGATATCCGTGGAAGATGTGCAGGAGGCGACCAAGGTCATCAGCGAGCTCGATCCCAAGCCGGGGCTGGAGCTGTCCACCGAAGATCCACGTTACGTGACGCCGGATCTGCTTGTGGAAGAGGTGGAGGGCGACTACGTGGTAGCCCTCAACGATCGCTACCTGCCGCGCCTGCGGATTTCCCAGGCCTACAAGGAAGGCTCCGCCGATCGCGATAAGCGCACCAAGGAGTTTTTGCAGGGCAAACTCAGCCAGGCCCAGTGGCTCATCAAAACCGTGGAACAACGCCGAAGCACCATGGTGAAGGTGATGAACGCAATTGTGGAAGAGCAGAAAGAGTTCTTCGACAGGGGACCCCAGGCGCTTCATCCTCTCACCCTGCAGCAGGTGGCGACGAAGATCGGCATGCACGAGTCCACGGTGAGCAGAGTCACGAGCAACAAGTGGGTTCAGACTCCGCGTGGAACCTTCCCGCTGAAGTATTTCTTCTCCTCCTCCCTGTCCACTTCGGGAGGCGAGGAGGTAAGCGCCAAGGCGGCCAAGGATCGTATTCGCGAAATTGTATCCAAGGAAGACGACAAGCGCCCCTACAGCGATCAGAAGATCGCCGACATGCTCAAAGATGAGGGGCTGGTCATCGCAAGGCGAACCGTGGCCAAGTATCGTGAGCAGCTGGGTATCTTGCCTGCGCGCATGAGGAAAGAGTATTGATTCAGTCTCCAGTCTCCAGTCACCAGCCTCAAGCGGGGAATAAACCCTACTGCTGCAGGTGGCATCGTTTTTTTGAAGCTGGAGACTCGAGACTGTGGACTGGCGACTCTTCTGACTTGCCGCTTTTGAGTGATGCTGCTAAGCTGGAATCAGACACGGGATCACCGTGGATCGATTGCGGAGAACTATTGAATTTCGAAAGACCTTCCGAATCCATCCCGTCTCTCAAGCAGGCCCTGCCCGCTCTATGCGTGCGCGGGGTCTTTCCGTATTCGCATTAAAGGAGGAACCATGAAGATTTCCGTCACAGCCCGCAAGATGGAACTGACCGATGCCATTCGAAACTATGCAGAAGAGAAGGTCGGTAAGCTTGACAAGTACATGGACGGGATTCTGGAAGCCCAGGTACTCCTACGAGTGGAGAAACACTGGCAGGTCGCTGAAGGCTCCCTGCACGCGCGAAGCACCGACTTCACGGCTCGCGACAGTGGTGACGATCTCTATGGCGCCATCGACGGTCTCGTGGACAAACTCGAGCGCCAGTTGCGCAAGCACAAGACTCGCATGCTCAATCGCCGCAAGAAAGCGGCCGTGGCTCCGAGCTACGAGTCGGGTTCCATCAGCATCTTCGGTGCGCCCGAAGGCGACTCGGATGCTCTTTTCATCAAGGAGAAATTTCTCCATCTCGATCGTCTCACTCCGGCGAAAGCCATCACACGAATGGAAGTGCACGGAGACAGCTTCTGGCTGTTCACCAATAGCGAGACCGAGCAGATGGGCCTTGTCTACAAGCGCAAAGATGGAACCTACGGATTGATCCAGCCGGAAGATTAGACGCCGGCTTTCGCGAGGAGACCGATGGAAGTCGCCAATCAATCTCTGCCCGTGGCGCAGTTTCTCCAGGAAGCTGCCGAGAGCCTTGGATTGAAGAGGGTAGGGGGGAGCGAGAGTTCGCCCAAGGACATCACCCAACAGGAAGTTTCACGGCCGGGTTTTGTGCTCACGGGATTCATCGAGAAGTATCAGGCCGAGAGAATTCAGATTCTGGGCGGAGCGGAGTCTTCCTATCTTGAGCGCCTCGATTTCGAGCAGCAGAAGGCCGCTCTTGAGAATCTCTTCATCACGCATGTGCCCTGTATTGTCATCACGCGTGGACAGAAACCCTTCGAAACTCTCATCAATCTGGCCAACAAGTACGGCGTTCCCCTGCTGGCCACCGACTCAAAAACTACGCCTTTCATTCGCAGTCTCACCGCCTATCTCGCCGATCATTTCTCTCCACGCGGAACCGTGCATGGTTCCCTGGTGGATGTCCATGGCGTGGGGCTCCTGGTAACGGGACCCTCGGGCATCGGCAAGAGCGAGGTGGCTCTGGATCTGGTGGAGCGTGGACATCGCCTGGTGGCCGATGATGTGGTTCATCTTATTCGACGCGGCGACGATGTGCTCATTGGCCGCGGCGACGAGTTCCTCAAGCACTTCATGGAAATTCGCGGAGTGGGCGTGGTGGATGTGCGTGAGATGTTCGGCATTCGAGGCATTCGCATCCAGAAACGCATTGAGGTCGAAGTCAGATTAGAGCGCTGGGTGGAAGGCAAGTACTACGATCGTACCGGCTTGGAATACGAAACCACCGATATACTCGGTGTAAAAATTCCCCAGGTGCTGCTGCCCATCTTCCCGGGCAAGAACATCACAGTGATCGCCGAGACCATCGCCATGAACCACATGCTGAAGACCTATGGCCTGGATCCTGCCGAGCGATTCAACCGGCAGGTGAGCGAAGGTATTGCGCGGCGCGGTCGCGTACGGACCCTGGACTATCTGCGCAAGGACGAGGAGTAGATGGTACCCGCCCTGGTCATTTGCCATGGCGAACTGGGGGCAGCCTTCATGGATGCCCTCAGCGGTATCTTCGGGCCCCTTGATGATTTCCAGGTCATCAGCAATCGCGGGCTCTCCGCCGAAGCTCTGGAAAATGCCGTGGCGGCGAAGTTGGGTGAGATGGGGCAGGAAGCCATCATCTTCACCGATTACTTCGGCGGTAGCTGCGCCAATGCAAGCTTGAGCGTGCTCAAAGGCCGTCCCGGTTTCAGAGTGGTCAGTGGTGTCAACCTGCCCATGCTCATCTACTACCTCACCCATCGGGGCGAAATGGATATGGATGCGATCTTGCCCGGCATCATCAATCGTGGGCAAAACGCCATTCGCGAACTCATGCCCCCGGGGCTTTGATCGAGATGATCCTTCACCTCGATGACCGTCTGTTGCACGGGAAAATCCTCCATGGCTGGTCTGCCGCCCAGGCGTCGCGAATTGTGCTTCTCTCACCTAGACTGAAAGATTCCGAATTGTCAGGCCTCTGCCAGGAAGCTGCCGGCGGATCACTTTGCATTTGCCTGGCCTCTTCGGCTAAACTCCCGGAGCCTGAGCCGGGAGATTTCTGGCTCACGGACAATCTGGAGCTGGCAAGGGAACTGCTGAGGGCGGGAAACGCCGAATCCCTCAAGATCATCGGCCTGAGACAGGGCGGTGAGGAGTTGGGCCCCGATTTCTGCCCCGATTCCAGCAGCCGAAAGATGCTGGACGAAATGGCCTCCCAGGGATTAAGAATTGAAATCCAGTCATTTCCGAGCAGTCGTGCCAGGATCTGGCCCTAATAAACTCAAAGACTCCTTGACTTGGAGTCTGTTTCCACCAATTTGAACAGCCAGAGAGCCTCGGAATGAGCGCCTTCCGATCGGGAGCAAAGCTTGGTCGAACGCAAACTTGAAATCGTCAACGAAAAGGGCCTGCACCTGAGGGCGGCCAGTGAGCTGGTAAAGCTGACCAGTTCCCTGCCCTGCGGCGTTTCCCTGTCCAACGGAGTCATCGAAGTGGATGGCAAAAGCATCTTGGGCGTTGCCGCCTTGGGAGCTCCCATGGGAAGCCACATCGTCGTGAAAACCATCGGCCAGGATGAAGAGGCTTCCATGAACCAGATTGACGACCTCTTTCGGAGAGGCTTCTACGAGAATGTCCTTTAGGGACAAATCCACACAACGATTCCAGGGATTGCCCGCCTCGCCGGGCATCGCAATGGCCAGGGCTCTCGTGCACGAAGCCCAATTGCCGGCTCTGCCATTTCGGAATGTAGAGCCCGGGGCTCGCGAGGCCGAACTGGAGCGATTCGAAGAAGCTCTCCGCAAAACCGCCAGGGATCTGGAAAACTCCCGCTCTCAAGTGGCCGACAAGCTGGGCGAAGATCACGCCCGTATCTTCGAAGCCCATCAGCTCATTCTCGCCGATGAGGTGCTGGTTGAGCAGGTGCGCGGGCTCATCCGCGAGGGTATGGGAGCGGAAATCGCCTGGACGGAAACCTGCAGCAGCATCCTCGATGCCTTCCGTGCCCTTCCTGCTGAACTGGGGGATCGCAGCCTCGACCTGCGCGATGTGGAGCGCAAGGTTCTTGGTAAGTTGCTCGGGCGTGAGTCGCGAGGCTTTGCCCACCTCACCGACGAGGTCATTATCGTGGCCTCGGATCTGGCGCCTTCGGACACCGTGACCATGGATCGAAAAAAGGTTCGTGGCTTTGTGCTCGAGAAAGGTGGTCCTGCCAGCCATTCGGTGATTCTCGGTCGCAGCCTGGGCATACCCGTTGTCACCGGCGTGCAGGGTCTCATGGAAGCGGTCTACAATCGCGACCCCATCATTCTCGACGGACATTCCGGCCAATTGATCCTGCATCCCGATAAGAAGGCACTTCAGGATTTCGAAGATCTGAAGGAAGCCTACGGTGCCTGGGAACGGGAGATGCTGCGTTTCAAGGATTTTCCCGCCGAAACGCGCGATGGTCGTCGCATCGAGTTGCTGGCCAATATCGAGATTCCCGATGAAGTGGAATCCGCTCGCGATCACGGTGCCGCCGGGGTTGGACTTTATCGTACCGAATATCTCTTCCTCACCAGTAGCGAACTTCCCAGTGAAGAGCAACAGTACGAGGCATACTCCAGTGTTGTGAAAGCCCTGGCACCCGAGCCGGTGATCCTTCGCAGCGTGGACCTGGGTGGCGACAAGATTCCCAGCTACCTGCGTTTTCCGCGGGAGCAGAATCCCCATCTCGGGTGGCGGGGTATCCGTTACACCTTGAGCATGGAAGACATCTTCCGCACCCAGCTGCGCGCCATTTTGAGAGCCAGCGAACATGGCCAACTGCGGCTTATGTTCCCCATGGTCAGCAGCGTGGAGGAGATTCGCCAGATCAATCAGGTGCTGGCCGAAGTGCGTACGGAATTGAAGTCCGAGGGACAGCACGCCGGAGAGGATATTCAAATCGGCGTCATGGTGGAAACGCCTGCGGCGGTGGCCATCGCGCATTTGCTTGCGCGGGAGGTCGACTTCCTGAGCATCGGCACCAATGACCTGATCCAGTTTTCCCTGGCCATCGATCGCAACAACAGTCTTGTGTCGGGGCTTTATGATCCCTTCCATCCGGCCATCCTGCGCCAGATTCGCCGCACAGTGAAAGCGGGACACTCGGAGAAGATCTGGGTGGGGCTTTGCGGCGAATTACCCGAAGACCCGCTCTTCACCATCTTGCTCATGGGCATGGGTCTCGACGAAATCAGCACCGGTCCCTATCGCATTCCCGAAATCAAGCGGGTGATCCGCAGCATCACCCATGATGGCGCGCGGCAAATCGTGAAGGCCGCATGGCAGGGAACCACATCCGAAGAGGTGCGCGTTCTCGCGCGGGCCGAGGCCATGGTGCGCTTCCCCGATCTGGCCGACATGATCGCTCGCGGAGAGGGCAGCTGATGAATATTCTGGACGACACGTCCCTTCTGGGCATGGCCGATCCGGGAGACATGCTGGGAATGGTCGCTGGCTTTGCCGATCAACTCGAGGCCGCCATGGATGTACCTGTGGCCCTCGCCGGCGAAGTTCCCGGGCGAATTCTACTGGCCGGTATGGGGGGCAGCGCGGTGGTGGGGCGTATCCTCGCGCCGCTCTTGGATGCAGGCTCAGGGCTACGCCTTCTCATCGTGGATTCCTACGAGCTTCCCAAGACCCTTCCCGGCGATCTGCTTCTCCTGTCGAGCTATTCGGGCGAGACCGAGGAAGTGCTGGAGCTTTCCAAGCTGGGCGAAGCTGCGGGGCTCAGGCGCATGGTTCTGACTTCCGGTGGCAAGCTGCTTGGCTTGGCCGAGTCTGAAACACTGCCCATCTTGAGTTTGCCTCAGGGCTATCCTCCTCGTGCGGCTCTCCCATCAGCTTTAGGACGATTGCTCGGCCTCTTCAAGGCCTGGGGCCTGCCCTTCGAAACAGAGGGTCTCATCGAAGATCTGCGCGAGGCTACACGAAACTGCCTTCCCGGCATTCCCAAGGCGAAGAATCCGGCCAAGATCCTGGCCGCGAAACTCGGTGATTTTCGCACTGCGGCCGTAGCTCTGAGCCCGGTCTATGCGGGTGTCGCAAGGCGCCTGCAAGCTCAGATCGAGGAAAATGCCGAGCGATCGGCCCATGCATACAGCCTGCCCGAACTTCATCACAACAGCTGGATTCCCTGGATGAACGACGAGGATCCGCCCGGTGCCATCATCTGGCTGGGGGCCGAGGAGGCCCATCCGAGGGTGCTAAAGCGCAAGGGTTTGAGCGAGGAACACCTTTCGGACCGGGGTATCCCCTTCATGGATCTTCCATCATATGGCCTAGGAAGGCTCAACCGACTGTTGACAAGCGTCCTCATCGGTGATTTTGTAAGCGTCTATCTGGCCCTGCTCCGGGGGATGGATCCATCCTCAACGGGTCCCCTGGATGCCATGAAAGCCCGCTTGAATCGCTAATAAAGGACGAACATGAACGCCATCATTCCCGTGGCTGGTGTGGGCACACGCCTGCGCCCTCATACCTACAGTACCCCCAAGGCCCTTTTGCCCGTGGCGGGCAAACCTGTGCTTGCGCACATACTCGACGGACTCACGGAAGTGGGCCTGGATCGTGTGGTGCTGGTGGTGGGCTATCTGGGCGATCAGATCGTCGATTGGGTGAAGGCCAACTACGACATCCGCGTGGACTTCGTGGAACAGACCAAGCGCGAGGGACTCGGCCACGCATTTCTCACGGCCATGGAGGGCGCCAAGATGACCAGCGGCCCCGCCGTGGGTGTTTTGGGCGACACCATTTTCAGTGCCGACCTTCCCGGTCTGATCAATGCGCCGGGTCACGCAATGGGTGTGAAAGCCGTCGAGGATCCTCGCCGCTTCGGAGTGGCTGAGACCGAGGGCGATCGCATCACCAAGCTGGTGGAAAAACCCGAAGAGCCAAAGAGCAATCTGGTTCTCGTGGGCCTCTACTCATTCGCCGACCTGGAGCCTTTGCATCGTGGGCTGCGCCACATCGTCGACAACGATCTTCGCACTCGCGGCGAATACCAGGTCACCGACGCGCTTCAGTGGATGATCGATCAGGGCGAGCACCTCAGTCCCTATCTCATCGAGGATTGGTTTGATGTGGGCAAGCCCGAGGCTTGGCTAGAGACCAACGAAACGCTTCTTGCGGGCCAGCCCCTTCCCAATGCTCCCAGCGGTGTGACCTTGGAAGCGCCGGTGTTTATCCATCCCGATGCGAAAGTGGAATCGAGCAAAATCGGTCCCAATGTGAGCATCGGACCAGGTTGTGAAATTGTGGGAAGTACTCTCAGCAACTGTGTCATCGACGAGGACTGCCGCGTGGAATCGAGCCAGCTGCAAGACTCCCTGCTCGGCGCCCGAAGCCAGGTGCGCCATGCGGATGGAAATTTGATCCTCGGCAACGAATCCGTCTTTGAGGGCGGAAAACGATAGGAGCCCCCGTGTCCGAACGTCACCTCTTCACATCAGAGTCCGTCACTGAGGGGCATCCCGACAAGGTGGCCGATCAGATTTCCGACGCCATTCTCGACGAGATCCTGCGCCTGGATTCCGATGTAGACAATGCACGGTGCGCCTGCGAGACCCTGGTGACCACCGGTATGGCCGTGGTGGCCGGCGAGATCACCTGCGAATGCTACGTGGATATTCCCCGTGTGGTGCGCGAGACCATCGAGCGCATCGGCTATAACAGCAGTGAAATGGGATTCGACTACCACACCTGTGCTGTACTCACGAGCATAGATCGTCAGTCCAGCGACATTGCCCAGGGCGTGGATCGCGACAAACCCGAAGATCAGGGTGCCGGCGATCAGGGCATGATGTTCGGCTACGCCTGCAATGAAACTCCCGAAATGATGCCCCTGCCCATCGTGCTGGCCCATCGCCTGACGCGCAGGCTCACCGAGCTTCGCAAGAGCGGTGAGCTTCCCAAGGCTCGCCCAGACGGCAAGAGCCAGGTGACGGTGGAGTACGAAGGCAACAAGCCCGTGCGCATCGACGCGGTGGTGGTTTCCACGCAGCATGACGAAGACTGGGACTACGACACTCTCGTTCAGGAAGTGAAGGAGAAGGTCATCCGTCCGGTGCTCGATGATTGTGGCTACCCTTATACGAACGAGAACAACTGGTTCGTGAATCCCACCGGCAGGTTCGTGGTGGGCGGACCTCAGGGCGACGCGGGCGTGACCGGTCGCAAGATCATCGTGGACACCTACGGTGGCAAGGGCAGTCATGGCGGTGGAGCTTTCAGCGGCAAGGATCCTTCCAAGGTTGATCGCTCGGCTTCCTACATGTCTCGCTACATCGCAAAGAACATCGTGGCGGCAGGGCTGGCCGGCGAAGTGGAAGTGCAGTTGGCCTATGCCATCGGCAAAGCCGATCCTGTCAGCGTCATGGTGGATAGCTTCGGCAGCAGCGAGCACAGCGACGCAGATCTCACCCGCGCTGTTCGCGAAGTGTTCCCGCTTCGTCCCTACAACATCATTCGCCATCTAGATCTACTGAAACCCCAGTTCGTGAAGACCGCCGCCTACGGCCATTTCGGCCGTGAGGATGAGGGTTTCCGCTGGGAAGATACCGACAAGGCCGACGAGCTTCGCTCACATTTCGCCAAGGCCGGCAACACTGAGGGCGCCCCCGCTGGGGCCCGGGAGGAATAATGGAGATGACTCAGAACTACAAAGTTGCAGACCTGGGCCTTGCAGAGGCCGGACGCAAACGCATCGAATGGGCCGAAAGCCGCATGCCGGTGATGATGGCCCTGCGCGAGAAGTATTCCAAGACCCGCCCCTTCGAAGGGCACCGAATCGCAGGCTGTCTGCACGTGACCAAGGAAACGGGCGTGCTGGTGGAAACCCTCATCGCTGCGGGCGCCGAGGTGGCCTGGTCGGGTTGCAATCCTCTTTCGACCAACGATGAAGTGGCCGCGGCTCTGGCCGCCAACAATGTGCCCATCTTCGCATGGCACGGCATGAACACCGAGGAATTCTACTGGGCCATCGATCAGTGTCTGGAAGCCGAGCCCACGCTCACGCTGGATGACGGCGCCGATCTCATCTTCTCGGCCCATGCGCGTCACAAGGAGCTTTGCGGACGCATTCACGGCGGGACCGAGGAAACCACAACCGGTGTGCATCGTCTGCGCGCTATGGCCAATGACGGCAAACTGCTTTATCCGGTGGTGGCCGTGAATGACGCCGAAACCAAGTGGGACTTCGACAATGTCTACGGCACGGGTCAGTCCAGCATCGACGGCATCCTGCGCGCCACCAGCATCCTGCTGGCGGGCAAGAAGTTCGTGGTCGCGGGCTACGGCCACTGCGGACGCGGCGTGGCCATGCGCGCGCGCGGCATGGGTTCGGAAGTGATCGTCACCGAGGTTAGTCCCACCCAGGCCCTCAAGGCCAATCTCGAGGGCTTCCGCGTGATGACCATGGACGAGGCGGCGCCCTTGGGCGACGTGTTCATCACCGCCACGGGCATGAAGGACATCATCGTGGATCGTCACTTCAAAACCATGAAGGACGGCGCGGTGGTCTGCAACACGGGTCACTACGACTGTGAGATCAACCTGGGCCAGCTCGAAAAGATCACCGGCGAGGGCGAGGAGATTCGTCCCAACAACGAGGTGCACCGCATGCCCGGCGGACAGCGCATCTATGTGCTGGCCAAGGGCCGCCTGGTGAACTTGGCGGCGGCGGAAGGCCATCCTTCCGAGGTCATGGACATGAGCTTCGCCAATCAGTTCATGAGCCTGCTCTGGATGAGCCGCGAGGGCAAGCAGATGGATCCTCTCGTGCACGACATTCCCGAAGTGCAGGACCAGGAGATCGCGGCGCTGAAGCTCAAGACTTTGGGCATCGGTATCGATACGCTTACCGAAGAGCAGATCAAGTACGCCACGGATTACTCGGCGGGAACCTAGAGAAAGTCGGCAGGGAAAATCGGCAGGGAACTTTCGGCAGGGAACTATCGGCAGGGAACTTTCGGCAGGGAACTTTCGGCAGGGAACTGTCGGCAGGGAACAAGCCCCCGGCCCCGACGGTCAGGGGCTTTCTACAAAGCAGCCCTCGTCAGACGGAATGAAATGTCCAAGCTACTCATGGTCGGTCTCGGTGGATTTCTCGGCTCCGTGCTTCGCTACGGCGCGGGTGAAGTCATGGGACGCATACCCTGTTCGGCTTGCCCACCTTTGGGAACCTTCTTCGTCAACGCCCTAGGTTGCTTGCTCATCGGCCTCTTGGCTGGTCTGGCCGAAGCGCGTGGAGTTTTGGCCGTGGAAACCCGGCTATTCTTGCTTGTGGGATTGCTCGGTGGCTTTACAACCTTCTCCACCTTCGGACTGGAATCCTACGAGCTGCTACGTCTGGGAAATTGGCCCTTGGCCTTGGGCAATGTGGCCGCTCAGGTTGTGCTGGGTCTTGTTGCAGTGTGGGCAGGCTTCATGGCTTCGAAGCTTTTCTAACTGCCAGCCGGCAGTTCCCTGCCGCCTGCCGCCAGTTCCCTGCCCCCTGCCGGCAGTTCCCTGCCCCCTGCCGGCAGTTCCCTGCCGCCTGCCGACAGTTCCCTGCCGCCAGCCGGCAGTTCCCTGCCCCCTGCCGCCAGTTCCCTGCCCTTCCTATCTACTCGCGCGAACCATCAATCCCAATCCCACGGTCAGAAACAGGATGTTTGCCACCCATGCCGCCAGCAAGGGTGGAAAGATTTGCGAATGTCCCAAGGACAGACCCATGCGCAAGAGTAGGATGTAGACGAAGGCCAGGCCCACGGTCCAACCGAAACCGCTGGCCAAGCTGATGCGCCGACGTGTGGCGCTGAGAGCGGCTCCAAGTATCACAATGATGAAGTTGGCCATGGGATAGCTGGTCTTGATGTGTAGATCCACGAGCATGCGCTCGGCGTTTTCTCCCGAACGGCTGGCCCGTTCAATATGGCGCTTCAACTCGTTGTACTCCATGGCCTCGGGCTTCTTCTCATCCCTCTGAAAATCTTCGGGAATCAAAACGGGACCGGTGAGGAAGCTGCTCTCGAATCGACGGTGATCTCCCTCGCTGAGAGTGCTGTCGTCACGGGCCAAGGTGCGGCGCACGCCGTCCTTGAGCATCCAGGTTTCTCCGGTCCAGATGCCCTGCTCCGCGGCGGTGATCTCGAGCAGGTGAGGTCCATCAAATTGCATGGCGGCCATCTTCGTGAAGGACTGACCTTTCACCGAATAGGTTCCACCCCAGTAAAGCGTGCCATCCTCGCCGCGCTTGAGTACCTGCTTGATACGGTCCTTGTTCTCGGCTCGCTTGCCCTTATTTTCTCCCTCGTCGATGGCCTGCCACTCCTCCAAGAGCGTGTTACTACGCGTCACCGCCACGTCATTGAAGTGGTAACTACCCCAACTGATGATGAGACCCACAACGAAAACGGGAAGGAGTATGCGGAGAAGGGGGCGTCCCGAAGCGAGCATGGCGGTGAGCTCATTGTCGCGGGAGAGGCGTCCGATGGAAAAGAGGGCGGCCAGGAGCATGGATACCGGCATGACCACCATGGCGAAGTAGGGGATCTGATAAAGATAGAGCCGCGCCACCACACTGGCCGGCGTACTTCGATCGATATAGCCGCCGATCTTTTCGAAGAAATCGAGAATGACGAATATAACGATGAAGCTGCCCAGGGCGATTACCCAGGATTTCAAAAACTGCCAAAGGAGATAGCGATCGAGAATTTTCACGATGGCAGGCTCCTTCGTTTTTCGATCCATGCGCTGATGTGCTGGAAAAGCGAGAAGGGTCGCGATTCGCGGTTGGTCCAAAACAGCAGCCAGATGCCCAAGAGGCTAAGGAAGATGTTGGGCATCCACATGGCCATCCAGGGTGATAAGAAGCGACGGTCGGCGAGTTGTTCGCCGCCGGTGATCCAAGCATAGTAGCCCGCGAAGAGCAGGATGGCGAAGGCGATGCCCCAGCCCTTACCGCTGCGTCCCATCTTAATGGCGATGGGTGCACCCAGCAGAATGAATATCAGGCAGGCGAAGGGAATGGAGAACTTCTTGTGATACTCCACAAGGTGTCGCAGGGCCTTCCGTTCAACGCTGGCTGTATTGAGCGATAGATTGTCGAGCACGCGAAGCAGGCTCTTCTCCAAGGTCACCTTTTTGGGCGGACCTCGACCACGCACTGCCTTGCTGCTATCGGAGGGGTCGGCCATGTAGCCTTCCTCGATCAACCAGGCATCGCGAGTGTCCGGCTGCAACATGCCGAAGGTGATGTCCAGTACATCCTGAACTTCCCGGGTCATGCGTTCATGAATGCCGGCCAGATCTTCCTGCGCGTCGTTCACCTTGCTGGACAACATGGCAACGCTCATCTCGCGGTCGCCCCTGTGCTTGGAGTCGCGCCGTCTGAGCCCTCGGTCCACATCTTCCAGGATGATCTCCATGCGATCGAAACTGGTGATCTGAAACAACTCCGGTTCTTTCAGATCCACGTCGAACTGCTCACCATCCATGAGTTCCATGCGCAGACTCGCATCTTCACTGGTGAGCAACCTGCCCTCCCTGGCGCTGATCACCTTGGGGCCGCCATGATCATCTTCCTCGAAGAGATAGACATCCTGCATGAGGCCGCTCACGTCACTCTTCTCACGCACGTAAATGGAATATCCCGGCACGTCGCTTATGAAACGTCCCGCATCGATAGCCAGAGCCGGCTTCTTCTTGCGAATGTCGCGCAGCAGGTTCTTCAGTTTGTGGTTGCTCTCGGGCAAGACATAGTTGCTGAAGAGAAACATGAACACGGTCAAGGCCACGGCTGCCCAGAAGGGCGCAAGAATAATTCGGTAGAGACTCGTGCCGCCTGAGCGGAGGGCAGTGATCTCGTTTTCGGCTTCCATCTGCGAGAAAGCGAGCAGTGTGGAAACCAACACCGCCATTGGTATGGTTAATGCCAATACATGACCGAGACTCAGGACTATGAGCTCCAGCACCACCAGTAGTGGGACGTCGTTGACCAGAAAAAGCTCGAGCAGGTCGACGATGATATCCACCATGAGAATGAAGGTGAGGACGCCTAGGCCCAAGAAGAATGGGCCGAGGTGGCTGCGCAGTATGTAACGGTCTGACAATCGCATGCGCGTCCTCTGTATTGCGTGACAGCATCCTGGGCTCTTGCTAACTTAAGGGTCCCCTGCTTGAGGTCACAAGCCCTTTCTGACGGGGCTGGACCTGCCTTAAAGACTGGATTATCAAGGGGGTTCGAGGCAGGAAACGGGGAGGGAGCCCGTCCCTGGATAGGGACAGGTCCGTCCTCACTAGGGGACGGTGTGCCCGTCCCGATTGAAGGGTTCGCGATGCTTCACCCCCGGCGGCTGAAAAATCAGGCCAGCTCCGGTTACGGATTAGTGTACCTAATCCTGTGTTTGCTGATGCTCCCCCTTCCCGCCCTGTCCACGGATTTCATCCCCAAGGATCAAAGCTCTCGATTTGGACTCCTGGCCGCCTGGCAGGAAGCCCGTCTCCGTGAAAACGAAAACTGGATTCCCGGCATGCACTCGAGCCACTGGTGGGCGCCCGACACGCGCAGCCGCGTGTGGACCAGCTATTGGCTCGACAACATGATCGTTCTTCCCGAGAGTGACTGGGTGGTCTGGATTCGCAGGCCCGCCATTTTGGAAAGCATCGAAGGTCTGAGCGTGAGTGAGGATCCCTGGGGCCTCGCCGCCGAGGCCCGCGGATTTGGCCCCATCACCCGCGATGGACTGAGCCGGGATGATTATCTGAGGCGGCAAGCTGCCCGCGAACGTGAGGGGATTCTCGCGGAGAAGGCGGCAACCTTGCGCAGGGAAGCTGCCCTGGAAGATGCGCGGGGCAGCCTGATCGATTTCAACATTCCCATTCCCTTGCCCAAGAGCGTGGAGCGCATCGTGGGCCGAGGCGACAAGAGCAACATCACGGTGACGGGCCGCGAGACCATCAGTTTTGGCGGTGAGACCACTCACAGCAACAAGTTCGTCACCGATGAATCCGGCCGAGGGCAATCGCTCTTCCCGCGCCTTGAGATGAAACAGGATCTCTCGGTGAAGCTCAGCGGAACCGTTGGCGAAAAGGTTCACGTTGAAGTCGAAAACAACTCCATGGCCCTGGGCACTGCGGGCCAGAAAATTCGCATCCGCTACGAGGGTCACGAAGACGAGATCATCGATCGTATCGAGATGGGGGACACACAGCTCAGCCTGCCATCCAGTGGATTGGTGAGCGCACCTTCGGGCAACAAAGGTCTCTTCGGTATCAAGGTTGTTGGCGACATGGGACCCTTGGAGTTCACGGCCATCGCCTCGAAACAAGAGGGCGAAACCTCCAGCAAAACCTTTACGAACACTGGCCAGGTGATTCAGAGCGACTACGTGAACGACATCGATTTTCTGGCCAACCAATTTTTCTATCTTGATTTGCCGGACTCTGTCTTCAGCGCCACATCTTACAAGCCCGATAAGGGCCGCCTGAATCTCTTCGTCGAAGACTTTAATCCGGTGAACGCCCAGGGTGACATTCAGTACGCGGCTGTGGCCATGGCCGACCTGGCGGGCGATGGTCTGGACGATGGTCCTGACGGCGAGCCCACTGAAGTGAAGTCATTCCGTCTCCTCGATCCCGAGTACGACTACAAACAGCTTTTGGATCAGGATAACAATTTCATCGGTATCTGGTTGAACTACTCCTTGGGTGAATCGGACATCCTCGCCGCCAGCTACATGGCGGGAAACGCCGCTGGCGATTCGATCACTGTGGGAGACTTCGACATCAGTCAGGCCGAAGGCTGGTTGTCCGAAAATCCCGACACACTCACCTTCGAGCTCATCAAGCCCGAGGCCTTCAGGCCCGATTCGCCCACCTGGGACTACATGATGCGCAACATCTACAGTCTCGGCGGGCGGAACATCGATTACAGCACCTTGGAAGTTGAGATCCATCGCGTGTCCACGCGTATCGATCCCAGTTTCCCCGAGGGCTTCCCGCAGTTTCCCTATCTGCAGATTTTCGGCCTGGATCAGTTCGGCGCCAGCAACGTGCAGTTCGGTCACGACAACAAGGTGGACCAGGCTTGGGTTGACATCGAAAACGGATTGTTGCGATTGCCGGCTGCACATGCCTTCGACCCTCCGGTGGATGCAGTCTACGCCTGGACGGCCACAAGCGTGGATAGCTTCTACCTGGATCCCAACGATATCGATCGCAACCCCGATCTCTACAACGTGGAGCATCGTGAACTCAGCCGCGATCCCATCTACAATCGTTTTCAGATTCGTTTCAAGAGCGCCACAGCGTCGAGTCGATTCAACCTGAATGCCTTCGACATTCTGGAGGGCAGCGAATCGGTGGTTCTGGACGGCCGTGAACTGGCGCGGGGAACGGACTACCGCATCGACTACTTCTCAGGTGAGGTGGAACTGATTGGAGACGCGGCTTCGCAACTCAATGTGGATAGCAGCATCTCCATCACCTATCAGTACCGCCCCCTGGTGGGCGGAGGGAAAAGCTCTCTGCTGGGCGTGCATGGTACCTACAATCTGGGCAACCAGAGCAAGCTTTCCAGTTCATGGCTCTATGAATCCAAGCACAGTGGTTCGCGTCGTCCGCGCCTTGGGGAGGAGTCGACACGCAATGTCGTGGGAAACCTCCTGGGCAATTATCAGGCTCAACCGGAGTTCCTCACACGTGCGGTGAACTTGCTGCCATTGGTCGATACCGATATGAACAGCACGGTGAGTTTTTCGGGCGAGTTGGCCGTGAGTTTTCCCAATCCGAATATCGATGGATTCAGTTACCTGGATGACATGGAGGGCGTCGAGGACGCCGACGATCTCAGCCTGCATCGCAGCCAGTGGGTGACATCCAGCGAACCCTTCGACTTCATCAGCAACCTGGGCGGCATCGATATTCCCACCGATGCGGGAAATCGCGCCAAGGCCTATTACTGGTTCCATCCCCAGCAGACCACCTTCCGCCGAGACTTCAACCTGAACCTGGCCGAGCAGGAAGGCAACGAAACGGTGGATGTCCTGCGCCTTGAAATTCCCGTGAACCTGGACCCGGACGATGTTCAGTACTACCCATCCTTGGACGAGGCCGATCAGGCCAACCAGGCCATCGGTGACGGCATTTGGGCCGGCCTCATGCGTGGATTCAAGGGCGAGGGCCTGGATTTTTCCGAAGCCGAGTATCTGGAAATCTGGGTGAATGACTTCCAACAGGATGAGGACTTCCGCCTGGGACGCATCCATTTCGACATGGGTGAGATCGATGAAGATTACTACAACCCCGAATTGAACGTTTTCGATACCGAAGATCGCTTCAATAAAACCGTCTTCGATGAACTCGAAGAAGACACGGGGCTCGACGGGGCATTCGATTTAAACGAGGCCGCCGTGGACGATCTTCCCTGGGCCGACGGTGAGGGCGGCGATGACCCTGCCGGCGATAATTACGATCCTGTGAAACAGAGCGACAGTTACCCCAACGCCTACTTCAAGGTGAACGGGCTTGAGGGCAACCGCCGGATGGACAGCGAAGATCTGGACGGCGACGAGGGCCTGGATCAGCGAAACAACTACTACACATTTTCGGTGGATCTGGCCGACGCGGCTCTCATCGACATGGTGGATGTCTATCAGGAGGAAACCGGCGCGCCGCCCGATGGCAATAAGGCCTGGCGTCTCTATCGCTTGAATCTGGCTGATGCGAAGATTCGCAGCACGGGCGTCGACACGCCCGATTGGAGTCGCATCAAGTACTTCAGGTTCTGGGTGGAGGGCATGAATCGGCCGGGGCAAAATCCGGCCATTCCCTTTAACTCTTTGGAAATCGCGACCATCAAGATTGTGGGCAATCGTTGGAAGAGCCATGGTCTTCAGGATTCCGAAGATGGACATGCCCTGATGCCTGCCGAGATTTTCCCAGGTGAAGATTTCCGGGTGGAGGTTATCAATACCAAGGACAACGCCAACTTCGTTTGGCCCTTCGGTACGGAAATCGATCCGGACACCGGCCTGCCTGAACGTGAACAGGCTCTGAACTTCGTCTACGAAAACTTGCAGCCGGGTCATCAGGCTCTGATTCGCAAGGACTTCTCCTCGCTCAATTTGCTGGCCTATCGACAGATTGCATTCTACGCGCACCCGGACACGGCCGCGATAAACGACGAAATCTTTTTCCGTGCGGCCTTCGACAGCCTCAACTACTACGAACTGTCCATGGTTGCACCCGAGGAAGGTTGGCGCGAAATGAATATCGCGCTCACCGACTGGACGGATCTCAAACTTGAAAGCGATGCCGACACCGTGGTGGCCCAGGTGAGTGATCTGCTCATTCCATCGCGAACCTACACCATTCGCAAAGTGGGTAACCCGGATCTTAGCCGTGTGAAATCCATTTTCTTCGGGCTCAAGAACACGGGGCAAGATCCTATCAGCGGTCAAAGCTGGCTCAACGACATCCGCCTGAAAGATGTGCGCCGGGATGCGGGTTATGCCGGCAAGCTCAATGGCTCGGCAAACATGGGCGGCGTGATCACGGTGAATGCCAGCTTCCAGGAAACCGATCCTGAGTTCCGCGGGCTGAGGGCCACCCGAGGGACGGGCGTGACCAATCGAAACTGGAGCGTCAGTGCCTCAACGAAGTTGCAGCACTTCATTCCCTTGGGGGGTTACAACCTGCCGATTTCGGCCAGCTACAGTCGCGGTAAGAATACGCCCAAATACGAAACGGGCAGCGATGTGGAAATCACCGACTCGGTTCTGCGCGAGGAGCAGTCGAGTGAGTCGGTGAATCAAAAGCTTACCGTGAGTTTGAATCGGAAATCTTCGCGCAACCTACTCATGCGCATCTTCCTGGACAATCTTAACCTCACCGGTTCACTTTCTCAGCGCAAGGGCACGAGCCCACAGCGCATAGAATTCCAGGAGCAAATCAGCCACGGCGCAACCTGGCAGGTGAACTTCAAGGACCGCAGTTTGCCGATCTTCAGTTTGACTCAGTTTAGGTATGTTCCCAATAGCCTAAGCTTGTCGACACGTACGGTGAGAAGTTGGCAGAAGCAGTGGATCGCCTTGGGCGACCGTTTTACTCCCAATCCGGATTCACGCTCGGGAACCATGTCGGATAATGCCAGCCTCAGCTGGAATTTCTTCCCCAGCCTTCGAACCAGTGTGACCGTGAGCGACAATCGCGACCTGGAACATGACAAGGCCATCAAGCGCGACTGGGGTGGCATCGATGTGAACTTGGGTTTCCAGACCAATCAGAATCAGAACTTCTCACTGGAATACACCCTACCCTTCTTCAAAAAGTTCAAACCCAAGTTCAACTTCTCCAGCGGATACGGTGAGTCCTTCCAGAACTTCTCGGGTATCGGTTCGGGTTCCACGAGCATTGGAACCAAGCGCATCGATAACAACAACTCCATCAGCACAGGCTACAATTTCGATGTGGGTGATTGGGTCAAGAAGTGGCTGGGTGAGCCTGGCGGAGGAAAGGGTGGCGCAAAAACATCAGCCATTATTCCTCCGGGAGGCAGCAGCCCGCGCCGAATGCCGCCGCGAGTTTTGGTGCCCGTGGATCCCACTCGAGGTCCCGACCCACGTCAACGCCGCCGTGTGAGCCGACGTTTCGTTGAAGAACCCGAGCTTCCAACAACACCCGAGGTCGTGGCCGAAAGCGACACGGTGCAGAAGCGCTTCGAGCCCTTCAAGGTGGCCATGAGTGCCTTGAGATCACTGGGTGGTCTCAAGCCGGTCAAAGTGGACATGAGCCGTACGCTGAAAACCAATTACAACAATGTGATCGGCCAACCCGACATGCTCTACCGTTTCGGTTTCTCAGAGGATCCGAAACTGGGCGGAATCCTAGACAACGAAATCGTGGAGGCGAAGCCAGCGGACAGTCGTAATGAGACACGCAATTTGAAAGCCTCAACAAGCATGACCTTGCGTGAGAGCATTCAACTGTCCACCAGCTTCGAGTGGGGTCAGACCCTGCGTTCCAGCACGGGTGTTAAGACCGACAACAGCACACGACGTTGGCCCAATGTGGGTTTGGAGTTCACGGGCGTAGAGAAGTGGAGAGTTTTCGGCAACCTCATGGAGAGCAGCTCCATGGGTGTGAACTACAACAAGAATCGCAGCGACACTCGAAACTTCGGTACGGGATTCACCACAAGCAACGAGACCTTGAGCATCTCCCCCAATTGGTCCATTGGCTGGGCCAATGACATGCGCACCAACTTCAGCGTAACTTGGACCAGCAACACCAGCGGCCAGGCCACCCAGACCACGCGTAACAATAGCTTGAAGATCGGAATGGATTTCTCTCACCACTTGTCGGCTCCCGGCGGTGTGAAGATTCCTGGACTCAAATGGCTGCCGGCCTTCAAGAGTCGTATGGATCTGACCGCCAGCATGTCCTATTCAAAATCCAACAGCGTGAAGCTGCTGGAGGGTGGTTTCGAGGAGCCGCTTTCGGGCACACGCACCTTGAACTTTGCCCCGGGTGCGAGTTATCAATTCTCCGATAAGCTTTCCGGTGGCCTTACACTTCGCTTCGGCCAGACCAAGACCGATCTCACGGGCGAGACCCGTACGTCGGTGGGTCTGACCCTTCGTTCCACACTCATCTTCTAAGCAGGATCGGATTCCCATTGCGATTCCTTCTCTCAGCTCTCCTCTGCATGATGGCCGGCCTAGTCTGGGCCGACATTCCAGCCTTCTCCCAGGATCGCGCCTGGGATGATCTGATCGCCCAATGCGAAATGGGGGCGCGGGATCCCGGCTCCGCCGGTCATGAGGCCTGCGGAAAGTGGATTCAGGAACGCCTTGATTCTCTGGGATATCAGGTCGAAGCACATCGCTTTCGCATGCCCGATCCCTATTCGGACGGCGAGTTGGAGCTCACGAATTACCGAGCCTGGCTGCCTGGGGCCCAGGCAAATCCTCTGGCCTTTGGGGCACATTGGGATACGCGGCCCAGGGCCGATCTTGATGAAGACGAGGCCCTTCGTGACGAACCCATCCTAGGGGCCAACGATGGGGCCAGTGCCGTGGCGGTTTTGCTCGAACTGGCTCGGCTCTGCGCCGAGAATCCGCCGCCTCTGCCCGTGGAGTTTCTCTTTTTCGATGGTGAGGACTACGGCAAGTCTGGCGAGCGGCACAACTATCTGCTTGGTTCTACACGATTTGTAAAGGATCACCCCGCCTATTCACCGCGCCTTCTCGTGCTTCTAGATATGGTGGGGGGCAAGCAATTGAATATCCGCAAAGAGCCCTTTTCCATGCAGTCGGCACCGGGTCAGTTGGATCTAATTTTCGATATGGCCGAGGAAATGGGCCTGCCCGCTTTTATCCCCGAAACGGGGCCGGCGGTCTGGGACGATCACATCCCCTTCATTCAGCGTGGAATCCCGGCTGTGGACCTGGTGGATTTTCGCTTTCCGGAGTGGCACACCCTGGCCGATACACCCGAGGCTTGCTCGCCTTCGAGCCTCGCTCAGGTGGGAGCTCTCTGCACCCGTATGATCTTCGAAACCCCCGTCGTTTGGTAAATTACCTCTTGCGGGAGGGGCCAGCCTAGGCTACTGTATGCCTCGGAAGTGGGTGCAAGCCCACTTTTTTTCGTGTCCGCCCAGATTCCGAGGTCAGACGTGCCGAGAGCCCTGGACCAACTGCTACGGGAGGAGGTCCGCGAAGCGGGCTTCGAGCTTTACGACTGGTCGCTGAAGTCGGCCGGTAAGCGTGGTCGTCTGCTTCAGATAAGCATCCACTCGGATGAGGGCGTTAATCTGGACCATTGTGCAGCTGTCAGCCGGGCCCTGGGTAGGGCGCTGGAGGCGGAGGATCTCATCGAGGGGCGCTATATCCTCGAGGTATCCTCGCCGGGCATGGATCGCCCGCTGATGAGTCCACGACACTATGAAATCGCCAAGGGGCGTATCGCGAGAGTCCAGCATCGGCAGTCCGAAAACGGTAGTCGAACTCTGGAAGGCGAGGTTTTGGGCCTGGAGGGATCGGTTCTCATCCTGAAAATGGATGAGGCGGAAGAGAGGATTCCTCTGGCGGAAATTGACCGGGCCCGTCTCGTACCCCAGTTCCCCGGCCGAAATCGAAAGTCGGCGGGACCCACGGGAGGAAAGAAAAAATGAGTGAAGGCTTCTTCGACGCATTGATTCAGATCACGCGGGAAAGGAAGGTGGACCGGGAAACTCTCCTGGAAGCCCTCGCCTTTAGCCTGCGATCTGCGGTCAGGCGCAAACATGGCAGCGAGGCTGAGGTGGATGTGGACATCTCCCCTGAAAAGGGCGAGATCGAAATCCATCTGGTCAAGCGCGTGGTAACCGAAGAGGACCTCATCAACGAGGACCAGGAATACACGGTGGAAGAGGCCGAAGAATTTGTGGACGACCCCGAGGTGGGCGACACTCTTCGCATTCCGCTGGAAGTTGCCGAGTTCGGCCGCAACGCCATTCTCATCGCCAAGCAGGTTTTGGTGCAGGGAGTGCGCGACGCCGAGCGCGAGATCGTCTTCAACGAGTATAGCGATCGCGTGGGCGAAATTATTACGGGTACGGTGCAGCAGATCGACCGCGGATCCATCCTGGTGAACCTGGGACGCACCGAGGCCCTGCTGCCTTGGCGCGAGCAGATTCGCCGCGAGCGATTCCACCAGAGCGAGAGCATCAAGGGTCTCGTGTTGGAAGTGCATCGCGAGAGCAAGGGCCCGCAGATCATTCTGTCGCGGACCCATCCGGATTTCCTGGCCCGTCTTTTCGAGCAGGAGATTCCCGAGGTCTATGAAGGTCTTGTCGAATTGAAGGCCATCGCCCGCGAGCCGGGTTGGCGTTCCAAGGTGGCCGTGCAGTCTCACGACGAGCGCGTGGATCCTGTGGGCGCCTGCGTCGGAATGCGTGGCGCGCGTGTCATGGCCATCGTGAAGGAACTCAGTGGTGAGCGCATCGACATCGTCCCCTGGGACGAAGATGCCGCCTCCTTCGTTTCCCGCGCTCTGTCTCCCGCCGTGGTTTCGGCCATCAAGGTGCGAAGCTGGGAAGGCCGGAGCATGCAGGTGATCGTTGATGAGGATCAGCTCTCCCTGGCCATCGGCCGCGAAGGGCAGAACGTGAGACTGGCATCCCGCCTCACCGGTTGGAGTCTGGACTTGGTCACCTCCGAACTGCTGCGCGTTCGTACGCGTGCGGAGGAGGAGCATCCCCTGGGGCTCACCGATATCGAGGGCATCAGCGCCAAAACGGCCGAGGCCCTGGTCGAAGCGAATATTCAGTCTGTGGAGCAACTCATAGCCGCCGGCTTCGAAGGCTTGCAGGAAGTTCCCGGCCTTGGCGAAAAGAAGGCCGAGAGCATTTTGGAAAAGGCCAGTTTGGCCCTGGAGAACATCGAGGCTCTGCGCAAGGATTTCATGGAGCGCGAGCAGGCCATCCTGGAAGAAGAGCGCGCCCAGCGCGAACAACTCTTCAGCGACGACGAGTCGGAAGAGGGCGAAGAGTCCGAAGCCGTGGCCGCCGGATCCAAGAAGGATGCCGTTCCCAACCTGACCTTCAGCGAAGTCGACGATGACGACGATGAAGATGATGAAGATGAAGAAGTCGAGGGTGAGGACGAGGTGAAGGACGCTCCCTCCGCCGAGAGTGGAGTCGATGTCTGAGAAAGACCTTAGGGAGGCCTTGCTCCCCTATTTGAACCTCGCTCGCAAGAGTGGGGGGCTGGAGATCGGTTTCAGGGCGACGAGAAGGTCCCTGCACCGGCAGCGGTTGCATTTGTTAATCCTGGCTTCGGACGCGGGAGATTCACTCCTGAAGATGGACTTCGGCCGGGTGCCAATTCTTCGCTTGGTTGATAGAATCACCCTGGGCGAATGGCTTGGGCGAAAAGAAGTATCGATACTCGGCATTACCGATCCCCATCTGGCCGAGACCCTTCGGAAGAAGGCGGAGGGATCCGATTCCGGCCCAGTTATTGGGAGGTAGCAGTGGCAAAAAGAGTTTATCAAGTGGCTAAGACCCACGGCGTCAAGGGAGTGGACCTTGTCCATTTTCTGCGTGACGAGGGTTTCGAGGTCAAGAGCCACATGTCTCCGCTCTCCCCCGAGATGCTCGAGGCCGTGGAGAAGAAGTATGCCTCCCCGAAGAAGGACGAGAAAAAGGCCGTAAAGAAGACGGCGAAAAAGGCCACCAAGAAGGTCGCGAAGAAAGCGACGAAGAAGGTAGCCAAAAAGGTTGCGAAGAAGGTAGCCAAGAAGGTCGTCAAAAAGGTCGAAGAAGAGACCGTTGACGAGGCTCCCAAGGTCGAGACCCCCGAAGTTGAAGCTCCGGTGAAGGTCGAGGTCGAGGAGAAGCCAGAGGTCAAGGTGGTCAAGAAGACCGCCAAAAAAGGCACCAAGGTTATCAAGGAGTCAGCGCCCGAACCGGAAAAGGCCGCAGACGCTGAGAGCGGCGATGAACCTGCCGCCGCAGAAGTGGTCCTTCCTCCCAAGGTGGAGAAGAAGGAAGATAAGCCTCGCGTCATCAGATATGCGCCTGGCTTCGGACCCGACGCCAAGCCCAAGCGCCCCCAGAGGCCTGCCGCACAAGAGCAGCAGCCGCAGGGAGGCACGCCCGGCGGAGAAATCGTCAAAGGTTTCCAGTTCAAAACACAGGGACGTCGTCACGGCGCGCCCGGTGCTGGTAGCGGAGCGGGCGGACGTGGCAATGTTGCCAGCGCTCGTGGTGCTGCACCTGGTGGAGCATTTGGCCCCGGCAAGCGTCGTAAAAAGAAGAAGAAGGGCTCCGGGCTCGACGAGCAGGAAATCGCCAAGAGCGTGCGTCTTGCCATGGCCGATTCCGGCGGCAAGACCAAGAAGCGTCGCCGCGTTCCCGGTGCGCCGGGTGCGGAGGGCGAAGTTGTCGAAGCTCCCACGCCGCTGAAGGTGCTGCCCCTGTCCACGCTCTTCGAACTGGCGCAGGCCATGGACCTTCCCGAGACCGACATCATCGCCACCTGTATGCAAAACGGCATGATGGTCACCATCAACCAGCGTCTCGAAAAAGAAGACATTGAACTGATCGCCGCCGAATACAACTTCGATGTTGAATTCCTCAGCGAGTACGGCGCGGATAAGTTCGAAGAAGAAATTGAGTACAGCGAGGAACAGCTTACAGCCCGTGCCCCTGTCGTAACCGTCATGGGTCACGTGGATCATGGTAAAACCAAGCTGCTCGACTACATCCGCAGCGCCAACGTGGTCGACAAGGAAGCGGGCGCCATCACGCAGCATATCGGCGCCTACTCTGTTCAGACCCCGCAGGGAAGGGTGACCTTCCTGGATACTCCGGGTCACGAAGCCTTTAGCGCCATGCGTGCGCGTGGAACCTCGGTGACGGATATCGTCATTCTCATCGTGGCGGCTAACGACTCGGTGATGCCTCAGA